>ENA-OPWH01002487-OPWH01002487.1-human-gut-metagenome-genome-assembly--contig:-NODE-2487-length-9933-cov-3.803705_pt1 | contig 9933 bp, 9 predicted proteins | sample MGYA00241506_ERZ502004 | MGnify/ENA primary metagenome ERZ502004 (study PRJEB25962, sample SAMEA2043049) | human gut metagenome | biome: human gut; feature: human-associated habitat; material: faeces... | reverse complement strand
CCGCCGCTGTCACCTCACCCACCTTTGTGCCGGAGGGAACCGCCGGCGGCAGAATGTCCGCCGGGATACCGGCGTGCGTCAGCAGCTCCCGCGACCATGTGCCAGAGGCCGCGTCCAGCAGCAGGGTGCGGGTAGCCAGAGACAGATCCATGGCGGACGCACCGGTGAGGCGGAAGGCGATATAATCGGGGATGCAGTGCCAGCGGCGCATCTCCCCGAACACCCGCGGCTCGTGCTCCTTTAGCCACAGGAGCTTATTGGCGGTGAAAATATGCTGGTTCTTCAGGCCGGTCACGGCGTAGAGCCGCTCCTCGCCGAAGGTGTCGCGCCACCAGGCAGGGTACTGCTCCGTCCGAGGGTCGAACCACGCGATCACCGGGTACAGGGGCCGGCCGGCGGCGTCCAGCGGAACCCCTGCCTCGCCCATGCCGGTGACGGCCAGACCGGCCAGACGGCTCCGGGCTTCGGCGGGCGCGGCGTCCAGCAGCTCCGTCAGAAGGCGGCAGCACAGACGCCACAGCTCCTCCGGGTCAAAGACACCGCCGCCGTCCGGCAGCAGCGTGATGGGAGACGGGCAGCGGGCCTCGCCCGCCGTGTTCCCCTGCTCGTCAAACAGAAGGGCCTTGACATTGGTGGTTCCCATGTCGATGCCGATCAGATACCGCAATGCGTCACGTCCCACAGTTCATCACATCCCCATCGTATTTTTTCCGGGCCGCGCCGCTCAATAGCGGCCGTTGGCCCCGCACAGGCGTATCCAGTCCTTGACCACCGGCTTGATGGCGGCCTTTACCGGGTACAGAACCTCTGAAACGTTGGGGGCGACGGTCTTTTCCAGCTGGCGGCGCAGCTCCGCCAGATAGGTGGCGTGGAGCTGCGTGCCAACGTTGACCTTGGCCATACCGTTGCAGATGCAGGCACGAACCGTCTCGGCGGGGACGCCTGTACCGCCGTGCAGCACCAACGGGATGGCGACGGCGGCGTTGACCTCGATGAGGCGCTGGATGTTGATGCGGGGCGCCTCCTTATAGAAGCCATGGGCCGTGCCGATGCCGACGGCCAGAGAGTCCACGCCGGTCTCCTCGGCCATGCGCACCGCGTCGGCCACCTGCACCAGATACTCGTCTCCCTCGTAGGTGCCCTCCACGTTGCGGCCAAGGATGCGGCCGATCTCCGCCTCCACCACCACGCCGTATTTGTGGGCGTATTCCACTACCTCACGGGTCTTGGCAATGTTCTCCTCCAGCGGGCACATGGAGGCATCGATCATAACGGACATATAGCCGCAGTCCACCGCCTGCTTGCACAGCTCCACAGAGCTGGAGTGATCCAGATGGTTGATGATGTGACCGCCGGTCTGTTCATACGCCGTGCGGCCCATGGCCCCCAGATAGGGCAGGCCCACCGTCTCCGCCACCCGCATATTGCTGGCGATATAGACCGTGGCGCGCTCCTCGGCGGCCGCCTCCACGATGCCCTCCAGCTCCCAGATGTCGGAATAGTTGAAAGCAGGGACGGCATAGCCCTCCCGGTCGGCAGTTTGCAGTACGTGGTTGATGCTGTTCATGACACCCCTCTTTTCAGGTTTTGATTTCTTTTGATTCGTCATGTGTATGCTATCATTTTCTATCATTTATGTCAAGATGGATTTGCGTTTGCGGAGCGGCTTCTTTTGCTTTTTTGCAGGCACAATGGATATTTGCCCCGCTTATCGTTGAATTTTCCCCGTATTTTCAAGGAAAATCGTAATATAGCGATTGACTTTTATTGCTGAGTAAGATATACTAAATGATGGAAAATCCAAAATTGTGATAGGTGAAAATAAAAATGCCGAATTTAAATAAGAGACAGGGTGATATTTACCATATCATCCAAGAACGGGAGTCCGTTGAAGTACACGATCTCATCGCTATGTTTGACGTATCCGCCGCCACCATACGCAAGGACCTGACGCTGCTGGAGCAATCGGGTCTGGTGTTCCGCACACACGGCGAGGTACACATTGCCAACCAGAATGAGCGCATTCTCTCCTTCGAGTCCCGCAGCAGCCTGCGGACAGAGGCCAAAAAGGCCATTGCACAGGAGGCCGTGAAGACCATTCACGAGGGGGACAGCATCATTTTGGACTCCGGCAGCACTACATTGGCTATTGCCGAGCTGCTCCGGGACTTCCAGCACCTGACCGTGATCACCAACTCCGTGCCGGCGGCACTGACGCTGAACAACACGCAGCTGCTGGTCATTATGGTGGGCGGCATCCTGCACGGGCAGAACCTGTCCATCCAGGGGCCGGAGGCGGAGAAGTATCTCTCTCAGATCGAGGCAGACAAGGCCTTCATCTGCTCCAGCGGTGTTCGGAAGGACGTGGGACTGGTGACCTCCAATTCACTGGAGGGCCGGGTGAAGCACTGCATGATCAAGGCCGCCCACAAGGTATACGCTGTGCTGGATTCGGCCAAGTTCACCACCGGCGGCATCGACCTGTTCGCGGACTTCAGCGAGCTGGACTGCGTCATCACCGAAAAGCCCATTCAGGATCCGGCCATTCAGGCGCGGCTGCAGGCGCTGGGCACGGAAGTGATCGTGGTGGAATAAGGGACGGCGGCCACGCCGTCAGCTGATCGGAGCAATCATAAAGAAACGCACGGCGAATCGGAACGATCCGCCGTGCGTTTCTTGTGTGCAGCGCGGGGGTACGCCGCAGGGTCGATGTCAGCGGCGGAGGCCGAACCGCTCACTTATAGAATGTGGGGCACTTTTCCAGTGTTTCGAACTGCGCCAGATCGTGAGGGAAGATGATCCGCGCATTGTACTTGCGCTGGAGGCGGCGGAGCTTTTCCACGCTTTTCTGGAAGCCCAGACTGTCATAGACGATGCCGGGAGCGATGGCGGGAGGCCCGTAGTTCTTGGCGGTGTAGACTGCGTCGCTGGGGAAGATCACCGTCTCGTTTTCCAGATGCACCACCAGCCCCAGCACTGCCGGAGTGTGACCGGGCAGCTCAATGGCCTCGATGCCCTCCACAAGCTCCTGATCACCCTCGATCAGCTGGTAGCTGATGCCGTCAAAGTGCATATTCTCCTTGATAAAAACGTAGTCCTCCTTGTCGTAGAACTGGTGCGTCTCCTTCAGGGCGTTGACATAGTCCTTTTCGTAGGTGATAACGTTCCGGCCCGCCTTGGTAAAGGAAAAGAAGCCCAGACCGCCGTTGTGATCGTGATGGGAATGGGAGAGGATCAGCATATCAATGTCGGCCGGGGTCAGACCCAACTGGCCCAGACGGTAATCGATGAAATCCTCGCGCTTGATGTCAAAATAGATGTTGTTCCGCATGGCCTGGGACAGGCGATCCTTTTCGTCGCCGGGACAGTTGCCGGTATCGTAGAGGATGTAGCCGGCAGTGGGGTGCCTGAACAGCACAGCCATCACGGGAACGCGCTCCCAGACGGCCTGCGGGTGCTTATTTGCTACAGTACCGATATTCTTGCCGGCATAGCTGATGGACTCGTCATGCTCCAGATAGCCCATGGGGAGAATGGTGAAGGACAGGCCTTTCATCTTACGGTTCCTCCTTTACGGTGTGGCGGATATGGTCAGGACGACGACTTGCGGAGATTGCTCATGGTCACGGCGAACAGCAGCACCAGACCGTTGATGATCCACTGCAGGTACTGGTTGATGTTCAGCATGGTCATGCCGTTGGCCAGCACGCCCATGATACAGGCGCCCACAAACACATTGACCACCTTGCCCTTGCCGCCGTTGACGCTGATGCCGCCCAGAACGGTGGCGGTAATGACGTCCATCTCGAAGCCGCTGCCCACGGAGGGCTGGCCGGAGCCAAGGCGGGCGGCCATCAGCACACCGGCAATGGCCGCGAACACGCCGCTGAACACATAGGTGCCGGTGATGGTCCACTTGGTGTTGATGCCGGAGAGGCGGGCCGCCTCCTCGTTGCCGCCGGACAGGTAGACACGGCGGCCCAGATACGTCTTGTCCAGATACCACCACGCCAGCACGTACAGCGCCACCGTGATAATCAGAGGGACGGGAATGACGCCGAAAATGTAGCCCTGTCCGAGGAACTTATAGGTGGCGGACAGGTTCTTCACGGGAACGGCGTTGGTCAGCAGATAGGCAATGCCCTTGAGGATGGTCTGGGTTGCTAGCGTGGCGATAAGGGCGGGGATATGCAGCCGGGTGACGGCGGCGCCGTTGATGAGGCCGAACAGCGCGCCGATCAGCAGCGTGATGACCACCGCGATCCACAGGGGCAGGCCCACATCGGCGGACAGCTTGGCGCACAGCACGCCGGCCATGGCCAGCATGGAGCCAACGGAAATGTCGATGCCGCCGGTGAGCATGACCAGCGTCATGCCGATGGCCGCAATGCCGGTGAAGGACATCTGACGGCCCACGCTGAGAATGTTGCCCAGCGTCAGGAAGGACTTGCTTGCCAGGGAGAAGATGAGAAACTCGATGACAAGGATGAAGAATACGCCATACGTGCTGTACAAGTTGGCAAACGAGAGCTTTGCTTTTTTATCCATACGGTTCACCTGTAATCCTCTCAAATACCTGTTGTGATATTGGATGCGTAGCTCATCAGAAGGTTCTGGGTGGCCTCCGCGCCGGACAGCTCGCCGGTGACGGCGCCCTCGTACATGACGATGATGCGGTCCGACATACCCAGAACCTCCTCCATTTCAGAGGAGATGAGGATGATAGCCTTGCCCTGCTGGCGGAGCTTGTCCATCAGGACGTAGATCTCCGCCTTGGCGCCCACGTCGATACCGCGGGTCGGCTCATCGAAGAAAATGATGTCCGGCTGTGCCGCCAGCCACTTGGTCAGCACGATCTTCTGCTGGTTGCCGCCGGACAGACTGCTGACCATGTGATCGATAGAGCCCAGCTTAATGGACAGCGACTGGATATACTCGTTGGCCAGCTGACGCTCCTTTCTGGGGGAGACGGTGAAGAAGCTGCTGATGTCCTTCTGACGCAGCAGCGTCATATTGGACTTGATGGGCTGATCCAGATGGACGCCCTGACGCTTCCGATCCTCCGGGATCATGCCGATGCCCATGGCAATGGCCTGCGCCGGTTTATGTATGTCGACTTTTTTCCCGTTGATATAGATCTCACCGGAGTCGATTTTGTCCGCGCCGAATATCGCTCTGACGATCTCCGTTCTGCCGGAGCCCACCAGACCCGCAAAGCCCAGAATCTCGCCCTTGCGCAGCGTGAAGGATACGTCCTTGACCTTGCCGGTGCAAAGATGCCGAACCTCCAGTGCTACATCGCCGGCCTGCGTGGTACGGGGCGGAAACTCCGTGCCCAGTTCGCGGCCGACCATCAGGGTGATGATCTCCTTCTGCGTGGTCTCCGCCGTGTTCAGGGTGGTGATGACATGGCCGTCACGCATGATGGACACACGGTCAGAGAGCGTCATGATCTCATCCATACGATGAGAGATGTAAATGATGGTGATGCCTTCCTCTTTCAGTCTCTTGATGAGATCCAGAAGCGTACCGATCTCCTTGTTGGTCAGAGCCGCCGTGGGCTCGTCCATCACAAGCACCTTGCAGTTGTCCTTCAGAGCCTTGGCAATCTCCACCAACTGGCACTGCGCCACCGACAGGTTGCGGGGCAGCTGGCGGGGATCGATGTCCACGTCCATCTTGGCAAACAGCTCCTTGGAGCGGCGGATCATCTCCTTCTTGTCGACGATGATCCCCTGTTTTCTGATCTCACTTCCGATGAAGATGTTCTCATACACCGGAACGTCGTTGACCATGTTGAATTCCTGATAGATCATGCTGATGCCGGCCGCCCGGGACTCAGAGGGCGTGAGGTGCCTGTACGCCGTACCGTCGATGTAGACGGTGCCCTCGGTGGGGGCGATAGCGCCCGACAGGATTTTGCAGAACGTCGACTTTCCCGCGCCGTTTTCTCCGGCCAGCGCATGAACCTCTCCCCTGCGGAAGGAGAGATCGGCTCCGGCCAGCGCAATGGTGCCGCCGTATACTTTTTTGATTCCGCTGGTTCTGATGATGTCTGTCTCGTTCATAATGCGCTCCTGCTAACAGAATACGGACGCGCATATCATGCTCGCCATAATATGCGCTCCGTATCCTGTTCGGTCATATGGTTTTCATGCCGGCGGGCTGCCGGGGGTCAGTTGATGCCCAGATATGCGGCCAGCTCGGGATTCAGCGTGTAGGTGGGGGTCTGTGCCAGATAGTCCTTGACGTTGTCCGCGTTCACAGCGGCGACAGCGGCATAGTAGGGAGACTCGTAATCCAAACCGGCAACAGCCATGGACACGTTCTGCACCAGCTCATAGCCCATCTGGGAGGTCAGCTTGGCGTTGGCAATGGACAGACGGTAGGGGGTGCCCTCCTCGATGTAGCCCAGAGCCTCGCTGATGCCGTCACAGCCGGCCACGAAGAACTCCTCCTGAGGCAGGCCGGAGGAGATGACAGCCTGATAAGCGCCGACAGCGGCAGAGTCCTGCGCGCACAGCACCATGCGAACCTCGGGATGCGCCTGCAGCACGCTCTCCATGGCGGTCATGGCCTCAGAGGTGTTGTCGGTGCCGCTGTACTCCAGCCACACGACCTTGCTGGGATCCTTCACGTTCTCGTTCACGCCGTCAACGATGCCCTGATAGCGCTCCATAACGGCGGAGTTCTCCGCCTGCGCGAAGCTCATGATGGTGGCGCTGCCGCCCAGCTTCTCGTCGATCCACTTGGCAGCTTCCTCGCCCTCGGTATAGCCCCAGTCATACTCATCGAACACGAAGTTGAAGGTCACGTTCTCCATGGAGGGGTACACGCCGACCTTGATGCCGGCATCCATAGCCTTCTGGATGACATCCTCCACCGCGCTGGTGTCCAGCGCGTTCAGCATGATGCCGTCCACGCCCATGCTAATGAAGTCCTCAATGGCCTGTACCTGCGTGGCCACGTTGCCGCCGCCATCCACCAGATTGATCTCCACAGTGCCCTTGGTGTCCTTCAGGAACTGGTTGTAGCCCTCTGCGTACTGGACAAACACCTCGTTGGACAGGTCCATCACGCAACAGCCGATGGTGATCTTCTTCTCGACAGCGGCGCCGCCCTGCTGGACGTCGTCATTCGGCTTGGTCTCGCCGCAGGCGGTGAGCGCTAACGCGAGGACAAGCGCAGTCAGCAATGCAATGATTCGTTTTATTTTCATTTTTCTGTACCTTCCTTAAGTTATTATATCTCATGTGCAACACAGATCACATGATATATACCGATCATTTGATCCACTCACCCAGAATATACTCGAGAAAGTTCCACGGATCGTGGGGGAAAACAAAGGACGCATGCAGCTCCTGCTCCAGCCGGAGCAGACGTTTCCGCGTCCGCTGGAAGCCGAGGGAGTCGTAAATGACGCCGGGCGCCGCCGTGCCCCGCAGGCACACCTCCGCCGTCACCGCGTCACTGGGGAGAATGTAGTTTCCACTGTCCAGATGGAGCACCAGTCCCGCCACCGCCGGCGTGTGACCCTCCAGCAGCAAGACGTCCACGCCGGGAAACAGGGTCGTCTCCTCCTCCAGCAGGTGGAATTCCGCGCCCTCCACGTCCAGATTCCGACGGTAATAGCCGCTGTCGGAATAGCCGGAGGGTGTGCGGTGAGTCTGCACCAGCGCGTGGGCAAAATCTGCATAAGGCACGTAGACGTTCCGGATGGCGCGGGTGCCCTTGAAAAACTCCAGACCGCCGATGTGATCCCAGTGACAGTGGGAGATCACGATGGCGGAGATGTCGTCCACCGTCAGACCCAGCTTCTTCAGGCCCTCGTCCACATACTGATCGCGGCGAACCTCCACGGGGTTGATGCGGCGATGCTCTGCCGGGCGGCGGTCACACTCCTCCCCGGGGCCAAGGCCCACGTCAAAGAGAACGTAGCCGGCGGTCGGGTGACAGATGACGGTGTACAGATAGGAAAACGCCTGCCAGACGTCTTTGCTCCCCTGACGGTCATCCGCCGTGGCAAGGCCGTAGCCCTGAAAGTTCCACGCAATGTCGTTGTAGCCCGTCCCCCCGGACAGAAGCGCAAATTTCAGTCCCTCCATGGTCATCTCCTTCGCCGGTTCGCGTGATATGTAACTTTCGTTTTCTATCGTTTTTATCCTTTTGCTTGAACATAATACTATCATTGTCTTTTGTTTGTGTCAAGTTTATATTTTAACCATCCGGCGGTTTTTGTTGATAGCGGAAATATTTTTAAAAATTATTTGTCGATTCCTACAATTTTCCGTTGTAATTTCCGGATTTTCCGCGCTATCCGCAGGTAATATCGCGCCTTTCTCTTTTCCTTTATTTTTCTTCATATACGTTTCGACCCTGAAAAAAGCAGGGAGGGTATATACCCTCCCCCGCTGCTCCCTTCAGTTGGATGCCGCGGATGTGCTCACCCGCCGCGGCCGCCACCCAGCGGGCGGTTCAGCTCAAAGCCCAGCACCTTCCGGCGGAATCCGCCGCAGACCGTCTCGAAGTCCGCTATCTCATAGCCCTCTCCGGGCCATTTCTGTCGCCACAGACGGCACAGCTCTGCCGCCAGCTGCGCGCACCCCTCATCTTCGGCAGCCAGCAAAAGCGGGTTCAGATACACGGCGATCACCGTCCGGATGTCCATGCGCCGGACGCGGCGTGACAGCAGGCCGGCGCGTTGGCAGGCGTCTGCCGCTGCGTCCAGCAGCTGCTGCGCCAGGGATACCGGGCCGTACTGTGCCAGCGCTGCACGGATGCCTCCCTCGTACCGCGCCCGGTATGCCTCCGCTGCGGCGGCGTATTCCCCGTGGGAAAAGCGAGCCATCCACGGCTTTGTGTCCAACACGGCGGAAAAAATATTGTCCACGGCAAGCACTCCTTTCTTCGGATGCGCCATTCTACCACAAACGGCGACAGCTTTCAACACGGGAATCGGTTCCAGCGGCGCCGCCTCTCCGCCAGGAAAAACAAGAAAGACCGCCGGAGCGGTCTTTCTTGTTTTCCTTTATCTTACTTGCCGAAGTAGCGGTTCAGCAGACCCTCAAAGGCCTTACCGTGGCGGGCTTCGTCACGGGCCATTTCATGCACGGTGTCATGGATGGCGTCGAGGTTGTACTTCTTGGCCAGCTTCGCCAGCTCGAACTTGCCGGCCGTGGCGCCGTTCTCGGCATCCACGCGCATCTGCAGGTTCTTCTTGGTGCTGTCGGTGATGACCTCACCCAGCAGCTCGGCGAACTTGGCGGCGTGCTCGGCCTCCTCCAGACCGGCCTTCTCCCAGTACAGGCCGATCTCGGGATAGCCCTCACGATGGGCCACGCGGGCCATGGCCAGATACATGCCGACCTCGCTGCACTCACCCTCAAAGTTTGCGCGCAGGCCGTCCACGATCTCCTGCGGCACGCCCTCGGCCTTGCCGATGCCCACAACATGCTCGGTGACGTAGGTGTTGCCGGTCTTCTCTACAAAAGCGGAGGCAGGAGCCTTGCAGACGGGGCACTGTGCCGGGATCTCGCCTTCAGCAATATAACCACAAACGGTGCAAACGTACTTCTTCATAAGAATAGACCTCCATCATTCTTTTTATATCAGTTAGAAAACAGACTGGGCGGTGTTGGTTCTCACCGGCCCTTGTCATGGCTCTATTATAGCGAGTGATTCTTAGTTAGTCAAGGATAATTTTAAGAATAATTCCTATTTATTTTGTCTTACAGATAAATTCCGGCAGGGTCACTAAAAACCATCATCAAAAACTGTGTGCTTTGCCCTGTGCACCTTAAAAACAGCAAAGCCGCCCTGCACACACAGGACGGCTTCTGCCTTGTTCTTCCTTCTTCTATGGGAGATCAGACCTGCAGGTTGCTGCTGGTAGCGGCTTCGGAGCCGTCAGCAGCATCAAACTCGTAGTCGTTG
>ENA-OPWH01002484-OPWH01002484.1-human-gut-metagenome-genome-assembly--contig:-NODE-2484-length-9950-cov-1.650733_pt1 | contig 9950 bp, 12 predicted proteins | sample MGYA00241506_ERZ502004 | MGnify/ENA primary metagenome ERZ502004 (study PRJEB25962, sample SAMEA2043049) | human gut metagenome | biome: human gut; feature: human-associated habitat; material: faeces... | reverse complement strand
TTACAGGAAAAAAATCTACAGGAATAGGGCTATATTTATGCAAAAAGTTATGTGATAAATTATGTATTGGATTAGAGCTAAATTCAAAAAAGGATGAAGGAACAGAAGTAAAATTAATATTTCCTAATAATAGTTTTATTAATATGAAATAACAGTTGACATAAATTCTGATAATATATATAATTGTATTGTTAAAAACTGTTGAAGATTCCAAAGAATGGAGGAATAAGAGATGAACAAGGAATGCTTAACAAAATGGCAAATAGAAATTTTGTCGAATAAATATCGGGAGGAAAGAGCACTGCTTGAAAATGCAATAACAGAGCTTAACCGCTATTTAAGACGAGTAAGCTACGAAATGGCTCTTAAGCAGGCAACACCAACATTGCTTGGATTGTTACAGGCAGAGTTTGAACTAACTTACGAGGACGAACTTAAACTATATTTAGAATTCGAAGAGGTTCCAGCGGAAACTATTCACTTTGAATTCTTGCAATGGTGGGATAGATTGAATTTTGCATTGAAAAACGCAGAACCTTCTGTGTCGGAAGATTGCCAGTTAGAGATGGAGAAGTTGATACGCAATTTATACAATGCGTATAGGAACTTTTCTGATTAAAGTGTTCTATAAAGCAAGGGCTATATGCAACTTTTTTGGGGCATATAGCCCTTGTTTATTGTCAAGACATAGATGAATAAAATAATTCAAACAAAAATGTAATGTTGCAAAAACTAAATGAGGCTTATATAATATATGCAAGTAACAAGAAGTTCTAGTTGAATTATGAAAGGAGTTAATTATGAGTATAGACTTTCAAAAAGAAAAGGAACGGATTGAATTAAAAAATTCCCAATATGTTGGAAGCATAGGAATATATATGGAGTATAGTGAAAAGATAGAAGATACATCATTTAAATACTATTTTTATAATGGAATTGAACCAGAAGAAGCAATAAATTTTACTACTGCTATGTTTAGTAGTTTAATAGAAGAGCAAATGAATGGACAAAAAAGCTTAAATATTAAAAGAAACTTATTAAAAATATGCAATAAGGAATATGTTTTTGATATATATGTCAGTAATGACAATACTTTTTTGTTCGACTGGAATCCAGAATTAGATGAGTTAGAAGCAGCACAGTTATTATTTTATGCATCAATAAACTTGGCACAATAAATATATATTCCACCAAAGCTACAAGCCGATACATTAATCTTGCACAGATTTTTGTACCGGCTTGTATTAAGTTAATAATCTTACAAAAATGTAAGATTATTGTAAGCCAAATAAATTGTATAAAATATAAAAATCAGTATAATAAAATTAAAGTTAATAGAGAGGAGATTAAAAATGGAAAAAGTATTAGAAGTTAAAAATATTGAGAAATATTATGGGAATAAATCAAATTTAACCAAAGCAATAGATAATATAAGTTTTACTATTGAGAAAGGCGAATTTGTAGGAATAATGGGAGCATCAGGCTCTGGAAAAACAACATTACTAAATTGTATATCTACAATAGATAGAGTTACAGCAGGAAAAATAATAATTAACAATCAAGATATAACAAGACTAAAAGGGAATAACCTAAATAAATTTAGAAGAGAAGAATTAGGTTTTATTTTTCAAGACTTCAATTTATTAGATACATTAACAGCATATGAAAATATCGCATTAGCACTTACAATTCAAAAAGTAAAACCAAAAGAAATCGAAGAAAGAGTGCAAGAAATAGCTAAAAAATTAGAAATCACTGATATATTAAATAAATATCCATATCAAATATCTGGTGGGCAAAAACAAAGAGTTGCATCAGCCAGAGCAATAATAACAAATCCGAAATTAGTGCTTGCAGATGAGCCAACAGGAGCATTAGACAGTAAATCTGCAAGACAACTATTAGAAAGTTTCGAAAATTTAAATCAAAAGCTAAGTGCAACAATTTTGATGGTTACACATGATTCATTCACAGCAAGCTATGCAAGTAGGATCTTATTTATTAAAGACGGAAAGATTTTTAATGAACTTATTAAAGGAGAAAGTACAAGAAAAGAATTCTTCGAAAAGATAATAGAAGTTCAAACTCTATTAGGAGGTGAACTAGGAGATGTTATTTAAATTATCTATAAAAAATATGAGGAAAACAATTAAAGATTTTGCGATTTACGTTTTAACATTAGTACTTGGTGTAGCGATATTTTATATGTTTAACTCACTTGATAGCCAAGAAGCTATGATGCAAGTATCTAGTTCAACAAGAGAGTTAATAAAATTAATGATAACAATGCTTGGATTTGTTTCCGTTTTTGTTGCTGTAATATTAGGGCTTTTAATTGTATATGCAAATAATTTCTTAATAAATAGGAGAAAAAAGGAATTTGGAACATATATGATGCTTGGAATGAGCAAAGGACAAATTTCTAGAATTTTATTAATAGAAACTATTTTTGTTGGAATAATTTCGTTGATTGTAGGCTTAGTAATTGGTGTTTTTGCATCACAATTTATGTCCGTCTTAGTAGGAAAATTATTCGCAGCAGATATGAGTAAATTTGAATTTGTGTTTTCAAAAGATGCTTGTATAAAGACATGCATATATTTTGCAGTAATGTACATTGCAGTAATGATATTTAATACATTTACTATTTCTAGATATAAATTAATAAATTTATTGAATGCTTCTAAAAAGAATGAACAAATAAAAATCAAAAATTTATGGGTATGTATATTAGTATTTATAATTGGAGTTGTTATACTTGGATATGCATATTACAAAGTAACAGGTGGAGTGAATGAGTTATCTACAGCAGATACAATATTACCAATTATACTGATGGGAATTGTAGGTACTATCTTAGTTTTTTGGTCGGTTTCTGGATTTATATTAAAACTAGTACAATTAAGAAAAAATATTTATCTAAAAGATGTAAATATGTTTGTTTTAAGACAATTGCACAATAAAATAAATACAACAGTAGTGAGCATGTCAATAATTTGTTTAATGTTATTTATGACAATAACAATACTATCATCAGCATTATCATTAAATAATACGATGAGAAAAGATTTAGAAGATACAACGCCAGTAGATTTAAATCTATATAAAACAGCTAATTTACCGGAAAATGAGAAAATGTCAAAAGCACAGATAGAAGATTCTAGAAAAACAATGATTCAAACTTTAGAAGATAATGGGTTTGATATGACTAAACTTAAAGATGTAGTAGAAATTCCAATTTATGCAACAAATGAGTTAACATGGAGGGACACATTAAGTCCAGTATATGATGAAGTAAAACAGCAGTTTCCAAATCTTTTATATGAAACTGCAGAGGAAATAGTAAAAGTATCTGACTATAATAAAGTTGCTAGATTATATGGAAATATAGAATATCAATTAAAAGATGATGAATATATAATATTATGTGATTTTGATAATATGAAAAATCTTAGAAATAAAGCTTTAAAAGCGGATAGTACAATAACTATAGCAGGTAAGGAATATAAATCAAAATATGATGAGTGTCAAAACGGATATATTTATATGGCAGGAAGTCATATAAATAATGGAATAGTATTGGTTCCAGATAGTTGTAATTTGACAGAAGATATGAAAGAAGAGACGTTTTTAGCGGCTAACTATAATGCAACTACAGAAGAAGAGAAAGAAGAAATAGAAAAAATATGTACTGGAGAGACAGAGACGGAGTTTAGTAAAAACTTAAACGAAAAAGATATTACCATAGATGGTATGACAAAAATAGCAATTATAGAATCTAGTTTAGGAGTATCAACAATAGTATTATTCATAGCAATCTATTTAGGAATAATATTTTTAATTGCAAGTTCAGCAATTCTTGCATTAAAACAATTAACAGAAAGTTCCGATAATAAACAAAGATATGCTATTTTAAGAAAAATTGGAGCAGACGAGAAAATGATAAATGGAGCATTATTTAAGCAAATAGGAATATTTTTCTTAATGCCTTTAATATTAGCGATTATCCATTCTATATTTGGAATACAATTTGTTATGACCATGATGAGTGTACTAGCAGATGCTAAAGAATTATTACCATCAGCAATAGCTACAGCAGTAATTATAGGTGTAATATATGGAGCATATTTTATGGCAACATATTTAGGAAGCAAAAACATTATAAAAGAGGCGGAATAGAGTATGGGGATGAGGGACTAGGGATTTGGGGACGGTCCTTAAATCCCTGTAAAATAATAAAATGATTTTTTTATGGGAGTGACTAAAAAATCACAATAAGAAAGAAGGTGGCAATAATGAAAACATTTTTGAAAGTAATACTTTTATTGATACTAATTGGAATAAGCATAGGACTACTTCTAATAGGAAAAGGATATGATATGTATAAAGAAGCAATACAAGAAACGCCTTTAGAAGAAAAAGTAGAAGAAATAAAGTCAAAAGCAAATTATACAAAAATTTCAGAGTTGCCACAAATGTATTTAGATGCAGTTATTTCTGTAGAGGACCATAGATTTTATAAACATAGTGGGATAGATGTAATTGCAATAGGACGAGCTCTTATAAATGATATCAAAGCAATGGATTTTGTAGAAGGAGGAAGCACAATAACCCAACAAATTGCTAAGAATGAATATTTTACACAGGAAAAGAGAATTACACGAAAAATAGCAGAAGTTTTTATGGCTTTTGAAATAGAAAAAAATATTCGAAAAATGAAATCCTAGAGCTATACATAAATACGATTTATTTTGGAAATGGATATTATAATATAAAAGATGCATGTGAAGGATATTTTGGTAAATCTCCAAATGAGATGACTGAAGGAGAATGTATAATGCTTGCAGGCATACCTAATGCTCCATCTGTATATAATCCAAAAGAAAATCCAAAACTTGCAAAAGAAAGACAAAAACAAGTTGCAGATAAAATGGTGGAATATGGATATTTAAGCAAAGAGAAAGAAGATGAAATATTAGAAGAGGGATTTTAGGACTGTCCCCAAATCCCGACGAGGAAAAATCCTAAGTTGCTTTTTTTAGTAAACTTATGCTATAACTAATTAAAGGAGAATAGTTATGGATAAGCCAGTGCGAAAAGCAGTAAGATGTTATTTAATAAAAAATGATAAAATAGTTGTTACAAAATATAATGAGCCTAATAAAAAAGCAGGATATTATGAAATTCCTGGTGGAAAAATAGAAGCAGGTGAATTGCCAGAACAAACTGCAATAAGAGAAATGCAAGAAGAAACAGGAATAATAGTTAAAAAATTAAAAAATAAAGGAAATTTAATAATAGAGTATCCAGATAGAAAATTTGAGTTTGTTGTTTTTTTAGCTAATACCTATCAGGGAGAACCAAAACAATTCGAAGATAATACATCTGAATGGTTAGATATAAATGAGCTATTAAAGAAAGAAAAAATTTTGGCGTCAATACAACTTTTGCAGAAAGAATATATAAATGGATTGGTAAATGAAAATTATACATTTAGTATGTATATAAAAGTTACTGAACAAGAGAATATATTAGATATTAATTATAAAGAAGAGGAAAGATTTAAACCAAGTAAAAGCGAAGAAAATGGTATCAATTTAATAACAGCAAATGATTTGAATATTTTATCTATAGGTATTAGTACAGCAGGTTCAGCAGAGATAAAAATGGCAGAAAAGAACCGTAATAGCCATATTATAGCTACAACAATTGATAAAGAAGGGCTAAATTATACTAAAAACATAATTGAACAATACGGATTATCAGAAAGAATAGAAACCAAATTAGAAGATATTTCAGAGAAAATGCCATATAATGATGAGTTCTTCGATTTCGTATATGCAAGATTAGTTTTACATTATTTAGATAATGAAAACTTAACAAATGCTTTAAAAGAAATAAAAAGAGTTATGAAAAAACATGGAAGATTATATATAGTAGTAAGAAGCAGAGATGAATGGGAAGCAAAATTAGAAGGTGCTTCATATGATGAAAATACAGGAATTACCAAATATCCAAAATATGATACCCTTGGAACTGACAATGTAGAATACTTATATAGAAGATTACATACAGTAGATTCTTTAAGTTCATTTTTAGTTGCAGAAGGTTTTGATATAAAATATATAAAAGAATATAAAGAACAAAGTTACAAAGATTATAAAAGAACTGAAAAGGTAAAATATCCTAATAGTTTAATTGAATGTTTGTGCGAAAAGCCTTAGTACCAGCTATTTCCATACAAATAAAATAAATTATATGTTAATATAATTTAAAGGGTGATAGTATGAGAATAGTTAAATTATATGGGAAAGATTTATTATTAAAAGAGTTACAACATAGTTTGAAATATTTTATTCATGAATCAAATGAAAATGGCTTAATAAGGGATAAAACTGTATATTCGAAAAATGTGGCAAGCATTGCAGCAGTAGGATATGGATTAGCAGCATTAGTAATTTCGGTGGAAAGAAAAATAATAAAATATGAACAAGGATATGAAAGAGCCAATAGAACTTTAGATACATTTTTAAATAATGTTGAAGGGGAAAATGGCTTTTTTTATCATTTCGTAAATATGAAAAATGGAAAAAGAGAATGGAATTCTGAAATATCAATAATTGATACTGCAATTTTTATTTGTGGGGCTTTATTTGTTGGAGAATATTTTAATGGAATTATAAAAACAAAAGCAGATAAATTATATAATAGAATAAATTGGAAATGGTATGTAAACCCTAAAACTAATTATTTTTTTATGGGATATAAACCAGAGATTGGTTTTTGGGGTAATTGGGATATGTATGCAGAACAGTTAATGCTATATATTTTAGGAGTTGCTTCAGAAAAATATCCGATTAATAAAGATATTTATTATGAATTTAAACGACCTAAAAAAGATTATAAAGACATAAAAGATATAATATTTTCATATGGCGGGAGTCTATTTACATATCAATATTCGCATGCCTGGATAGATTTTAATGGAAAAAAAGATATAGAAGGAGTAGATTGGTTCGAAAATTCGAGAAAAGCAACATTAGCAAATAGAGAATACTGTATTAATAATATGGATAAATTTAAAACATTTAATGAAAACTCCTGGGGATTAACTGCAAGTGTTGGTCCAAGTGGATATTCTGGCGGGTATGGCGCATTACCTAGTTTTTCTAATTTAGATATAGAAAATGATGGAACCGTAGCTCCTTGTGGTGCAATAGGTTCGATAGTTTTTACTCCAAAAGAAAGTATTAAAGCTTTAGAATTTTTTTACAATGAGTGCCCATATTTATGGGGAAAATATGGATTAAAAGATAGCTATAATTTGGCAAGGACTAAGAGATGGGTGGCAAAAGAATACTTAGGCATAGACAAAGGAATAGAAGTTTTAATGATAGAAAATTATTTAACAGGTTTTGTATGGAAATATATGATGAAAAATAAATACATACGAAATGGATTAAAAATATTAGAAATAAAACAAAGGAAGTAATTGATAATTACTTCCTTTAATGTTATTATATAAAAGTATTAAATATATAAGTAGGCAGGAACAAAATGGAAGAAAACTTTTTTGATAAATTAGAAATTGAAGAAGAACTAAAAAATGAAACAGTACAAAATATGTCACAGAAGAATTTAAATGTATATAAAAAAGACATAGATAATTCTAAATTTATACATACAGAAATAATAGATAGTTCATTAGAAAAAGTATATTTTAAAGATATAGTATTTGACAATTGTAACTTTTCAAATACTACTTTTGAAACTTGTAGTTTTATTAATTGCAAATTTAAAAATTGCAAGATGACAGGATGTAATTTTATAGAAAATACATTTATGTCAGTACAAATACAGGATTCTAATTTAAATTATTCAAATATGTCTAATACAACTTTTAATAACTTAAAATTAAAAGATACAACATTAATAAATTCATATATGCAAGATTCAATTTTAAAAAATGTAAAATTTGATAATATAGATTTTACAAAAGCACAAATATTTAATACTCGTTTAAAAGATATAGATTTGTCAACATGCATAATTCAAGGTTTATCAACAACGCTTGCAGATATAAAAGGTGCAATAATAAATGAACTTCAAATTATGGATTTGGCATATTTATTAAATATAAAAATAAAAGACTAGGAGGCAATAAAATGATTAAACATATAGTAATGTGGAAATTTAAGGAAAATACAGAAAAAGAAATGCATTGTTCGCCAGAAAAGAAATCTGAATTATCAGTTCCGTGATGCACTGAAACTTCCTTCGAGTTCATTTTCTTTTTATGAAAGTCCACACGGGTTGAAGATTGCAACTGTTGGAAAGGGGCACGGATTCGGAATGAGTCAGTGGACTGCACAGGAAATGGCAAAGGATGGGAAAAATTATGAAGAGATCCTGCAATATTTTTATGAAGGAACAGAACTACACCACATAGATGAATAAGAACAATCATTTCAGGCAATGCTATAGCCAGAGGTGATGATTATGAATAAAAATGAAAGACCGGCCTTTTTGAAAGGAAAGGGAGCTGCAGTTGGCGCAGTACTTTGTTTTGTTGCGGTAATTACAATGGTTGGAAGCTACACATACAATCATTACAAAAAAGACATGGAGCAGCAGATAAAAGATGCGCAAACAACAGCAGAACAGCTTACAGAAGATGATAGTACATTGGCGAATACAGATGATATTCTTCCTACAGACACAGATTCAGAAGAGGATAATGAAGAAAACCAGGAATCCCAAAAGGATGTTCAGCAAGAGAATGAAAACAGTATGGAGAATGGAAATATATCCGCAGAGGAAATTCAAAGCACAGCATCTTCAAATACGCAAGATGTATGGTTTACTCAGGAAAGTACACTTGCCTGGCCGGCAAGCGGAGCAACACTTTTGAGTTTTAGTATGGATCATACAGTATATTTTCCAACATTGGAGCAGTATAAATATAATCCTGCACTGATTATTGGTGGAACGCAGGGAGAAGTGATCCACGCAGCGGCAGCAGGAGTTGTAGAGAGTATTGAACAGACTGCTCAGACAGGAACTACTGTGACACTTGATATGGGAAATGGGTATACTGCGGTTTATGGCCAGCTGGATGAAGTGGCGGCAGCAGTTGGAGATTATATTGCAGCCGGAGAGGAAGTGGGAACACTGAATTCACCGACGAAATATTATAGTGTCGAAGGACCAAATTTATATTTTGAAATTATGAAAGACGGGGCGCCGGTTGACCCCATGAATTTTATGGAGTAAAGTTATATTTGTTTGGATAAAATGATGGATTCAAAAGTTTGATTACGGGTTCAGGATCAATACTATATTGTATTGGATACAGGAAAAGTTTTCTTGATAATATAGTATTGATCCTGGATAAGGGATTCATGATATAATAAATAACATCCATCGAAAGAGTAATGCGGGAGATAGCAGAGGTGATGAGTTTTTGAATTATACATATATGCTAAAATGTAGTGACGGAACGTTATACACGGGCTGGACAAATGATCTGGAAAAACGTGTGGAGGCGCACAATTCCGGGAAAGGCGCGAAATATACGAAGAGCCGTCTGCCGGTGAAACTGGTGTATTCGGAAACATTTGCCACGAAGGAAGAGGCAATGAGCCGGGAGTATGCGATTAAGCATATGAAAAGGAAAGAGAAGTTACAATTGATTGAGAATAGAGCTGAAATATTTAATATTTAAGGACTTGCTTTTTTGAAAATAACGGTTATAATATTGATATAAGAACAAGTAGTAATCAAAACTACGTATGGAAATACGAAAGAAGAATATAACATTATTTTCAGGAGGAGTAAGTTATGGCAAAAGTAATAGAAGAACATGTAAAAGATCCGGGAAGTGCGATCACACATTTTATCGGAATGCTGATGGCAATATTCGCAGCAATCCCATTGCTTTTAAAAGCAGC
>ENA-OPWH01002483-OPWH01002483.1-human-gut-metagenome-genome-assembly--contig:-NODE-2483-length-9952-cov-1.789330_pt1 | contig 9952 bp, 8 predicted proteins | sample MGYA00241506_ERZ502004 | MGnify/ENA primary metagenome ERZ502004 (study PRJEB25962, sample SAMEA2043049) | human gut metagenome | biome: human gut; feature: human-associated habitat; material: faeces... | reverse complement strand
AAGGAGCGTGGTATCACCATCAACTCTTCACACGTTGAGTACGAGACAGCAAATCGTCACTATGCCCACGTAGACTGCCCGGGCCACGCCGACTATGTCAAGAACATGGTTACTGGTGCTGCTCAGATGGACGGTGCGATCATCGTAGTTGCTGCTACTGATGGTCCTATGCCTCAGACACGTGAGCACATCCTACTAGCACGTCAGGTCAACGTACCTCGTCTAGTTGTCTTTATGAACAAGTGCGACCTTGTTGACGACGAGGAGATGCTTGAGCTCGTAGAGATGGATATGCGTGAGCTCTTGAGCTTCTATGATTTTGATGGAGACAACACTCCTATCATCCGTGGTTCTGCTCTTGGCGCTCTCAATGGTGAGCCAAAGTGGGTAGAGAAGGTTATGGAGCTCATGGAGGCTGTAGACACTTGGATTCCACTACCTGAGCGCGATATCGACAAGCCCTTCCTAATGCCTGTAGAGGACGTATTCTCTATCACAGGTCGTGGTACTGTCGCTACTGGTCGTATCGAGACTGGTGTTGTTAAGGTCAACGACGAGGTTCAGATCATCGGTCTAGGTGCTGAGGGTAAGAAGAGTGTCGTAACTGGCGTGGAAATGTTCCGCAAGATCCTTGATGAGGGTGAGGCTGGTGATAACGTAGGTCTCCTACTCCGTGGTATCGACAAGGACGAAATCAAGCGCGGTATGGTCCTCGCACACCCAGGACAGGTTAAGCCTCACGATCACTTCAAGGCTGAGGTCTATATCCTGAAGAAGGAAGAGGGTGGTCGTCACACACCATTCCACAACAAGTACCGTCCTCAGTTCTACATCCGTACGCTAGACGTAACAGGCGAGATCACACTCCCAGAGGGCGTAGAGATGGTTATGCCTGGTGATAACGTCACCATCGATGTCAAGCTCATCTCTCCAGTAGCTTGTAACGTAGGTCTACGCTTCGCTATCCGCGAGGGTGGTCGTACCGTCGGTGCTGGTCAGATCACCTCACTAGAGGACTAATAACTCTTAGCTGACTTAGCCTGTGACTCATCTAGAGTCCGCTTAAGGTTAAACAGCAATCTAACTTCTCCCAACTCTCTCCCCCACTAAGTATGAACTCGCTTCCCTCGAAGCATGAGTCATAGTGGGAGGGGGAGTTACGAGGAGTTTTCATCTCCACAGTCATCATCTCTAGCAGATCGTCCTGCTTGTCAGGACTCATACATGGCACAAAACTACTCCTACGCTAATTAGTAGGTCAGACGTGTACGAGATGATGCTAACATACGGGTTTAGCTCAGTTGGTAGAGCACAGGTCTCCAAAACCTGGTGTCGGGAGTTCGAGCCTCTCAACCCGTGCAAACTATAAGATGCTCTTATGAACTTTTTCAAGCGTATAGGTACCTACACCAAGAACTGCTACAATGAGTTGGTACACAAAGTCAGCTGGCCTACTCGTAGCGAACTGATCAATAGCACAGTGGTCGTCATGATCGCTTCAGTGATTATTGCCATCTTTGTCGCAGGCGTAGACTTTGTCTTCCAGCAGCTGATGCAGCTAGTGTACGGTCTCGTCTAGACTCTGCACCAAGCATAGAGCATTGACAATATAAGCCTAATAGATAAACAGAGTCTAGAGGCAAGCGTGTGCCATTAGTACAACCGACTCTAGACGAGGCTTGTGAAGCCCCTATATTTCTGTCGTTTATCTGCAATTTAGTAAAGGCTTTATCGTATAGACACAAACGGATCAACCGTATTCTATTATCGAATCTAATCTAAACTAAAGACATGAGTCAAGATTCACAACCCATGAGATTTTACGTTCTTCGTGTCCTCAGCGGACAGGAAAAGAAAGTCTGTGAGTATATAGAAGCGGCAAAGTCCAATGGAACTTTAGGTTCGTACGTACGTCGTGTACTAGTTCCCACTGAGCAGGTGGTCTCTCAGCGCAATGGCAAGAAGGTGGTCAAAGAGCGCCCCTATATGCCAGGATATGTGCTAGTGGAGGCTGCACTCGTTGGAGATACAGAACACACGCTATGCACGATACCTAATGTAATAGGTTTCTTGAACTCTCGTATGACTGATGGTCAGCTATCTCCAGAGCCACTACGTACTCAAGAAGTACAGGATCTCTTGGGACAAGCAGATCGCGATGCTGAGGGTGCTGGACGCTTTGACGTTGAGTACAGCGTCGGCGAGTCTGTACGGATCATTGATGGTCCATTCTCAGACTTCTCAGCGACAATCGACGAGGTCAAGAGTGATAAGAGAAAGCTCAAGGTGATGGTGAAGATCTTCGGAAGGAAGACTCCACTGGAGCTTGATTACACACAGGTCGAGAAGGAATAGAAGATTGTTACGGATCGAGCATTCCAACTCATAGTTGCTCACATAGGCATAGTCTAATTCTCTCGGATAGCGTCGAGATGAGGTCTAGCTTCCAACTTAAAGACCCTTACTCGCTCCATGAGGATACTACCCAAGATGCAGTAATGATCCCGTGTGTATCTGTTTATAATATAATCGAATAACAAAATGGCAAAAGAAGTTGCAGGGCAGCTTAAGCTGCAAATCAAAGGAGGGGCCGCTAACCCCTCGCCTCCTGTGGGCCCAGCACTTGGTGCTAAGGGTATCAACATCATGGAGTTTTGTAAGCAATTTAATGCCAGGACTCAGGATCGCGCTGGTAAGGTATTGCCAGTCGTGATAACCTACTATGCTGACAAGTCCTTTGACTTCATCGTCAAGACTCCTCCCGTAGCCGTACAGCTACTAGAGGCTAGCAAGGCTAAGGGCGGCTCAGCAGAACCCAACCGAATCAAAGTTGCTAAAGTCACTTGGGATCAAGTTAGGACTATAGCAGAAGATAAGATGTCTGACCTCAACTGCTTCGCTGTCGAGTCGGCCATGAAGATGGTCGCTGGTACAGCTCGTAGTATGGGGATTAGTGTGACGGGTACGAAACCTGAGAATCTCTAATCGCAATCAACTGAAATGAGTAAACTAACAAAAAATCAGAAGATAGTAGCGAGTAAGGTCGAAGCAGGCAAGTCCTATTCACTAGATGAGGCTTCCAAGCTTCTGAAGGAGATTACCTTCACGAAGTTTGACGCATCAGTAGACATAGACATTCGCCTGGGTGTCGATCCTCGCAAGGCTAATCAGATGGTGCGTGGCACTGTCTCACTGCCTCACGGTATCGGTAAGGAGGTACGTGTCCTAGCACTCTGTACTCCGGACAAGGAGGCAGAGGCGCAAGAGGCTGGGGCTGACTATGTCGGTCTCGATGAGTACATCAATAAGATCAAGTCTGGATGGACTGACATTGATGTGATCATTACCATGCCTAGCGTCATGGGCAAGATCGGAGCCTTGGGTCGTGTACTAGGACCACGTGGTCTGATGCCTAACCCCAAGAGCGGTACCGTAACAAACGATCTCGGTGCTGCTATCAAGGAGGTGAAGGCTGGTAAGATCGACTTCAAGGTCGACAAAGCAGGTATCATACATACCTCAGTGGGTAAGATCTCTTTCGACCCTAAGCAAATTAGAGAAAACGCCAAGGAGTTCATCGACACGGTGGTACGTCTGAAGCCGACCTCTGCTAAGGGAACCTATATCAAGAGTATCTACCTCTCTACAACAATGAGTGCAGGGATCAAGATCGATCCCAAGTCAGTCGTATCCGTAGTAGAATAACGTCTCACCAACTAAGAAACACAATTCTATGAAAAAGGAAACGAAGTCAACTGTCATCGAGCAGTTACACTCTTATATAGAGAGCTACCCCAACTTCTACTTGACCAACATTGAGGCACTCAATGCTGAGAAGACGAGCGAACTACGCCGTCTCTGTAACAAGAGTGGCATCAAGCTGGTCGTAGTCAAGAACACACTGATGCGTCGTGCCCTCAGTGAGATCGACTCTGTCGATTACGCAGAGCTCTACGAGTCTCTCAAGGGCAACACGGCCGTCATGTTTTCAGAGGTTGCTAATGCTCCTGCTAAAGCGATCAAGGCTTTCCGCTCTGACAATAAGGAACTCGGACGTCCCGACCTAAAGGCGGCATACGTTCAGGAGGGCTTTTACATCGGAGCTGACCAACTCGAGACTCTGGTCAACATCAAGAGTCGCGAGGAGCTCATTGCTGACATTGTAGCTATGCTGGAGGGCCCAATCCAGGGCGTACTCGGGCAGCTTGATTCAGCAGCTGGCACTATCCATGGGGTCTTAGATACCCTAGCCGAGAGGCAATAAACATCTAAGAAATCACTTCAATCAGAAACAAACATAACATCAATACAGACATGGCAGATATAAAGGCTATTGCAGAGACTCTTGTTAATCTCACAGTAAAAGAAGTAAGCGAGCTCAAGGAGCTCCTCAAGGAGGAGTATGGTATCGAGCCAGCAGCTGCAGCTGTTGCTGTCGCTGGACCTGCAGCTGGTGCTGCAGCAGAGGCTGAGGAGAAGACCTCTTTCGACGTTGTACTCAAGAGCTTTGGTGCTGCTAAGCTTGCAGTCGTTAAGGCTGTTAAGGAGCATGCAGGTCTTGGTCTCAAGGAGGCTAAGGAGCTAGTCGACGGTGCACCTACCAACATCAAGGAGGGTGTCGACAAGGCTACAGCTGAGGCTCTCAAGGCTGCACTTGAGGAGGCTGGTGCTGAGGTTGAACTAAAGTAAACCCGCTTGACACCTGTCTGACACAGGTCATATTGGTTAAGGATTCCCCCCTTGATACGTATGGGGGGAGTTCTTAGCCTTTTCGCATCTTTTGCTCTCTGGAGGCACCACTCACAGGCGAAGCTATCACAAACTTACGTGATAACTTTACTATACGTTGAGGAGGTGTCTTGGACTGTCAGATAGGCTTAGATACAAGTCTCTAGAGCTAGACACCCATAGCTCTATCTCTCGAGTAGTAGCTCGCTACAGTTTTAGTTAGTAAGCACCTGCTCCCCCGCCTCTCTCTGTGAGAGCAGCTCCTCTCCCCTACATTTACCATTTCTCTCTGAAGCATACGATGGCATCCAAACCAACCAATACTAGAAAGAGCTTCGCATCTATTGCTCATCCAATGGAGTACCCTGACTTCTTGGAGGTGCAGCTCAAATCTTTTCAGGACTTCTTTCAGCTCAATACTCCTGCCGAGAGTAGAAAGAAAGAGGGATTATTTAAAGTCTTCTCTGAGAACTTCCCCATCGAAGACACTCGCAATAACTTCAAGCTTCTATTTGAAGACTACTTCGTCGATCCTCCTAAGTATTCGATAGAGGAGTGCTTGCGTCGTGGTCTGACCTATAGTGTCCCCCTGAGGGCTAAGCTCAAGCTCACCTGCGAAGACCCCGAGCACGAAGACTTTGAGTCCACCGTACAGGACGTCTTCCTAGGCTCTATCCCTTACATGACCCCTGCGGGGACGTTTGTCATCAATGGTGCAGAGAGAGTCGTCGTATCTCAGCTACACCGTTCACCAGGCGTCTTCTTTGGATCCAGCCTACACAACAACGGGACGAGACTCTACTCGGCTCGTATCATCCCATTCAAGGGTTCGTGGATCGAGTTCGCTACCGATACGAACAACGAGCTATACGCTTACATCGATCGTAAGAAGAAGCTCCCCATCACGACCCTCCTACGTGCCATCGGCTATGAGACAGACAAAGACATCCTCGATCTCTTTGGCATCGCTGAGGAGATCCCTGTCACGCTAGAGTCGCTGCAGGCTAACTATGGACGACAGCTGGCTGCCTCCGTCATACTGAAGTATTACGATGAGGAGAGCGAGGAGGAAACGGGAGAGACAGAAACCTTTGCTCGATACAACACGCTCGTAGAGCAAAATGCCATCCTAGATGAAGACAATGCTCAGGTCATCCTAGAGAATGGTATCGAGACCATTCTATTGCGTCGTGACTTAGCTTCATCCGATCAGGAGTCTACAGATCAGGAGATCATGGACTACTCGATCATCTTCAACACGCTCAAGCGTGACTCAGCCAATTCTGAGCAAGCTGCCTACAACTTCATCTACAACCTCCTACGCAACTCTACTCCACCCGATGATCAGAGTGCTAAGGAGATCTTCAACAACATCTTCTTCTCAGAGAAGCGCTATGATCTAGGCGATGTAGGGCGCTACAAGATCAATAGCAAGCTAGGACTAGACATAGATCCAAACGTCAAGATCCTCACAGCTGAGGATATCGTTGCGATCATACGTCATCTGATCAAGCTCGTCAATGGTAAGGCTCCTGTCGATGACATCGATCACCTATCGAATCGTCGTGTCAGAACCGTCGGAGAGCAACTGTACAACCAGTTTAGTATCGGACTGAGTCGTATGGCTCGTACCGTCAAGGAGCGTATGAACGTACGTGACAGCGAGGTCTTCACACCCGTCGATCTAGTCAACTCCAAGACGATCGCATCGGTTGTCAACAGCTTCTTCGGGACCAATGCGCTCTCACAGTTTATGGATCAGCAGAATCCACTCTCTGAGATCACGCACAAGCGTCGTCTATCGGCACTAGGTCCTGGCGGTCTGACACGAGATCGTGCAGGCTTCGAGGTGCGAGACGTACACTACACTCATTATGGTCGTCTCTGTCCTATCGAGACGCCTGAGGGGCCAAACATCGGACTCATCTCCTCGCTTTGTGTCTATGCAAAGATCAACGAACTAGGATTCATCACGACTCCTTATCGTAATGTCAAGAAGGGTACTGTAAGCTTTGAAGACTCCGAGCTTGCCTACTTTACCGCTGAGGAAGAGGAGGATAAGACCGTAGCTCAGGGTAACGCTCCCCTAGACGACGACGGACACTTCGTCCGCTCTCGTGTCAAGGCGCGCTATGGTGCAGACTTCCCTGTGGTGGAGCCTGAGGAGGTAGACCTGATGGATGTCTCTCCGACGCAGATCGCTTCGATTGCGGCTTCGCTCATTCCATTCCTCGAGCACGACGATGCTAACCGTGCCCTCATGGGATCTAACATGATGCGTCAGGCAGTACCGCTACTGACACCTGAGGCTCCTATTGTAGGCACAGGCATCGAGCGCAGACTAGTCTCAGACTCTCGCACCCAGATAGAGGCTGCGGGCGATGGCGTGGTCGTTTACGTCGATGCCACCAAGATTGTGGTCGACTATGACCGCACGGAGGAGGAGGAGCTTGTCAGCTTCGAGCCCTCAGAGGTTACCTACACTCTTCCCAAGTATCGTAAGACCAATCAATCTACAACGATAGACCTAAGCCCCATCTGTCGCAAGGGAGACCGAGTCACTAAGGGGCAAATACTTACTGAGGGCTTCTCCACTCAAGATGGCGAGTTAGCTCTCGGGCGCAACATTTTGGCTGCTTACATGCCTTGGAAGGGGTACAACTACGAGGATGCGATCGTACTCAGCGAGCGTGTCGTCGCAGAGGATCTCTTCACCTCCGTACATGTCGATGAGTACTCGCTCGACGTACGTGAGACGAAGCGTGGTATGGAGGAGTTCACGGCAGACATCCCCAACGTCAGTGAGGAAGCTACCAAAGACCTCGATGCCAATGGTATCGTCCGTGTCGGTGCGCGCATTGTACCAGGCGACATTCTAGTAGGTAAGATTACGCCAAAGGGCGAGTCTGACCCCACTCCTGAGGAGAAGCTACTCCTAGCTATCTTTGGAGATAAAGCTGGTGACGTCAAGGACGCTTCGCTCAAGGCTTCGCCCTCGCTCAAGGGTGTTGTCATCGACACGAAGCTTTACTCACGCGCTAATCGTAAGGGCGGTATAGCTGCCACACGCAAGATCAATCAGCGCTACGAGGAGGAGCTATCCAAGCTACAAGCAGCACTCAAGGATGAGCTGGTCTCCAAGCTGCAGGTCATACTCAAGAAGCACAAGACCACAGCAACAGACTTCGTTGACTACATCGGCGTCGTCAAGGTCAAGGCTGGTACACGCATCACCAAGTCGCTGCTCCTCGAGCTAGACTACAATGACTTGCGCATGTCTGACTGGACCAAGGATGAGCATACTAACGAACTTGTCAAGCAGACGATCGCTAACTATATCAAGAAGGACAAGGTCACCGTTGCAGAGGTCAATAGGCGCAAGCTCGATGAGACTCTCGGCGACGAGTTGCCTTCAGGCATCATTCAGACCGCTAAGATCTTGATTGCTAAGAAGCGTAAGATACAAGTCGGCGATAAGATGGCTGGACGACATGGTAACAAGGGTATCGTCTCCAAGATCGTACGTCGTGAAGATATGCCTTACCTGCCAGATGGTACGCCAGTAGACATCTGTCTTAACCCACTGGGTGTGCCTTCACGTATGAACCTAGGACAGATTTTTGAAGCCGTTCTAGCATGGGCTGGACGTAAGCTCGGAGTCAAGTTTGCCACTCCTATCTTCGATGGAGCCACACTTGATGATCTCAATGCGTGGACCGACAAAGCTGGTCTGCCACGTGGTGGTCAGATGAAGCTCTACGATGGCGGTACAGGCGAGCCTTTTGACCAGGAGGCGACCGTAGGTGTCACCTACTTCCTCAAGCTCGGTCACATGGTCGACGACAAGATGCACGCCCGCTCGATCGGTCCGTACTCACTGATCACACAGCAACCTCTCGGTGGTAAGTCCAACTTCGGAGGTCAGCGCTTCGGAGAGATGGAGGTGTGGGCACTGTACGCATACGGTGCTGCCAACGTCCTGCAGGAGATCCTCACCATCAAGAGTGATGACGTCGTAGGTCGCTCTAAGGCTTATGAGGCGATCGTGCGTGGCGACAACATGCCCACGCCAGGTCTCCCCGAGTCTCTCAACGTGCTACTCAATGAGCTCAAGGGTCTAGCCCTCAGCGTACATATTGAGTAATCCCCTCCCCCCTATCCTTACACACTATATATAGTCAGACTTAAGTTATGGCATACAAGACAGCCCCTAAGAGCAAGACCACCTTTTCATCCATTAGGCTATCCTTGGCATCCCCTGAGGAGATCCTAGCTGCATCACATGGAGAGGTCACGAATCCGAATACTCTTGACTATAAAACATACAAGCCAGTACGTGACGGACTCTTTTGCGAGAGAATCTTCGGCCCAGTCAAAGATTACGAGTGCAACTGTGGTAAGTTCAAGCGCATACGCTTCCGTGGCACCATCTGCGACCGTTGTGGTGTAGAGGTTACGGAGAAGAAAGTGCGTCGTGAGCGTACTGGACATATCAAGCTCGCTGTACCCGTAGCACATATTTGGTACTTCCGCAGTCTACCTAACAAGCTTGCCTCTCTGCTCAACCTCAAGTCTAAAGACCTTGAGGCGATCATCTACTACGAGAAGTATATCGTACTGCAGAGCGGTGTCTCTGATCTAGAGGTCAATACGATCCTTACCGAGGAGGAGTATCAGGCTAAGCTAGACGAAATCGATCAGAGCCATCCAGACAACTACGACCTGCCAGAGAGTGACCCAGACAAGTTTGTCGCCAAGATCGGAGCAGAGGCACTCTATGAGATGCTCTCCAACCTAGACCTAGACAGTCTCTCTTACGAGCTCCGTGACAAGGCGCATACAGAGACCTCACAGCAGCGCCGTCTAGACGCGCTCAAGCGTCTCAACGTCGTCGAGTCCTTCCGTGCGTCTAAGGATATCAATCGTCCCGAATGGATGATCCTCAAGGTCGTACCAGTCATACCACCCGATCTACGTCCACTCGTACCGCTCGATGGTGGTCGCTTTGCAACAAGCGATCTCAACGAGCTCTATCGTCGTGTCATCCTGCGCAACAACCGTCTCAAGCGACTTCTAGAGCAGAGCGTTCCCGAGGTCATCATCCGCAATGAGAAGCGCATGCTTCAGGAGGCTGTCGACTCACTACTCGACAACTCTCGCAAGTCTAGTGCGTTCAAGGGGGAGAACAACCGTCCTCTCAAGTCTCTCTCAGACAGCCTCAAGG
>ENA-OPWH01002465-OPWH01002465.1-human-gut-metagenome-genome-assembly--contig:-NODE-2465-length-10035-cov-1.952305_pt1 | contig 10035 bp, 7 predicted proteins | sample MGYA00241506_ERZ502004 | MGnify/ENA primary metagenome ERZ502004 (study PRJEB25962, sample SAMEA2043049) | human gut metagenome | biome: human gut; feature: human-associated habitat; material: faeces... | reverse complement strand
GGAGGGATTTCTCTACATATATTAAAGCATTTGCCAGGGGAACACAGTTGGAGGACTATGTTATAACTATGTTATGCAAGGAGCTTTATATTTCTGGTTCAGATAAAGATTTTATGGATTTTAAAGATATATTTGCCGATATTCTTATTAATGAGAACAGAAGTGACGACATTCGACAGGAAGTGAACTGTGTACTTGTTAAAATATACCGCATAGCAGGTGATATGGGAGAATTCTTTAAGCTTGCTTTAAGGTGTGTTGCTGATAATCCAAGCTCAGAGATATGTTATGAACTTGGCAATTATTATTATGATATAAATGACTATGCAGAAGCGGCAATGTGGTATTATAATGCAATATATGAAACTTCAAGCGTATTAGATATTACAAGCGGAGGTAATAAGCCTTTGTATGCTCTTAGCAGATGTTATGACAAGCTTTCAGAAACATCAGAAGATATAGAACAGATAGCACAGTTCAGACAGATGGCGGAAGATTATAAGTATCAGGCAGAGCAATGGAAGCTTCCTGATGAGATAGTTTAAGAATGGAGATAAAGATGCACAACGAAAAGGATAATAATTCAAAAGGCACAGCAAATACAAGAACTAAGCTGTCCCCAATTGCAATTGTACTTATTGTAATAGCTGTAATTGCTCTTTTTTCAGTTATTATAGCAGGAGCTGTAAGTTCTAATAATAAGAAAAGTGGGGATAATACTGTTGGAATGACATTGACAGAGAAGAATTTGAAACCACAGAATAATTCATCTAACAACAGTGTAGCTGACAGGTCACTTACTAAGGTTGAGATATTAATGGATGATACAGCTGTTGTTGTCGGCACAACATTTAAAGCAGCTGCAGTTGTAGAGCCGGAGAATACTGATAAGGCACTTGTGTGGTCAAGCAGTAATGAGGATATTATGAAGGTTGATTCAGATGGTGTTGTAACTGTTAATAATGTAGGTGTTGCGGCACTTACAGCGACAGTAGGAGATGTGTCAGATGCCGTAGCTATTGAGGGAATAAAGAGTGTATCAGCAGGTTCAGCCAATGGATATGTTGTATACACAGGTAATGGAAGCATTACGGGTTCTAATTCATCTAACAGCAGCTCATCAGGGACTTCTAATAGTGGCACATCAGGCAGAACGGGCTACTCATATAACAGTGAGGCAGGAAGCTATGATGATGGTAACAGCAGTGGTACAGATAATGGTAGTTCTGACGGAGGCTATATTGCAGATGATTCATCTAATAATTCAGGCAATACCTCTAACAATTCAGGCTCTAATTCATCGAATACCAATAGCACTAACACAGGAAGCAGCAGTTCATCAACTGGAAACAGTGACGGAATGAAGAGTACAGATCTGCCAGACATACTTGGTAATCAGGGATTTACAAGAGAATATTCTAATGTATACATATATACAGAAAATGATACTTATTATGGAGAAATAATAATACAGCCAGAAGTTTCTATTATATATATCAAGCAGAGAAGCGGTGGTTTTGACAGCAAGATTAATAGTGTATTAAGTGAGCTTCTCCCATCAGAATATAGTCAGGTATGGAGCAATTATCTTTCTGCTTCAAGTGACAGAACATTTACTGCTGAGGGAAGAAAAGTAAGAATTGTAACAGCAGCAGGCGGAGGACATTCGCAAATTGTAATATACAATTAATGTCAAATATGCTATATTTAATAAAATGCTGTTATATAACCAATAGCATATTTATGAAATGAATAATGAGGTGAAAGTTGTGCTTAATGAGAATAAAGTTAAGATGATGACTAAGATGGCTATATATGAAAAGAACGAGGGCAGGAAAATGCTTCGTACAGCGAAATATTTCAAAGGTGATTTCATTGCTTTCGGTATTTTAAAGACATTAATAACTACAACATTTGCATTTATGATAGTTGCAATTATGTATGTATTATGCAATGCAGAGGGACTTGTTGAGAATATTAATTCAATGGACTATCTTGCATTTGGCAGGAGAGTGGCAATATACTATATAGGAATGTTAGTTATATTTACAGTAATAGCAGCTGTTGTATATAATGTCCAGTATGAACGTTCAAGAAAAGGTCTTAAGAAATATTTTTCAAGACTTAATAAGCTTGAAAGATTTTATAACAGCCAGAAGAAAAGAAAGTAAATATGGAGGATATAATGGCGGTTTTATTAGAACTCAAAGAGAATTTTAAAAGATTTTACAACAAATATGATATATATATTGTACCGGTGGCTAAGTTTATAGCAGCATTGGTTTCATTTCTTATGCTTAATGCCTCTATCGGCTATATGGATAAGCTTAATAGTCCTATAATAGCAGTATTAGTATCGGTTATATGTGCATTTCTGCCTAATGGCTTTACAATAGTAATGCTTTCGATATTTATGATTGCACACTTGTATGCAATATCAGTAGAATTTGCACTTATTGCATTGTGCGTAGTGCTTCTTATGTATCTGTTATATTTCAGATTTACACCAAAGCTTGGATATCTGCTAATATTAACAGTAATTATGTGTGGTTTTAAGATACCTTATGTTATACCGGTTGCTGTAGGTTTATGCTCATCATTTCTTGCGGCAATACCTGTAAGCTTTGGTGTAATAATTTATTATATAATTAATACAGCCAGTGCTTACGAAGCAGCAGTTACTAACAAATCTTTAACAGAGAGTATGTTACAGGTTTCTTATTTAATAGAAAGTCTTGTTAAGGACAAGCAGATGATAGTGTTAATTGCAGCACTTGCAGTTACAGTAATTGTTGTATACATAATAAGAAGACTTAAGATTGACTATGCATGGGGTTACGCTATAGGAATAGGAAGTGTATTACAGTTCATAATTCTTGTTGTATGCGAGATTGTATTTAAGACTGAATTTAATATAGTTCTTATTGTAATCGGAGTTATATTAGGTGCACTTGCAGGTTATATCTGTAATGTTATGTTCTTTGCAGTTGATTTCAGAAGAACAGAGTATGTACAGTATGAAGATGACGAATACTATTATTATGTAAAGGCTGTGCCTAAGATTAATGTAGCAGGTGAGGATGTAAAGGTTAAGCAGATTAATGCAAGAAAGACCAGGAAAGCCTCAGATATAAGTGATGTAAGACAGGCTAAATCAACAACTGCTGCCACAGAAGAAGACGAAGATATGATATTTTTTGATAAATAATAGTATATTTATCATATAGAAATTAAAAGGGTGGTGAGAATGTGACTACATCAGGTAATCTGTTGCAGAATTATTTTTCAAGATTATATATACCAAGGATTACATGGACAGATATTATAGAGATAATTATTATTGCGGTTGTTCTTTATAATATTCTGTTATGGATAATGAATACTAAAGCGTGGGCTTTGCTTAAAGGAATTATAGTAGTAGGTTTATTCGCGGTAGTTGCATATCTGCTTAACTTAAAGACTATATTGTGGATAGCAGGAAAGACGATAAGTGTTGGAATTATAGCACTTGTTATTATATTCCAGCCCGAGTTAAGAAGGGCGTTAGAGCAGTTAGGAAGAAAGAAATTTGTTCTTAATTTCCTGAATTTTGGTGATAACAGCAATAAAGATGAGCGTTTTAGTGTTAAGACGGCTGACGAAATTGTTGATGCGTGCTACAGGATGGGAGCGGTAAGGACAGGTGCATTGATAGTTATAGAACAGGATATGCTTCTGGAAGAGTATATAAAGACAGGAATACCTGTAGATGGTATTGTCACAAGCCAGCTTCTTATTAATATATTTGAGCATAATACACCGCTTCACGATGGTGCAGTTATAGTTAGGGGTAACAGGGTTGTTGCAGCTACCTGTTATCTTCCACTTACAGATAATGTTAATCTTAGCAAGGCTTTAGGAACAAGACACCGTGCCGGAGTCGGAATAAGCGAAGCTACAGACAGTATGACAATTATTGTATCAGAGGAAACGGGTAAGGTTTCCGTAGCTTTTGGTGGTGAATTAATACACGATATTGATGCAGATTCTTTAAAGAATAAACTGGAATATATCCGTAGAAAGAATATAGATGTTAAGTCTTTCAGGATATGGAGAGGCAGGTTGAAGCATGAAAGAGAAGATATTTAAGAATTTCAGCCTGAAGTTATTATCCGCTGTATTTGCAGTTGTTCTATGGACAGTTATTGTTAATATATATGACCCTAACACGAGTTATACATTCAGTAATATAACTGTACAGCTTATTAATACACAGAGCCTTACAGACAAAGATTACAGTTATGAAGTTGTTGATGGCGGCAAGATTTCAGTTACAGTAAGCGGTCCAAAGAGTGTCGTAACAGACCTTAAGACAAGTGATATAAGTGCAACCGCAGATTTGAGTAAGGTTACTGCATTTACAGATTATGTAGATATACAGGTTCAGGTAATTAAAGATGGACAGGTTCTTAATAATGTAGAGGCTGTTCCAAGAACATCAGCACTTAAGCTAAGCATAGAGAACAGGGATACCAAGACTTTGTCATTAGATGTTAACACGACAGGTTCTACAGCTTCAGGATATACGGTTGCTTCGACAAGTTCATCACCAACATATATCAAAGTTACAGGTCCTACATCTTTACTTGAGAGTGTAGCAGCATTATCAGTAAATGTAGATGTATCAGGTGCTAAGGAAGACATAAGCACAAGTGCAGATGTTAAGATGTTAGATGAAGATGGTAATGAAATAGTAAATGATGCACTTGAACTGTCATGTACTAAAGTAGATATCAATGTTGATATAGCAAGAATGAAGACGGTGTCAATAACAGCAAAGACAAGTGGAACGCCGTCAGACGGATATATTATAACAGATACAATATTAAGCCAGGCATCTGCGGTTATAACAGGTTCAGATGATTTGCTGGGTAAAGTAGATACAATAACAATTCCATCGCAGAATATTAATGCTGATGGATTGAGTGCTGATAAGACATATACTTTCAGATTATCAGATTATGTTCCATCAGGAATTAAATTTGTATCTGACAGCAGTCTTACTGTTACAGTTAAGATAGCACAGAAGGCTACAAAGCAGATAAGTCTTTCAGCTTCAGAGATAACACTTAATAATATACAGACAGGGTTTAATGCACAGGTAATGCAGGGTATTACATTTACTGTAACAGGTAATGATAATGTGTTATCGGCTGTCAGTGCATCAGATGTAAAGGCAGGCATTGACCTTAAGAATCTTGGGGCAGGAACTCATAATGTCACAGTGGCGTTATCACTGCCTGATGGAATAACTGTAGTAGGTAATGTTACTGTTAATGTTACAATAACGGCAATACAGCAGGAAACAACTACAGAGAGTACCAAAGCGACAGAAAGCACTACATCGGCGACAAGGTAATTTGTTAAGAACTGCCATTTAAGGAGGGATTATAATGGTAAAGGAGAATATAATTGTCACAAGCCAGCTTGGAATACATCTTCGTCCAGCGGGTGCTATGTGTGATGCGGCAATTAAATTTGATTCTAATATATCATTTGAATATGCAGAGGGTAAGACAGCCAATGCAAAGAGTGTAATATCAATACTTGCATCAGGTGTTAAATGTGGAGATGAGATAACTTTAATAGCTGATGGAAGTGATGAAGAAGAAGCGTTAAAGACAGTATCAGAAAAGTTTAAAGAAGCTCTTAAAGATTGATTTAATCTACGGATTGAATTATAATTAAATAAAATGATGTAGCAATACGTGTACATCAGTCAGGGAAAAATACCATTTTCCCCGACATTATTAAATAACAAGGAAAGAGGTACAGAGTATGGGTTATATGGAAGTTTATAAGTCTTGGTGTGACAATATGTATTTTGATGAAGCAACAAGAGATGAACTTAAGTCGATCGCTAATGATGAGAAGGAGATTGAAGACAGATTTTACAAAGATCTTGAATTCGGAACAGGAGGCTTAAGAGGTGTAATTGGCAATGGTACTAATAGAATGAACATTTACACTGTAAGAAAGGCAACACAGGGACTTGCTAACTTTATTATTAAGGAAGGTGCAGCAGACAGAGGTGTAGCTATTGCATTTGACTCAAGAAGAATGTCACCTGAATTTGCTGATGAAGCAGCACTTTGTCTTAATGCTAACGGAATTAAGGCATATATATTCCCTTCACTTCGTCCAACACCAGAATTATCATTTGCATTAAGAGACCTTAACTGCATAGCTGGTATTGTAGTAACAGCAAGCCACAACCCACCAGAATACAACGGATATAAGGTGTACTGGGAAGATGGTGCACAGATTACAGCACCTAAGGATTCACAGATTATATCAGAAGTTAAGGCTGTAACAGATTACAATACAGTTAAGACTATGGATAAAGATGAAGCTAAGGCTTGCGGTCTTTACAATGTGATCGGATACGATATGGATGACAGATATATGGCCGCATTAAAGAAGATGAGTATTAATGGAGATATCATTAAGAAAGTAGCGGATGATATTAAGATTGTATACACACCATTCCATGGTACAGGTAATATTCCAGTAAGAAGAGTTCTTAAGGAATTAGGCTTTAAACACGTATATGTTGTTCCAGAACAGGAAAAGCCAGACCCAGATTTTACAACGCTTGAATATCCTAACCCAGAAGATCCTAAGGCATTCACATTAGCATTAAAGCTTGCTAAGGAAGTTGATGCAGATATCGTTCTTGCAACAGATCCGGATGCTGACAGACTTGGTGTATATTCTAAGGATACTAAGACAGGTGAATACCAGTCATTTACAGGTAATATGTCTGCTATGCTTATTGCAGAATATATCCTTTCACAAAGACAGGAAAAGGGACTTCTTCATAAGAACGGAGCATTTGTTAAGACAATAGTTTCAACTAATATGGCTGACAGCATTGCTAAGGAATATAACCTTAAGCTTATTGAAGTTCTTACAGGCTTTAAGTTCATCGGTGAGCAGATTAAGTTCTTTGAACAGCAGGGTACATATGAATATGAATTTGGTTTTGAGGAAAGCTATGGCTGTCTTGTAGGAACACACGCAAGAGATAAGGATGCTATCGTTGCAGTTATGGCACTTTGTGAAGCAGCAGCTTACTATAAGAATAAAGGTCTTACTTTATGGGATCAGATGATTAACATCTATGAGAAGTATGGCTACTATAAAGAAGGACAGGTTGCTATCACAATGAAGGGTGCTGAGGGTGCTGGAAAGATTGCTAAGATGATGGATGACCTTAGAAATAATACACCATCTAAGATTGGTAACTGGACAGTTCTTGAAGCAAGAGATTATAAGAAGGACGAATGTGTCAATATGGTTACAGGCGATAAGCATAGCACAGGACTTCCTAACTCTAATGTACTTTATTATGATTTATCAGATAATGCATGGTGCTGTGCAAGACCATCTGGTACAGAGCCTAAGATTAAGTTCTATATGGGCGTTAAGGGCAGCAGCATAGAAGATGCAGCAGCTAAAGAAGAAGCTTTAAAGAAAGCTGTTATGGAGCTTGTTGGGCAGTAATCAGTAAGTATTATTTGATGGATATGTTTTACATAGCATAATTATATAAGTTCAGATTTTCTTAACAAGTAATACACAATATGAACACATTTCGTGAATATACTAACAGTATCAACAACGAAATGTGTTCATTTTTTCGTTGAAATGACATAAGTAAGGAGTGTTTGGATATGTATAATAATGAAGATAACGATTATATGAACAATAATTCTGATAATAATTCTAGGAATTATGAGAATGTAGAGCCTGATAATAATCAGAGTACAGGAACAACTGGATATACAACATACAGCCATAACACAGGTTATAATCAGAACAGTGCAGGTGGTGCTGGTATGAATAATGGACAGAACCAGTATTCTAACGGAAGTAATAATTATGGCTATAATGGTTATGGATATAATCAGGGTGGTATGAATAATTCACAGTATGGTGCTAATACATCATACAATAGCACAGGAACTAATGCCGGATATAATAACACAGCATATAATAATGGTGCTAATACAGGCTTTCATAATGCATCAGATAACAGTAATTCAACCTATAGATATTCATATGTTAATAATAATATAGGCAGTGATCAGAATAATTCTTATAGGAATGCACAGAGAGCGGCTAAGCAGGCTAAGAAGGAAGCAAGAAAGAAGTCATTTAACAATTGGTTTTCTAAGAATTCCACGGCTAAGAAGTATATAAGTGGTGTGCTTGCAGCAGTGGTATTTGGTGTTGTAGCTGGTTCAGCAATGTATGGAACTTATCATATTGAGAAGAAATATTTAGGTGGTAATGATACTAAGAACTATACAATTTCAACTGTGACAAGCAATATTGATAAAGTTACAAGCGATGATATTAATGCTAATGGAGATACTAATCTTTCACAATATTCATCAATGAATGTAGAAAGTGTGGCACAGGCAGCACTTCCGGCTATGGTTGCCCTTAATGGTACAACTACAGTAAGCAGTTCATCTTCAATGTATGGCTGGGGACAGCAGCAGTACGAGGCTTCAACAAGTGGAACTGGTATTATTGTTGGTAAGAATGATACAGAGCTTCTTATTGTAACTAATGCACATGTTGTAGATAATGTATCCAACTTAAAATGTGTATTTGTGGATGACCAGTCAGTAAGTGCAACGGTAAAGGGTTCTAAGTCAGATCAGGATATAGCAGTAGTTGCTGTATCATTATCAGATATTCCGTCTGACACAATAAGTAAAATAGCTATTGCAGAACTTGCAGATTCTGATACAATTGCAGTAGGCCAGCAGGTAGTGGCAATTGGTAATGCACTTGGAGAAGGACAGTCAGTTACTAATGGTATTATAAGTGCCCTTGACAGATCAATAACAGTTAACAATGTTACATTTTCAGGACTTATAATGACTAACGCAGCTATTAACTCAGGTAATAGTGGTGGAGCACTTCTTAATGCAAGCGGCAAGGTAATTGCTATTAACTTTGCTAAGACATCATCAGATGGTGTTGAGGGTATGGCATATTCAATACCTGTATCTAATGTTAAGGAACTTATAAGCTCACTTATGAGCAAGCAGACAAGACAGAAGGTAGATTCAGATAATGCTGGATATCTTGGTATTGTTGCTATAGATATAACAAGCACATATGCTTCTATGTATGGTTACCCACAGGGTATAATGGTTCGTACAGTAGCATCTGGCTCAGCAGCAGAGAAGGCAGGACTTTCAGCTTACGATATAATTGTCGGTTTTGATGACCAGTCAATATCAACAATGTCAGGCTTACAGTCACTTCTGCAGTATTATTCAGCAGGAGAGACAGTAAAGGTTGACTACTATCATCTTGAAGGTAGTGAATATGTACTAAAGAGTGTGGAGGTTACATTAGGAAAGAAGAACTAATAAGCCTCGTAACACAGAATTGAGGATTAAATGAGTAACAACGATAATAATAATGAGAACAATACAACTGCTAACACAGATGAATACGAAAAGGTGTGTTATATATGCAGAAGGTCAGAGTCTAAGGCTGGTAAAATGATTAATATGCCAGGTGGTTTATGTGTATGTGCAGATTGTATGCAGAAGACCTTTGATACAATTAATAACAGTGATATCAATTATGATGACCTTATGAATAATATGCCTAATATGGGAATGTTCGGAGGCTTTAATATGATTGGTAATGACATTTCCAACAGGCAGAAAGTCAAGAAAAAGAAAGAAGATAATAACAAGCCTGCAGATAAGGAAAAGGACGATACACTTGATTTGGCTAATCTTCCAGCACCTCATCAGATAAAGGCAATGTTAGATGAATATGTAATAGGTCAGGACTATGCCAAGAAGGTTATGTCAGTTGCTGTATACAATCATTATAAGAGAGTTGCCACAGGAACTATGGACGATATTGAGATTGAAAAGTCTAATATGCTTATGATAGGACCTACAGGAAGCGGAAAGACTTATCTTGTAAAGACACTGGCAAGACTTTTAAAAGTAC
>ENA-OPWH01002463-OPWH01002463.1-human-gut-metagenome-genome-assembly--contig:-NODE-2463-length-10035-cov-2.750701_pt1 | contig 10035 bp, 7 predicted proteins | sample MGYA00241506_ERZ502004 | MGnify/ENA primary metagenome ERZ502004 (study PRJEB25962, sample SAMEA2043049) | human gut metagenome | biome: human gut; feature: human-associated habitat; material: faeces... | reverse complement strand
GCTACATCGGCTACTGCGCCAACGCTGAGCTGGTCAAGGGCTATCCCGACGGTACCTTCAAGCCCTCCGGCAAGGTCACCGGCTACGAAGTCCTCGCCATGATCCTCCGTGCTGTCGGCTACGACAAGAACGGTGAGTTCTCCGGCGCTGATTGGGCGCTGCATGTTGCGCAGACCGCGCAGCAGGCCGGCGTGCTCAAGAACGTCAAGGGCATCGACCTCAACGCTCCCGCTACCCGTGAGCTGGTTGCCGAGCTGCTGTTCCGTGCGGTTGCTGAGTCCTCCATGGTCACCTACACGCCCGCTTTCGGATATGTGACCGATAAGGTTCTCGGCAACACTGTAAGCACTCTCGGCTACAAGAACTTCAAGCTCGAGGGCAAGGCTGATGCTGATTCTTTCGGCCGTCCCGCTACCAAGTGGACCTACAACGTCGGCGACAAGAGCACCCTCGTCGTTGCCAAGGCTGACGCCTCCTATACCACCAAGGTTTCTGAGTGCGACATCGCCAAGGATCTGGGTATCTCCAAGACCGCTAAGGTCGAGAAGGTCTACACCGACGGCATTGTCAACGCTACTGGCACCAACAACATCACTTCCATCAACGCTCTGAAGACCACCTCCATCGTTGGCGGTCAGGGCCGTCTGACCGAAGTCTACAACATGGGTACCGCTGGCTACCGCATCGTTGAGATCAACACCTACCTCGCGAAGGTCACCAAGGTCAACGCTGCTTACACTGACAAGAACGGCCACACTGTTGACGCTTCTATCAACCTTGTTGCCTACTCTGTTGCCGCTGGCACTTCCAGCAGCATCCAGACCACCGCTTTCGTGAACGTTGACGCTACTGGCTATGCCGTCGGTGATTACGTTCTCGTTACCATCAGCAACCCCAACACCTATGTTGCTAACGTTGAGTCCGTCGAGAAGGCCAATGTTGCTGCCAGCGGCACCTACAAGGGCTTCACTGTTGGTGCTGGCACCGCTGCCGATACCACTAAGCTCGGCGAGACCTTCTACAACGACGCTGACAAGTTCTTCCTGAACTATCGTCAGGACGGCAACTGGGATGCTCTTGCCGATACCTACGGCAACATCATCGGTCTCGTTTCCAGCGCCAAGAACTACCTCGTCATCGAGGCTGCTCGTTGGCTCGGTGATGGCTCCACCACCCTCGGCGGTAAGGCCATTGCTAACATCGTTCTTGCTGACGGTACCCGCCTGCAGAACGTGACCATTGCTTCCGTTGGTGACAAGAACGCTAACGGTTATTCCATCGGCAACGATGCTGGTAACCCCGCAACCGCTGGTTTCGATACTACCTATACCAGCAATGAGAAGTACTACAACTGCATCGTTGCTTACTCCGTCAATGCTGACGGTTCCTACGCTCTGGCTTACAACACCAAGCTTTGTGCCGGTACCGCTAACCTGAAGGAAGCCGTTATCTCCAACGGTCAGACTATCATGAGCGGCACGAACGAAGCCAACAACACCGCTATTGCTGTTGGTATCAATGATACTACCGTGTTCTTGGTCAAGGGTGCTGACGGTACCTACACCACCTACACCGGCAAGGACAACGTTCCTTCCATGACCAAGGCTAAGGTTTGCTACCTCGCTTCCGGCAACTATGCTACCCTCGTTGTTGTCAGCGAGTCCTCTCTCGCTTCCAACACCTTCGATGCTTATGTCGATGCGGATGCCTCCTTCACTGGCTACAGTGTTGGCGGTCTGGGCTATGCCTTCACCGTCTACAAAGAGGGTTCCGATGAGGCTACTACTATCTACTATGGTCAGACCAGCCTGCCTCTGTACCTGAACGGTCAGCCTCTTGCTAACCGTGACGGTGTTTACACCTTCACTGTCAACAGCAAGAACCAGCTGGTCGACGCTAACGGTCTTGCTTACGGTGCTACCGGCGCTGGCACTATCTCCGCCGAGCTGGTCATCGCCAACGAGCTGAACGCCGTCACCGGCAGTGCTGATGCTGCTGGCCGTACTGGCAAGTCCTACACTTGGGATCGCACCTACATCCTGACCAACGATGGCAACAATATGTATCGCGCCGCGAACAACACCGATACCTATTGGGTCAACAACGCTACCTACTTCGAGGTCAGCTACAACACCGCTGGTGCTATGACTGGTCTGAAGAAGGTCGACAGCTATCAGAGCATCGACTGGACCAGCCGCAACGTTCAGGTCCTCGTGGCTTACAAGACTGTTGCTAACGTAAAGCAGGCTCAGTATGTCTACGTCATCAATCAGAGCAGCAACAACAATACCACTGTTCCCACCGCCAGCCTCAGTGTTGACATTCAGGGTATTGTTCGCGGCCAGCGTATCGACGCTACTGCCACCACCGTGACTGGCACCTATGGCTCCGCTCAGAATGTCAGCGTCCCCGTTGTCAGCACTGTTTGGTATCGCTATAACGCCGACGGTACCCGTACCGCTTGCGCTGCTGGCGATGTCTTCGCTAACGGTCAGTCCTACGTTGCTGAGATCACTGTCGCCGCTCCCGCCAATGGCGTTGAGCTCGGCACGACTGTGACCACTGTTTGGAATCAGGCTTCCGCTACCATCAGCGGCAACGTGATCTCCTACACTTTCAGCTTCTAATTAGCTTCAACGCAGAACGTTGAACTAATAAAAAATCCCTCGGGCGAAAGCCCGAGGGATTTTTCTGTTTTCTTTACTTTTTCACTGCAAACAATGTCGCCGTTGCTCCCACGCTGGATGTACCGGCAAGCGTCACCTTGTTGACCGCGTCCCACTTGACCGCGCCGCAGCCGCCGTAACCGGCGGTCCCGTTGCTGTTGTTCAGCACCAGCGTTGACACGAAAGAAACATCTCCTGACATTGGCACCAGCCATAAAATCCCCGCCGTCGTGCTCCAACTGTTGCTGCACACCGTCCCCAGTGATGTACCGTTGACCGAAATTTCCATATTGCCGCTCGATGAGCCCGCGCAGAATGTAAAGAACATCGCCGCGATCTTCGTCATGTCGACCTGCGAGAGGTCAAAATTGAGCGTGCCGTTTTCCGTCGTGGTCACGATCGGGCCCGCGAGCTTGACGAGGCAGTTGGCCTCGCGCGCCGCCGCGACCTCCTGCTGCACGGCGGTGACGGCCGAGGTGTCTGCCTTGGTGTTCAGCGTGTCGTCGTGGCTTTTGAGCGCGGTGTCGAGCTTGTGCGTCAGGTCGTTGAAGTCGGACATTTGGATGAAGTCCGATTTTTCCCACGTGGGAAGAGCGTAGTTTGTAGTCCGTTTCATAGCAATCTCCTTAAAAACAGTAAAAATAAAACCCCCGGAAAACCGGGGGTTCATGCTTGTCAAGCATGAAAGGAGTTGTTGGCCGAAAGACGGCAACCAACTGAAAATTTTACAAATCGCCGGACATGAAGCCGCCGCGGAGCCAGTTGGCGAGCTCGGCGGGGGTGCCGGGGACGCCGACGGTGGCGAATTCCGTGCGCGAGGGGACCATCTGCGCGTTGTCCGAGCTCTCCGCCCACTGGACGCGCTGCAAAATGTGCTCGGTGCAGTGCTCAAGCGGGCCGTCGGGCGCGGGCTTATATTGGAGGAGGATGGTCACGCAGCGGTTGTCGGACGTCCAGCGGCCGAAGTTCGTCGTGGGCTTGCGCCACTTCCAGAGGCATTTGTCGCCGCGCTGCTTTTTGAGCTTCAAATAGCCGTTTTCGATGTCCTGCGTGCAGCGCATGAGCCAGATGACATGGTAGCCCGCGCGCTGGAAGTGGGAGCAGACGTCGAAAAAGTGCTCCTCCATGAGTAAGCCGTCCTGGAGCATCATCACGAAATGGTTGATCTGCACGTAGGCGGTGACGGTCTTATCGCCGACGGTGACGGGGACGTTGCGGCACTCGGGCGGGACGATCGCGCGCCACTGCTCGCGCCACGCGGAGGCGGAGGACTGGACGAGCGGGGGCGTTTTCTTCTTCCAAAACAGCATGGGGGCTCCTTTTTCGCAATTTTTGTTCCATTATAGCGAAAACGGGACGAAAAGGCAAGGAATATTGGCATTTTACAGGGATTTGACAGAGCGGCGGGCGACGGGCGCTTGCTATTTTGGCGAAAACATGATATTCTACTGTGATTCTAAGGAAATCGACTTTTCTTTGCAAGGAGAACGGCTATGAAGCTTGACCACAAGCGCACGGTGCTGGTGGGGCTGGCGTTTTTGTCCATCTGCGCGTTCTGGCAGATGTACGACAACATCATCCCGCTGATTTTGACGAACACGTTCCACTTAGACGAGACCATTTCCGGCGCGATCATGGCGGCGGACAATGTGCTGGCGCTGTTTTTGCTGCCGTTCTTCGGCGCGCTGAGCGATCGGACGAGCACGAAGATCGGGCGGCGGATGCCGTTTATCCTCGGCGGCACGGCGGCTGCGGTGATCCTGATGAATCTGCTGCCGCTTTTTGACAACGGCTACGCAAATGGCGCGAGCACGGGTAAGCTCGCGATGTTCGTCGTCACGCTGGGGCTGCTGCTCGTGGCGATGGGGACCTACCGCTCGCCCGCGGTGGCGCTGATGCCGGACGTGACACCCAAGCCCATAAGATCGCGCGCGAACGCGATCATCAACCTGATGGGCGCGGTTGGCGGCATTTTGTATCTGATCGTGGCGGCGGTGCTGTATCCGAACAGCAAGACAGCGGGGGCCGCGCATGTGAACTACCAGCCGCTTTTTGTCGTCGTGTCGGTGCTGATGGCGGTTTCGGTCATCGTGCTGTACTTCACGACAAACGAGCCGAAGCTCGCGGCGGCGGAGAAGGAATACGAGGCCGAGCATCCCGAGCAGCAGCTCGTGGAGGAGGAGCCGGACGGCAGTGAGGAGCTGCCCAAAGAGGTGAAGCGCAGCCTTGTGATGCTGCTGAACTCAATCGCGCTGTGGTATATCGGCTACAACGGCGTGACGACGTGGTGGACGACGTATGTCGGGCGCGTGATGGGGCAGGGCCTCGGCGGCGCGTCGACGTGTTTGCTCGTCGCGACGGGCGGGGCCATCGTGTCGTACATCCCCGTGGGGCAGCTGGCGTCGAAGATCGGACGCAAGAAGACCATTCAGGGCGGCGTCATCCTGCTTGCGGCGTGCTTTGCGTCGGCGTACTTTTTGACGACGCATTATCAGAGCATCAACGCCGTGATGTTTGTCGTGTTTGCGCTTGTCGGCCTTGCGTGGGCGGCGATCAACGTCAACTCGCTGCCGATGGTCGTTGAAATGTGCAAGGGCAGCGATATCGGCAAGTTTACGGGCTACTACTACACGTTTTCGATGGCGGCGCAGGTCGTGACGCCGATTTTGGCGGGCACGCTCTTGAAGCACATCAGCTACAGCATGCTGTTCCCGTATGCGGCGTTCTTCGTGGCGTGCAGCTTTGTGACGATGTGCTTCGTGCGCCACGGCGACTGCAAGGTGGAGGCCAAGGCCGGGCTTGCGGCGTTCGAGGACATGGATGCGGACTAAATCGAATACAAGAAGTGATCTAAAATGAAAATTTTACGGATCGTTGTCGGAATTTGCCTGATTCTGGCGGTCGCGTGGGCGGTTTTACTGCGCGCGCGGCGCGGGACGGAGTCGATGGCGGCGCTGCGGAAATTCCGCTATGCGCACCGCGGGCTCTACGATAAGGAGGCGGGCATTCCCGAAAATTCGCTGCCGGCATTCTCGCGCGCAATCGCGCGGGGCTTCGGCGCGGAGCTCGACGTGCACCTGCTGCGCGACGGGACGCTTGCCGTGTTCCACGACAGCGATGTGAAGCGCATGACGGGCCGCGAGGGATACCTCGAAGACCTGAGCGCGGACGAACTCAAGGACTACGCGCTGGACGGGACGAAGGAGACCATCCCGCAGTTCAAGGATGTGCTCGCGCTGTTTGCGGGGACGGGCCTGCCGCTCATTGTGGAGGTCAAGAGCTTTCGCGACAACTTTGCCGGGCTGACCGAGCGCACGATGGCGGAACTCGACAAGTTTGACGTCAAGTACTGCGTGGAGTCGTTCGACCCGCGGTGCGTGGCGTGGCTGAAAAAGCACCGGCCAGAGGTCATCCGCGGGCAGTTGAGCTGCGACTTTTTGAAAGACCGCGGCAATTTGAGCCTGCCGATGGCGTTTGCGACGACGAATCTGCTGGGCAACATCATGGCGCAGCCGGATTTTGTCGCCTACAAATTTGAAGATAAGAAAAACTGGGCGCCGCGTTTATGCCGTAAGCTCTACGGCGCGCAGGGCGTTTACTGGACCATCCGGTCGAAAGAAGACTTGGAGACGGCGGAGCGCGAGGGCGCGATCGCCATTTTTGAGCGGTTTATTCCCTAAAGAGGGATCCCACTTGTGGAAGGGTGGGGGAAAAGAAGCAAAACCGAAAGAAAAGGAAGAAGGTTTTATGGCAGAACAGAAAAGACGCTGGGGCGACCGGCGCGACGCAACACTGCTGCGCGATGTGGATTCGCTGCACTTTATCATGGGCATCATCTATCCCAACCGCGCGGACAACGAGGCGTATATCGCAGAGCGCGTGAATTTAGAGCCCATCAAGGACTACATTGCGACGAAAAACTATGAGGGCATCCCGTTCAAGTACACGTTTTTCCACGTGATCCTGACGGCGCTCGTTAAGACGGTCATTTTACGGCCGAAGCTCAACCGCTTTTACGCGAATGAAAACTACTATCAGCGCAATAAGGTGACAGCGGGCTTTGTCATCAAAAAGGAGTTTGCCGACGGCAGCGAAGAGGCCATGGCTCTGCTGGAGATAAAGCCTGAGAGCACCATCGAAACGATCCACGAGGAGATCCACCAGGAGGTTGCGGCCTGCCGCGAGCAGAAGAAGGTCAACACGACCGACAACAGCATGAATGTGCTCAACAGCCTGCCGCGCTTTTTGTCCAAGGCGGCGGTGCGATTTATCCGCTGGCTCGACAAGCACGGCTGGTGTCCCGATTTCCTGATCGGCAAGGACCCGAACTACAGTTCGGTGTTCATCTCCAACCTCGGTTCCATTCATCTCAAAAGCGGCTACCACCACCTGACGAACTGGGGCACGAGCTCGCTGTTCTGCATCATCGGCGAAAAGAAGTGGACGCCGCTGTACGACGAGCACGGCCTTGTCGAAATGCAGGAGACGGTCGACCTCGGCCTCACCGTGGATGAGCGCATTGCCGACGGCTACTATTACGCAAAGAGCGTGCGCCTTTTCAAATATCTGTTAGAACACCCCACCCTTTTGGAACGACCGCTATCGGAGGAAGTAGAATATGAGTGATTCCATTGTCAGAACGCCCTGGAAGGATTACATGGGCGAGGTGCCGATGCATCTTGAATATTTCGACGGCTCGATGTTCGAGGCCGTGGAAAACGTTGCCAAGAAGTACCCCAACAGCATTGCCTTTACGTTCATGGGAAAGTCGACGACCTACCGCCAGATGATCCGCGAGATCGAGCAGTGCGCCAAGGCACTCAAGACCATCGGCGTGCGCGAGGGTGACAAGGTGACCATTGCCATGCCGAACTGCCCGCAGGCCATCTATATGTTCTACGCCGTCAACCTCGTCGGCGGCATTGCGAACATGATCCATCCGCTGTCGGCAGAGAAGGAGATCGAGTTTTACCTCAACGCCTCGGAAAGCGTGGCGGCGGTGACGCTCGACCAGTTCTACAACAAGTTTGAAAAGGTGCGCGAGCGCACGAAGGTTGTGAACATGATCATCGCAAGCGTGCGCGACGCGCTGTCCCCGACGATCAAGGCGGGTTATATGCTCACCGAGGGACGCAAGATCGAGAAGATTCCAGAGGACGCGCCGGTCATCATGTGGAAGGACTTCATGAAGCTCTCCCGCTCCTGCTATTATAAGACCTATAAGGTCAAGCGCGGGGGCGCCGACCCCGCCGTCATCCTCTATTCCGGCGGCACGACCGGCACGACGAAGGGCATTGTGCTGACGAACAAGAATTTCAACGCCCTCGGCCAGCAGGTCATCGCGGCAAACCCTATGTTCCGCGTCGGCGATAAAATGCTTGCCGCAATGCCGCTGTTCCACGGCTTCGGCCTCGGCGTAAGCATTCACTCCATGCTGGCCAATGGCGGCCACTGCATACTGATACCCCGTTTCACCCCCAAGAGCTACGCGCAGCTCTTAAAAAAGCACCGCCCCAACCTGATCGCAGGCGTACCCTCGCTGTTTGAGGCGCTTCTGCGCGTGCCCGAGGCGGACGCTCTGGAGCTTTCCTGCCTGAAGGGCGTATTCTCAGGTGGCGACTCCCTCTCAGTGGAGCTGAAGAAGCGCTTTGACGCGTTCCTTGAATCCCACGGCGCAACTATCAAAGTCCGCGAAGGCTACGGAACCACCGAGTGCGTCACCGCCAGCTGCCTTACCCCCATGCACAAGGCGAAGGAGGGCAGCATAGGCCTGCCCTTCCCGGATACCTACTATAAGATAGTAAAGCCCGGCACCACCCAGGAGGTACCATACGGCGAGGAGGGCGAGATACTCATCGCTGGCCCCACCGTCATGATGGAGTATGTAAACCACCCCGAGGAGACCGCCCAGACTCTGCGCAAGCACGACGACGGCCTTACATGGATGTACACCGGCGACCTCGGCATGATGGACGACGAGGGCTTTATCTACTTCAAGGGCCGCGCAAAGCGCATGATAATAACCTCCGGCTACAACGTCTATCCCGGTCAGCTTGAGAATATTCTCGACGCAAACGAGTTCGTCCACATGAGCTGCATCATCGGCGTTCCCGACCCGTATAAGATGCAAAAGGTCAAGGCCTTTGTCATGCTCAAGCCCGGCGTTCCCGAAAGCCCCGAGACGAAAGAGGCTATCCTCGCCTACTGCCGCAAGCACATTGCAAAATACGCAATGCCTTACGATATCGAATTCCGCCGCGAGCTGCCCAAGACCCTTGTCGGTAAGGTCGCCTACCGCGTCCTCGAAGAGGAGGAGGCCGCAAAGCGCGCCGCCGAACAAACAGGGGAACAATAAAGCTTTTAGACCGTCTGTATATTTGCAGACGGTCGATTTTTGTTTACCTGTTTGCCTTGAAGTGACGGGGCTCATATGATATAATCGGCACGTTTATAAATTAATTGAGGTGATAAATTTGAAGAAAAAATATATTGCCCTCGCGGCGGCGCTTATCATGCTGCTGTGCGTTTTGTGCGCTTGCGGCAAGGATGACGAGAAAAAGCCCGAGGAAACGCTCAACCCTCCTGCGGTGAGCACCGATGATCCCAACGCGGAGCAGACGAAGGCTCCCGAGCAGACCTCGACCCAGCTCGGCGAAACTGCCGACGCAGGCGACGAGTACATTTCCAAAATGGTCTTTATCGGCGACAGCACGACCTACGGTCTGAAGGCCTACGACGTTCTCGACGGCTCGCAGGTGTGGACGCCGTCAAGCGGCACGCTTGCGCTGTTTAACCAGAGCATAGCTACCATTGTCTATCCGCCCACCGGTGAGGAGATACCCATCACCGATGCGATAGGCCGCGCAAAGCCCGAGTATGTCGTTCTCACCATCGGCGTAAACGGCGTTTCGATGATGGACGAGGATTCGTTCAAAACCGAATACACCGCACTTATTGAGCGCATCAAGTCCGTAAGCCCCGACACGAAGATCATCTGCAACTCCATCTACCCCGTCGAGGCAATGTACGAGGCAAAGGATAACGGCATAAACAACACCGTCATTGACCGTGCAAACGGCTGGATACTCCAGATAGCCGAGGCAACCGGCACGCACTACACCGATTCCGCATCCGTGCTCAAGGGCGCCGACGGCAAGCTCGTTTCAGATTACGGCAACGGCGACGGCATTCACCTGAGTGCAGTCGGATTCAACCGCGTGATAGATTATCTCAAGACTCACGCATGGCTTTGAGAGGTGAAAACATGAAAAAGCTTTCTTCCGCAATAGCGCTTTTGCTGCTTATCTGCATGCTCGGCGGATGCAGCTCCCCGAAAAACGCAAAGGATCCTGACATGCAGACCGTTGCC
>ENA-OPWH01002459-OPWH01002459.1-human-gut-metagenome-genome-assembly--contig:-NODE-2459-length-10056-cov-3.557844_pt1 | contig 10056 bp, 7 predicted proteins | sample MGYA00241506_ERZ502004 | MGnify/ENA primary metagenome ERZ502004 (study PRJEB25962, sample SAMEA2043049) | human gut metagenome | biome: human gut; feature: human-associated habitat; material: faeces... | reverse complement strand
TAGTCTAATTTACCCGATAGGGGTATGAGTAGTGCCAAATTCGGGACATGACTGTGCCAATACGGCTTCTATAAAATTTTTTGAAAAAAGTGAGTTTTAGTGTCCCTTTAGGGTAACAGTTATGCGTATATAAATATTATGCGCATTAATGCGCTTTGTTTACGGAGGAAAGTATTATGAAGAAAATCGTGTCCCTTATGCTTATCATGTGTATTCTATCAATGTCGGCACTTCCGGTGTTGGCGCAACCCGCAGACGATATGGTTCAGCCATATGCGGCACTGTCGCTTAGCGGCGGCATGGCTTATGTTACATCAGTCGGGGCGCATTACATACAAGGGAGAGCATTCGGGGCCAGCGAAAGCAAAACCGTTACCGTAACATTGTATAGGCAGAGCGGTAGCAGCTGGATATATATAGATTCTGTTAGCAAAACCGGAACGACAACATCCGTTACTGCCGGAAAATATGTAACCCTTACACAAAGCGGCACTTACAAATTAGAAGTGAGGGGAACAACAAAAACTTCAGATGGAACCGTACCTTACTATTATGATATAACGATATAACTAAAAGAAGGGAGACCACTTGTGTCTCCCTTTTAGTTAGTTCATAGTCAAATCATTTAAAAGTTCCTGTATAGTATCTGTTTCATGAATGTTTTCAACACAGATCCTGATTACTGTGTATGGAGCAACTGCTACACCTACAAATACCGAGTCGCTGCTTGAATATACTCCATCTATAGCAATACCATTATCAAGTAATACGCTAATAGTTTCCTGCATCGGATTTGCGACGACGTTTTCTTCATGTTTGCCTCCCCAGCTTTGCTCTATTGCAATCTTTATACCATCGTGCAGTAAATAGCTACTTTTTAAATACGTTCCATCTATCGGATTGGAAACCATGCATATTCCGTCCAACTCTGCCACATCATTTTGAAAGCAGAGTATTGGTTCGTCTATCTGTTCCGCCGCGTCACTAACCGAATCAAAGTATGTAATAGCATCTTCAATCGATTCTATTGTCGGTTCGTCTCGGGAAATATCTGCCTCCTCATCCGTTCGAATATACAGTATTCCATCGACCACTTCGACTATGGCGTTATATGCCGCAACTGCCAACGCACGACCAATAGGAGTGCAGGCCATGAATAATGTAAGCACGACAACGATTATAAGCGCAACCGCCGTACGGCGCGACAATGAGAATACTTTCCCGATGCGAATTGGCGTTAACCGCTCGATTTTACGCCGCATCTCCTCGGACGATATTCCGGTATATGCTTCCCACTCAGCTTCGCTCATTCCGGCCCGCACCCGCGCTGCGGATAAAAGCGCATCCGGCGATAATATGCCTTCTTCGTCAAGTATTTTCTGTGCCTCTTCCGCACTTCTACATCGGTACGGGTCGAGTAAATAAGGCTTCCTTCGAATTAACCTTTTTGCCTTTAACCAATTCATAACAATGCCCCCTCTTTATGTTCATTATGATATCAGCATAAGCATAAACAAAAATGTTTTCATATCTTTTTCCGGTATAGCCTGGGCAATTCTGGTTTTCATTCGGCCTATTTGTTTGCGCAAAGTGTCGTTCTTTATGCCATAATACGCCGCGAGCGAGGGTATGGTTTCATCGTCAAGTATATGCGCAATAAAGGCCTCGCGTATTTCTTTCGGATACTCCGCAAGTATTTCATGAAGCAAAACCTGAACTTCTATGTCGTTATACGATTTATCGGAGCTACTTAGTTCGATAATCCGCTTTTCTATGTCATTAGCATCATCAAGTAAATCGATTTGATATTTCCTACGCAGCAAGCTTATTGATTTGTTACGAACAGTTCGGCGCATATAGCATGCGCAGGAAGCCTCGTTTTCAAATTCAAGCGGCCTTTCGAGAACGGCTATAATCGTATCACCAACGATATCCTCTGCCAAATAACTTCTGTCAACATACGTCATTGCCAGCCGCAATAAAGACTTTTGATATTTAAGGTATATGTCAACTATTTCGTCCTTATCTGAAATTTTAGCCATAAATCCTCGATTATTTACGTTCGGCAGGCCACTCGTCAAGAACGTCCTGTGCAAGTCTGAGTATCAGTTTAAGTTGATCCTTGTTGCATTTGTTCAGCAGCCGGTTGATACGGTCTCTTGTTGTATCATCCTCATCACAAATACTGCGCTCAAAAAGCTCACGAGGGTCAGCCGGAAGGTTACGGATAATATGGCTCAGTATGCTGTAAGTTGGTTGCGATTTACCATATTCATAATTCTGGTAATTGCGCAAACTGCACTCAGCAGCGTTTGCCATATCTGACTGCGTAAGATTATGGCTTTCGCGGAGTTTTCTGAGTTGTTCGCTCGATTCTACACATTCATCACGCATTATCGTTCACCTCCTGCGCTAATAGTTTGGCAGAAGCAAGCAAATAATTAAACGATGTATAATTCGTATTTCGTACGCAAAATTTCCAATATTAGTGTTTAAGTCCGATTTAGCTATACATTTCTTGCTTTCTTGGCTTAATAACAATGGCATAAGAATGTCCCTGAACTGGCACTACTCATACCCCTATCGGGTAAATTAGACTAAATATATCAGATATCCCCAAAACTCGGAAGTTAAACAGAAAGCCGGCAGGCTGTGTTTTCTGCTTCCAAAGAACTGCATTCCATTAACCACCATTTCAAAAAACGTGAAAGGAGAAGGGCTGCATCGCCCTGAAAAGCAAATGAAACGTGCGGTAAAATGTGTTGTAAGCTTTATGTTGGCTATTGTGTGCCTGTTCAGCTACTCTTTGGCTGACACGGCATACGCCTTGTCCAACGAAGTCGGCTACAGAGGATATATAAACTCAGTAGCGGATGAGCTGACGGCTGCCCCGTCAGAGACATTGCCTGATAGTCCGCTTATGTATGAAGATGAGAGCGGCAGGGAAGAAAATATCAAGCGTTTTGTAAGGGAAGACAGAGCCGTAGAGGCTGTAATCTATCCTTACCCCGTCCACTACGACAAAGAAGGGGAATGGGCTGATATAGATAACAGGCTTGTTGCTGAGCAAAGGGCGGACGGAACAAGCGTATATACTAATCAGGCTGCTCACTTCAACGTATACTTCGCGGACAATATCTCAAGCGATGAGCTTGTGCGCGTAGAAAAAGACGGCTATGTTATCTCATGGCGCATGGCTGACAGAAGCGCGAATGCAGTCGCTACAATAGGTTCCCAAGCAAGCAGCCAAATGGCGATAAGCGAAGCATCTGCAAACGACATGCGGATATTGCCCAATCTGTCATCTGTAATTACGTATCCCGGAGCGCTGAACGGAGCTGATATATCATACGTTGTAGGGCCAACCGGCATAAGGGAGCTCATAACGGTGGACAATGCCGCTCAGCTTTCAGCAAACTATACAATGGAAGTTACATGTTCCGGATTAGCACCCATGGCAGAGGGCGGCGAAATAAAGTTCTTTGATGCCGACAGCGACGAGGTGTTCAAAATAACGGCTCCCATAATAATGGACGCTGCCGGAGAAGAAACTTCCGACATAACATTGCAGCTTGTTCTCATGGCGGAGCTGCAAATGATAGATGAGCTTAAGAACTTCTCTGTTGAGGTACAGCCTTCGGAAACGAACGACAATAACCTGTCCGAAACAGAGGATGATATAGCCGGAGACGATATTGCGGAGGAGACTCCTGCTCCGACAGAAGAGACCGGTGAATCGGTTAATGGGGATGACACCTAAAAAGCGGAAGAGACTATTGAAGAAACCAACGAACCGGGAGTAGCCGAGCAGCTTGAGCCGGGTACTGCATTGCCCGTAGATGAAGGCGTGTCTGAACCGGAACCGACGCCATCAGGCAATGAAGATGCTCCTGAAGCCGAGCCTGTATTGCCGACCGAAGAAATCACCGAAGGCGATGAAGCAGAGCCGGTACAGAACACCGATGAGGCCGATTTGCCTGAAACAGGTTTATCGGATGAGCTGATATATGAGCTTGAGGAGCTGCAGGAACGCATAAATGCAGGCGAAGCTATAGATCGCATAAGCGGACTTGTCAGCGACAACGGCATAATAAGCTTTGCATACACCATGATACCCTCTCGGGAGTGGTTGTTGTCCGCAGAGCGAGTATTCCCCATAACTATAGACCCGGACGTTCAAACATCCATGGATTCGTCCCAGGTTCATGATACGTTCGTAAGTTCTCTTGACCCCAAGCAAAACAGCTATACATCGTCAAAGCTGAAGATAGGCAACGGATCGTCAAGCGGTATAAACAGGGTATATATAAAGTTCCCTAATCTGCCCCAGCTTGGAGCAGGCGATATGGTAGTTAAAGCACTGCTGAACATATCGCGTAAAAACTCAAATTCATCGAACGATTTGCGGCTTGATGTACATAGAGTTACCGAGGACTGGACAAGTTCAACAATAACATGGAATAATCGGGCCGCTTACGACACAAGCAAGGTCGAAAGCATATCGTATTCTGTACTTCCCGGCTCGTATAATACTTGGGATGTTACAGGACTTGTGAAGCAATGGTATTCAGGCACGCCCAATTACGGCCTCTTAACCAAAGCATATGACGAATCCTGGGGATATATGGAGTATCACTCCGTAGATGCACAGTACTATTACAGTTCGCACCCGTTCGCATCTATCATATATGTAAACTCCACGGGTATTGAAGGCACCTGGACATATCATAGCCAAAGCGTAGGCCGTGCCGGAACTGCTTCGGTAAACGACTACAACGGCAACCTCGTGTTCACTCATGACGATGTGAGCATTGCAAGCGGTATAATGCCGATATCCATCCAGCATGTATTTAATACGCACGATAAGAGCAGCGATATCGGTTACGGATATGGTTGGCGGCTCAACTACGCTCAAACTGTAGAAAACGTCACAATAGGCGGCACTAACTATTACAAATACATAGATGCCGACGGAACCGCGCATTACTACAGGCGTTCAACTTCAAATAGCTCCCTCTACGAAAATGAGCTGGATAAAGATTCAACCTTAACCGTAAGCGGTTCCGTAAAGACGATAAAGGATAAAATCGGCAATCAGCTTGTATTTGATGCATCCGGTCGTTTATATCAGATTATTGATAACAACGGCAATTCGATGAGCATTGCATATAACTCTGCCGGAAGGATAACAAGCATAGTTGACGGCGCTAACCGTACCACATCATTGAGCTATTCTAACGGCAGGCTCTCGTTTATAGACTCTCCGGATGGGCTTGACGTAAGCTATTCATATGATACTTCGGGGCGCCTTACTGCCATAACATATGCCGACAACAAGATTAGCCAATATGCATATGATTCAACGGGTAATCTTCTTTCCGCGCTGAACCATGATGGCTATTACGTTTGCTACACATATACAGAAGCTGCTCCACATCGAGTAGTCAGTATACAGGAATATGCTAACTCTGTTGCCGGAGGAAGCCTGAGCATAGCCTATGGCTGGAACAGCACAGCATTTACCGACAACCAGGGCAGAAAGAGCATATACCAGTTCAACAACGCCGGTCAGACCGTTGCAATACGCGATGTTGACGGCAGCGCACAATACTGCTCTTTCAATAGTCAGGATAGAACTGTTACCCAGCTTAAAACCGTATCCAAGCTGCAAAAGACGAGCATAAACCTGCTTTCGAATCACAACATGGAGAATACCGGTGCGTGGTCGCTTGGATCGGGCGCATCCTACAGCACGGCGGATAAATTCATGGGCAGCAGGAGCATAAAGCTGAGCGGCGCAGGAGCATATGCAGCGCAGCAGCTTACGCTTCAGGCGGGCAAAACATATACGCTATCCGCATACTTCAAGGGAAGCGACGGCGCTCGCCTTGCCGTATCATACGGCACGACAACCATAGAGAGCTTAGGTGTAATGGGCGCATCTTCTTCATGGCAGCGCGAAAGCCTTACTTTCACCGTTCCGACAAATGCCGGCTCTTCGGTAAATGTACAGTTCAAACTTCCCGGCGACGTTTCCGGCAGCGTATATGCCGATTGCGTAATGCTTGAACAGGCAGACGCAATGAATAGGTATAACCTGCTTGAAAATTCGGACTTTAACTCTAACACAATATGGAGCCGCGGGAGCGGACTTGATTCAAATGACGCGATAGTAAGCGTATCCGGTTCACTTCATCCGGATTCTCTGAGCAGCGCGGTATACAAAATAACCGGAAGCACCACCGCAGACAAGGTGGTATCCCAAACGCTGCCCATATCAGGTTCAACGGGCGACTGTTATACCTTCGGCGGATGGGCGCAGATGAACACCGTACCCGCATTCACGAAGAATGCAGGCACAAGCAGCGAAGTCAACTACGGCCAACGCAAACTGAGGCTGGGCTTTGTAGGGGCAAGTGAAACAAAGTATTACGAGGTAAGCTTTAACCCGGACAACAGCGAATGGCAGTATATCTGCGGCGCGGCAGTAGCGCCGTTTAACTACACGGCCATAGTGTTCAGCTTTGAATATAACTACAACTGCAACGACGCCTACTTTGACGGCATGCAGGTATTTAAGGAAGAGTTCTGCCAAAGCTACACATATGATGACGACGGCAATGTTGTAAGCGTAAAGGGACTTGCCGAAAAGAACAGCTCTTTTGAATACAACGGTTCCAATGACCTGATAAAGGCTACCGACGCCAAGGGCAACAAGTTTAACTATACCTACGATTCCAAGCACAACCTGCTGTCCGCCGTAAGCGAATCTGGCATGAAGTACACCTTCACTTACGACAGCAAGGGTAATGCCCTCACCTCGCGTAAGGGCAGCGATTCGGAATACATACAAACATCCGCAACATACACAAGCGTAGGCAGCTTTATATCCTCTGTAACCGATGCACGAGGCAAATCGGTAAGCTACGGCTACGATACCGATAAGGGCCTGCGCACAAGCGTGACCGACGCCAACGGCAACGTGGCTGCATACAGCTACGACTCCATGAACAGGCTTTCCGGCCTTACGCAGGGCAATGCACAGGTCGGCTACACATATGATGACGATGAACTGATAGGCATATCCCACAACGGCTTCAGCTACGGCATGACATATGACCTGTTTGGGCACACACTGGCGACCAAGGTAAACTCCGATGTGCTTTCGCAGAACACATACGACAATAGCCGCGGCCTGCTGACGAGCGCGCAATACGGAAACGGGCTGAACATACACTACGAATATGATGTGCTTGACAGGATAACCGAAGTGCGCTTTGGTTCCACCAAGATGTACAGCTACTCATATGACGGCGACGGCAACCTGCAGCGGATGGTAGACAACCTCAGGGGCATAACCACATCGTACTACTACGACCTGAGCGGCAGGCTGATACGTTCCGCGTCAAGCGACGGCAGCGAGTATCTGTATGAATACGACCTGAACGACAACCTGACCAAGCTGCACCAGTCTGCGGGCGGCAGCAGCTGGGTAACGGAATACACCTACGACAAGGACAATCGTCCCGTTACCGTAAAGGTCAACGGCAAGACCATAACCGACAGCTACAATGCTACCGGCACGCGGTCATCGCGCGTATATGGCTTCGCAACGCCTTACACGGTATCCTTTGGCTATCTTGCCGGGGCCAACGGGTCAAAGACCACCATGCTGCAAAGCTACAAGAACGGCAGCGACGCGGCATATACCTATACCTACGACAACAACGGCAACGTGACCGCCATATCCCAGGGCACTAAGAGCGCAGCCTACACATATGATGCGCTGAACCAGCTCACGCGGGTAAACGACGGCTTCACGAACAAGACCACGACCTACACCTACGACAATGCAGGCAACATTCTTGAGCGCAAAGAATACGCCTACACCACGGGTACTCTCGGCACGCCCACAGCCACATTCGCCTATGAATACGACAGCGAGTGGAAGGACAAGCTGGTAAGCTACAACGGGGAAACCATATCCTACGACGAGATAGGCAACCCCGTAAGCTATCGCGGCTACACCATGGCATGGCAGGGCAAACGGCTGGAGAGCTTATCCGGCAACGGCTTGACCGCAAGCTACACCTATGATGAGCAGGGCATACGCTCGGGCAAGACAATAAACGGAGTGACCACATCGTTCAGCTACAACGGCAGTCTGCTCATGGCGCAGGTAGCGCCTGGAAAATCGCTGCTGTTCAGCTACGATGCCAATGGCCAGGCGGTATCCGTAAACTACAACGGCACGGAATACTATTACCTGAGAAACGGCCAAAATGATATAGTTGGCCTTATGGACGAAAGCGGTGTGCGTATGGTAGAATATATCTACGATGCGTGGGGCAAGCTGATATCCACCACCGGCACCTTGGCAACTACACTTGGCGCAGATAACCCGTTCCGTTATCGCGGGTACTACTACGATACCGAAACCGGCCTCTACTATCTCACCACCCGCTACTACGACCCCGAAGTCTGCCGCTTCATCTCCGCCGACGTATATATGTCCACCGGTCAGGGCGTCCTCGGCGGCAATATGTGGGCGTATTGCGGAAATAACCCGGTGAATCGCTATGATATCGATGGGGATTTCTGGCATATTGTTATCGGGGCAGCTGTTGGCGCCGTGGTTGGTTTTGCTTCAAGCGTTGTAAGCGATATAATTACTGCTGAATCGCCAGATAAGATTGATATTGATTGGGGTGGAGCTGTAATTAATGCTGTAACAGGGGCTTTGGGTGGAGCACTTACGGCTTCCGGAGCCGGAATCGGCCTACAAATAGCCGGCAGTGCAGCGATTGCAGCCGCAGGAAATGCAGCTGATCAAATAAGGGGCATCGCGAACGGCAGCAAAGATAGCTTTGACGTTGGATCTATGATGCTGGATGCATTTGTTGGAGGAATATGCGGAGCAATTTCGGGTCCGGGTGCATCCGCTGTTCCCGGCTCAGGCGGTCAAAAGCAGATGATCAACCTTGGAAAAGCTACGGTAAAACGAACGGTTAATGCTACAAAGCATGGTGGACTAAAAAGGGGAGTTCAAGAAGCCATCAAAGCCGCGAAATACTACAGTAAAAGTACAGTGAAAATTACTAAAAACTTGTTTTCTAAACAAGTTGCGGCATCTCAGTTACTTAATTTCGGGTATACCACTATGAAAAAATTAAACTCCCAAAGATAATGCGTTTATATTATGGCCAGCACATATATCTGTTATATGTGCTGACCGTCTTAGCGTTAGCTAAATCGGAGATGCAATTATGGGGCGCAAAAAGGAAAAGAACAGGGTAAGCAAATTTGAATACTATAATGTCATAGTTTTTCTGATAATCGAAATGATTTTTGTTTGTACTATGTTTATAGTTGTGCCATGCATTGCTGCCAACAAAACGTATGAAGATCTAACCGAAGCAGTAATTACAATCGATAAAATACAGCATATATCGGGAACCCGCACTTCACGCTCTTGTTATATGATTACATCGACTGATGGAGTTAAATATTTTGTTTATAGCAGAGAAGGACTTAGAGCAATAACAAAAAAAGAAATAAAAGTAGGTGATGTTTGTTCGGTAAAATATATGTACTGGTTCTTTGAAAACAATGTTAAGGAGTTGAGAATCGGTGATAAAGAATATATCTCGTATGGGGAGGGCAACAGTACCGTATATACAGTAATAATAATAGGGATATTGTATTGTTTATTGCTATACGGAGCTCTTGTCATTTGGAGAAAAATAACTTACTACAAAAAAGACAAGCCAAAGCGAATAAAAACCAATAAAGATAAGTCACGCAAGAAAAGCAAATGGAAGAAAGGACGGAAAGGCAAAGATAAACGGAAATAAGGCCGTATACATATAAGTAGATTTTAGAGTAAAATGTAGTTCAATCACATGGAATTTTGGGGATATGATATTGACCGGGGCAGATAAGCAACTGCCCCGGCTTTTATATACGGCCAAAATGATATAGTGGGCCTTATGGACGAAAGCGGCGTGCGTGTGGTAGAATATATCTACGATGCGTGGGGCAAGCTGATATCCATCA
>ENA-OPWH01002447-OPWH01002447.1-human-gut-metagenome-genome-assembly--contig:-NODE-2447-length-10070-cov-1.746380_pt1 | contig 10070 bp, 3 predicted proteins | sample MGYA00241506_ERZ502004 | MGnify/ENA primary metagenome ERZ502004 (study PRJEB25962, sample SAMEA2043049) | human gut metagenome | biome: human gut; feature: human-associated habitat; material: faeces... | reverse complement strand
ATTACTACGGCTTGCATCGTCTTTCACTTTGTAAAGATACTCCCAATCTCCAGATTCTCCTAATAAAATATTAGTAGAAAGTCCTTTTTGAGTCAGTTGCGAATCAAGTTCTCTTGCAAGCTTCGCTATTTCATCATTTTTCCATCCGCTACCTTCCTGACCATTTCCATCCCAATTATATTGAGGTTCATTAACCGGAGAGATATGACTGATAGAAAATCCTTCATCTACATAATGTTTGGCAACCTCTGCCATATAAGCAGCAAAATCATCATAACAGTCTGCTTTCAAGTTTGCACTGCCTCCATTCTGAGAAAATCCTTTACCATTCAAAGTGTACTGTACTGGAGGAGTATTACTAAAAAGAACATAATTATTGACACCAAACTCTTTTGCACGACTCATGAAATAACGCTGTCCTTCACAGTGTGTCCAGTCTAATGACAAATTATCCGTCAAATAAGATTCCGCACGTCGAGATTTGTCCACAATACCGCTTTCATCTCCCTGTTCTGCACTTCCTCCACCTAAGTTGACACGCCACATAGAAAGTCCGATTCCCTTGGGTTGCCCATCTACAATCTCCGAAGAAAACAAGAGTTCGGAAATACGGTCCCGTCCACTAGTCCAATACTTCCCAATATAAGCAGGTGTCCAGCAGTCAGATGCACCAAATCCCACCATTTTCTGAAACGTCTGTCCAGCATCAATTGTCACGCTCTTCTCCACACTGACAATCTCTCCTGAATCACCACCCCCTTCCCCAGGATTTTCTGGAGTATTATCACTACATGCAGCCAAAGCTAATAAGCCCAATATTATTGAATATCCTTTCATTATCTTGATTTTTAAATAAAAATGCCATTCAGAGGACATACACATTCCTCTGAATGGCATACATATAACCTAAATTACCGTTATATTTTAATTCCAGTTCGGATTCTGTTCGATAGAACCGTTAGACATAGTTACCTCATACAAAGGAATCGGGAAAAGAAGATCACGATCTTCGCGGAATGACTTACCCTTATCACTTGCTTCTCCTTGATTATCCCACTCCATTGCATCACGAGTAGCAGGATCTGTGTTCCATTTTACAAATGAACCGTTTTCACCCATCAGATTTGCAATCACCGGTTTACCATTATCGTCTTTCCAACGACGAATATCGTACAAACGATTCTGTTCGAAAGCCAATTCCAAGCGACGTTCGTTACGAATAGCATGACGAAGTTCATTTCCAGTTACACTTACAGGACTCAGTCCAGCACGATTACGTACTCTATTTAATGCAGCCTGTGCATGAGTATCATCACTCAATTCGTTACAAGCCTCTGCATACATCAACAATACATCTGCATAACGCAAAATACGATGATTAAGCGGGCTCTTATCCGTATTATATACCTCAGGACGATCATTTAAAGGAAGGTAATATTTACGAATAATACGACCAGACTTATGACCTGACGGATCAATCACCAAACTGTTTGCAGGCAGATTATATTTCTCTACACAGTCATCATACACAGATATTTCCTTATTGTCATTCAGGATTTTAGTGAAATTTTCTTCAGTTTCCCCTTTAATTTCTGTACAGCCAGTCTTAATGATTGTCCATTCACGACGTTCATCATCCTCACTATAAGCAGCTTCCAAATTGGCGGTAGGCTGACACCATGCCCATCCATCACCCAAAGCAGCACCACAGCTACGTGCACCTGTTACAGTAGAAAGCGAACCTCCTACAGCCAAAGTAGCATGATATTCATATTGTACCTCAAAAAGGCTTTCCACACTGTTGTCGAAATCTTTATCCCATACATCACCAAAGTTAGGAAGCAAATCATATTCTGTAGTCTGTGCGTCTTCACCGGTATAGCCAGATTCCGGAATCAACTTCTGTAATACATCACGAGCTTCTGTCCATTTTTCCTGATAGAGATAAACTTTACCCAACAAACCTAATGCAGCTCCACTGGTAGCTCGTCCCATATCAGCATCTGCATATTCACTACGCTTCGGCAATACCTCAGCAGCAGCAATCAAATCCTCCTCAATAAATTTATAAGTATTTTCCAATGACGCACGGGTTATACCCTGAATCTCTTCCGGCATCTTGAACTCTGTAATCAAAGGAACACCTCCAAAGTTTCTGGCCAGTTCAAAATAGAAATATCCACGCAAGAAACGAGCCTCTGCTACCAGACGTGCCTGTAATTCCTTGTCTTCCAATTCAGTATTGCTAATACGATCAATAGCAACATTACAGCGCAAAATACCCTTATAACGATATTGCCAGAAATTGGAAATAGGGCCATTACTTGCGCCATTACCTTGGTAATGTGCCAATGAAATATAATCACTCTGACTCTGTGTAGTATTTCCCATCCAAGCATCGTCACTACACATTTCCGACAAAAGCCAAACGGTATTAATGTTCCACCATCCGCCACAGGTAATATCCTGATAGCAGCCTGTTATATAAGCCTCGCACTCATCAGCCGTAGTAAAATAAGTATCAAGGTTTTGCTGGCCTCGTACTTCTTCTGTCAAGAAATCCTCACAAGAAGTAAAAGTCAGAGAGCCAAACAATGTCAATATTGCTAATAGCTGTTTCATAGTTATTCAGAATTAAAATTTAAAGTCTATACCAAACAAGAACGTACGTGGATTCGGATAAGCAATGTTGTCAATACCTGTTTCAATAACACTACCATTTGCATTTAACATAGGACGTTCCGGATCCATACCAGAATAACCGGTAATAGTAAACGGATTCTGTGCAGAGAATGAAATACGCAAGTTTGCTCCTCTAACCCACTGTTTAGGCAATGTATATCCAATCTGGAGCAACTTACAACGCAGATAAGAACCATCTTCTACATAGAAGCTAGACACACGCTGATAGTTCAGGTTTAAATCATTGTATGACAAGCGCGGAACATCATTGCTTGTACCTTCTCCATCCCACGCTGTATTTAGCGTACCAGCCCACACATTCTGTCCATTAGCACCAGAATAATATCCTTTTGTTGTATTAAATATATCATTACCTATTGTACCATAGAAGTTCGCTGCAAAATCAATATTCTTATAAGCAAATCCCAAGTTCAAACCCACCATCAAATCAGGATAAGGATTACCAATGTAAGTTTTATCATTTGCATCCAGATTACCATCATGGTTCAAATCTTTAAAACGAATATCTCCAGGCTGAGCATTAGGCTGAATCAGAGTTCCATGCTCATCAGTATGTGCATAGACTTCCTCCCAATTCTGGAACAAACCATCTGCCACATATCCGTAGAAACGAGAAATCAAACCTCCATCTTCGTTACTAATAATCTGATCACTGTTAAATCCACCTGTATAAATCGGTCCATCACCAGAGAATTTAATGGCCTTATTACGTACAGAAGACAAGTTCAAACCGATATTGTAAGAGAAATCACCTTTCTGATCACGCCAATCCAGTCCAAGTTCCCATCCATACGCCTTCATGCTACCTACATTCATCCATACTGTACTATTCCAGTTCGGATAACCAATAGCAAAAATATTCTGTTTCTGATAAAGCATATCTTTTGATTTCTTCTGGAAATATTCAAAAGTGACACCTAAACGAGAATCAAGGAATGACATATCCAATCCTACGTTCCAGTCTTCTACAGTTTCCCATTTCAGCTGATTGTTACCTACTGTAGAAATAAAGTAACCGTTTGCCAATGTAGGAGAAGTTCCAAAATAATACTGAGTCTGGTCCAACAAAGTCAAAGTAGCGTTATCAGATATATTTTGATTACCTACGCGTCCCCAACCTCCGCGAACTTTCAAGTCGCTAAAAAGAGACTGGTCTTGCATAAACTCTTCACCAATAACACGCCAAGAAGCAGAAACAGAAGGGAACAAAGCATATTTATTTCCTGTTGGGAAACGAGATGAACCATCTGCACGTAATGAAGCTGAAATGTAATACCGGTTAGCATAATTGTACATTACACGCCCCAAGAAAGAAACCATTGAATTAAACGTCGTTTCACCATAAGCCTCTGCATTATCTGCATTACCTGCATTAACTTCCTGCATCTGATCCATATTGCTCGGTAAGTCACGACGCAGTGCTTTCGTATTATACCATGCATAACGTTCTGCAGTAAAACCTGCCATCACATTCAAGTTATGCTTCTCTGCAAAAGTATCTGCATAAGTAATTGTATTAGTCCAGTTCCAATCTAACCATTCCTGTGACTGACGAGAGATTTCGCTTAAATCCGTTTTTTCCAATGGGTCCAAACTAAACTCCGGAGTAAAGCTATCTGAACGACGGAAATGCGCATTTGTTCCAAACTGCGTACGTAAAGTCAATTTTTGAATTGGATTTACCTGCAAATAAGCATTCAAAATAGCACCCATTTCGCGTGAGTTACTATTTGAACGAGCGATTGAAGCCGCAGGGTTCCAAGTTTGGTTATTATAAGAACGCTGATAATTATTATATACATTATCTACCCATTCTGATTCAGGCTTGAACACTGGAGTCGTTGGATCCATCGACATAGCTGAAGAAAATTGGTCTGGAGTGTCCTCCCAAGACTCCATACGAGGAGCTATGTCCACACCCATCTTTACATATTTATTAAAAGTATATTCTGTATTCAAACGAATGTTTATCTTATCCCAATAACCTACATCAAACTGTGAGTTGTTACGATAATAGCCCACGCTAAAGTTATAAACAAACTGTTCTGAGCCACCGGCAACACTAAGTGAATGGTTCTGCACCAAAGCTGTTTTATTGACTACAGTATCCCACCAGTCTGTACCACCGGGATTGGTCGTAGCACCCGTATCGTTCCAGATAGAAGAAAGGCCATCATTCGTATAACGGGTATTGAACACTTCTTTATATTCAGCCGCACCGGCAATATTAGGTTTGGCCACGGTCTGGAAACCAACAGAAGAATTCCAATTGATGCGGGCTTTACCAGTCTTACCTTTCTTTGTAGTAATCAGGATGACACCGTTTGATGCACGTGTACCATAGATAGCGGCAGCCGAAGCATCTTTCAATACTTCCATGGAAGCAATATCGTTACTATTCAGAAAGTTGATATTGTCACCTACCGGCATACCATCCACTACATACAACGGATTCGTACCGTTTACGGTAGTTACACCACGAATCAGCACCTTCGGAGTAGCTCCAGGGCCACCACCACTGGTGACTTGTACACCATTTACCTTACCCTGCAAAGCATCCATAGCATTACCGGTCACGGTTTCAGTGATTTCATCGCCTTTTACTGTAGCAATAGAACTGGTCAAATCGCTCTTTTTCACAGCACCATAACCGATAACCACCACTTCATCCAGTAATTCCGCAGCCTCCTTCAGTACCACGTTAATCGTAGTACGTCCACCTACAGCTATTTCCTGAGACTCAAAACCAATAGAAGAGAATACCAACACTGCATTCTTGTCTACATTGGGTAATGTATAATCACCGTCGATACCGGTAATTGTACCCGTACCGGTACCTTTCACTTGAACTGTAGTTCCAATCAACGGCTGCTGGTCGGTGGCCGAAGTCACCACACCCTTAACCGTTATCTGCTGCGCATAACCGCAAAGGCTTATCAGCGCAAGACATAATAATAGAATTTGCTTTTTCATATCTTAAATCTAATGTTACTTTTTAATTAGCAGGCACAATCTTGCCGCGACCCAAATGCGCGTCAAACTCAAAGCGGTAGTTGCCGGTCACCGTAACCGTAGGCTTCATCCAGTTGTCACCTACCATCGAGCCGTCTTCCCAACGCTGATTGGTGCCTTCCCAATTAGGATTCACATCCCCTTTCTTACTGAAGTAACCAAACTTCTCTACATTCTGAGAGTCGTCACACCGCCATTCCACATGATCCCACCATCCGTCGGGATGATAATTGGATATGATGAAGTTCATTTCTTCACCGGCTTCCAGCGTCCAAGTTCCATTTTCCGGATAATAGAAAAGATGAGGATTATTTTTATCCTGGGCAAACAACTGATTTCCCGCATCCTGAGGAGAACCTCCCCAACCGATATAGAAATCAATGAACGATTCCCCATTCTCCCAACGGTCAAAACAAGGCTTTCCATATTCATATTTCATCGGATTTGTAGCCTCTGTCACCGAGTACGTGCGCATACTATAAGTAGACTCTTTCACATTGATGTCTATTTCATAATAAACACCAGCCTCATCCAAGACAATAGGTTTAGCCGTTTCCGGGTCATCCGTCAGTTTTGTATTATCCTCCGGATCAAGGCCAAAACAGATAGGAGTAAAGTCTGTCTTTTGCGGTAAGAAGAAAATTTCCGTACCGGCAGCTTTATTATAATAACGTGCACGATATTGGTACTCGCCCGTATGGTTAATCACCATCGGTACACCGAAAATATCACTGTTCAATTCCTCTACGGTTGCCACATCGGCCAGATACATTTTGGGGAAGTCAGGCATTTCAGATACACTGATGGTACTATTGGTCACTGTCTGATTGCCTCTGGCATCCACAGCCGTCAAAGTCACATCGTAACTTTTCACCTCATTAGGCAGAATAATCTTCTCCGTAAAGCTCAAAGTAGATTGCCCGCCAGCCTCTATACGGCGGCTTTCAAAACCTTCTACCCCAGGAATCTCAATGAGTACATAATCCAGTATGCGGTCATCTTTCACCGTGAAATTCAGGTTGAACTTTGTTTCATCCTTTATCAGTACGGTAACCTCCTTACCAGGGGCAATTGTAAATGTAGGATTCTCAAAGTCCCCATCCATCGTTATCAACACATCCTGCGACACTTCACGCCCGCCCGCATCTGTTACGGTCACTTTCACGGTGAAGCGTTCACCGATTTCATCACGCTTGAGGTCATAAGAATAGCTCAACTCATACTCCGTTTGGGGAGCTCCATAGATTTCGACCAAATCAATGGTCTTGTTCAGATAAAGATCGGCACATTGCAGATTGACGGATACAATTCCATCCTGGTCAGCCAACGAACCTTCAATGGTAAAACGATGGCCGGCACCGGATTCAATATGATCCGTCACCAATGTCATAGTCGGAATCTGCCCGTCTACATCAGAGTATCCGTCATCGTCACTACATCCAGTAGTCCATAAAGCCAGCGATAATAACGCCCAGAAAGTGGCGTTAAAGAAATGCTTCTTCATAAATATTATTATTAAAGTTAAACAAAAAAGTACATTTTGTTCCGATTTATAATAATCGGCAATGCAAACATATGCCAATTTTCGATTCAACAGCTGTATAAATCTTGCAGAGAAGGCATATAAATCTGTCAATGCACGATTTGTGCACATCATCTAAAGATTTTATTTGTACTTTTGACTCATGCAATGAAAAACGACCCGTTATGAAGAAGATTCTACTTTCCATTTTCCTATGCCTGCCATTCCTGCTATCCGCGCAGCCATATACCATAAAACATCTGAGTATCCGTGAAGGGCTGTCCAACAACCATGTGGTAAGCATAGCCCAAGACAAACGGGGCTCTCTATGGTTTGCCACAGAAGAGGGTTTAAATAAATTCGACGGAATACGCTTCCTTACCTATTATAAAGAAGAAACAACCGGCAAGCAAAGCATCACCGGCAACGAACTGAACTGTCTGCTGGACGATCCCATCGACTCCATCTTATGGATAGGAACCCAGCGTGCCGGAATCAATGCATACAATTATGCCAACGATTCATTCATCACTTACAGACACAACGAAAACAACCCTAAAAGCCTGGTTACGGACGACATTACCAAAATCATTGCCGCCTCCGACGGTAACCTATGGATTTGCACCTATTGGAAAGGCGTGGACTATTTTGACAAGCAAACCGGGCAATTCACCCATTACAATACCGAAACCGTACCGGGTTTTGCAAGCAACCATATCTGGTCTGCCATAGACGGTGGTAACGGACTACTCTATATCGGGCATGTGGACCGGGGATTCAGTATACTTTCCATAAAAGACAAGACAGTCAAGAACTTCACACACGAGCCGCAAAACCCCAACAGCCTGCCCGGCAACGAAGTGACATGTGTCTACAAAGACAAAAGCGGAAACATATGGATAGGAACCGATAGAGGAGTGGTACTGTTTAACCCGGAAGCGGAAAGTTTCATCCCCTTCGACGACAAAACCAACTGCATATCGCACCGTGTATATGATATACACCAACTGGATGACAACAGACTTTGGATAGCCATGGAATTCGGCGGCATTGCCGTAGTGGATTTGTCCCAACAGCTTTTCCGTTCGTCGGACCAGATTCATGCGCTTTCTATCCGGGAGGGAGACGATGAATACGGCTTGTCCAACTCCAGTATCCGTTGCCTGCTCCAAGATTCCTTCGGTAATGTATGGGCAGGTTCCTGGGGAGGCGGCATCAACTTCATAAAACGCGAGCCGTCACTCTTCAGCACTTATAAATATTCTCCTTTTCCATCCACCAACAACAGCCTGAACAGTAAAATAGCCTCCGGTGTCTGTATGGACAAAGCCGGTAACCTCTGGATAGGAACCGATGGAGGAGGAATCAACGTATTCAACAAGGGAAGACGAATAGCCATATACAATGCTGACAACAAGAAATTCAGAAGCAATACGGTGCAGGCAGCCTTGTGCGACTCAAAGGGAGGATTATGGTTCGGGCTTTTTTATGGAGGAATAGCCTACTACAACCCCAAGAGCCAAAGCTTCCGGCAGATTTTCTCCGAAGACAAGTCACGCACTGACGTACGTTCCTTTCATGAAGACAAGCAGGGAAACATTTGGGTCGGAACCAGCGAAGGCGTCTATCTTATAGATTGTGACAGCAAGACAATCAAGGCACACTACAATCTGGAGAACAATCTGGCCCGCTGTGTGCTGAAGGATTCCGAAGACCAAGTATGGGTAGGATTCTTCGGAGGAGGCCTGGGCCTCTATGACCCTCAACTCCAAAGCATCCAGCTCTTCAACGTCCTGGCCAAATTCCCCTCCAATACCATCAATGCTCTCTACGAAGACAGCAGAAAGCGGTTGTGGGTGGCCACGGGTGAAGGTTTGGTATGCTTCCCCTCCCTGACAGACAGAAACTACAAAGTATACCAACGTGAAAGCGGACTGGCTAACACCCACATACAAGCCATCGGTGAGGACAAGGCAGGAAATATTTGGGTGAGCACCAACAAAGGTATCAGCTGTCTTGTGGACAGTAAAGACATTTTCTATAACTACGACTATCACGACAACCTCCCCATGGGAAGCTTCAGTCGGGGCAGTGTAGCCTACGGACAAGACGGTAACTTTTACTTCGGCTCTATAAACGGTCTGTGCTACTTCAACCCGGAAGTTGTATTGCAGGAACGCAAATCACCACCCGCATTCATCACCAACATTGAAATTACCGACCCGCTGAACAAACCGGAAAACGGACAGAGCACCATTGCCTTAAACGGACAGAAGAACGTGCAACTGAAATATACACAGAATAGTTTCAGTATCCGGTTCAACATCCAGAACTATGCCCTGGTCAACCAAGTGGAATATGCCTATATGCTGAAAGGACTCGAGAACTCCTGGTATACGCTTACAGACCCCAATAATGTCACCTTTCGTAATCTTCCTCCCGGGAAATACCAGTTCCAAGTGAAAACGCGCATGCGCAACCAAGCATGGTCGGACGCAACCACCTCATTGAACATCCGCATCGCCCCACCCCTTTGGCTTACTTGGTGGGCAAAGTCATTCTATATCCTGCTGTCCCTTATCATCCTTTTCTCTATACTCTATGCCTACAAGAAAAGACTGGATGCTGAAGCACTGTACCAACTGGAGAAGCAGAGCCACGAACACGAGCAGGAACTGAACAACGAACGCCTGCGCTTCTACACCAACATCACCCATGAACTGCGCACCCCGCTTACGCTGATACTGGGTCCGCTGGAAGACATACAGAAAAGTGATACACTATCCACCAAAGACGCACAGAAGATATCCGTCATTCACCAAAGTGCCATCCG
>ENA-OPWH01002439-OPWH01002439.1-human-gut-metagenome-genome-assembly--contig:-NODE-2439-length-10091-cov-7.179554_pt1 | contig 10091 bp, 9 predicted proteins | sample MGYA00241506_ERZ502004 | MGnify/ENA primary metagenome ERZ502004 (study PRJEB25962, sample SAMEA2043049) | human gut metagenome | biome: human gut; feature: human-associated habitat; material: faeces... | reverse complement strand
TTATCAATCGGCTGTTCTGCCGGCGGAATGTAGGGAATGGGTGGCTGATTTATTTTCTTGAACGACCCTCCAGAAATGGTGCATCGTTCAGCAAGGAGCTTTTGCAAAAAAGACTATATAAAAGGAACCAGGTCTTAAATGCCAATTCACCGTTTGTGATAACAGATGAAATATTGGAACATCATTATCACGCATTTCAGGAGCCATAGGGAAAAGGAGAAAAAGTAATTTTGCAGAAAGAGGATATTATGCAGTATTCAAAGGAAGAAATTAAGTGAGGCTGGAAAGCTTACAGAAAGCGAAGCTGAAGGAATCCTTGGAGAGATAAAACAGTATCATGTGTGAATCTTGGAATAGGATTGGCACAGGAAGGAAAGAAAGTGCTTCTGATAGACGCTGATCCACAGGGAAGTCTTACAATCAGTCTTGCAAAATCTCTGGAAAACCATCTCATACAGTTGAATAATGAAAGGGGACGTGCTACTATTACATAAAGATGTTGATCACGGCAGCTTATTTAACGGGTAAACTAGGAGGAGGTTTATATGACCACACAAAAGCAACAAGGTATTAAAAAGCAACTAACGAAAGGATTTGTGAAAGTAGCAATAATCGGTGCGGTTGCGGCAGTTATTGGAATCGTAGCACTACTGATCGCAGCGATACAGTATGAAAAGGCATTGAGCCAATACGGATTTACACAGGGAGATATCGGTAAAGCGATCGCGGCATTTTCGGAGAGCCGGAGCGCATTACGTGCAGTAGTAGGCTATGATGACATAGCAGTGATAGACAAGCAGAGCGAACTGCATGACCAGAAAAAGGCAGCGTTTGAGAGTTACATAGATGAATTGAACCGCTCAATCAAATTCACCGAAGGCAGGGATGCATATAATAAAGTATTGCAGGAACTGGACGGGTACTGGGAATTGGATGCACAGGTATTGGAACTGGCTACTTCCGATGACGAGGACGGATATCTGAAGGCACAGAATCTGGATATCGGAGATCTGACCACACAGTACGAACGGATATACGCGGAGTTTGTAGACTTGATGAATCTGTGCGTCGAAAAAGGAGATCAGGCGGAGGTGGATTTGCACAATATGGAGCGTTTTATGCTGATCGCGATTCTGGTTATCGTAATGACCTCTTTCTGGAGTTCTGTGGTATTAGGTAAGAAAATGGCAGGAAATATCGAAGAACCGATGATAGCGCTGGCAGATCGACTTCAGACTTTTGCACAGGGAGATCTGAATAGTGCATTCCCGGACAGAAACACGGAAGATGAGATATTCTATATGATACAAGTCGCAAAAGGCATGGCTGCTGACCTGAATCTGATCATTACGGATGCAGGAGAATTGTTGGGACAGATGGCGGAAGGTAATTATGCCATCGGTACTAAGATCGAAGAGAAATATGTAGGACAGTTTGTGACACTGAAAGATGCCATGCGTAAGATGAACCGACAGATGAACAGCACCTTACAGCAGGTAGAAGAGGCTGCTAATCAGGTATCTGCCGGATCGGAGAATCTTGCACAATCTGCCCAGGCGTTGGCAGAAGGAGCAACAGAGCAGGCAGGATCTGTGGAAGAACTGACGGCAACCATTACGAATATCACAGATGCCGTGTCACGTACAGCCGGCGAACTGCAGAGAACGACGGAAAAGGCTGAGAATTATGCACAGCAGGCGGATGCAGGGCATGCGCAGATGAGGTCATTGATGGAGGAAATGGACCGAATCAATGAAACATCTAAAAAGATACAGAATATTATTGCTGACATTGAAGATATTGCGAGTCAGACGAACCTGTTGTCTCTGAATGCGGCAATTGAGGCTGCAAGAGCAGGGGAGTCAGGAAAGGAATTTGCAGTGGTGGCAGAACAGATCCGTAAACTGGCCGAACAGAGTGCACAGTCGGCAGTAGATACCAGAAGCCTGATCGAGGGATCGCTGCAGGAGATCAAGAATGGCAACCAGGCAGCGGAGGTAGCAGCGGAATCTCTGGAGCAGATCGTTGCGGGAGTCAAGGAGATTGCGACAGATGCAAAACGATTGAGTGAAGAGTCTGCTGCGCAGGCACAGGCGATGCAACAGGCAGAACTTGGTGTGAATCAGATATCGGAAGTAGTGCAGTCGAACTCTGCGGCAGCAGAGGAATCGTCTGCTACCAGTGAGGAATTATCCGCACAGGCATATGCATTAAACGATATGGTAGAAAAGTTTACACTACGTCGGGATTAATTGCTAATTAAAAAATGAAATAAATACCGGTCTTAATAATCCGTAACTAGTGGAGAATTAAGATTGGTATTTTTTATAACATAAAACTTTCATTATAACTGAAATTTTCATTTACACATTATCTATTAGAATTGTAATAAGGTTATTGATGCTAATGAAAACAACTTGGTTATTTATATAAAAAATGTAATGAAGAAGAATCTGATAAATAAGTTTGCACCATTTCATGCATATGAAGTAATCGTGAATGAAGCTGCAATCGGAACAATGTAGATGAAGCAGATTATTAAAAAGGAAGGATTGCCGGATGTGGTATTTCACAGCCTGCGTCATACATCGGTGACATACAAGCTAAAACTGAGTGGCGGTGATATAAAGGCGGTCCAGGGCGATTCCGGTCATGCGCAGGCAGACATGGTAACAGAGGTATATGGACATATTCTGGACGAGGACCGCAAAAAGAATGCCCAGCTTATGAAAGTGCTTGGAAATCCTGAGAAGGCAGCTCTGCTGACGAGTCTGGCGAAGTCGATGAACTTGAACGACCCTCCAGAAATGGTGCATCGTTCAACAAAAAATATGAAAAAAATACTAGACGTGGGCTTTATTATATAACGCCTGAATTTCAGGAGGAAATTTGTCAGGCATCATTTCGTGAATTGAGTCCTCGTTTCCGTCAGCTATTGCTTTTTCATAGTACCAGCATTTGAATTTAAGCATGGCGAGGGTCTTTTTAAGAGCTGCAATTTCTTCTTCAACAGCTATCTTGCGGGCTTCAAATATTTCTTTTCTCTCGGCATAAGTTGAGCTCCCGCCGGACACCAATTTAAAAAACTGTTTTATATCTTTGATTTCCAGTCCCGATTTTTTCAGACATTCTATGAGCTTAAGTGAAACAAGCTCGTTATCGCTGAATTTCCTGATGTTACCGCTTCGTTCAAGATTTGGGAAAAATCCCTCTTTATCATAATATCTTAAAGTTGAAATTGGAATGCTAAACATTTCCGAAACCTGTCCTATTGTATACATTTTTAAATCCTTTCAAAAAAGTATTGACCTAAAGTTAGGTTTAGGTATTACAATTACTTCATTATATAATAAAAAAAAGAAGGAGTAAATATTTATGTTGATTGATAATGTAAAATCCCCTGAAGATATCAAAGGGTTTAGTAAAGAACAGCTAGAGAAACTGGCAGAGGAGATAAGAAAAGGTCTTATGAACCGCCTCTCTAAGAAGGGCGGACATTTCGGACCTAATTTTGGATTCGTGGAAGCAACTATTGCACTCCATTATGTTTTCAATTCACCTGTGGATAAATTTGTATTTGACGTATCTCATCAGAGTTATGTGCATAAAATGCTTACAGGACGTAAAGACGCATATTTTTATGATGAGCATTTTGCAGATGTGTCAGGTTATACCAATCCTGAAGAAAGTGAACACGATTTTTTCAATGTGGGACATACTTCCACATCAATCAGTCTTGCCTGCGGCCTTGCAAAAGGACGGGACTTGAAGGGAGATAATGAAAATATTATTGCGGTAATCGGCGATGGTTCATTAAGTGGCGGTGAAGCATTGGAAGGGCTGGATTTCGCTTCGGAGCTTAACAGCAATTTTATTATCATTGTCAATGATAATGATATGTCAATTGCGGAAAATCATGGCGGATTGTATAAGAACCTGAAAGAGCTTCGTGATTCTGACGGAAAATGTGAATGTAATCTTTTTAAGGCAATGGGACTTGATTACAGATATGTCGCTGACGGAAATAATATTGAATCATTAATCAAAGCCTTTGAAGAGGTTAAAGATATAGACCACCCCGTTGTTGTCCACATCAATACATTAAAGGGTAAAGGATATAAGCCTGCTGAGACCAATAAGGAGAACTGGCACTGGTGCATGCCTTTTGATGTTGAAACAGGTAAAAGCAATGTGGACGATTTCGGTGAGGATTATGGCAGCCTTACCTGCGAATATCTTTTGAAAAAAATGAAGCAGGATAAAAGCGTTGTTGTACTTGTAGCCGCAGTTCCTACCTGTATAGGTTTTACCGGGGATAAGAGAAAAGAAGCCGGTAAACAGTTTATTGATGTGGGAATTGCCGAAGAACATGCAGTTGCAATGGCATCAGGAATTGCCAAAAACGGCGGCAAACCTGTATTTGCAACTCACTCAAGCTTTTTCCAGAGAACTTATGACCAGATATCCCAGGACCTTTGTATCAATAATAATCCTGCAACATTGCTTGTAAACACAGCTTCCGTATATGGCATGAATGACGTTACCCACCTTGGAATATATGACATTCCTATGATGTCCAATATTCCTAATCTTGTGTACCTTGCACCTACAAGCTGTGAGGAATATTTTGCCATGCTTGAATGGAGTATTGAACAGAATGAACATCCTGTGGCAATAAGAATCCCATGCAACGGTGTAATCAGAACAGGTAAAGAAACAGACGCAGACTACAGCGTAATCAACAGATATAAAGTGACAGAGTCAGGACAGGATATTGCAATTATTGCACTTGGTGATTTCTATCAGATTGGTGAAAAGCTAGCAGAGTTAATTGCCGACAAGACAGGAGTGGCACCAACACTTATCAATCCAAGATACATCACAGGTATTGACACTGAAATGCTTGAGAACATCAAAAAGAACCATACAAAAGTAGTAACCCTTGAGGATGGAATACTTGACGGCGGATTTGGCGAAAAGATTGCAGCTTTCTATGCCGCAACGGATATGAAAGTCTACAATTATGGCTTAAAGAAGGAGTTTATTGACAGATATTCAGTAGATGAGATTTTAAAAGAGAACCGTATTACTCCGGAACAGATTTTTGAGGATTTACAGTAATTATATACACCTCGGATTGCGGTTTTGACAGCCGTGGTCTGAGGTATTTCTATATTTAATAATTTACACATTGTGTAATCTAAAAATATATGATACAATATACACAATGTGTAAAACAGGGAGACTGTATCCATGGAGAATTTAACAGAGTGTCAGATTGAGATAAAGAAAATTCGTGAAGCAACAGGAATGAACCGCAAGGAGTTCTGCGAGCATTTTAACATACCATACAGGACGGTTACCGAATGGGAGCGTGGAACCCGTAATGCACCGGATTATGTTTTGAGGCTGTTGGCTTACTATATTAAGAGTGAGAATATGATTAAGAAGGAGGAGCGGAATGGACAAGAATAGAGTTATCACGGTACAAAATATTCCTATCACAATATCCAGAGCGGATATTGATGATTATATATGTATAACGGATATGGCAGCAGCCAAATCTGATAATTCAAGGGCAGCGGATGTAGTTAGAAATTGGCTTAGAAATAGAGCTACTCTTGAATATTTGTCAACATGGGAGGAAATTTATAATCCTAATTTTAAAGTGTTCGAATCTGAACACTTTAAAAAACAAGCCGGATTATTGACTTTCACGCCAAGTATTTCTGAATGGGTAGAACAAACCAACGCTATCGGGTTATATGTCAAGAAAGGAAAATACGACGGAATAAATATTTAATTCTCCACGAATCGTAGAATCCGCATAAATTCACTATATTCTACGAATTGTGGGTTTAAAATATGATGCACAAAGGATATTATGACCATGAAAGGAGGAAGAGGATGGACCAGATAAAGATTGGCGGATTTATTGCAGAAGAAAGGAAAAGGAAGGGATACACCCAGAAGATTCTTTCCGAAAAACTTGGAATAAGTGATAAGACAATTTCTAAATGGGAACGGGGAAACGGATTTCCTGAGGTATCACTTCTGATTCCATTATGCAGTGAACTTGATATAACAGTTAATGAATTGCTCTCAGGAGAAAGGGTTTCTGAAGAGCAATATCGTAAGAAGGCGGAGGAAAACATGGTGAATTTAGTTAAAGAAGCACAGGAAAATAAAAAGAAAACAATCCTGTCGGTAATGGTAGGCATATTAACAATACTTGCCGCCGTCCCTCTATTTATGGTTGCTGGAATGTTTGATATGAGGACTGGTGTCAGAATAACATTTATTGTAATTGGTATAGTTGTAATGATAATAGGAATTGCAGTTGCGTGCATTATGGACAGAGAAGCAGGGGCTTTTGAATGTCCTGAATGTCATGAACGATTTATCCCTGATATGAAATCATATATCATGGCAGCGCATACACTGACTAAGAGAAAACTCACATGCCCTAAGTGTGGTGCACACAGATATTGTAAAAAAGTTCTTACAAAATAATATTAAATCACCCCGGATTCATGTGAATCCGGGGCAGATAGCTTCTTATTTTTCACAGATATGTCTGGCTACATAGACACCGCTTGCGGAGGCGTGTGAAAGGGAGTGGGTAACACCACTGCCGTCACCGATTATGTACAGACCGTCATATTTACATTCAAGGTTTTCATTGAGTTCAACTTCCATATTGTAGAATTTAACCTCAACACCGTAAAGCAATGTATCATCATTGGCGGTGCCGGGAGCAATTTTATCAAGGGCATAAATCATTTCGATAATTCCATCAAGTATTCGCTTTGGAAGCACAAGGCTTAAATCACCCGGTGTAGCCTTAAGAGTAGGTGTTACAAGACCTTCTCTTATACGGGTCTCATTGCTTCTTCGGCCTCTGACAAGGTCACCGAAACGCTGTACGATTACACCGCCGCCAAGCATATTGGAAAGGCGGGCAATACTTTCGCCGTAACCGTTGCTATCCTTGAAAGGCTCGGAAAAATGCTTTGCAACAAGGAGTGCGAAATTAGTATTTTCTGTCTGCATTTCCGCACCCTCATAACTGTGGCCGTTGACGGTTACGATTCCGTTGGTGTTCTCATTAACAACAATGCCGTGTGGATTCATACAGAAAGTACGGACATTATCTTCAAACTGCTGTGTCCTGTATACGATTTTACTCTCGTATAATTCATCTGTAAGATGTGAAAAAATAACGGCAGGAAGTTCAACACGGACACCGATGTCAACACGGTTTGATTTAGTAGGGATGTCCATTTCATGACATATATTTTCCATCCATTTACTGCCGCTTCTGCCCACAGATACGATGCAGTTCTCACATTCAAACTCATCGGAAACTGTTTTAATAAGATACCCATTATCGGTACGGTTTATTGATACAACAGGTGTATCAAAGTGAAAATCAGCTTTTTCTTTCAATTCATTATAGAGATTTTCAAGAACAACATAATTTATATCTGTTCCGAGGTGACGGACAGAAGCATCAAGAAGTTTTAATTTGTTCTGCATACAGATTTTCTTAAACTGTGTGCCAGCAGTTGAAAAAAGTCTGGTGCCCTCGCCTCCGTGTTCCATATTAATTTTATCTACATATTTCATTAATTCTATGGCTTGTTGCTTACCTATGTATTCGTACAATGTTCCGCCGAAATCATTGGTAATGTTGTATTTGCCGTCAGAAAATGCACCTGCACCGCCAAAACCGCTCATGATGGAACAGCTTTTACACTTAATGCAGGTGGGAATTTTGTCACCGTCAATAGGACACTTCCTGTCAGATAACCGGTGCCCCGCTTCAAATACACCGATGGACAGGTCAGGATTTTTCTTTGCCAGCTCGTAAGTCGCAAATATACCGCCCGGCCCTGCACCGATTACAATAATGTCATAATGTTTCATTTAAAAACCTCCTGTGTTGTTTTAGACATAAAAAAACCACAGACAGTTCACCTATAAAAGATTATAGATAACTGTTTGCGGCAGCTAGTAGAAACATTCATCCTTATTATGAATATATATAACCTGTTTACAGAATAGCAAACCTGATAAAAAAAATCAATAATATAAAAGAAATTGACATTAATTTTTTGAGTATTACTATGCAGTTAGAAGCAACTAACAGGAGCTATGAAAGGAGAATTTTGGAGGTGTAATCAAAAAAAAGCCAAGTGCCTGCCACTCATCAATTAATCTTGGAGAATCTCCTTCAAGTACCGGCACCACACCATTTTTTAATCATAAATCTGTTATCACTTCTTGAAAAAACTATATACCAATCAGAGAGTTTTTGTAAAATCAATCGGAGGGATTTGGAACAATCAATCCGAAAGATTCAATCATTTTCTCGGTGCTAAAAGGGACAAGCTGTTAGGAAAAGAAAAGGAATAAATTTTTTTTATTAAACAATATACAAAAGGTTAATTAATTAAACTACGTGTCCGATATAAAAAATGTAACGGAAAAAAGTTACATAATCATATGATAATTGTGGGATGCCCAGGAATCCCATTATTATTCCGGCAAAAGGATTCGCCGGTGATAACGTTTAAGCGGAACAGAATAAGACATTGGCCGGTGTCATCTGTTACTGACTTAGATAATTTTAAAATTCAATTACATGGAGGTAATTATTATGGTAGTACAGCACAATTTAACAGCTATGAACTCTAACAGAATGTTAGGAGTAACAACAAGCAAACAGGCAAAATCAACAGAGAAGTTATCATCAGGTTATAAGATTAACAGAGCAGCCGATGATGCAGCAGGACTTTCAATTTCTGAAAAGATGAGAAAGCAGATCCGTGGACTTACACAGGCTTCTTCTAACGCACAGGATGGTATCAGTGCAGTGCAGACAGCAGAAGGTGCATTAAATGAAGTTCAGGATATGTTACAGAGAATGAACGAACTTGCAGTTAAGGCAGCTAACGGAACTAACTCAGAAGATGATAGAAATTACATTCAGGATGAAGTTAACCAGCTCATCAAGGAAATCGACAGAGTATCAACAACAACCAAGTTCAACGAGACATACCTCTTAAAGGGGGATGATACTACAGCAGCAACTGTTGGAGATACAGTAGCAACTGAGAAAACAGCAGGGGCTAAACAGGTATATGAAATTGATTTCGACGGTAAAATCACAGCACCAGCAGAAGGTAAATCAGACGTTTCATTTAAGGTTGGAAGCAAGACTTATTCTATTACAGTAGAAGCCGGTGATGATGCTGCCAAGATTGGTGGAAAGATTAAGGATGCCCTTAACAATAATAAGTACTCTGATAAGGTTGGTGGTGATTATACTGCAACTAACACCGATGCTAAGATTACACTTACAGCAACTAAGAATGGTGTAATAGCAGCAGATGACAAGTTATCAGCAACAGCTAACAAAGATGTAACATTAAAGGCATCAGGAATCCTTACACTTAGTCTTCATGTTGGTGCAGATTCAACATCGGACAACCAGATTAGTGTAGATATCAAGCAGATGTCAGCAGATGTACTTGGATTAAAGACAGGTAAGTCAACAACAACAGCAGCAAAGAACGATACACTTCTTGTAAATGGATCAAATGATGATAATGCAAGAAAAGCAATCGATACAATTGCATCAGCACTTCAGGAAGTATCTAAGCAGCGTTCAGCACTTGGTGCAGCTCAGAACCGTCTTGAGCATACAATCGCTAACCTTGACAACGTTGTTGAAAATACAACAAGCGCTGAATCATCAATCCGTGATACAGATATGGCAACAGAGATGGTTAAGTACTCTAACAACAACATCCTTGCACAGGCAGGTCAGGCAATGCTTGCACAGGCTAACCAGTCTAACCAGGGTGTATTATCATTACTTCAGTAATTATAATCAGTTGATAAAACAGACCATAATAAAGAAAAGACGTTCGGGAAACCGGACGTCTTTTTGTAGTTGATATTTTTTATAAAATTTTAATAATGATCCTCTTTATTTTTCTATAGTCTTGTGCTAACATACAATTAGAGTATTCATATTCTTTTTTCTATGACGTAAGTCATTTCTAATTTCTAAATTGAAATCA
>ENA-OPWH01002438-OPWH01002438.1-human-gut-metagenome-genome-assembly--contig:-NODE-2438-length-10094-cov-2.074211_pt1 | contig 10094 bp, 9 predicted proteins | sample MGYA00241506_ERZ502004 | MGnify/ENA primary metagenome ERZ502004 (study PRJEB25962, sample SAMEA2043049) | human gut metagenome | biome: human gut; feature: human-associated habitat; material: faeces... | reverse complement strand
CAACGGCGGGATTTCCTGCATAAGAAGGCTCGCTATCTCGCAGACCGCTATGATGCCATTGGCATTGAGGATATTAGCGTCAAAGCGATGGCCAAGCGGAAAAAGGGTGGCAAGTTCAGTTTTGGCAAATCCGTAACTGACAATGGTTGGAATATGTTCACGAACATGCTGGAGTATAAACTGGCTTGGCAAGGCAAACAGCTTATCAAGATAGATAAGTGGTATCCAAGCAGCCAGCTATGCCATGTTTGTGGATATCAGAACCACGAAACCAAGGACTTATCTGTAAGGGAATGGGATTGCCCGAAATGTGGCAATCACCATAATCGCGATAAGAATGCGGCCATAAATATTCGGGAAGAAGCCAGGCGGATATCTGCCTGACGTAATCCCTAAAATACCGTGGGGCGCACGGGAATCTACGCCTGTGGAGAGAGTGTAAGCCGCCACAACTCTTTGGAGTCCGTGGTGCTGTTCTCGTTGAAGCATGAAGCTCCTGCCTCTATAGGCGGGAGTATGTTCACTTATCATTCAGCAGCTTGAATTAGGATAAGTACGACAGGGACTGTGGCATGAAGTGCGTATCATGCGCAGTTCCTTTTTTTATGAATTTGTAGGATGAATGGAGGAGTAGCATGCACAAGCACATTATTCTGAATAATGGCCTGACTATGCCGGCTGTTGGTTTTGGTACGTGGATGCTGAAAGGAGATGCAGGGAAGCAGGCTATCCGGGAGGCCTTGTCCGTCGGCTACCGTCTCATCGATACGGCCCACATGTACGATAACGAAACCATCGTCGGCCAGGCTGTGGCCGAAAGCGGCCTTCGTCGGGAGGATGTCTTCATTACGACGAAACTGTGCCAGACGCGGGCTGGCTATGAGCTGGCCTGGCAGGGCATCGAAGAATCGCTGGCCCGGTTGCAGACCGACTATATCGACTTGCTGCTCATCCATGAGCCTTACGCCGAGGCTTTGGACATGTATCGGGCCTTGACCGAAGCTTACCGCCAGGGTGTGGTCCGGGCCATTGGCATTTCCAATTTCAATGCCCGGGAATATCTTGATTTTATCGGAAGTTGTGATATTGTCCCCATGGTCAACCAAGTCGAGTGCCACATCTATTACAGACGAAAAGAGCTCCAGCAGGCACTTGTGGCACAGGGGACACAAATGCAGGCATGGAGCCCTTTTACAGAAGGGAAAAAGCCCATATTCCAGGAGCCCATTTTACAGGCTGTCGGCGAGAAATACGGCAAGACGACAGCCCAGATTGCCTTGCAGTACTTGGTGCAGCAGGGCATCGGCGTCATCCCGAAATCGTCCCATCGGGAGCGGATGGTGGAGAATCTCGATATTTTCGACGTCACCCTGACGCCGGACGACATGGCCCGGATTCAGCAGTTAGAAACGGGGAAAACTCTGTTTGGCTGGTATGAAGACTGAACCGGCTCAGATATCGAGGGCAGCCCAGTAACCCCAATAGACGGCGTTGGTGATGGTAGATACTTTGGCCGCATCGCCGATGACGCGGACGAAAGGCGCACTGTCCTGCAGGGCTTCTACGACGTCGGTACGGGACCGCTGGCCTAAGGCACAGATGACCGTATCGCCAGGGACAAGGACGCGCTGGCCCTGCGGGTCCTGGCAGAGGACGCCTTCTGGCGTGACTTCGAGGCCCTTATACTGCGTATGGACGTGGACGTACTTTTCGATTTGAGCCAGGAGCAGGGGGCGGTGGCGGACATTGGCATCCGGTGCCAGGGCCGGGCGCATTTCGATGAGTTCCACTTCTTTGCCTTCCTGGCCGAGGTGGATGGCACATTCGCAGCCTGCCAGGCCGCCGCCGAAGACGATGACGTGATTCCCGACTTTGGCTTTTTCTTTATAGTATTGGTTCACGATGATGACGTTGTCGCCGTCCAAGCCTTTGATCGGCGGGACGAGGGGACGTGACCCGGTGGCGATGATCAGGGCCTGCGGCTTTTCTTTGGCAGCGTATGCCGGCGTTACTTCCGTATTCAGGCGGATTTCGACACCGGCCTGGCGGGCCAGGCGTTCATAAGTTTTTCCCAATTCATACATTTCCCGTTTGAAAGGGATGGCCTGTTCGCTTTTCAGGATGCCGCCGACTTCGCTTTCTTTTTCACAGAGGATGACGTGATGACCGCGGCGGGCTGCCGTATAGGCTGCATACAATCCACCAGGGCCGGCGCCGGCGACGAGGACTTTCTTTTTGACCGGTGCCGGCTGGATTTCCGTCCCGTCCAGTTCCCGGCCGATGAGGGGATTGACGGTGCAGCGGCGCGTGGCAGTCGCCGCCCGTTCAGCCATACAGGTGAAACAGCGCAGGCAGTGGACGATGTCGGCGTCCCGGCCTTCCATGATTTTCTGCGGCGTTTCGGGATCGGCCAGCAGCTGCCGGGCCATGTAGACGATGTCGGCTTTCCCCGAAGCGATGATGCCTTCCATCATGGCCGGGTCGGTCAGGCCGCCGATAGTCGCTACGGGCTTGCTGACGTGCTTCTTGATTTCCGCAGCTAAATAGACGTTGCGCCCGTGGGCTTCAAACATCGAAGGGTGAGTGATGCCAAAGGTTTTCTGATACGTACCGGCCGATACATGGATGATATCGGCGTAGGCTTCGATGGCCTGGGCAATCTGGATGCCTTCTTCCAGGTCGTAGCCGCCTTCAGTGAATTCGGCGCCGCTCATGCGGAATTCGATGGGGAAAAAGGGGCCGACAGCGGTGCGGACCGATTGCAGGACTTCGATGGCAAAGCGGACGCGGTTTTCCAGGGAGCCGCCGTATCGGTCGCTGCGGTGATTGAACAAGGGCGAGAGGAACTGGTTGATGAGCCAGCCGTGGCCGCCGTGGATCATGACCATTTCAAAACCGGCACGTTTGGCCAGGCCTGCAGCGTGACCATAGGCTTTCACGATATCGTCGATCAGTTCCTGGGTCAGGGCTTTGACCGGGACGCCATCAGGGCGCATCCCTTCACTGGGACCCCACTGGCAGAGCCCGTGCTGACGGCTTTTGTCGGTCATATAGGTCCCGGCGAATTGGCCCGAATGGGATAATTCCAGCGAGGGGATGGCGCCGTGGCGGCGGATGGCATCGGCCGTGTAGGTCGCTGCGGCCAGGGAATTGAGAATCGATTCGTCCAGATGATAGGCGTGAGAGCCGTCGGTCTGGGGATGGACCATCAATTCGGAAACCGTGACGGCAGCGGCACCGCCTTTGGCGCGCAATTCGTAAAAGGCTGTCGATTTCGGGCCGATACAGCCGTCGTTGGTAATGTCCGTGCCACCCATGGGGGCCGAAAAGATACGGTTGCGGAAGGTCGTGCGGCCAATGGTGATGGGACTGGATACGTGCGGGAATTTTCGAGTCATGAGGAACCTCCTGTAATCAGCGTGATAGTGTCTCTGTATTTCTCCTCTACAGTATCATAAAAAAAGAGCTGCCGTCCATCAAAGAAACGACAGCAGGTGTCAACGATTTGTTGCTATAGTTGCAGATGCGAGGTCAGGGCCGCGATGATTTCCTGGAATAAGGAATCATCGCGTTTTTCTTTTTTACAGACAAAGAAGATGCGCCACGGCGTCCCTTCCGTGATGGGGACGTAACGAAGCGGCGGCGGGGCGGCATGGATGTTCACGTCGATACCGATGCCGACGCGTTCCTGACAGAAGTGATAGATGAGGCGGCTCTCCATGGTCTTGACGACGAACTGCGGCGTAAAGCCGAAATCGGCACAACGCCTGACGATGCTATGGAATAAGGAGAAATGCTCGTTCAGGCCGACGAGGGGCTGCCCTTTCAGGTCTTCAATGGTGATGGACGGCCGGTCATAAAAAGGATGGCCCTCATAGACGACGGCTTCGATGCCAGTGCGATAGATTTCCTGCTGGAAAAAGGCATCTGACCGGATCGGGCCGATACAGAAGCCGCAGGATAAACTGTCTTCGGCAATGAGTTGTACAATCTTTTCGTTGAAATCCTCGACCCATTCCAGGGACTTGTCCGGATGGCGGGCCATGACGCCTTTCAAGACATGGATGGAGAGAATATTCAGGACGCCGCAGGAGAAACCGATATGCAGGCCTGCTTTTTTCCGCTTCAACGCCTGCATCCCCAGCTGCAGGTCCAGGAGCTGGCGGGTCAGTTCCTGCGTGTGCTCGTAAAAATACCGGCCTTCCGGCGTCGCTTCCATGCCCTTGCGGCTGCGGATAAAAAGGGCCGTCTGCATTTCTCCTTCTAAAGCACTGATGACCCGGCTCACGCCCTGCGGCGTCATGCACAGGTCCTTGGCCGCCTGGTGGATGCTCTTTTTTTCAAAGACCCGCTGAAAGCAGCGGATGGCATGACTGTCCATGGGGCAGCTCTTTATTGGTGGTCATACCACTGGAACAAGGCCTGGGTCCCGCAGTTTTCCATGCCTTGGTCGGCCAGCTGGTCGTAGAGTTTTTTGGCTAAGCGCAGTCCTGGCAGGTCCAGTCCCATTTCTTCTGCCGATTCGATAGCGATGCGCATGTCTTTGAGGAAGTGCTTGATGTAAAAACCTGGTTTCGTATCGCCTTGCAGCATGCGCGGTGCCAGATTCGCCAGGGACCAGGAGCCGGCGGCTCCGGCGGAAAGGGTGGCGATGACTTTTTCCGGGTCGAGGCCGCTTTTTTTCGCGTAGGCCATGGCTTCGCAGACACCCATCATGTTCGAGGCGATGGCGATTTGGTTGCTCATCTTGGCATACTGGCCGCTGCCGGCCGGGCCGAAATAGGTCAGGGTCTGGCCCATAGCTGAGAAAATAGGCTTCATGGCTTCAAAGGCCGCTTCTTCGCCGCCGGCCATGATGGCCAGTGTCCCTTGACGGGCGCCGATGTCGCCGCCGGAAACGGGTGCATCCAAGGCTTCGATGCCCTGTTTTTTGGCCTGGGTGTAGATGCGCTTGGCCAGGGAAGGGCTGGACGTGGTCATGTCGATGACGAAACCGCCCTGTTTGCCGCGAAAGACGCCGTGTTCCCCGAAATAGACGGCTTCTACATCTTGGGGATAGCCGACCATGGTAATGACGACGTCTGATTGGGCGGCCAGTTCTGCCTGCGAATCGAACCAGCGACAGCCTTCCTGGATGAGCTTTTCGGCCTTGGCCTTCGTCCGCGTGTTGATGTTGACGGGATAGCCAGCTTTCTGTAAATTCCGGATCATGCCGCTGCCCATGACACCGGTCCCGATGAATCCGATACGTTGTGTACTCATGATGATACCTCCTGGTTTTTTGCTTTTATTATAACATGGAACAGGAAGGAACGATATTGACAAGGTGGGTCCAGGCCTGGTATACTTAATCTACAATCGAATCGCGAAGGGGAGTAACCTCTCGTCAGTTGTCATCAACATCGTGCCGTCATTGACCGGCTGGTGGCAGCGTTGCTATCGCAATGGGTGAGACTTTCGCATGATACCAGTTTTGCTGATACCATGCGGAAGTCTCTTTTGTTTTTCAAAGAAAGAGGTATATTATGGAAATCTTATCGATGCAATTTTTCATGGCTTTAGGCTCTATCATTTTACTAGACATCCTCCTCGGCGGCGATAATGCCGTCGTCATCGCCATGGCGGCCAATAAGCTGCCAGCCAATCTGCGCCGCAAAGCCATCCTCATCGGGACCGGCGGTGCTGTCGTCATCCGTCTGGTCATGACCCTCATCGCCGTCTGGCTGTTGACGATTCCCTTTTTACAGGCCTTAGGCGGCCTCATCCTGCTGCCCATTGCTGTGAAATTGCTCATTCCGGAAGAACACGATGAGAACGTGACGGCTTCGGACAGCCTCATGGGAGCCATCAAGACCATCATCATCGCCGACGCAGCCATGGGCGTCGACAACGTCCTAGCCATCGCCGGGGCTTCGCACGGCAGCTTCCTTCTCGTCGCCTGCGGCTTCCTCATCAGCATCCCCATCATCGTCGGCGGCAGTACGGTCATCGGCAAGCTCATGGACCGCTTCCCGGTCATCCTCTATGCCGGCGCCGGTTTGCTGGGCTGGACAGCCGGTTCCATGATCGGCCACGATAAAATCTTGGGGACCCTGATGCAGCAAATGGCTGGTGCCTGGGCACCCATGACCCTTCAGGCCGTACTAGCTGGCGGCGTCATCGCCATCGGCCTGTGGATGAGCCGGAAACGAGCTGTACAGTATTGAACCTCTCCTACTTGTAGAAGTAGGAGATTCTTGAGAAGGTTGCTGTTTAAGTTTCCTCCTGGAATCAGGATAGCCTTATTCTCAAAGGGCTGTCCAAAAGCCCCTTACACAGTTCCTCAAAATCGAAGTTCTGCTTACTTTGATAGATATCTTTTCTACCCGTCGCGATTCGCCTATGGCGTCGTGCTGCGGCAAGGGGGAGTGCTCCTCCGAAAACGGCTCAAAGGCCGTTGATTGAAAATACTTTTTTGTTCACGCAGAAGTCTAACTGCTACTGATATTATATCACAGAATCGCCATTCATCTCCAACCTAAGAGGAAGGAGTCTTCTGACGAAACTGCGATAAAAAGGCACTGTCGCATGAAGACAGTGCTTTTTTAGCAGTCAGCGGTTAGCAGTTAGCGAATGGTTTTAAATTTAAAAGATTTCTCTGTAAACTACAAACTCTGTAATACTAACTATAAAGTAAAAGTGACTACGCATGATGATATATGCTACAATGTAAATTGGCTGGCAGGGCTTTGCCTGCTGACTAATTTATGTTGAAGGGGATAAGCATATGAGACAACGATTATTTCGTATCATTTTAAGCCTGGCCTTTTCCATGATGACTGTGGTGACAGGGATGGCCAGTGAACCGGGACAGGGAACGGAGACAGACAAAAAGGTGCTGACTGTAGGATTGTTCCGCTATGTTCCTGATATTAAGGCCTTTGAAACGGCTTTGACTGCGCAATGGAAGAATATCGAACCCGATGTGACATTGCGCTTCGTCGATTGGGATTGCTATTTTGAAGAGCCGAAAAGTGATGTTTTTGTCTTCGATGGCCTTTATGCGCCGTAATATATAGAAAAAGGGCTGCTTTATCCCTTAGGAGAAACCATTCCAGCCCGCTCTGCCTATCCAGACTGGACGTTAGAACAGGGATACTCTCAGGGAACGTATTACGGCATCCCGCAGATGGTCTGCATGGATACGCTGTTTTACCACAAAGAGGATCATGCCGTATCCCGTGTCCAGACGATGCAACAGCTTTATGAAGCCATCGGTCCACGGAAGACCCAGGCATTGCTTCCCGAGCGGGACGAAGGTGTCATCGCTGATTTCAGCTTAAATAATGAAATGAAGTACTATAATATTCTTCAGGACCATACAGGAAAGGTCGTTCCGGTGCAGGCCATGGGAGACGTTCAAGAAGATGCCATGCAGTATTTGAAAGAATTGTACGCGATGACGGGCACTGCGACGGGCCGTTATGACGATGGCAATGAATTTACGCGAGCTGAATGGTTTGTTCAGGGCCATGGCCGGGCGTTGTATGCCTATCCGGAAGCGATGAGTGCCATTGTCCGCTTCGGGCAGGGTAATTATACCGAAGTGAAGGCCACTTCCAGCTGCGAACATCCCGATGTAGCGACGGCCTATGTTGATTACGTCAGCATCTCTTCCCAGATTCCAGTGAATAAGGTGGAACCGGCTAAAAAATTAGTTGCCTTATTGACTTCTAAGCCTTTCATGATGGCCGCCCTGAAACCGGCTTCGAAAGAAGGCATACCGCAGTATCTCTTAGCGGCTCGTCGGGACGTCATGCAGGAATTGGCTGCGTCGGACCCGAATTATCAGAAGTTGTACCGGCATTTATATCGTGCTAAATCGTGGCATGTCATGACGGGAACAAAAGATTTTGCCGCATGGGAAGCTAAAGTCGGGCCCGTTATCGAAAAAGGGTTGAAAAATCAGTAAAGTTTGGTAATCAAGGTATGGCTCATACCGATGCAGGAATCCTCCGTATCATGGAGAATCCGTCTCAGATTTGAAAGAACTGCACGAAGGTATAGCCTAAATGGAGGCCGTACAGCATGAGGACCGTGCCGCAGAGGACGTTGATGGCGCGCAGGATGCGGGGCGTAATGGCGTGGCGGAAGGCGGCGACGCAGCCCGTGAGCGAGAGGAACCACAGGCCCGATGCCAGGAGGACGCCGGTCAGGAAGGTCGTGGCTTCGGCGGCAGGCAGGGTGATGCGGAAGGCGCCGAGGAGCATCGTGCCGTCTAAAATGGCCTGAGGATTCATCCAGGTGACGATACAGGCTTTGGAGACGGTCTGGCCCAGAGAGGCAGGCTGACCTTTAAGGGCCAGCGCATCCGGGACCTGGCGGATCATGCCATAGGCCATGTAGAGGATGAGCAGCGTACCTGCGCCCAGGATGACCGCTTTGAGCCAGGGAAGATGATCCAGCAGGCTGCCGATGCCGTAAAAACAGCTCAGCGACAGACTGATGTCGAAGAACAAGACGATGAGTGCTGTCACGACGGCGCGGCGCAGGGAATGGGATAACGCCGAATGGATGACGAAGAGATTCTGCATGCCAATGGGAGCGACGTAAGCCAGTCCCATGGTCAGTCCTTGGAAAAAGAACATAAAAAAAGCCTCCTTCTTTTCCAACCAAAGAAAGTTGGTTCGTGTGGTATAATCACAGTATAACAGAGCTATGCCGGATTCCAACCCGCCAAAGCGATGTGAATTATACCAACCAAAAAGGAGACGATGTGATGAAGCGGCATATTCCCGTACAAATCGAATGGCATCCCGACCCGGCGCAGGCCGTGCCCGTATACCGGCAAATCCTCGAATGGATGTATGGAAAAATGGAAAGCGGTGAATGGCCGGCCGGGACGCGCCTGCCGTCTCAGCGCGAGATGGCCCGGCATTTCCAGGTGAACCGGAGTACTCTGAACCAGGCTCTGAAGCCGCTATTGGAAGCGGGCGTACTCCAGGGCCGGGGCAGCCAGGGGACGGTCGTAGCCAGTACGGCCTGGTCCCTGCGCCTGCCGGTTCAGCCGGATTGGAACCGTTACATGACGGCTGGCTATTTCCGGGCCAATCAGGAAGTCGTCCAGGCCATCAATACCCTGGAGTTCGATGATCGCCTGGTTCGTCTCGGTACGGGCGAACTGGACCCCAGGCTGTTCCCGCAGGATGCCTTCCGCCAGACGATGCGGGACGTGGCCGACACTATTACGTCTTTGGGCTATGTCGAACCGTTAGGAATGCCCACCCTGCGTCAGGCCCTGGCAGACTATGCCCGGAAGCGGGGGCTGATCGTGGCGCCGTCGTCCATCTTGATTACGTCTGGCGCCCTGCAGGGGCTCCAGCTCATATCGGCTGGCCTTCTTCGCGGCGGGGCGACAGTTTACGTCGAGGACCTGACATATGTCAAATCGCTCCAGGTCTTTCAGTCTGCCCATCTTCGCCTCTGCGGCCTGCCCATGGACGACCAGGGCCTGTCTCTGGAAGCCCTGGAAAAGCACTTGCGCCAGTCTTCAGATAGAGGAAACAGCGTCCTCTATACCATCCCGACGAACCACAATCCGACAGGCCGGACCCTAAGCCGTCGGCGCCGCATCCAGCTTCTGGAATTATGCAACCGCTATGATCTGCCCATCATTGAAGATGGGGCGTATGAAGAACTGACCTTTGACGGAACGCCGCCGCCATCTCTGAAAAGCCTGGACCCTGGTGGCCGGGTCCTCTATCTGGGAAGTGTTTCCAAATCTTTGGCGCCAGGGCTGCGCATCGGCTGGATGATTGCGCCGGAACCGGTCGTACAGCGCCTGGGCGACGTCAAGATGCAGATCGACTATGGCGCCAGCTCCCTGTCTCAACAGGTATTGGCCCGGTTCTTGACCAGTGGCCGTTATGAACAGTATCTGGATGGACTGCGCTGTGAATTGCAGCGGCGCTGCCAGGCAGCCTGTCAGTCCTTGTCCGAAGTCTTTGCGGACATGGCAGACTGGCAGGTGCCGCAGGGCGGTTTCTATATTTGGCTTACCTTCCGCAGCAGACTTCCCATGGAACTGCTCTTCCGCAAAGCCGTATCGGCTGGGG
>ENA-OPWH01002431-OPWH01002431.1-human-gut-metagenome-genome-assembly--contig:-NODE-2431-length-10106-cov-3.985872_pt1 | contig 10106 bp, 10 predicted proteins | sample MGYA00241506_ERZ502004 | MGnify/ENA primary metagenome ERZ502004 (study PRJEB25962, sample SAMEA2043049) | human gut metagenome | biome: human gut; feature: human-associated habitat; material: faeces... | reverse complement strand
TGCTGCCGCTTTCCGTTACGACCCCTCCCGGTGAAAATGCGTTTGGAGCGGCCCGCAGGCCGCGACAAACGCAAAATTAAAAATCTATTTTCCGCTGAATATGGCCAGAGCAAAGCGGAGGCCATTCAAAATTTAATTGTTGATCTCCGGGAAGCCCTCCAGCTTGCTGGTGCAGTGGGGGCAGCGCACCGCCTTGATGGAGATCTCGCTCTGGCAGTAGGGGCAGACCTTGGTGGTCGGCTCTGCGGGAGCTTCCTCTTCGGCCTTCTTCTTGTTGAAGAGGGCGTTGAATGCCTTCAGCACCACAAACAGCACGAACGCCACGATCAGGAAGTTGATGATGGCGTTGAGGAAGGAGCCGATGCCGATGCCGACATCGCCGATCTGGATCACAACGTCCGAGAAGTCGGCGTTGAAGAACAGGCCGATGAGGGGAGAGATGATGTCACCGACCAGCGAGTTCACGATGGCCGTGAACGCCGAGCCGACGACCACGCCGACGGCCATGTCCAGCACGTTGCCGCGCATGGCGAACGCTTTGAACTCTTCAAAAAACTTTTGGATGCCCTTGATCTCTTTTTCTGCCATAGCAATACCGCTCCTTTTTTGCGTCCGCAGGGGACGGATTCATCATTATTATAATAGCATTTGTCAGCGTCCCTGCCCTCTCAGGCGCTTCGCGCCAGCTCCCCCAGAGGTTTATGCTTGGTGCGCGGCAATCCAAGCTTCCATCTCTTCGGCGATGGCTTTGATGGAGCCGTCGGTGAAGGGAACTTTCAGCCCCGCCGTCTCGCACAGCTCGGAGTAGCTGGCTGTGCCCGCACGGCGGACCAGCTTGAGGTAGCGCTGCCATGCGTCCTTGTGGTCCTTCAGGCTGAGCAGGAAGAACTGCAGCGCGGCCATGGTGGACAGGCAGTAGTCGATATAATAGAACGGGCACTCATAGATGTGGAGCTGACGCTGCCAGCCCGCGCCGCGGCCGTAGAAGGGCAGGTTGTCGAAGTCAATCCACGGGCGGTATTTGTGCTCCAGATCCAGCCAGACCTTGTTCCGCTCGTCGGGGGTGAGGTCAGGGTTCTGGTACATCAGGTGCTGGAACTCGTCCACAGCGCAGCCGTAAGCGAGGAAGAGGAAGCTGTCCTCGGCGTGGACGAGGGCGTACTTCTCGGTGTCCTTGCCGAAGAGCAGGTGGTGCCACGGCGCGGTCAGAAACTCCATGGCCATGGAGTGAATCTCGGCGCTCTCCATGCCGGGGCATTCGAGGTCGGCGGGGACCTTCGGGTTCCGCTCGGCGACGTAGCCCTCGAAGGCGTGACCGCACTCGTGGGTCAGCACGTCCACGTCGGCAGAGGTGTTGTTCCAGTTTGCGAAAATGAAGGGGGCCTTGTAGGCGGGCAGACTGGTCATATAGCCGCCGGACATTTTGCCGGGGCGGCTCTCCACGTCGAACAGCTCGTTGTCCTGCATGAAGTCAATGAACTCGGCGGTCTCCGGGCTCAGCTCATGGTACATGGTGCGGGCCGCAGCCATCCGGGCGTCGTAGCCCTTGATGGGGGAGGGGTTGCCGTCCTTGAAGGTGACGGGCAGATCGGCGAAGGTGGGGTGCTCGATGCCGGTGCGCTTGCGGCGCAGCTCAATGACCTTCTGCAGCTGGGGCACCACATCGTTGGCAACCTGATCCCGGAAGCGCTTGATCTCCTCCGGGCCGTAGCCGATGCGGTTCATCCGCACATAGGAAAGCTCGCTGTAGTCGTGGTAGCCGAGGATGCGGGCCTGTTCGTTCAGGTTCTTGACGATCTTGGTGTACAGCTCATCCAGCTCGGCGCGGTGGGCGTCGAAGTAACCGGCCTCGGCCTCGTAGGCGGCACGGCGGACGGCGGGGTCCAGATTTTCCTTGTAGGGGCCCAGCTGGGGGATGGTCAGCTGCTTGCCGTCCAGCTCCACCAGTGCGCCGCCGTACACCTGCTGATACTGGCTGACGAGGGCATTGTACTCCTTCTGCAGCTCCACGGTGCGGTCGTCCATGCCGAGGACGGCGTTCTTCATCCCGGCCACGCAGGTGGTGCCGAAGGCTTCGGTCAGCGCGTCCACATGGGGGTTGGCCAGAAACGCCCGGCTGATCTCGACGCTGGCATTCTGCACGGCGGGGCCGTTGGCGTCGAAGAAGTCCTGCTCGGCCTTCCAATAGGCGTCGCGGGTGTCGCAGGTGTAGTGGATGTTTGCCAGATTGGCGGCGGTGTTGTAGTCGGCAAAGGCGCGGCTCTGCTCGTAGTAGGCCTCGACCAGCTCTTCGCCGGAAGCGGCAGAGGCGGCCTTGGCGGCCAGCTCTTTGCAGCGGGCCAGCAGCGCGTCAATGTCGGGGCGGGTGTAGTTCATCTCGCTGAATTTCATAGACGGATACGTCCTTTCTGAATGATGTTTGCTCCATCTTATCACTTTTTATCGGTACAGTCAAAGGAAACCGAAAACGTCTTGACATTTTCGCATAGGCGCGTATAATAAGGGTACAAGGAAATTGAGGAATCCATCGGCCTCACAAAACAGCAAGAAGCCCCCCGGTACCGCTAATACCGAGGGGCTTCCATAGTCATTAGGTATATCTGCTAAAACTTTGTGAGATAAACTGGAAAATCTGTTGCAACGATGCCGTTGCACAGACTTGAAAAAAAGCATATAATAACACTATCAACAGAGTAAGGCCACGCGCGTTAAGTGCCGCATCAACGGGGAGTTGTGCTGCGGACGAAGGGAGACCCGCGGTGCGTGGTCTGCATCCCGCTGCTGCATGGACTTGGGTGCAGGCGAGGCCGTCTGCGCGGCTTCGTTTGGAAGTGAAATTTGTTGGATTCACGCCCTCCTTTGTGCGGTTCGTCACAGGGGAGGGCGTTTTTGCGTCCGGCTCTGCTTGTCCTGAATGGAGGATGAAAGATGAATCATTCCAAATTATCCGTCCGTACCTTGACGATGCTGGCCCTTCTGACGGCTATGAGCATCATCTTTGCCCGCGTGCTGACCGTTTCCACCGGCTTTCTGCGGTTCAATCTGGGCGCGCTGCCCACCCACTTGGCAGCGGTCTGGTTCGGCCCGGCGGGTGGCTTCGCCGTGGGAGCGGTGGCTGATCTGATCGGCGGCACCTTGTCCGGCTATTCCATCAACCCGCTCATCACGCTGGGAGCCGGTTCGGTGGGTCTGGTGTCCGGTCTGCTGTTCCAGAAGCTCAGCAGTCTGCGGCTGGGGCTGCGGCTCCAGATCAGCATACTGGCCGGGCATCTGGTGGGCTCGGTGGTCATCAACTCGCTGGCACTTCACATTTTTTATGGATACCAGTGGCCGGTGCTGGCGGCCCGCATCCCCAACGCTATCGTGCTGAGCGCGGTCAACACCGTGCTGGTCCGCATCCTGCTGGAGAATAAGGCACTGGCAGCGATGATCAAAGCAAAAACCTGAACACACAGAATCTTTTAGATAAGGTCGAGCGCTATGAACTACGAAGAAGCAATGCAATACATCCACGCGGTGCAGTGGGCGGGGCACAAGCCCGGCCTGAGCCGCACCCGCACCCTGCTGGCCGCGCTGGGCAGCCCCCACAAGCGGCTGAAGTTCGTCCATGTGGCGGGCACCAACGGCAAGGGCAGCACCGCGGCCATGCTGGCGTCCTGTCTGCGGGCGGCGGGCTATTGCGTGGGGCTGTACACCTCGCCTTTCATCAACCGGTTCAACGAACGCATCCAAGTGGACGGCGAACAGATCGGCGACGAAGAGCTGGTGCGGCTGGTGGAGAAGATCCGGCCCGCCGCCGACGCGATGGCGGACGTCCCCACTGAGTTCGAGGTCATCACAGCGCTGGGAATGCTCTACTTTGCTGAAAAGCAGTGCGACATCGTGGTGCTGGAAGTGGGCCTCGGCGGCACGCTGGACTCCACCAATGTCATCGACCCGCCGGAGTGTGCGGTCATCACGGCGCTGGGAATGGATCATGTCAAGGAGCTGGGCCCCACCATCGCCGACATCGCCTCGGCCAAGGCGGGCATCATCAAGCCCGGCAGCCCGGTGGTGAGCTACGGCGGCGTGCCCGAAGCCGACGCCGTCATTGCCCGCGTGGCAGCGGAGCAGCACGCCCCGCTGCGGGTCGTGGACTTCTCCAAGCTGACCGTGGAGGGCGGCGGCCTCGACGAGGTGACCTTCGATTTTGACGGTCTCCACGGGGTGCGGCTGCCAGCATGCGCCCGATTCCGCATGCGCTCGTGCCCGCCGCCGTCGCCATCACGGCGCTGCGGGTGCTGCGGGAGCGGGGGTGGAACATCCCGGAAGAAGCCATCCGCAAGGGGCTGGAGACGGTGAGCTGGCCGGGCCGGTTCGAGCTGCTGCGGCATTCGCCCGCCTTTTTGCTGGATGGCAGCCACAATGCCCACGGGATGCGGGCCACGGTGCAGAGCCTGAAGGACCGCTTCCCCGGCCAGAACTTCGTTTTCCTGCTCAGCATCATGGCGGACAAGGATGTGGACGAGATGCTGGCCCTGCTGCTGCCGCTGGCAAAGCAGTTCGTGACAGTGGCGGCCCACACCCCCCGCGCCATGCCCGCCGAGACGCTGGCGGAGCACATCCGTGTGCGCGGCGGCATCGCCGAACCGGCTCCGTCCATTGAAGCGGGTGTGGCCCGCGCTGTGGAGCTGGGCGGCAGCGGCCCCGTCTGCGCGCTGGGGACGCTGTATTTTTCGGGAGAGGTACGAAGGGCGTTTGAGCAGCTTCAGAAGTGATCCTTCGTACAACCTCTCCGGCAATCTTCGCATTGCCGGAGAGGTTGTATGGAGTAAGGTCTATCCTTGAATAAGAACCTAAAAACGGAAAAAAGCGCTTCCCCATGCAGGTTGGGGAGGCGCTTTTTCCGTCCCTTGCGGGACAGGGTAAATGATAAGAAGGTAAATGAAGAAAATAGCATAATAATTAGAAGGATGAACCCAAGAGCGGGGAGGTGCAAAGCTCGTCGCAGCCTTTGTATCCTACTGCCGCTCTTGTTGGATACAAGATAGCACTTTTCAGAAGAAAATGCAAGAGCTTTTTTGAAAAAAGTTCTCCTAATCGAGCAAAAATTCGATATTTTGTCACAACGCACAAAATTGAAAGCTTCGACTTGGCAAAAGTGATAAAACAAGCTCTGCTCCGCTGGAAACTGCTGGCAAAACGACGTGCTGATGAAAAGAATCACTGAAATCTGTGGAAGGATTCTTTACAAGGCAGACGGGCTGTGCTAAGATGAATACAAGCATGGTAAAATGTGCATTTGCGGCCTTTTGGCAGCAAAGTGGGTGGGAAACGGGATTTTTGCGCCCAAATCCAAAAAGAGGAAAAACGAATGGAAGCAACGAAACTGAAAAATGCGCCTCGGTTCGGCGGACGGAAACCGCTGTTTTCCGAGCGCGACCTGCTCGTTCTGACCGGGCCGCTGCTGGTGGAGCAGCTGCTGGAAGTCACGGTGGGCATGGCGGACACGATGATGGTCTCCCGCTGCGGTGAAGCGGCCATCTCCGGTGTCAGCTTGGTGGATATGGTCAACAACCTCATCATCGTGCTGTTTGCGGCGCTGGCCACCGGCGGCGCGGTGGTGGTCAGCCAGTACTTAGGGGCCAAGGAGCAGAAACACGCCGACCAGAGCGCCGGCCAGCTCCTCCTGCTCAGCGGCTTGTTCGGCGTGTTGGTGGGCGTGGTCTGCTTTGTGCTGGCCCGGCCCATGATCCGCTTATTCTATGGCTCCATTGATGCCGACGTGCTGGAGGCCGGTGTGCTCTACCTGAAGATCATCGCCCTGAGCTACCCGTTCCTTGCGCTGTACAACGGCGGCGCGGCGCTGTTCCGCAGCATGGGCAACTCCAAGATCTCCATGCAGATCAGCTTTCTGATGAACATCATCAACATCGTGGGCAACGCCGTCTGCATCTTCGGCCTGAAAATGGGCGTCGATGGCGTCGCATGGCCCAGCGTCGTTTCCCGCGTGGTGGCGGCGGCCCTGATCCTGCGCAAGTGCTATAAAAAGGAAGAAGGCAGCCTGCTGAACGTCCCCAAGACCCTGCGGCTGGACGGCGGCCTGACCCGGCGCATTCTGGGCATCGGCATTCCGTCCGCCTTCGAGAACAGCCTGTTTGAGGCGGGCCGCATCCTCGTCGTCAGCATGATCTCCACCTTTGGCACAGTGCAGATCGCGGCCAACGCCGTGGCCAACAACCTCGACGGCATGGGCGTCATCCCCGGCAAGGCCATCAGTCTGGCCATGATCACGGTGGTGGGCCGCTGCGTCGGCGCGGGGGACAACGAACAGGCTGTCTACTACACCCGCAAGCTGCTGCTCTGGGCCTACCTTACCATGGGCCTTTCCAACGGCGCGATCTTCCTGCTGGTGAAGCCGCTGGTGGGCATCTATGCGCTTTCCGGCGCGACCATGGAGCTGGCCATTCTGCTGGTACAGATCCACTCCGGCTGCGGCCTCCTTTTGTGGCCCGCCTCCTTCGTGCTGCCCAATGCCCTGCGCGCAGCCAACGACGTGAGATTCACGATGGTCGTTTCGATCCTGAGCATGGCCGTCTGGCGGCTGGGTTTCAGCTATCTGATCTGTGTGCGGATGGGTTGGGGCGCTGTGGGCGTCTGGATTGCCATGGTGGTGGATTGGACCTGCCGTGTCATCTGCTTTACCGCCCGCTTCCACAGCGGTGCATGGAAGACGAAATATCAAGCATAACATCAAAAGGAGCGACGAGATGAAACTCATCAGTTGGAATGTCAACGGTCTGCGGGCCTGTCTGACCCATGATTTTGCCGCAAGCTTTGCGGCGCTGGACGCCGACATCTTCTCGGTGCAGGAGACGAAAATGCAGCCCGGTCAGGCGGATTTCGCCCCGGAGGGCTACACCGAGTACACCTACTCCGCCGAGAAGAAGGGCTACTCCGGCACAGCGTGCTGGTGCAAACAGCCGCCGCTGGCCGTGACGATGGGCATCGGCATCGAGGAGCACGACCACGAGGGGCGGGTCCTGACGCTGGAATACCCGGAATTTTATCTCGTCAACTGCTACACGCCGAACAGTCAGGACGGGCTGAAGCGGCTGGACTACCGGATGGAGTGGGAGGATGCGTTCCGGGCCTATCTGCTGGGGCTGGACGCGAAAAAGCCGGTCATTCTCTGCGGCGACCTGAACGTGGCCCACACCGAAATGGACATCAAAAACGCCAAGACCAACCGGAAGAGCGCCGGCTTCACCGACGAGGAGCGGGCCAAGATGACCGAACTTCTGGCGGCGGGCTTTGCCGACAGCTTCCGCGTCATCCACCCGGACGAGGTGAAGTACAGCTGGTGGAGCTATCGCTTCCGTGCCCGCGAGAAGAATGCGGGCTGGCGCATCGACTACTTCCTCGTCTCCCGCCGCATCGCCGACAGGATCCAAGCGGCGGAGATCCACAACGAGATCTTCGGCTCGGACCACTGCCCGGTCGAGCTGGTCATCGACCTGTAATACCTATTTACAAAGGAGCTTTTCATGCTGAAAAACTATCTGATCGTCTTTTTCGTCTCCATGGTGCCCGTGGTGGAGCTGCGCGGTGCCATCCCCATCGGTCTGAGTCTGGGGCTGCCGGTGCTGCCCACCTATATCATCTGCGTGCTGGGCAATATGCTGCCGGTGCCCTTCATCTATTTGTTTGCCCGGCGGTTCCTCATCTGGGGCTACCACAAGCCGGTCATCGGGCCGGTCTGCAAGTTCTTCATCGTCAAGGGCGAAAAGGGCGGCCGTAAGCTGGAGGAAAAGGCGGGCAAGGGCCTGACCGCGGCTCTGCTGCTCTTTGTGGGCATCCCGCTGCCCGGCACCGGCGCATGGACCGGCACACTGGCGGCGTCCATTCTCGACATGAAGTTCAAGGACGTCCTCATTGCCTGCATGGGTGGTGTGCTGCTGGCCGGCATCATCATGGGGCTGGCCAGCATGGGGGTTCTAGGCGCGGCAAGCGGCTTGTTTGCAGTAGGCTGAGCTTGGCCGCATCTCCGGGAGCTTTCTCCCGCAAGTGAGTCGGGGATTCCATACCCCGCCCTATTGCCTTCGGCAACAGGGTCCCACCCGTCGGACACTTGCTGGAGAAACTCCCCTCGTGCGGCCGGGGGAACTGCTCGTTACCACTGGCAATCTCTAGGGAAGTGTGTTAGAATAGACAGCGAAGTGTCTGTTACGACAAAGAAAGGACGAACCAACCATGGATCAGGCTTTGAACCAGAAGATCGACGCATTCATTGCGGCGAACAAGGACCGGTGGCTCAAGGATATTGAGACGCTCGTTTCCATCAATAGTGTCGAGAGTGCCCCTGCCGAGGGTGCCCCCTATGGTCTGGGCGCACGCGCTGCGCTGGACAAGACGCTGGAGCTGGCGGCAGGGATGGGCTTTGCCACCCGCAACTGCGAAAATCACATCGGCTATGCGGAGCTGCCCGGCGCGGATGCCGAGAAGTATCTGGCAACGATCTGCCATGTGGACGTGGTGCCCGAAGGCAACGGCTGGACGGGCGACCCGTTCAAGATGGAGGTCCGGGACGGCTGGCTCATCGGCCGCGGCGTGGCCGACGATAAGGGCCCGATGATCACCATCCTCTATGCCCTGAAGTTCCTCAAGGAGCAGGGCTATCCGCTGCGCTATCCTATCCGCGCCCTCGTGGGCGACAACGAGGAGACCTCCATGCAGGATGTGGAGTACTACCTGAAGAATTACCCGGCCCCGGCCTTCTGCTTTACCCCGGACGCCGAGTTCCCGGTCTGCAACGGTGAGAAGGGCCACTTCGGTGCCGAGCTGGTCAGCCCGGTCTGCAACGGCGTCATCAAGGAGTTCGTGGGCGGCGTGGCCAACAATGCCGTGCCCGACCGCGCCAGCGCACTGGTCGAGACCGACATCACCAAGCTGAAGAATGCCCCCAACATCACGCTGGAGCCGGAGGGCACCGGCGTGCGCATCCGCGGCTGGGGCAAGTCCGGCCATGCGGCATCTCCGCAGGGTACCGTCAACGCCATCGGTCTGGTGGTGAACTACCTGCTGGACAACGGCCTGTGCAACGACGCCGAGCGCGCCTATCTGGAAGCGCTGAAAAAACTGCACGCCTCCACCGCCGGTGAGGACATCGGCGTGGCCTGTGCCGACGGTCCCTTCGGCCCGCTGACCGTCATCGGCGGCCGCATCTACATGCAGGACGGCAAGATGGTGCAGACCATGGACAGCCGTTACCCCACCTGCACCACCGGCGACAAGATGGCCGAGCAGATCCGCGCCGCCATCGGCTCCGGTGCATCGCTGGAGAATGTCGAGAGCGCCAAGCCCTTCTACATTGAGGCCGACACCCCCGCCATCAAGGCCTGCATCGACACCTACAACGAGGTCACCGGCGAGAACGCCACCCCGTTCACCATGGGCGGCGGCACCTACGCCCGCCACTTCCCCTATGCCGTCAGCTTCGGCCCGGAGCACAACGACGTCCAGCTGCCCTCCTTCGGCGGCCCGATGCACGGTGCCAACGAGTCTGCCCCCATCGACAAGCTCTTGGAGGCCATGAAGATCTACATCCTCGCGCTGCTGCGCCTTGAGGAGATCGACTTCTGATGGCGGCAAACGTTCTGGTCATTGACGGGCAGGGCGGGGGACTGGGCCGCCAGCTGGTGGCGGCCATCGCGGCGGCCTGCCCGGAGGCGGAGCTGACCGCCGTCGGCACCAACAGCTTGGCTGCCAACGCGATGCTCAAGGCGGGCGCGGCCCGCGCGGCCACCGGAGAGAACGCCGTGGTGGTCAACTGCCGCCATGCGGACGTCATCGTGGGGCCTATCGGCATCGTCATCGCAGACGCCCTGCTGGGCGAGATCACCCCGGCGATGGCCGCCGCCGTCTGCCAGAGCGGTGCCAAGCGGGTGCTCGTGCCCATCAACCACTGCGAAAACTATGTGGTCGGCGTGCCCGAACAGCCCGTCAGCCAGCTCGTGAGCGCCGCCGCACAGAAAGTCAAAGCCCTGTGCGAAGGAAAAACCTGCTAAAAATCAAAGAGGCTGTTGCAACGAACTCCCTCCGTCACGGCTTCGCCGTGCCAGCTCCCT
>ENA-OPWH01002428-OPWH01002428.1-human-gut-metagenome-genome-assembly--contig:-NODE-2428-length-10113-cov-1.971565_pt1 | contig 10113 bp, 6 predicted proteins | sample MGYA00241506_ERZ502004 | MGnify/ENA primary metagenome ERZ502004 (study PRJEB25962, sample SAMEA2043049) | human gut metagenome | biome: human gut; feature: human-associated habitat; material: faeces... | reverse complement strand
TATATATTGCGATTATGGCATTTGGTGCAATTTTCGTATACTCACATGGCGGAATGGATTTGTCATACGGTGGTGTTATCGGTTTCAGCGTTTTAGTTGCGATTTTAGTTGCGAACACAGGAGTACCGGCAGGAGTAGTATTTATTACAAACATTCTTGCAGCACTGGTATGGTTCGTATTGAACGGAGTTGTTTCCGTATATTTGCAGGTTTCGCCATTTATCACATCACTATGCATCATGTACATGTGTCGTGGAATCTTAAATACGGTATGTGCATCACAGAAATATAGTATTCCGGTTGAACTCTTTGAATTTGATAATCAGAAATTTAAGCTGGGAATGCTGTTAGGAGTCTTTATTATCTGCTATATTTTATTTGAAAAAACAGCAATTGGAAAAGATAATAAAGCAATTGGAGGAAATCCAGCCGCTGCAAAGCAGGCAGGCGTAAACGTTAATAGAACCAGAATGATCGCTTACATTATCAGTGGTATCACGGTAGGTATTGCAGGATTTATCCTTATGGCAAGAGCCGGAAGTGTAAGTACTTCAACTGGTCAGGGAATGGAAATGAACGTTGTCACAGCATTGGTACTTGGAGGTGTGCCATTGTCCGGAGGTTCTAAAGTAAAAATGATCGGAGCTGTGGTCGGAAGCTTTTCTGTTATCCTTTTGAGAAATGGATTGATTATCCTGGGTGTTAACGAACGTGTGGTTGAAGGAATTCAGGGACTGGTATTGTTACTGTTAGTATTCCTTACATATGTAAAGAACAAAGATGGTGTACTGGAGTAACAGATGAAACAAGGAGAAAAAGAGGAGGAAAAGAAATGAAAAGAATTAAACGAGCAGTAGCTGTTTTATTAGCAGTTATGATGGTATTTTCTGTAATCGGTTGTGGTGGTTCTTCAGGAAGCAAGAAATCAGACAGCAGTTCAAAAGAGACAAAAGATGCAAAGACAGAGGAAGTCTGGGGAGACAAATCAGGTCAGGATGAAATTTGTGGAGATCCGGATGGTAAATACACAATTGGTGTAGTTATCCATACAACAACAGATTTCCTTTGCGCAAAATACAAAGCATACACAGATTATCTTGGAAAAGCATATGGTGTAAAATTTAACTATTACATTATTGAAAACTTTGCAGATGAAACATATCTTTCTGCAATTGAGAACCTCTGTGCACAGGGTGTTGATGGTATTATCACAACAAACTTCTCAGGAACAGCAGTCCTTCAGGGATTAAAAATTTGTGAAGAAAATGAAGTTTATCTTGGTGTAGGCTGGTCACAGATTGATGAAAGCATCAAAGATCAGGTTTACAAGAGTGATTACTTTGTTGGTGGATCTTATGAAGCAGATTACGATGCAGGATATGAAATCGTAACAAGCCTTATTGATTCAGGATGCAAGAACATTGCAGCAATTGGCTATGAACCTGGAATTACCTGCCATGACAGAAGATGGGAAGGTATGATGAAAGCATTTGAAGATCATCCGGAAGTTAAAAAAGCTGGTGAATACAGAGGCCTTGAATTCACAAAAGCAGTAGAAGATTTCCTTGCAGCAGATGATTCTATCGATGGTATTGCAATTACACTTCTTGGTATTGAATACTGCTCAGAACCAATCAAATCAGCAGGACGTGAAGGTCAGGTTAAGATCGCATTCTGTGACCTTTCAGAAAATTGTCAGGGAAGCCTTGACAATGGTGAAACAGTATGTGCAATCGGTGGACAGTATGCTGATGCAGTATTCCCGTTCGTACTTATCTACAATGCACTGGAAGGAAATGCTCTTGACAAAGTAGAAGTACCGGTTAACTTTATTGTATGTAAATCTGGTCAGGAATTCTCTGATTACATGACATACCTTCATAATGATGGTGTATATGCATGGACAACAGATGAAGTTGATCAGCTGATTAAATCAAAAAATAAAAATGCATCTTCTGATGAGCTGCTTGAAATGGGCAAGAACTACAGTATTGAAGATACAATTGCAAGACATGGAAAATAAATTACTACTTTAACGGATATGGAAAGGGAAGGCGTATGAAAACGAAATCAGATACAGTTAAAAATGTATGCAAAGTCGTTATGCTCCCGGTATTTGTATATCTTCTGTTTTTCATATGCTCCGGCGGAGCATTTGGAAAACCGGCGAGTCTTATTATGAACCTGAAGCAAACGCTGGCCCCTACGCTAATTTCATTCGCAATGTGTTCGAACATGTTGTGTAACAGAATGGATCTTAGTGCAGGTGCGGTTGTAATGCTCTCGGCAATGTTCGGAGCAAAAATGGTATATCTTTACGGAATCGGATTGATACCATTTGCATTGATTGTGGTTGGAGCGGGCATTGTACTTGGAACAATCTCAGGTGTTATGTATATGTTACTGAGAGTTCCGGCAATTGTTACAGCACTTGGTGTTTGCATGGTATATGAGACATTATCCAACCTGGCAAGTATTTCATGGGTAACAGCTATTAACGGAGAAATTACAACACTTGGAAGATTTCCGTATTGTTTGATTATTTTTGCGATCATGTTTGTACTGTTCTACATCATTTTCAACTATACAAAGTTTGGATATAATGTAAGAGCATGTGCAAGTTCACAGAGAATTGCAAAAAATTCAGGTGTCAATACCAAGAAAACAGCATTCCTCTGCTATGTAGTTTCATCATTATTCCTTGGAGTTGCGGCACTTTTGAAGATTTCTATACAGGGATCAATTGATACGCCGATGTACATGTCAAGTACGAATATTATTTTCAACTGCATGCTTGGAATTTATGTTGGACTGGCACTTGAACAGTATTGTAATCTGGTAATCGGAATCTTTATCGGAAACTTTATTTTAAATATGCTGACGACAGGACTTCTCAGCATGGGACTTTCAGCTTCGCTGCAGGATACAGCATCTGGAATCTTCCTTCTGGTTATTATGATCTTTACTTACAACAACCAGAGAGTAATGAACTTTATCAGTGAACGAAAGCTGAAAAAAGAGCTTGTGAGAACAAACGCACAATAAAAAATAATTTAAATGACACCCGGAGTATACGCATCCTGTCAGCTTGCGATACTCCGGGTGTCGCTGTATAATCGGAATAGACAGCATTTGACAGGGCATAATGGGAGGAAGAAAATATGATAAAAGTATTGTTAGTGGATGATGAAAAGCTGGCACTGGAGTATTTGGAGCATATTATTGATTGGGAGTATCATGGATTTGAATTGATCGGGGTAACGACAAATCCAGAACAGGCACTTGCAATTTACAAGACACACAGCCCGGATCTGGTGATATCAGATGTAAAGATGCCTGGATTAAATGGATTGGAATTAGGGGATGCAATTCGCGAATATGGTGGAAATACACATATTCTGTTCCTTTCAGCATATAAAAATTTTGATTATGTAAAACAGGCAATCCGGTTAGGAATTGATGATTATATCTTAAAAAGTGATTTGGAGGAAGATGGGTTTTTAAGAAAAATACTAAAATTAAAAGAAGAAATTATAAAAGAAAAAGCAAAAAAGCAGTATACAATTACAGCAATTTTAGAGGAATTATTTAGAAAAAATATTTCAGAAGAGGTATATAAAGATATTCTTGATGAAAATGATTATATAGGTTTGCATAAGAAATATTATTATATTATCGTTTCTCAAAGAAAGATTCCGAAGATTTTAAAGAAATATATTCCACTTGATAACAATCAGATGACATTGGATAATCGGCTCATAAAAAGAGCGTGCGAAAATGTATCTGAAAATACTGGGATTCATGTAGGGGCCAGGTTTCCGGTAAACGAAGATGAATATCTGATTTTGCTTGAATTCGGAAAAGGAATTGTTTCACAAAAAGAAATAAATGACAGAATTTATGATTTTGCAAGAAAGCTGTATGAATATATTAACAGAGAAGAAAAACTGTATCATGTATATTATTGTTTGCATGGAAGTATGGTAAGGCAGTTCCGGTCTAATTTTACAAATTATCAAAGACAACTGGAAAATAATATTTTAAAAAATGAAGTAATAGTTGGAACTAAAGAAGAGGTATATAAGAAAGAAGCTATAATAAATAATATAAATATATTAATAAAAGATATTGCTATAGACAATTTAAAAGTTGGAGTAAAAACACGTTACAGCCAAAAAGAATCTATAGCAACATTACATACTTTAGAAAATAATAAGATTAAAATTATTTTTAACGAGCCAGAGAAATCTTTAACTCCTGGACAGTCTGCTGTATTTTATTTAGACGATATTGTAGTTGGTGGAGGAATTATAGAACAAGCTTTGTAATAGAGATAAATTGACATAATGTTATAAATAGGGTATCATATATATAGTGACGACTAAGGAGGTACAAATATTTGAGAAGTATTAAAAAGCCAATTGGCTTAACCCCAACAGAACGTCGGTTAGATTGTTATGCGTATGCGTGCAATCTTAATAAGCCACAAGACTATGTTGGGCAAATCGCTGGCTATGAGGACAAAGGCATCATTTCTAAAAAAGAGGTAATTGAGAGATTGATTGCCGATATGACAGAAGAAGACATATATGTTCGGGAAGCTTCGTACGAAGAGACTCCATCCGATTGGGAATGGAAAATATGTCTTTTCGTAGTAGATACAGGTAATAAAGAGGAATACGACTATCACTTTATGAGAGAAGATAGGCCTAGGCGCTGGTCACACAAATTTAGAGGTAAAAAACCTACTGATAAAGATATTTATGGGGCAACTATTACAGATCCCAGGTTGGCAGAAGTCAGCCTAAGATATAATTATAAATTTGTCGGATTCTTCATCCTTTGTCCACTTTGAGCAGACCTTCGGGTCTGTTTTTTTTTGAATATAAATAGAAATGTGTCGATTTTTTACTTAAAGTTTGCTGTTGTAAAAAAATTATTTTTTTGTTATGATATAGGAAACTTATTTAAATATAAGAAGGAAGGGATACATATGATTAAAGAAGCTAAGATAAGTGATTATGACATAATTGCACAGATTGATGAAGACAGTAACAAAAATAAACTAGAAAATGAACAATTAAACAATATAAGAGAAGCTTTAACAAATTACAGTAAAGTAGTATTTATAGATTACGAAAACGAGATTCCAGTGGCATATGCACAATGCTCATTACAAGACGAAAATATATCTCCAATTGGATATTTAGAAAAAATAAGTATTAAACGCAATTATCAAAATAAGGGAATTGCTAAAAAATTATTAAATAAATGTGAAGATTGGGCAAAAGATAGAGGTTGCGAAAAATTTACAGCTAGTTGCAATATTGATGACGAGCAAGCTATGAACTTATATAATTATTCTGGTTTTTCTGAAATAAGTAAAGTAGCTTATTTTTCTAAGGAGCTTAATGTATGAAAGGTAGAAGATTAAAAGACCAAGAAGAGGAAGAATTTGTTCCAAAGGCCTTTAAAAAAAATAAATCTATTGATAAAACAGAAGTATCAACTAAAAAAACTCGTAAAAATGTAAAATCTAAAAAGAAAGCTAATAAAAAATTAAAGAAAATTATTCTTATTATCATTTTAATAGCCATAATTATAGTTGGAATTACACTAGCAGTTTCAGCAATTAAATGGAGAAATATAGCAGAAGACATGTTAATTAACGAAAATTCTGTAGTTGTTGATGCGAATGGAAATCAAATAGCTAAATTAGGTAGCGAAAGAAAACAAAAAAAGGTTAGTATTTCAGAAATACCAGTAAATTTAAAAAATGCTTATGTGGCAATTGAAGATGAAAGATTTTACAAGCATCAAGGTGTTGATATAAAAAGGACTGGTTCTGCTATCTTAAGTTATATTTTTCATTTTGGTAATTCGTCATATGGAGGAAGTACAATTACTCAACAGTTAGTAAAGAATATGACTGGTGACAATACAGACAGTATTTTTAGAAAAGTAAAAGAATGGTGGCAAGCATGGAATCTAGAGTGCATAACTGAAAAAGATGAAATTCTAGAAACATACCTAAATATTATATATGTAGGTCCAAGTATATATGGGGTAGAAGCTGGAAGTAATTACTACTTTAGTAAATCTTGCAAAAATCTAACATTAGAAGAATGCGCATTTTTAGCAGGAATAAATAATTCACCTAATTCTTATAACCCTTTTGGAGAAAAAGATAATTCAGAGAAAATAAAAAATAGAACTAATACAGTATTAGCTAAAATGTTGGAATTAGGATATATTGACGAAACAGAGTATAATGAAGCAACAGCAAACGTTGATGCAGGCTTAAAATTTAAGAAGGGATCTGTAGAGTCAAGTGATGGAGTATATTCATATCATACTGATGCATTAATAACTGATGTTACAAATGACATTGCAGAAAAATATGATATTTCAAGCGATTTTGCGACAAATTATATTTACATGGCTGGCTTAACAATAACCAGTACGCAAGATACAAAAATACAAAATCAAATTGAAACAGAAATGGAAAAAAGCAAATATGTATTACAGTCAAAAACTGGTGGAGACCCTTCACAAGCAGCAATGGTGATAATAGACCACAAAACAGGATATGTATTAGGATGTGTAGGTGGATTAGGAGAAAAAACAACTCCACGTTCATTAAACAGGGCAACACAAAGTATAAGACAAACTGGATCTGCAATTAAACCAATTGCTGTTGTTGGACCAGCTATTCAGAAAAGAATAATAACAGCATCTTCAATATATGATGATGCTGAAAAAGATTTTCCAGGTGGATATCACCCTGTAGATTATAGTAAGGCGTTAGGCAAAATAACTGTTAGAAGAGCTATAGAATCTTCACAGAATATTCCTTTTGTAGAAATAATGCAAGAATTAAAACCTAGTGTTTCGATGGATTATTTGGAACGATTAGGAATAACAACTCTAACAGAAGAAGACAATAACTTATCTTTAGCATTAGGAGGTTTACAAAAAGGAATAAGTCCACTAGAAATGGCCGCAGCATATGCTGCAATTGCAAATGATGGGCAATATATAGAACCAGTGTTTTACCAAAACATAAAAAATCATTCTGGTGAAACTATAATAACACCAAAACAAGATACAAGAAGAGTATTTTCTAAAGAAACAGCATTTATATTAAAAGATTTGCTAACCCAACCAGTAGAAGGAAGCAATGGAACAGCTACATATTGTAAGATAAATGGAATTGATGTTGCAGCTAAAACAGGTACTACAGATTCTAACTATGATAGATGGCTTTGTGGATTTACTCCATACTATACAGGTGTTACATGGTATGGATATGATCAAAATGAGACAGTTAACTTTAATAAAAGGAATCCTGCTGGTTTGATTTGGGCAAATGTAATGTCAAGAATACATACTGGTTTAAAAACAGCATATTTCGAAAAGCCATCTTCGGTTCAAGCTGTTACTGTTTGTGCAGAGACAGGCTTAAAAGCACGAACAGGATGTACTAATACATATACTGAATATTTCTTAAGATTTACTACTCCAGATTTATGTAATGAACATAGTGGAAGCGAAGTAAAATCTTCTAATACAAGTACTGAGAAGAAAGATGAAAATTCTACTGTACAAGGAATTAAAAATGACATCGATGCAGAGGAACCTGTAATGAATACAAATGTTGTTACGACAGAGGATAAACCAAGCGAAGATACAAATACCAATACTAACTCTAATAATAATTCTAATAGAAACACAAATACAAATACACATACTAATACAGACACTAATGAAAATACTAATATTAATTCAAACACAAACACCAATACAAATTTAAATGAAAATGCAAATAGCAATACAAATACGAATGCTAGCCATAACCAAAATACAAATACCAACACTAATACAGAAACCAATTCAGCTACAGAATAATTAAAAAGAGCACATAGAAATATGTGTTCTTTTTTTAGAAAAAAATTAAAAAAGTATTGCATAAAAACAAATGTTCTTATATAATCTAAATACGAACAAATATTCTGCAACTACTAAGGAGGTTATTTATGAAAGTAAAAAGAGGGATAGTTTTAATAATTTTTATTTTAATAATTATTTTTGCGAAGTCTAGTTATTCAAAACAAGAATCAACTTATATAACAAAATATGTTTCTAGTGGGGAGACATTATGGTCAATAGCCAAATATGAAGTAGAAAACAATGAATATTATCAAGACAAAGATATAAGATATGTAATAAATGATATTAAATATGTAAATAAGCTAAAAAATTCTAATTTATCAGTTGGAATGGAGATAAAAATTCCATCATATTAAATTTATAGTAAAGTTAGACAAAATTTACAATATTTACTTGAAAATATAATATTTGAATTATATAATTTTAAAAAGGATTTAGAAAGGAATTAATTATAACGTGGTTAAATCATATTTGTATATCCACATTCATAATTAAACATAATCAAATGAAAAGAATTTCAGTTAAAAATATTATAAAAAACATAAAAAAATTACCACCCAAATTTATTGTTTTGGTATTAATAATTATCATTTTATTATCTACAATAATTACTATAATTATTGTACAAGCTTCGAAACAAAAAGCTGTAATTTATACGGGTGATAATTTAAATGAAAATAAATATCCTCAATATAAAGAATTGTTAGATAAATTAAAAGAAGAACATCCAAATTGGACTTTTACATTATTTTATACGAAATTAAATTGGAGTTCAGTTATTAAAAATGAAGGTCATTCTAATACTAGAACGACTCCATTAAATTTGATACCAGCTTCTAAAACCTACTCTGGAGAGTGGCAATGTGAAGAAGATAATGGTAAAACTTATGATAATGGAAGTTTGGTGTGTGCTTCTACAAAAGCTATTGCATATAAGATGGATCCTAGAAACATGCTTAATTCAGCCGATATATTTCAGCTAAAGGAATTAAATTTTAACGAAGATGCTGTTACTAAAGAAGGAATAATGGATAAAACAGAAGATACTTTTTTAGAAGGAGAAAGTCTGGCAGAAGCAATTTTAGATGCTGGTAAAAAGAATGACATAGATCCATATTTTATTGTTTCTAGATTAATACAAGAACAAGGTAAAAATGGTACTAAATTATCACGAGGATATGAATATAATGGTCAAACAGTATATAACCCATTTAATATTGCTGCTTCTGGAAATTCACAAACAAGTATTATAAATAATGCAGCAGAATATGCCTATTCACATGAATGGTTTTCTTTAGAAAAAGCATTAATAGAAGGCGTAAATTTTATTAATATTAAGTATATGGATATAGGACAAGATACATTATATTTTCAAAAATTTGATGTAATAAAGGAAAATGAACTATATACAAATCAATATATGCAAAATTTATTAGCGCCAACATCAGAAAGTGATATTTTATTAGACCAGTATGAAAGTTCTAATACAGTAGATTCTAAATTGAATTTTATAATACCTTTATATGAAAATATGCCAAAGGAAATTTCAGAAAAGCCAAAAAAAGAATAAACAAAGGAGAAATAACAATGAGTTCAATAATTAGTCATGTATACATTTCAAATATACTAAAGGAAAAATATAAATTAGGAGACGAATTTTTATATGGTGCAATCTTACCAGATATACTACATAAGGCAATACCAGCTCAGAGGAGAGAAATGACACATTATTTACGCCATGGTATCTTATATGGTTCAGAAGGAGATTATCCAGATATAGAAAGATTTATAATTGAAAATACCGAAATTTTACCTAAAAGCCAAATGATGCAAGGATATTTAGCACATTTAATTGAAGATATGCTATGGTTTAGTATATATATACCTAGAATGACTATCGAAAAGGATAAAAAAACTATTATTTATAAAAAGGATAATTCTGTGCATACTGATGATGAATTTAGAAATGATATCTATTCTGATTATACAATTATGGATAGATATCTTTTAAAGAAAACCGACCTAAACATAGAAAAATTGCAAAAAGAATTTCTAGCAATATCAGATGACATAAATTTAAAAAGCACAATCAAAGAAAACTTTAAATTGTTCGATTTAAGAAATGAACATCTAATTTTAATTTCTTTGGATATGCTAGAAGAA
>ENA-OPWH01002425-OPWH01002425.1-human-gut-metagenome-genome-assembly--contig:-NODE-2425-length-10120-cov-1.656036_pt1 | contig 10120 bp, 6 predicted proteins | sample MGYA00241506_ERZ502004 | MGnify/ENA primary metagenome ERZ502004 (study PRJEB25962, sample SAMEA2043049) | human gut metagenome | biome: human gut; feature: human-associated habitat; material: faeces... | reverse complement strand
GGCAACCTCAGGAGCGGTCGGTTCCGATCTGGCCAATATGATCAACGAGGCAGCACTCCGTGCCGTCCGTGATGGAAGAAAATTCGTCACCCAGGCGGATCTGGAGGAGAGCGTTGAGGTTGTCATCGCCGGATACCAGAAGAAGAATAAGATCATGACCGACAAAGAGAAACTGATCGTTTCCTACCACGAGGTCGGCCATGCACTCGTCGCAGCACTGCAGAGCCATTCCGCTCCGGTTACGAAGATCACCATTATCCCGCGTACGTCCGGCGCCCTCGGCTATACGATGCAGGTGGATGAAGATGAGCACAACCTGATGAGCCGCGAAGAGCTGGAAAACAAGATTGCAACGCTGACCGGCGGCCGTGTGGCAGAGGATCTGGTGTTCCATTCCATCACGACAGGTGCTTCGAACGATATCGAGCAGGCAACGAAGGTGGCAAGATCCATGATCACCCGCTTCGGTATGAACGAGGAATTTGGTATGGTTGCATTTGAGACGGTAACGAACCAGTACCTCGGCGGCGACACTTCCCTGGCATGCTCCGAATCGACAGCAGCACAGATTGATGAGAAGGTTGTTGCAGCAGTCAGAAAACAGTACGACAAAGCAGAGCAGCTCTTAAAAGATAACATGCCGAAACTCCACGAGCTGGCAAAATATCTGTATGAGAAAGAGACGATCACAGGTGATGAGTTTATGGAAATCCTGAATTTATCCCCGGATCAGCTCACGACAACGAGAATGGAAACAAACTAAAAAGCGATAAAAGCAGATGAGAATCCCGCGTTACTGTTCACCCAGCAGTGAAACACTTGCTGTTTCACTGCGTAAGAAAGTGATTCACGAATCCCGCGTTTCAAGGCGACTTCAGCCTTGCGCGGGATTCTTTCTTGTGCTATAATGCTGTAATGCGAAATTATGACACAAAAAGACAGATTTTTTTAGGATAGACCAAGAGAACATAAGGAGAAACGCAATGAAGAAAAAACAGGCATGGAAAGTGATGGGTGCTGTCCTTGCGGGCACACTGGTATTTTCCGATGCAGTTCCGCTCCATGCCAGCGCATCGGCAGGAACGGAAAAAAGCGCAGTACAGAACGAAACTGTCTCCGGAACGGAGAACGGTACAGAGACAAAGACAAAACGGGCAGCCGTTTATGTGAATCTGAAAACCGGCGATGATACGGCAGACGGTACAACGGCAGAGACAGCAGTAAAAACCGTGGAAAAAGCACAGGAGCTTCTTGCAGTTGCAGCGTCAGAACTGCAGGCGGACGGGAAAACAACCGAAAAAAACACTGCTGCAGATACCAGCAAAACGGCAGCGGAGGAAGCAGCAGAAAAATATCTGGTATTCGTCGGCATGGATGAAAAAGAGCTGGAAACGTATCGAAAGAAACAGCAGAAAACAGACTTCTGGGGAAGAGTAACAGATACCGTTTCTGCGGCAGATGAAATCGTGGTGACAGAAGCCGGATATGAGGCTGTTCTGGCAGCAGAAAAAGCAAAAGAAACGGTTTCGGAAACACCAACGCTTGCGCCAGGCGAGTCTCCGGCACCGGATGCGGCAGAAGATACCGTAACACCGACTCCGGGTCCGACGGAAACGCCGGATGCAGAGCCGACCACAGAACCAACGGTGACCCCGGACGCAGAGCCAACGGTAGAACCGACGGAAACGCCAGACGCAGAGCCGACCGTAACGCCGGCGGAGGAACCAACGGCAACACCGACACCGGATGCGGACAACGGAGAAAATACAGAGGATACACCAACGGCAGCGCCGACACCGGATGCGGAACCGACCGTAACGCCGGAAGTAACTCCGACGACAGCACCGGGCGAGAATACCGATGACAGTGAAAATCCGGAGAATCCGGAAACTCCTGCAGAAGATCCAACCGTGACACCTGCCCCGGATGATACAGCAAAAGACGATCCTGCAGCAGATGATACAAACCAGGACGATACAAACCAGGATAACCAGAACGGAACGGGAAATGATGCATCATCGGACCAGTGGAAACAGGATGAAAATCTGGATGACCTTGTAAAAGATGAAATTCAGAAAGAAAACGAAACCGTAAAAAATTTCGATGAAATTTCCAATCCATCCGGTACGGACAGCACAGAAGACGGCTATCTGATCTCCGATGTCTCTCTTTTAATCCAGCCGATGGCAGTAAGTCTGTCCGGAAGCGTTGTATCAGAGGAGCAGACGGAAACAGCAGAAGCTGAGACGGCGGACGAAGGCGAGCATGAACTGCTTGCAGCTGCAGAGCAGAAATCCAACCTGAGTGCCGGTGAAATGACAGCAAGTGCAGCCGATGACGTAAGTACGCTGCGTGCCGCAGGAACGATCCTTGTAGGACCGGACAACTACGGAACGAATAAGACATCTACTCCGACTCCGACAGCCACACCGTCGAAGAGCAGCAGTAACAACAGCTCTTCCAATTCCAATACCGGAAGCACAAAGATTCCGCAGAAGAAGACACAGACCACTGCAAGCATCCGCAGCATCCCGGTCAACACCGGCGATGAGACGCTGGTGCTTCCGCTGGCGATCAGCTCCGCACTTTCTGCAGCCGTTATGTTCTGCATGGCATTCCTTCAGATGCAGGCGAAACGCGCAAAGAGCATGGCCGCATGGCTGGAATTCAAAAAGAATCATCCGTTTGACGAAAAATAAAGAAACAGGCATATCCGAAAAAGCCATTCCATACATTTACAGTATGGGAGGGCTTTTTCTTATGGAAGAAAAGAAAACATGGGTGGTGGGTACGGGCAGCGGGATCGGCTGGCTGAAGGCGCTTCTCGTTTCCTATCTGATCTCGGTGCTTCTTCTTTTGCTGCTGTCTTTCCTGCTCTGGAAATTTTCCTGGAAGGAAAGCTGGGTGCAGGCGGGCATTGTGGTGATCTATCTGGCATCAAGCTTTTCCGGCGGAAGAATGGCAGGAAACATGGCGGGAAAACGGCGGTTTCTCTGGGGCATCTGCTTTGGAATCGTATATTTTGCCATTCTGATCATCGTCTCCGCAGTCTTCCTGCCGGGCGGATTTGCCGGAGCCGGAAGACTTCTGTGGGCGGCAGCAGTCTGTGCCGTCGGCGGAATGGCAGGCGGAATGACGGCACACGGCAGATAAAAGCGGACAAAACAGAACATTTTTTCAAAAAACAGACTTTTAAATTTGAAAAACCTATGCTATAATGGAAAGAGCTAATGGCCGAAGACTATAAAAAAGTCGCGCGTCAACTACAATGAAGGAGGAATGTGCCATGAAACACATCAAAACTTTAAATACAAAAAGCTTACAGAACACTGTAAAAAAAGGTGGATGCGGTGAGTGCCAGACATCCTGCCAGTCCGCATGTAAGACTTCTTGCACCGTAGGCAACCAGAGCTGCGAGCATAAGTAAAAGTAATCCATAAGGACGAGTAAAAGGTGTTCCCAGAACCGGTTTCGCCGGATTTGGGAACATTCTTTTTGCCAGGCACATCAAAAAAGAGAGAGTTATAGAAAGGAATACCACAGTGATACATTTATATAAAAGCAATGGCTTCAACATGGTGCTGGACGTCAACAGCGGCTCCGTCCATGTTGTGGATGACTGCGTATACGATGTCCTTTCCTGCATGAACGAAGGAAAAAATGCAGAAGAGACAGCAGAGGCGCTTAGCAGTAAATACGCCGAGCAGGACATCACCGAAGCCAGAGAAGAAATTCAGGAACTTGCAGACAACGGCATGCTCTTTACCAAAGATATCTACGAAAACGCAATCGATCAGTTTTCCAACCGTCCGACCGTCGTAAAAGCACTCTGCCTCCATATCGCACACGACTGCAATCTTGCCTGTCGTTACTGCTTCGCAGAAGAGGGCGAGTACCACGGAAGACGTGCGCTGATGTCCCTGGAAGTCGGCAAAAAAGCGCTCGATTTCCTGATCGCAAACTCCGGCAGCAGAAGAAACCTCGAGGTAGACTTCTTCGGCGGCGAACCGCTGATGAACTGGGATGTTGTAAAACAGCTCGTAGCCTACGGAAGAGAGCAGGAGAAGTTACATAATAAGAACTTCCGTTTCACCCTGACCACCAACGGTGTTCTCTTAAACGACGAGGTCATGGAGTTCTGCAATAAGGAGATGGGCAACGTCGTATTAAGTATCGACGGAAGAAAAGAAGTTCACGATCACATGCGTCCGTTCCGCAAAGGTGCCGGAAGCTACGATCTGATCGTGCCGAAATTCCAGAAATTCGCTGAACTCCGTCATCAGGACAAATACTATGTGCGCGGAACCTTCACGCATTACAACACAGACTTTGCTGCCGACGTCCTCCATCTGGCAGACCTCGGCTTCAAACAGATCTCGGTTGAGCCTGTTGTAGCACCTCCGACCGAGGATTACGCGATCCGCGAGGAAGACCTTCCGGTGATTTTCGAACAGTACGACATTCTGGCAAGAGAGATGATCAAGAGAGAAAAAGAAGGAAGAGGCTTCAATTTCTTCCATTTCATGATCGATCTGACCGGCGGACCATGTGTTTATAAACGTCTTTCCGGCTGCGGTTCCGGAACCGAGTACCTTGCGGTAACACCGTGGGGCGATTTTTATCCGTGCCACCAGTTCGTAGGACAGGAAGATTTCTGCCTCGGAAATGTTTACGAAGGCGTGAAAAAGACAGAAACTGTCAACGAATTCAAAAAATGCAACGTTTATTCCAAGAAGGAGTGCAGCCAGTGCTTTGCACGGTTCTACTGCAGCGGCGGATGCGCGGCAAACTCCTACAATTTCACAGGTAAGATCAACGATGTTTACGAGATCGGATGCAAGATGCAGCAGAAACGGATCGAGTGTGCATTGATGATAAAGGCAGCTCTGGCCGAAGATTAAAGAAAAGAGGAAAATCGCGACATGATGAAGAAGAAACAGAGTATCATCGCACTCGTCCTGGCAGCCATTGTAACAGTGCTTCTTGGATGGACGATGATCAAAGGATGGGGTCCTACCGGAACCGGTTCGATGAAGAACATCAACCTGGGTCTGGATCTGTCCGGCGGTGTCAGCATTACCTATCAGGCCGTAAAGGACAACCCGACAGACGAAGAAATGTCAGATACCCGCTACAAGCTGGAACAGCGTGCGCAGCAGTACAGCGAAGAGGCGCAGGTGTATCTGCAGGGCGACAACCGTATCACCATTGAAATCCCGGGTGCAACCGATGCAACCACCATTCTGGAAGAGATGGGTAAACCGGGAAGCCTGTATTTCATCAAACAGACCAACGATGACGGAACAGAAAACTACACCTACGACAGCTCGACCGGCGAGTACGTTCTGAACGGAAAAACTATCGAAGAGCTCGAGGAGGACGGCTCCGTCGTTCTGACCGGTAAAGATGTGGAGAGCGCAGAAGCCATGCATCAGCAGAACTCCACCACAAAAGCAACCGAGAGCGTCGTTCAGTTGAAAATGACCGACGAAGGAAAACAGAAATTTGCAGACGCAACCCAGGAAGCCTACAGCGCAGGAAAGAGCATCGGTATCTACTATGATGAAAAATTCGTCAGTGTACCGAGTGTAAACGCTGTGATTTCCGATGGTACTGCAGTCATCTCCGGCGGAAACATGGACTGGGATGAAGCAACCAGCCTGGCATCCACCCTCCGTATCGGTTCCCTTTCCCTGAAACTTGAGGAGATCAACTCCAGCGTCGTTGGAGCACAGCTTGGATCTGCAGCTGTTTCCACCAGCGTAAAAGCGGGAGCGATCGGCATTGTACTGATTATCCTTTTCCTTGCAATCGTATATCGCCTGCCTGGTATTGCTGCCGGATGGGCACTGCTCATCTATGTTGAGCTGAATCTGATTGCTTTAAATGCATTTGACCTGACATTGACCCTGCCTGGTATTGCAGGTGTTATCCTGTCGATCGGTATGGCGGTCGATGCGAACGTTATCATTTATGCCCGTATCGAGGAGGAGATCGGTGCCGGAAAGACGGTTCATGCGGCAATCCGCGACGGATTCAAGAAGGCAGCTTCTGCCATCCTGGACGGAAACGTGACGACCCTGATTGCAGCAGCTGTTCTGTATGCGCTTGCGAGCGGAAGTGTCCGCGGATTCGCCATGACACTTGCTCTTGGTATTGTTCTTTCCATGTTCAGCGCCATGGTTGTTTCCAGACTGCTGGTCAACAGCCTGTACGGTATGGGACTGAAGGATGCGAAATACTACGGAACCAAGAAAGAGCGCAAGGGATTTCCATTTGTGGAAAAGAGAAAGATCTTCTTCACGATCTCCTGCATTCTGCTGCTTGCCGTTCCGGCCAGCATGATTTTCATGCATCAGACAAAGGGAAGCGCACTGAACTTCGGCCTTGACTTCAAGGGCGGTACTTCCATCAACGTTCCGTTCAACGAGGATTACTCCATCGAAGAGCTGGACAAAGAGGTAGAGCCGGTTGTGGAAGGCGTGACAAAAGATTCCAATATTCAGATGACAAAGGTTGTCGGAGGCAACAATGTCATCATCAAAACACGTTCTCTGACTCTGGAAGAGCGTGAACAGGTTTACCAGGCAATGGCAGACAATTTCGGTGTCGATACTTCTGAAATCACTTTCGACAACATTTCTTCTACTGTAAGTAAAGAGATGAGCCAGAATGCAATGAAAGCAGTTATCATCGCTGTAGTCTGCATGCTGCTGTACATCTGGATCCGTTTCCGCGACATCCGTTTCGCATCGAGTGCCATCCTTGCACTGATGCACGATATCGCCATTGTATTCGGATTCTATGTGGTATCCCGTATTTCGGTCGGCAGCACCTTTATCGCGTGTATGCTGACGATCCTCGGCTATTCCATCAACAGTACGATCGTCATCTTCGACCGTATCCGTGAGAATCTGCCGGAGTTAAAGAGAGAGCCGATTGAGTCCCTGGTTGACCGCTGCATCACGGACACCCTGACCCGAAGCATTTATAGTTCCCTCACCACCTTTATCACCATCTTTGTTCTGTTCGTGATGGGAGTTTCTTCCATCCGCGACTTTGCAGCACCTCTGATGGTTGGTATCGTATGCGGAGCTTACACTTCTGTCTGCATCACAGGTGCCCTGTGGTATGTGATGAAGCACGTTGGAAAAAACAAATATGTGCCGTCCAAAGCAGTACAGAATAAGACAAAAAATAAATAAAAGCAGCAAAAACCATAAAAAGAGAAACGCCGGACCGGAAAAGTCCGGCGTTTCCTGCTAACAGGAAAGAGGAGAACATATGAAGAAAGAACGCTGGGTAGTTTCGGCAAAACGCGCCGATTTCCAGGCAATTGCGGACCGGTTCGGCATCGATCCCGTCATCGCCCGCCTGATCCGGAACCGGGATGTGACCGGGGAGAAAGAGATCGAAGAATATCTCTTCGGTGATCTGGAGCAGCTCCACGATCCGCTGCTGATGAAGGATATGGAGCGCGCGGCAGATCTGATCGCAGAAAAAATCCGGGAGAAAAAGCCGATCCGCATCATCGGGGACTACGACATCGACGGTGTTACGGCAACGTATATTCTGCTGACCGGATTAAAAGATCTCGGTGCCGATGTGGATGTGCGTATCCCGGACCGGATTGCAGACGGATACGGCTTAAATGAGCATCTTGTGCAGTTTGCCGCGGATGAGGGGCGGGACACGATCGTCACCTGTGACAACGGCATCGCGGCGAGCAGTCAGATCCGTCTGGCAAAAGAGCTCGGCATGACGGTTGTTGTGACGGACCACCACGAGGTTCCGTTTGAGGAGGATGAAAACGGAGAACGCCGTTACATCCTGCCGCCGGCGGACGCGGTTGTCAATCCGAAACAGAAAGACTGTTCCTATCCGTTTCCGGGCCTCTGCGGTGCGGCCGTCGCATGGAAACTGATCCAGACGATGGAGGCAAAAGCAGGTATTCCAAAGGAGCACAGCTTCCGCTTTCTGGAATTTGTCGCCATTGCGACGATCGGTGATGTGATGGATCTGCAGGGAGAAAACCGGATTCTTGTAAAAGCCGGCCTTCGGGCGCTCCATAAAACGCAGAACCTCGGCCTGCAGGAGCTGATCCGTGTGCAGGGCATCGAGGCGGAAAACGTGACACCGTATCACATCGGCTTCGTTCTCGGCCCGTGCATCAACGCATCGGGACGGCTTGACACGGCGGAGCATTCGTTAAAACTGCTCTGCGCAAAGACACGTGAGGAGGCCGCAAAGCTTGCCGGGGACTTGAAAGACCTGAATGAAAGCCGCAAAGAGCTGACGCGCCAGGGTGAGGCGAAAGCAATCGAGCTCGTGGAAACCTCCCCGCTGCAGAACGACAAAGTCCTCGTCGTCTATCTGCCGGACTGCCACGAGAGCCTTGCCGGAATCATCGCAGGTCGCCTGCGGGAGCACTTCCACAAACCATCCTTCGTACTCACCAGAAGTGAGGAGGGCGTCAAGGGCTCCGGCCGCTCGATCGAAGCGTATTCGATGTATGAGGAGCTCTGCAAATGCAAAGAACTGATGACGAAATTCGGCGGCCACCCGATGGCTGCGGGCCTTTCCCTCGCAGGAGAGGAGATGATCGAACCGTTCCGCCGGGCACTGAACGATAATTCCACGCTGACGGAAGAGGATTTCGTCGAAAAAGTCGTGATCGATGTGCCGATGCCGATCACCTACATCACCAAAAATCTGATCCGCCAGTTAAGCCTCTTGGAGCCGTTCGGAAAAGGCAACACGAAACCGCTGTTTGCACAGAAAGGACTGACTGTATTAAATTACCGCATTTTTGGAAAGAATAGAAACGTGGTGAAAGTACAGCTTGCCGATGCGGGCGGATACCAGATGGATGGTGTCTATTTCGGCGAGGGAGAAGCGTTCGCCGCATACGTGGATGCACATCCGACCCTCTCGGTAGCGTACTATCCGTCGATCGATACGTGGAACGGACGCGATAAATTACAGATCAATATTCAGAGTTATTTTTAAAGATGCAGAAAAGCCGCAAATACCTGATTTTTCTGCCCTGTTTTCTATCGGAAACAAAATTGACGCAGAAGAATATTGATGCTATACTGTAAGGTGAATTGTCAAACCTTGACGAAACGGAGGAATATTTTATGAAAAAAGTAGAGGATTACGTAAGAAGTATTCCGGATTTCCCGGAACCGGGTATTATTTTCAGAGATGTAACGAGTATCCTGCAGGACGCAGACGGACTGCAGCTTGCCATAGATGAGATGCAGCATTTTGTAGAAGAAGTAGACTGTGATGTAATCTGCGGAACCGAGTCCCGCGGCTTCATTTTCGGTATGCCGATTGCTTACAATCTGCACAAACCGTTCGTGCCGATCCGTAAAAAAGGAAAACTTCCGCTGGAGACCGTCGAGGAGAGCTATGACCTGGAGTACGGCAGCGCAACGATCGAGATGCACAAAGACTCCATCAAACCGGGCCAGAAGGTAGTCATCATCGACGACCTGATTGCAACCGGCGGTACCGTGGAAGCCTGTGCAAAAATGATCGAGCGCCTCGGCGGCGAAGTAACCAGAATCGTGTTCCTGATGGAGCTTGCCGGCTTAAAAGGACGCGAAAAACTGGCAAAATATGATGTAAAATCTGTCATCCGTTACGATGGCAAATAACGTATCCAACGAAACGCAGGGGTTAATCATGAGAGCGGAGGATACATATGGAAGAAGAGAAAAGAATCAGTGAAGAAGAATTAAAGAAGGATGTGGCGGTGGCAGAAGCCAGAATCCGCAAGACGGACGATTTTACAAGTCCGGAGGAATTATACGGGGAATTGATCGCTTCTGTGAAAAAATATCATCCATCGGACGATATTTCCCTGATCGAAAAAGCATACCGCGTGGCAGCGGATGCACATAAGGACCAGAAAAGAAAGAGCGGGGAACCGTACATCATCCATCCGCTCTGTGTGGCAATTATCCTGGCAGATCTGGAGCTCGACAAGGAGTCGATCGCGGCAGGTCTTCTGCACGACGTTGTCGAAGATACCGTCATGACCGAAGAAGAGCTGACCGAGGAGTTCGGCCCGGAGGTGTCCCTGATTGTAAGCGGTGTCACGAAGCTGGCA
>ENA-OPWH01002423-OPWH01002423.1-human-gut-metagenome-genome-assembly--contig:-NODE-2423-length-10126-cov-1.753451_pt1 | contig 10126 bp, 6 predicted proteins | sample MGYA00241506_ERZ502004 | MGnify/ENA primary metagenome ERZ502004 (study PRJEB25962, sample SAMEA2043049) | human gut metagenome | biome: human gut; feature: human-associated habitat; material: faeces... | reverse complement strand
TGGCGGCTGCCGTGCTGATTCTTACTTACAGCGGGTGGCAGAGCCGGAAAGCGGCGTTCCCGGTCACATTTGGCTGGATTCTCTGCGGAATTGCGACGGGGCTGCTGCTTCTGTGCGCGTCGGTTCCCGGTGTGCAAAGCTGGACGCAGAAAATCGGCGAAGATAGCCGCAAGGCAATTCATGCCTATCGCTACGAGACGAAAAATACCGTGCTGCCCGAGGGCGACTTCACGGATTATCAGAAGCAGAACGGCACCCGGGCCGGACTGGAAGTGACCATGTCGAACCCGGAAGCACTGTACCTGCGGGGATTCACCGGGGCTACGCTGGAAGGCGACATCTGGAGCACGGTGGACTCTGCCGTTCTGGCGCAGAATCAGGCGCTTTTATACTGGCTGAACGAAAACGCCTTTCACCCGGCGGCACAGTATGCGTCGGCCGCCGCCGGAACGGACAGAGGCACGGGCAGCGTTTCCATTCAGAATATCGGCGCGTGCAGCGCTTACCAATATGTTCCCTTCTCCCTGCGGGATACGGGAAATTTACCGGCGGAAAACCTGAAAGAGGACAGCCCTCCCTCCGACGGGGAGAGGACGTACCGGTACTCCGTGGTAACCGGCGGCGGGAATGGCATTGAGCAGACCCTGTCGCGGCTGCAAACCTCCGATGATGCGCAGGTGCTGCAATACCGGAGGGCGGAAAGCGCGTACCGCAGCTTTGTGTACCGCAATTACCTTCAGGTTCCGGAAAGCGTGACGCAGCTGCTGGGGCAATACTGGGACGAGACCACGGCGGGCTACGGCTCCCGGGAAAATCTCACCCTGCCGCAGGCACAGGCCTGCACGTTGACGTTCCTGAGCCGGTGCTTCCCGGAGGAAGGAACGCCGGAGGATATGGAGCTGCCCCTGACTGCGGCGGAGGGGACGAGTTTCCAGTATGCCGCGGTGGCGGTGATGACCCTGCGCTATTTTGGAATTCCGGCACGCTACGCCGAAGGGTATGTCATTTCGGAAGAAATGGCCGCAGATGCTCAGGCGGACGAGCCTCTGACCGTGGACAGCCGCTGCGCGCGGGCGTGGGCGGAGGTCTATCAGGACGGGATCGGCTGGATACCCATGGAGCTGACTCCCGGACTGGGCGAAATGCTGGAACAAAAGCCGGAGGAAAACCCGGACGAAGGAGATTCGGACAATGCCGAGTCGGAGACTCAGCCGGAGGAGGAGACGACCCCCGAAGAGGACGGGACACAGGAGCCTGAGCCGGATGGCGGCACCGTGACCAAAATCGCCAAGGCCATGCTGCTGGGTGTGCTGTGGGTGCTTTTGATCGTGCTTCTGCTGTTCCTGCTCCTGCTGCTCAGAAGAAAGCTGATCCGCAAGCGCAGGGAACAGAAATACCAGCTGGAGGACATAAACGAAGCCGTTTGCTGGATTTTCGCGGACACGGCGGCGCTGATGGAAAAACTGGGTCTGCGCAGAGGAAACGGCTCCATGCGGGCGCTGTGCGAGCCTGCAAAGCAGCGCTTCGGCGACGATTACGCAACGGCGCTGGCAGAAGCCATCCGCCTGAATGACCGCGCCATGTTCAGCAGCCACGCACTCACGCAGGAGCAGCGAGAATCGGCGCTGAAATTCTACGCCGATACGCAGGAAAGGCTAAAAAAGAATGTAAAATGGTACCACCGAGTGTGGATAAAATGGATTCAGTGCCTGTATTAAGGAGAGAACATAGTATGAAGAACTTAAGAAAGCGCCTTGCGTGTCTGCTGCTTTCCGCACTGCTGCTCATCGGCTGTCTGCCGGTAACGGCGCTTGCGGCGGAAAACGGGTTTATTCTCGTGGTGGAGGCCGGCGGAAAGCTGGTCATTGCGCCGGAATACATTTCCTGTACGGCGGGGCAGACCGCCGCGCAGGCGCTGAGCGCCAGCGGACACACCTTCACAGGGCTGGATACCGGCATGATCTCAGCCATTGACGGCGTGACGGGCAACTTTACCCGCAGCGACGAGAACGGTAACTACGACCTGTCCGTCAGCGCGGCGTCCATCGGCTATCTGCGCTTCAGCGAGGATATGGACAGCAAGCCCAGCGACGGATTGAAGCAGCTGATGACCGCCATGGCGGACTATAAGAAAAAGGGCAGCGACGTTCAGGCGGCCGCCAAAAAGGAATATGATACCGCCAGTGACCTGTTCGTGGGCATCAACAGCGAGTCCGCCAAGACCCTCGCGTCGAATCTGAATGACGCGGTCAGGAACTATGAAAACACCCTCACCGGCGAGCATTACGCAGTTCGCTTCACAGACGGTTCGGCGGCGTATTCCGACGACAACTACCACGGCGTTTCCATCACGGCGGTAAACGCCTACGGAAAGCAGTGGACGGACGACGGCGACGGCGTTCTGGAGCTGCCCAAGGGCGACTACACCTTCTGCGTCGAGCAGGCGGGACTGCGGGTGGAAGGCAAAATCACGGTCAGCGCCGCAGCGACGGTATCGGCAGAGCTTCCCCAGTCGGAGTGGCTGATAACCGACACCTTCCGCGTTTCCGGAAGCTTCGGCGAGGAAACCAACAAGGATAATAAATTTACGGACGAAGAATGGCAGCTGGGGCAGTGGTCTGACAGGGAAGTGACCGTTCCGGTGCTGGACACCTTTACCGGCTCGGTCTACACCTACGCGGAGTACGATACCGGTCTGCTGTCCGAGATCCCGACCCTGACCGCCATTTACACGCTGGCAAGCACCGGTGAACGGATGGAAAAGGCGCTTGCGTTTCAGTCCCTGACCAGCGGCGCTTACAGCGTGCTGTCGCGGGGCGCGGCGGGCAATACCGTGATCTACCGGCTCAGCAGTAAGAGTGAGGACGGCTATACCTATTCTCAGGACTACACGGTTCATTTTGACCGCGTTCCCACGCTGGCGTCCATCCGGGTCGAAGATCAGATCGGCGTAGATCAGGCGGCTTCCATTCCCTTCGCACCGGATACCATGGAATATACCTATAAGGTTCTGGACACGGTCACGGCAGTGACGATCACGGGGCAGCCGCTGGAAAACGGCTACACCGTAACGGTCAATGGTAAGAACGCGGCGAACGGCGTGACGGTGGATGTTTCCGGCGAGACGGTCATCCCTGTGACGGTTTCCGCCAATGGATATTCCAGTACCTACACCCTGACAATTCAGCCGGGCGAGGGCAAAAGCTTGTCCTTCCTGTCGGAGCGTTCCGTGACTGTCGAGGTGGTCAACAGCAACGGCGTTGTGATGCCCTATACGACACTCCGGGAGTCCGCAACCCAGAACCGCTACCGGTACATTCTGGTTCCCGGGGAGACCTACCACTATGTCGCGACCCGAAATACCTATTATCACATTACCGACGATTTCTCCCTTGAGGAAGTGGCCAACAGCACCATCATCGTGGACTTCAGTTCCATGAGCGACTGGCTGACAAGTCTGGCCTACGGGAAAAAAGCCGGTGCGGCCTCCAAGAATTCGCTGAAAACCGATGCCCCCTTTACCCCGGAGAATCACAGCTACAGGGTTTCCTATGAAGATACGGAGCATATGGTCTACGCCTGGGCGGCGACCGGAGAGAAAAATGTCAGCATTCAGGCAATTTATAATCAGGTATTCAGCGGCAGCCTGTACCACGGGAAGGAAAAAACCGTTGATCTACCCTCCGGCGCAGCTTCCGGCACCCTGCTGAACCGCCTGCTGATGAAGGAGAACCCCGTTGCGGGCACGGTCACCATCCGCTTGACAAAGGAAGAGAACGGTGTTACTTTTTATCAGGACTATGTAACGCGCTTTGACCGCACGCTGACGCTGAAAGACATGACAGCCCAGTGCGACGGCGCTGCCGCTGCACTGGAAAAAGAGGACGGAACCAAGGGCTTTACGCCTGGTGTGAAGACCTATTCCGTGACGGTCTCCATGGCGGCGCAGAATCTGGAACTGCGGCTTTCCCGCTACGAGGAGAACACCTGCTACGGCGAAGAGGACGTGGGCTACCGCATCAGGGTGGACGGCACGGACGTGACCGCCGAAGGCGGCGTGATCATCCCGCTGGACGGCACCATTAACACCCAGACGGTTACGGTCACGGTGGAAAATAACAAGGCTCCGGACGGCACCGGAACTTATACCCTGAACATTCTGAAATCTCCCCCGGTGGAAGTGACCTTCGAGACGGAACCGGTGGACGCGCTGCTGCATCTGCGGGACGTTCTCACCGGCGTGCAGCAGCTGCCGGACGACGCGGGGAATTATCTGCTGTGCGAGGGAAGCAGCTACAGCTACGCGCTGACAAAATACGGCTACGAGGCCGTGTCCGGCACCCTGACCGTGACCCGGGACGATGCCGGTGCGCTGGTGATCTCCAACGGTACGGAAACCTACCCCGTCACCGAGACGGAGGGCGGCGGCGCGGCGACCATCGTCTGGACGCTGAATCCGGCGGCGGCCAACCCCGCCATCGACCCGTCGATCCAGGCGCAGTGGGCGGATTTCCGCGGTTCTTCCACCAATAACGGCGTCACGGACGTATTGCTGCCAACGGCGGCGCAGGACGGCACCTTGTATTGGGCAAACCAGCTGGGCGTCGGCTTTGATTCGGACGCCGTGGGCAGCCCGATTCTGGTGGATGGCGATATCATCACCTACGCGGGCGACAAGATCTACCGCGTGGACACCGTAAGCGGCGAGGTCAAGGTAAAGGCAAACATGGATCACAAGTCCAGCTTCTCCATCACCCCGCCGGTTTACGCGGACGGCATGGTCTTCGTGGCGCTGTCCGGCGGCACGGTGCAGGCGTTCAATGCGGCCACACTGGAATCTCTCTGGATCTACACGGATAAACTGGGCGGACAGCCCAACTGCCCGCTGACGGTGAAAAACGGCTATCTCTACACCGGCTTCTGGAACAGCGAGACCGGCAACGCGAACTTCGTCTGCCTGTCCATCACCGATGAGGACCCGGCGCAGTCCAAAGAAAGCAAGTGCGCCTCCTGGTACTATACCAGCAAGGGCGGCTTCTACTGGGCGGGCGCTTACGTGGCCGACGATTTCCTGCTGGTGGGAACGGACGACGGCGGAAACGGCTACACCAGCCAGACTTCCCGGCTGCTGCTTCTGGACCCCGCGACGGGCGAGCTGATGGACAGCTGGGACGGCCTGAACGCGGATATCCGCAGTACGGTGGTTTACGACGCCGGGACGGACGCCTACTATTTCACCTCCAAGGGCGGCACCTTCTATTCCGTTCAGGTGACCGGCGACCGGAAGCTGACGAATAAGTGGAGCGTGAATCTGGCAAACGGCGTGGGCGGCGTTCCCATGAGTACATCGACCCCTGTGGTCTATGGCGGCAGAGCCTACCTGGGCGTTTCCGGCGCGGGACAGTTTACCCCGTACTCCGGCCACAACATCACGGTGATCGACGTGGTTGCAAGGCGCATTGCCTACCGCGTGGAGACGCAGGGCTATCCCCAGACCAGCGGCCTGCTGACGACGGCCTACGAGCAGGAAAGCGGCTGCGTATACGTCTATTTCTTCGACAACATGACCCCCGGCAAGCTGCGGGTTCTGCGGGACAGAGCCGGACAGACGACCCCGGATTACGTCACCACCGAGGGAGGCCGCACGACGGCCTACGCGCTGTTCACCCCCACAGGCGATCAGGCGCAGTACGCCATTTGCAGCCCCATCACCGACGAATACGGCACGGTCTATTTCAAGAACGACTCGGCGCGGCTGATGGCCTACGGAAGCGCCATTGAGCGTCTTGAGATCACCCAGCAGCCGACAAAGACGGCATACGCGGAAGGGGAGACCTTCGACCCTGCCGGAATGGTCGTCACCGCGGTCTACGCCAACGGAAAGACGAGAGACGTTACGGCCTACGTGACGTATAAGACTGACCCGCTGGACGGCGGCGACGGGGAGTTTGCCATTTCCTTCCCGTATGTCATGTACCATAATGAAGAAAACGGAACGGAGATGACCTCCGGCGTTGAGACGATGGTACCTGCTGTCACACTGAATCTGACCGTGGGCGATGGACTTCTCGGCGACGTCAACGGCGACGGTAAGGTCGATCAGGCCGACGCCCAGATGATTCTGGACTATGAGGCGAAGCGCATTGACAGGGCGCTTTCCCTGAAGACGGCGGATGTCAGCGGCGACGGCGTCATTGACAGCAGCGACGCCGTGCTGATTCTCCAGTATGCCGCGGGAACTCTGAAGGAGTTCCCGGCGGCTGCCCCGAAGGAAACGGAAGATACGGGAAGCACTGATCAGATCGCAGTCGGGGACACAGGACTTCCCAAAGAATAGGAGCATAGATTATGAATCAAAAATGGATCGCCCTTTTGCTGGCGCTTATCTTGGCGCTGTCTGTCTGCGGTTGCGCCGCAGACAAGCCGCAGACGGAGACTGCCGGGACGACTGCGGCTGTGGAAACTCGGACGGCCGCGGGGCAAAGTACGGTAACGGACGAGGAACTGACACAGACTGCCCAATGGCTGATGGAGCAGATCCCGCAGCCAACCTACGGCTCCGTGGGGGGCGAGTGGGCCGTATTCGGGCTGGCGCGCTCCGGCGTTGCGGTACCGAAGGAATATTTTGAAGTTTATGGCGAAAACGTGGCTGCCTACACGGCGGAACACGGCGGCGTGCTCCACGCGAAAAAGTACACGGAGTATTCCCGTGTGATTCTGGCGTGGACGGCGCTGGGGAAGGATGCCACGGACGTTGGCGGATTCAACCTGCTGGTTCCTCTGGCGGACTTTGATCAGACGGTATTTCAGGGGATCAACGGCCCCATTTTCGCGCTGCTGGCGCTGGACAGCGGGGCGTATGACATCCCGGAAAACACCGCCGGAACCACGCAGGCCACGCGGGACGGGTATGTGGACTATATTCTGAACGCAGAGCTTCCCGGCGGCGGATGGTCGTTCGCGGGGGGCGACGCGGAGACGGACATCACGGCCATGGCGCTGCAGGCGCTGGCCAAATATCAGGATCAGCCCGCGGTGAAACAAGCCTGCGAAAAGGCGCTGGATTGTATGTCCAAAAAGCAGGGCTGGCCAAATCCCGCGACCGGCAGGACGTGGCGGACGCGGTGGAGCGGGGACTGACTCTCCTGTCTCAGCAGCAGGAAGAAAACGGCGGCTTTGTCGCCTACGATTCGGAGAGCAGCGAGTCCATTGCCCAGGTGATCGTGGCGCTGACGGAGCTGGGCGTCAGCCTGACCGATTCCCGGTTCGTCAAGGGCGGGAACACGCTGGTAAGCAGGCTGTTGGAATTCCGGACGGAGAATGGCGCGTTCCGGCACATTCTCGATGGGGAAGAAGACGTGATGGCGACGGAACAGGGCTTCTACGCCCTGGTGGCCGTGAGCCGGGCGGAGCAGGGAAAATCCACCCTGTACACAATGACAGAGACGTAAAAACAGTTTCGCGGGGAGAAACAGCGAATGAAGAAAAAGCGGCTTGCGAATATCGTGATGGTGCTGCTGATCGTCGTGATCGCCGTGACCGGCGTTCTGACGGCGCTTCACCTGCGGGGCGGGGAAGCCGGCAATCTGGGAAGCCTGTACAAAATCACGGAGATCCCGGACAATTTCCTCATCGCCCCGGGGCAGGAGGGGAATGTCTGCACTGTCACCATCGTCTGTGACACAGTTCTGGACAATTTGAGGACGCTTGACAAAGAAAAAGCGCCCTATGTTCCCAAAGACGCGGTGATCCTGCCCAAAACGCAGGTTTCCTTCACTGAGGGGGATACCGTCTTTGACGTGCTGCAAAAGGTCTGTACGGCGGCGGATATCCAGCTGGAATACAGCTGGACGCCCATTTACGACAGCAGCTACATCGAGGGTATCAACCACCTGTACGAATTCGACTGCGGCAAAGAATCCGGCTGGATGTACAAGGTGAACGGCTGGTTCCCCAATTACGGCTGCTCGGCCTGCAAGGTGGAAAACGGGGACGATATCGTCTGGTGCTACACCTGCAAAGGCTACGGCAAGGACGTGGGCGGCGGATGGATGACGGAGGGGACCGCAAAATGAAAAAGTCCCATATCGTGATGCTGCTGACCTTCCTGCTGCTGATCCCCGCAACGATTTATTTCGGCCTGCGGTTCAGCGGACGCGCCTACTATGTCACCAGCACGCTGGTCATGATTGAGACGCTGGTGCCGTTTCTGCTGGCTTTCGAGAACCGGAAGCCTCAGGCGCGGGAGCTGGTGGTCATCGCGGTGCTGTCCGCTCTGGCGGTGGCCGCGCGGGTGGTTATTCCCATTCCCAATTTCAAGGCGATTTTCGCCATTATTATGCTGTCGGGTATTGCCTTTGGCCCCGAAACCGGGTTCCTTGTGGGCGCGATTTCGGCCTTTGCCAGCAACTTCTTCTATGGTCAGGGACCCTATACTCCATGGCAGATGTTTGCTTACGGCGCTGGCGGACTGCTGGCGGGCTTCCTGTTCGCAAAGGGGAGACTGCCGAGAAAGCCGGTCGTCATGGGCGTGTTTGGTTTTCTGACAACGCTGCTGCTGGTGGGGCCGCTGCTGGACACCTGTTCGGTTTTTCTGGAGCTGTCGGTTATCAATGTGTGGACGGCGTGGCCCCGTTATGTGTCCGGCTTCTGGGTGAACCTCAGTCAGGGCGTCTGCACGTTCCTGACCATGGTGATTTTTGGGAATCCTTTGCTGGAAAAGCTGGACCGGGTGAAGGTGCAGTACGGGATGATGGAGGACGAAGATGGGCTTTGAAAGCTGCCATCCGGCGGTGAACTTCCTGTTTTTTGCCGCCGTCATTTACGGAAGCGTGGCTTTCCAGCACCCGGTGTTCCTCGCCATCTCCTGCCTGTGCGCCTTCGCGTTCAGCATGAAGCGGAACGGAAAACGGGCGGTTATCTTCAACCTGTGCCTGCTGCCGCTGGTGGTTTGCTTCGCCCTGTATTACAGCAGCTATCACCATTTCGGCGTGACGGTGCTGAAACAGAACTTCATCGGCAACAACCTGACGGTGGAAAGCTTCGTGTACGGCATGGTGACGGGACTGCGGGCGGCGGCAGTGTGCATGTGGCTGAGCTGCCTGTTCCGGGTGGTGTCCAGCGACAAGGTGCTGTACCTGTTCGGCAGGGTCAGCCCACGGCTGTCGCTGTTTCTCACAATTTTGCTGCGCTTTATTCCGAGAATCGGCCGGGAGGCAAGAAAAATCAACCTGGCTCAGAAGGGCATCGGCCGGGGAAGCAATCAGGGAAATGTTTTTCGACGACTTGTCAACTGCCTGCGGATTTTCTCCATGCTGATCACGTGGATGATCTCCGCACTGGCGCTGGAATCCGACTCCATGCGTTCCCGGGGCAGTCTGCTTCGGGGACGGACGGCATTCTCCATCTACCGCTTCGACAACCGGGACAGGGCGTTCGTGATCGCGCTGTTTTCCGGCATCACATTGACTGCCATGGGGGCGATTCTTGGGGCAACAACGATGTTTTACAACCCCAGAATCATCTGGAAACCACTGGGAAATTTAAGCGCAGTGACCGCCGTCGGCTACGCCGCGCTGTGTCTGCTGCCCATGGGGCTGGAATGCTGGACGGAATACCGGTTCCACAGAGCAAGACGCGAAGTATGAAATTCGGGAGCCATCACACGAAAACGTGATGGCTCCCGTTTGTTATTTCTCGTCGCAGACCTGAAAAATGTAGAATTTCAGGTAGTAGGAATCCTCGGCGTCCCACAAAATGGGGTGATCCGGCGCCTGCGTGCGGTATTCCACCTGCCGCAGCCGCTTGTGGACATTCCGGGCGGCCTGACCGATGGTCTGGGTGAACAGCTCGTAGTCCACGAAATGGGAACAGGAGCAGGTGGCGAGGAAACCGCCGTCCCGGATGAGCTTCATTGCCCGGAGGTTGATCTCCCGGTAGCCCGTCACCGCCTTTTTCACGGAGGCGCGGGACTTGGTGAAGGCCGGAGGATCGAGAATCACAAGGTCAAATTTCTGCCCCTTGGCTTCCAGCTCCGGCAGCAGCGCAAACACATCCGCGCAGAGAAATTCCACCCGGTCGGAAAGACCGTTGAGGGCGGCGTTTTCCCTGGCAAGGGCGAGGCAGT
>ENA-OPWH01002422-OPWH01002422.1-human-gut-metagenome-genome-assembly--contig:-NODE-2422-length-10129-cov-3.356859_pt1 | contig 10129 bp, 8 predicted proteins | sample MGYA00241506_ERZ502004 | MGnify/ENA primary metagenome ERZ502004 (study PRJEB25962, sample SAMEA2043049) | human gut metagenome | biome: human gut; feature: human-associated habitat; material: faeces... | reverse complement strand
TGACAAAGATTTCTCGCTTCGCTCGAAATGACGATACGGGAGTCTGATGTCTCCTAGTCTTCTAGCCTCTTAGTCCCCAGTCAATCAAACATCAATTTCTTCCTTCTTAAATAGATATTCATCAAAAGCCCGACGCAGAGAAGGTTCATGAGAAGAGCCGATCCGCCGTAGCTCATGAAAGGCAGCGGGATGCCGGTGACAGGCATAATGCCGAGGGTCATGCCGACATTGATGAAGATCTGGAAGAGCCACATGGAAAAGATCCCACAGGCGAGCAGGCTGCCGAAGGCATCCCCCGAAGAGCGGGAAATCATAAGTGTCCTGTATAAAAGAACGAAGAATAAAAAGAGGACGAAAATGGCTCCGACGAAGCCTAGCTCTTCCCCAATGACGGAGAAGATGAAGTCAGTATGATTTTCCGGGAGGAAATTCAGCTGGCTCTGCGTGCCTTCGAAAAGACCCTGCCCGATGAAACCGCCGCTGCCAATGGAAATCTTCGACTGGATGACATGGTAACCGGAGCCATACGGATCGACGTCCGGATTGAAAAGGACGAGGATACGCATCTTCTGGTAGCTGTGCAGGACAAAGAACCAGATGAACGGGAAGACCACGACAAATGCAAGAAAAGCGCGTTTCACGAGCTGCATCTTGAGCCCGGAAATATAAAGCATGCCGAATGTAATGGCTGCGAAGACAAGGCTCGTACCAAGGTCCGGCTGGATGAAGATCAAAAGTGTCGGAAGTGCCATCATCCCTGCGACAGGCAGAAGACTCTTCCATGTCTGGAAGCCGGATCTGTCATGCGCCATGAGCCTTGCAAGACAGATGATCATGATGATTTTTGCAAATTCGGAAGGCTGCAGCGTGAAAGGGCCGATCTGGATCCAGCGCTGCGCCCCGAGCGCACTCGTCCCGGCGAATTTGACGACCAGAAGCAGGATCGCATTGATACCATAGAGGATGGGTACGAAGCGATAGAGTTTCCTGTAGTCAAAATAGAGCGAGCCCCCGGCGATGATAAGACCGCCGACAAAGAAGATCCCCTGCTTCATGACGAAGTCATACTGCCCCGGTTGTCCATCCATATTCGCATGAGTGGCGCTCGCAATGATCAGAAGACAGATGACGCCAAGGCCCAGGACAGCCATCAGCAGCGTGCTGTCGATGCGCCGCCAATATCGAATGAGATTCATTCTGCTATCTCCTCCTCTGCCATTTATACGAGCGGCTGCCCGAGTGCCAGGAAAGGCCGGCCGGCGCCGTCTTCACAGGTGCCTTCTTCCGCGCATTCTCCGCCTCTGCTCTCCGAAGCAGCTTCTTCCAGCGCGGAAGCGGGATCTGTTTCTCTTCTTTGTACGATTTCCAGAAAAGAGCGAGTGCTTCTCCGAGCGCCCCTTTTTCGGAAAAATCCGAAAGCTCTCCCTGATGCGCGAGACGGTCTGCCTCCTCCGTATACGGGATGATGGCAGAGATGGACTCTTCATCGATCGTCTCCAGCATATCCGTCAAGGAGATCTGCGTATCCCCCGAGAGGGAGAACTGGTTCAGCACATAGGTCATGTACCGCTTGCGCGGTCCCGTCATGAGACGCTCTGCATTCCGCTTCGAGGCCCAGGACGGCGCCACGACAAGGAACATATGATCCGAGAGATGCTCCGCAAAGCGGATGCCCTCTCCTCGCCCCGCCGGACAGTCGAGAAGGATGTAGTCATACTTATCCTCCACGTCTTCGAGCACGGTATCCATCGCCGCAGGAAAGACGGTCTCCCATGTATCATTCTGCGCCGCCGGCAGGAAATCCAAATGATCATTCACTTCCAGGATGACATCCTTCGCAAAGCAGCGACCTTCCGCCAGATCCATCACATGATAGAAGCACTCATTTTCCAGCCCCAGCACGAGATCCATATTTCTCATGCCCATATCCCCATCGATGAGGAGCACCTTCTTCCCCTTCCGGGAGAGGAAGATCCCCAGAGCAGCGGTGAGGAGCGTCTTCCCCACGCCGCCCTTACCGGAAGCAAAGGATACGATCTCAGCCATTCTTTTTGCCTCCTGCCTTTGCCTCATCCGCTGCCTTCAGCTTTGCCGGCGAATAATCTCCGATATGGAAATAGGCATCCATCATCTTCTTGACGACCGGTGCCGCGGACTCCGAGCCGAAGCCGCTGTGCTCGAACATGCACAGGATCACGACCTCCGGCTTGTCGAAAGGCGCATATGCCACGAACCAGCCGTTATCGAGACCATTCGTTTCCGCCGTACCAGACTTACCGGCGATCGAGACCGGATAATGTTCGAAGACCTGTCCGCCTGTCCCATCCTTGCTCATGACCATCCGAAGTCCTTTGTGGATCGCATCAAGCGTATCCTTAGATACCGGAAGCGTCCCCACCTTCTCCGGTGAGAAGATCTTGAGCGGTGTCCCATCCAGCTGATCGATGCGGTTCACAAGGTATGGCTGGGGGCGGAAGCCGCCATTGGCGATCGCCGAGTATACCATCGCCATCTGCAGCGGCGTCGTCAGCGTGAAGCTCTGGCCGATCGCGGCATCCATCGTCTCCCCGAGGTACCAGTCCTGCTTGAAAACTTTCATCTTGTAGGCTTCGCTTGCGATATTGCCGTCCGATTCACCGGCAAGGTCGATGCCTGTCGTTTTCCCAAGGCCGAATTCCTCCGCCATACGGGAGATGCGGTCGATGCCTGCACGGCGTCCCATTTCATAGAAATAGACATTGTCCGACTTTTCGATCGCTTCATAGAAATTGATCCATCCGAAAGCTTCGCCCCCAGAGTTTCTCTTATCGACGAGCCAGTGCTTGCCGTTATCAAAAATGCGTTCCTCTGGTGTCGTCACCTTCGCTTCGAGTGCTGCCGCGCCCGTGATGACTTTGAAGAGCGAGCCGGGCGGATACATCGACTGGATCGTGCGGTTCTGCATCGGATGATTCTTATTATTGACGATCTCATTCCAGTCTTTCGAAGAGATCCCCTTGCTGAAGCGGTTCGGATCATAGCTCGGCCAGCTAGCCATTGCGAGGATCGCTCCGCTATTCGGATCGACAGCCACCGCGGAAGCCCCCGTCGGCATGACACCGCCATGGACGAGCGTCTTCACCTGTGCTTCCATCGCGTCCTCTGCCGCTTTCTGCAGATTCGCATCCAGCGTCAGACGCACACTGTTCCCCGTGACGGACGGCGTGCCGCCCACATAGCGGACAGGCTGCCCTGATGCATTGACCTCGACCGTCTTCGAGCCATTCTTGCCTTCGAGATAATTGTTATAGCGGCGCTCAAGGCCCGCACGACCGATCAGTGTCGTGGTCTTGTACGGATTTCCTTCCGCGTCCCTGTCATCCGGCCCCGCTTCGCCCACATAGCCAAGGACCTGCGCCCCCGCATTCCCCAGCGGATACACGCGCAGCGGATTCACTTCTATTTCGATGCCGGGGAATTCATCCTTCTTCTCTTCGATCTGCGTCGCGACATCGATGCCGACATCGTTTGCCAGGTAGATCGCTCCGAAGGCCAGCTTATTGTCTTCGATCTTTTTCTTGATATCGGCAGTCGGCACATGAAGAAGCTGCGACAGGCGGCTGAGCGCCTCATCCGACAGCGTATTCCCCTTGCGATCGACCGGCATGACGACGCTGTATGCCGAGCGCGAGCCCGCAAGGATCAAGCCATTTCTATCATACATGACACCACGCATTGCCTGCATGGGAAGATAGCGAATGCGGTTCCCATCCGCTTCTTCTTTATAGTACCCGCCCTGAATGACCTGCATATAGAAAAGACGCAGTCCTAGGACGAGCAGGAGGAGGATCGCCGCATAGATCATACGCGCATAGCGGGACTCCTCGGTATTTTTCAAAAGCCCACTGAGAATCGAGGGCACATGCTTATTCACCACTTCGGTTCTCCCTCCCGTTTCATGGCCCATAGCGGCCTGTGAAGAAAGAGCACGGCTGCTCCATTCATGAAGGTGGTGCTCATCACAAAGTACAGGATATAAGAAATCGAGAAGACATGGCTGCCGGCTGCCAAAAGTACCAGCCATGACAGCAGTGCATAAAGGAGCGAGGCCAGCGTCATCGCAAAAAGCGAAATATACCAGTGACGGTTGTAGCGCTTCCTGCCCAAAGCGAGATACAGCGCTGCGATCGCCAGGTATGGCAGGAGGTGCAGTCCGAAAAGATTTCCCGTCACAAGATCCGTAAGGAGCCCACCCACGAGCGCAAGCGTCATCGCCGTCTTGTTGTCAAAGATCAATGTCGCAAGGACGATGACGACCAGCCACAGATCCGGCTGATGCAGCCCCGAGAAAAAGAATGGCATCACCGAGGACTGCACAAGAAAAACGAGAAAGCTCAAAAAAGCCAGTGCATAGCCGCTCATTCCTTCTCACCTGCCTGATGTTTATTGGGATTCATCGGCGGTTCCTTCTTCGGCGGCTTCACCAGGATACTCTCTGGCGTCGCCCTCTGGATATGGTCCGTGATGATGAAGACCTCTTCCAGATGAGAGAAATCAGCCGCCGGAACAATGCGTGCCACCTGCGTGCCGCCGATGGAGTCGACATCCACCTGCTCGACAGTACCGATGACCATCCCCTTCGGATACACCCCGCCATAGCCGGATGCCACGATGGTATCCCCCTTGATGACATCCGCCTCACGCGGCAGATTCACGAAAGAGAGCTTGCCCGGCTCACTGCTGTTTCCGGAAACCATCGCCACCACGCGCGAGGCCGGACGCGCAACGATACCGCCCACCGATGTACGCGGATCCAGAAGGAGCTGCACACGTGCGGAATTCTCATACACTTCACTCACAAAGCCCACAAGACCCGTCGGGACGATGACAGGCATATACTTCTTGATGCCGCTGTCACTGCCGCGGTCGACGACCAGCGTCTGTGTCCATCCCCCATAGTCGCGGGTGATGACAGAAGCCCCCGTCAGGTGGTACTGTTTATAGCCCTGCTTGAACGAAAGGAGACTCTTCAGTCGGATATTCTCCGCAAGGATCTCGCTGTACTGAGCCTGCTCCGCGCGAAGACTTTCATTTTCCTTCCGGAGCGCATCCAGCTCGTTCCAGTTCTCCCACACGCCCGAAAGTAAGTCAAGCCCCTGTGTGAAAGAAAGCGCCGTCCTGCTCGCGGTATAGTTGAAAGGAGCTGCACCGATAGAGAGCGGCTGCGAAATGAAAGGGATGTACTCCCTATGCCGCCAGAACCAGCCGCATGCGCCCATGAAAACAAAGAGGGCGACCGCGGCGGCCATCTTTTTTCTGCCAAAGAAAATCACGATCAAGCGCCTCCGTAATATTTTTCGCCGTTCTCGATGAGAAACGGCAGATCCTTATACATGCCAAGAGCCTGATAGCAGCCCATAGCCAATACCTCCCCCGGCAGAGCCGGTACGAAGACCGGCATATGAAGCTCTCCGGCGAGCCAGTCCTTCAGCCCGTCTAAAAGCGCACTGCCGCCAGAAAGAAGCAGACCATTCTTCAGAAGATCGCCCGCCATCTCCGGTTTCGCCTCGCGAAGGACACGTCGGATGAGCTTCAGAACAGGCTGCAGGATACGCTGCATCACCGGTCTTAATTCCTCCGTGGAAAGCTCCACCACCACTTCCACGCCATCACGGATCCTGCGCCCGCGGATAGTGAATGTCGCCTGCCCATCCGCCGCTTTGAGAGAGATCACTTCACTCTTCAGCTTCTCCGCCTGATCCAGCCCGATCATGATCTGATACTTTTCCTGCAGATACTGGCAGATCCCCTTATCGATATGATGCCCGCCGAAAGGGATCCCCTCCTGCGTGACGATCCCTCCGCAGCTGTAAAGCCCCGCATCAGCGACATCACGCCCGATGACAAGAGAAAAGATCACAGATGGTGCCAACATATCCTTCCCCGCCCCGATAGCCGCAGCTGCCGGCGAAGGAAGAAGGTACACATGCTGCTGCGCGCCGGCGTGGATCAAAGCATCCACCAGCGCATGCCGCGTGACCGAGCTCGTCTCGCCCGGAATGGAGATCATCACCGTCGGACGCGACACCGCATGATGAAGCGATTTGCGGATAAAAAAACGAAGCATCGCCTTCGTCATGTCATAATCAGCGATGACGCCATTCTGTACCGGCCACTCCAGAGAAATATTCTCCGGCGCCTTGTGGTAATGAATGAGCGCCTCCGTGCCAAAGCCCAGTACATGACCGTCGATGTTATCCACCGCGACCGTACTCGCTTCAGCAAGGATCACTTTATTTTCCCGGTAGATACGGACTTGGGACGAGCCCATGTCCATACCGATCCAGTTCGATAGTCCTCGAAACATTTTCATGGTAAACCCTCACGATATATAAAGGCCGGTACAGAGCTCCCCCACGATCAAAGACCTGTGAGATACAGTGAAAATCCGCGTCGCATCCTGAAGCGCAGCCCCTGTCTCTGTCCGATGTATTCAAATGAAACGTCTTATTATTATAGCATGTTTACCATGGAGAATACAGTAGAAAGAGACGGTTTGGAACCACCATAGCCAAGGAAATATACGACGACGAGCCATCGGACTGTGATCAGAGATTTACTGCTAAGACAAAGAAAAAGGCATGATAAAAAGCCGGGGCATACCGCCTCGGCTTTCTGGCCTCCTCAGAGGTCGATTTCCCCCATGTATTGCCCCACCTTCGTGGGTGTAACTGGACGAATTATATTTTGTCCGATATAATCGGAGAAATTCTGGTGCGTCTAGAGGGATTCGAACTCTCGACACCTGGTTCCGGAGACCAGTGCTCTATCCACTGAGCTATAGACGCTTAACAAGCGTTATTATAGCATATGGAGAGAAAATAAGGAAGGGGAAAAGATGTCTCGCTTTTGCCCGACAGGAGGATACGAACCAGATCCCGCTCTTTTCCAGTGCCGGATCCTTCAAAACTATTTTTCTACAAATACTCTCGGGATGCGCTTCAGGTCGCACATGATTTCATGCGGGATGGTCTCAGCCGTAGCAGACACTTCATCGACAGTGATTTCTTCCTCTCCCTGCTTGCCCATGAGGATGACTTCATCGCCGGGACGGACTTCGTCATCGCAAGCGACCATGAACTGATCCATGCAGATGCGGCCGACGATCGGGCAACGCTTGCCATTGATGAGGACGACGCCCTTATTGGAAAGGCTTCTGTGCCAGCCGTCCGCATAACCGATCGGGACAGTCGCAGTCTTCAAATCCTCTTTGGCGACATAGGTACCGCCGTAGCCGATGGCTTCGCCCTTATGCAGGATCTGGACATGGGTGACATGGCTCACGACACTCATCGCATACTTGAGGTCGAGCTTGTTCGTCATGACGTCCGATGGCTGCGGCCCATAGATGATAATGCCCGGACGGGCAAGATTATGCCAGCTTCTCGGGATATCAATGACACCGGCACTGTTGGCGGAGGAGATCACGAAGTTTTCATCGACCGGCATGTAAGAGATCGCTTCATCGAAGCGATCAAGCTGCTTCAGTGCGGCATCCTTCTCCTTGTGGTCTGCCGTCGCCATATGGGTGAAGGTGCCATGTGCGTGGATGTGCGGATAGGCTTCGAGCTTTTTGAGGAGCGCAGGTACGTCCTCCGGATGAGTTCCGATGCGGTTCATGCCCGTATCGATCGGCAGCATGACTTCGATCGTTTTCTTCGAAACAGCGGCGATGGCTTCCAGGGCATCAAGATCGACGGTATCATCGATCGGCATGATGAGGTCTTTATTCACACCGATAGGCATATCCTCCGGCAGCGGCAGTCCCAGTACATAGATCGGGCAAGTGAATCCGGCATCGCGCAGCTCCGCTCCTTCTTCCACACGGGCGACAGCAGCAGCGACGTAGCCTTCCTCAAGGGCGATGCGCAGCGTTTCCTTCGCACCATGTCCATAGGCATTCGCCTTCACGACAGCGAGCGCATTCACTTCCTTCGGCAGATGCGCGCGGATGACCTTGAGATTGTGACGAAGCGCATTCAGATTGATTTCCATGTAAGAAACCGGCATTTGTATTCCTCCCATTCTTTTCTGCCGTCGGCAGAAATGAAAAGCACCGCGCCAAAAGCATCAGGGCGATGCCTGATACTTTGAAGCCTCGGTGCTTCCTTTTATTTTTATGCATCTATCATACCGCGATTGGAAGGAAATGGCAATGGGACCGTTTAAGAAAACAAGCCTCCCGCAAGCGGGATCCATGCCCATGTCAGGAAGCCATAGAAAAGCAGTCCAGCCGCCAATCCCACGATAGCCCCATTGATACGAATGCCTTCCAGCTCATGATGCACTTTCGACTCGATGAATTCATTCAGTTCCTCTTCCCGAAAACTTTCCAGGACTTCTATCATAGACCATGATAAGAAACCATGCTCATAGGTGATGAGCTCTGCGATCAAATCTTCCGATAGTGTCCAGCTTCTGTCTAAATTCTGAGTCTTCTATAGAAGAAATACTTTGCTCTATAGCTGGTTTCAATTTTTCTGCCAAAGCTGGCACACCCCAATGGTGCTGAAAATCAGAAATCCCCTCGTCGATCCGTTTTTCCAAAGGGAAGGAAGCGAAGAGACCCCGCCCAAATTCCTGCAGCGCCTCCAACGTAGCCGGTTCTTGCAGGAAACGAGCAATCAGAAGATCCCACTGTGACAAAAGCTCCTGATGAAACGGATTGTCCTCCCTTTTCCATGCTTCCATTTCTTCGGCTAAAGCATCCAATGCCGCCTCAGCCAACTGGTCATAATCGATCGCGCCAAACCATTTCCCGAGCGTATAGCCGATAGATCCCAAGAAGCCTTTCTCTTCCCGGTCGCCTGCCTTTCTCAGCTGCTCTGCCAGTTTGTGTCGAAGGGATGGTTCCTCGATTTTCCGTTTTCCCTCCTCCAAAAGACGAAGAAGCCATTTTTCCCGATTCATCTCCTGCTGTAACCGCCCTTGCGCGAAAGAAATAAAAACAGGCAGCCATTTCTGCGATTCACTCCGTCCCCAAGTGGCTATGTCTTCTCTATGGCTAGACAGAAATTCCACTGCATAGGTGGCTCCCTTCGCTGCCAATGTTTGGGAAATAGATTCTCTGTGACTGGTAAGCCATGGAAGACATAGATCCATCAAGGAAAGACGGGATATCTTTGCCAGCAAATTCTTCGGACTCAAAAGGCTCTGATTCATTTCTACCACTTTTTGAATAATCCGATCCCGGTTGGCTGGAACGAGCGGCTTGATAGGAAGAAAATGTTTCCGAAAGAGTGCCTCTACGGCAATGAAATCTGCTGCGCATCCGATACAGCAGGACTGGGCCATGAAATAAACCAGGTCTGCCCAATACGTGCCCTGCCAGGGACTTCCCTCTTTGAGCCAAAGAGAAAATAGCAGAAAAAGCAGTGAAAAGAAACAAATCCCATTGGCCGTTTTATATCGTTTCATTTCTACGCCTCCTTATATTACGGTTAATGATTGATGGTTGTCAGTATGCATAAACGGAAACGCTGATTAAATCGCAGAGCCGGATTTCATATGGATTTTTATACATAGCTTCGTCATCATCTTCCTTAAATAGCTCGCTATTCGCGTCGGATGATTCCTTGCTCTGTATAAAAATCCAAGAATGAAATCAGACAACGATTTAATCAGTGTTTCCAAAAATCCAAGAGTAGAATCTGACAACTATTGCATCAGTGTTTCCCATAGGAGTGATACAGCAAAAAAGGCCGCTCCCAAGAAAGCTCCCCACAGAGAACCATTGATACGAATGGCCGCCACATCTTCAGATACAGATTTTTCTGCCAAGGACGCCATCGTCCGGCCATCATAACCAGCCAAAGCCTTCTCCACCACCGACGCCGCCATGCGATGCATCCATCCCACATGCGGCCGCACCAGACGTAAGAAGAAGGCATCGAAATCCCGCCGCTTCTCCTGAGCAGAAAGCTGTCCGTCCACCAAAGAAAGTAAAGCCTCTGCCAACTGATCAGCCCCTGTCAAGGTAGACATGGCAAATATCTAAAAAAATTACTGCCGTAAATTCCATGTTGGTGTTTTAGCATCAGCATGGGATTTGCGGCATTTTGTTATGCCGCGAATTTTGCTTTGTATTTCT
>ENA-OPWH01002417-OPWH01002417.1-human-gut-metagenome-genome-assembly--contig:-NODE-2417-length-10150-cov-1.508172_pt1 | contig 10150 bp, 10 predicted proteins | sample MGYA00241506_ERZ502004 | MGnify/ENA primary metagenome ERZ502004 (study PRJEB25962, sample SAMEA2043049) | human gut metagenome | biome: human gut; feature: human-associated habitat; material: faeces... | reverse complement strand
CTTCATCAACCGGCTGAAGTTCATCGATTCCATCATATTCCTGATTAACTCCGAACTTTGCTTCCATCTTAAGGTCTGCAAGCGCATAATCTGTAGTTTCTCCATTTTCTGTTACACTGATAGAAACAACTTCATAGGTTCCACTCTGATACTCATCTTCGTAATACTTTTCAAACAGATACAGATTTCCTTCCGATCTACTGATACACCAGTCTTCCCAGGTATCATCATCTTTTCGTACATGAAGTACCATCTGCTCTATGTACTCGTCTTCTGTTCCCCAGGATACAACAATTCGCTGTGTCTCCGGTGTCTGCAGATATGGACTTTCCACGTAAGCATAATTCATGCTGCTTTCTTCTGGTTGGGCTTCCTGTTCTGTCGTTTCCTGCTCTGGCGCTTCCTGCTCCTGAACATCCTGTTCCCCTTCAACATTTTCATCAACTGATTGTTGTTCTTCCGAAGTTTGTTCCTGCTGCTGTGGTTCTTCTGCCTGTACTTCAGACTTCTGCTCTTCTGTCTGGTCCTCTGTTGTCGTCTGTGTTTTTGCAGCTGGCGCATCTGCCGCATATACCGGCATTGTTGTACCAATCATTGAAAAGATCAGCAATGCTACACTGCATTTTTTCAACCAGTTCTTCATTATACACTCCTCTTCTCTTACTCATCTGCTGTCATGTATCCCTCAAGTACTGTATGGCCAGTCTCTAATGGCTGTCCGTTTTCAGTAATCTTAAGTCTTTCACATCCATACGTTTTCAGGAAAGACTTCGTAATACATGTGAGTATTTGTTGTTCTCCTGTCGTCCCCATGCTTCTGATATAAGAACCAGTTCCGGAATCTACATCAAGATCAATTGTCTTCTGTTCCTGATCAACATTGCAGCTGTTCATCTTGCACTCGCCGCTAAGAACGCCTTCCCCTATTAAGCCGTTCCAGATATCGGTTGTTTGGAGCAGATTTGTTCTGATCTCTGCGCATTCGATTTCTTCACTGTCGGATATATAATATAATTTCAGAATCTGATCCTGAGCTTCATGGTCTCCGCTGTCTTCTTCTTTGCTGTCATTTTCTTCCACTTGCTCATCCTTTTGTTCTGTTTTGTCCTGCGTTGGTTCTGTCTTTTCCTGACTGGTATCTTGCTTTTCCTCTTGCTTTGCATCTTGCGTCGTATCCGTTACTTCTTTTGAAGTATCTGTACCACTGCATCCCAAGAGCATAACACTGAGACTCAATGCCATTACAAATACCAATATTTTCCTCATCTCGCACCTCCTTCCTTAATCTTGTCTATTATACAATAGTTCACAATTTTTGTCTATTTTCGACACGAAATAATTTCCCGAAAATGGATATTTATTAAAAAGCAGGAATTTATCTCCACCCTTTTTTCAACAAACATTTTGTTTTATGCCATATTTCCCTTCAAAATCAACAAGGCAAGCTCCATAGTCTCATCCCATGTTGCTTGCCTTCTTAATCTCACACTATTTACTTCTCCGGATACAATCCCTTTTCAACCAGCGCCTTCACTTCATTCACAACCAGTTCTTTATCTTCTTTATAAGTCACCCCGAACCACTTATCATGTGATTTCAGCACTTTTACTTCGACTTTTCCTTCTTTCAGAAGATCTCCGATAATCGTTGGAAGCAGATACTCCCCTTTCAGATTGCCTTCTTCCTGTGCTGCCACAAATTCTGCGAATCCTTTTTCGAGGATCTCAAAGAATTCTGGTGTGAGTCCCCACATATTCATGGAAACCGGCGTGTCTGCATCGATCGGTGTCTCTTTTCCATCTGTTGCAACTGCTGCACCTGCCTGTGTCTTGATGATATTGGATGTCTCCACGATTTCTGTAAGCATCTGATTCGCATCAACCTTGCACACTCCACGGGTTACTCCGCCATTTTCACTTAATGTGTTCTTCAGTACGAATCCAACCATGCTGATCTGCATTTTATCTGCCTGCTTTTCCGGTGTTGTCAGTTCTTTGAATGCTTCCACATAGGCTTCTTTTCCATAATAATCATCCGCATTGATTACCAGGAATGGTTCTTTTACCACATCCTTACACATAAGAACCGCCTGGCCTGTTCCCCATGGCTTGGTTCTGCCCTGTGGAACACTGTATCCTGCCGGAAGCGAATTTATGTCCTGATATACATATTCCACATCCATAATTGATGCTATTCTGTCACCGACAATTTCCTTAAAATCGGCCTCTATGTCTTTACGTATAATAAAAACTACTTTGTTGAAACCTGCCTTCCGAGCGTCATATATGGAATAATCCATAATTATCTCACCGTTAGGTCCCATTTTCTCAAGCTGTTTGATGCCCCCACCAAACCGGCTTCCGATTCCGGCCGCCATTATTACAAGTGTTGTATTCATATATCCTCCTATTATTGTATTATTCGCCGTAAATAGTATCAATGAGCAGTTCTACATTCTTCTTGTAATCCGGAAGAAGGTATGACATACCGTTTATAAATGTTCCGGTACTTGTATCATCAAACGGTACTCTGGCTGACACAAGGTCGTATCCAAGATACTTGAACGCATCGGTTATCATATCCCATATCTCATCCGACTGCATATTCGTCGTAACGTTCGGAAGTGCTTTGTCAGCAAAATCAGTGAGTTCGTTAAGATTCATTGATTTGAATTTTTCAAATAATTTAGTCATTATTTTACGCTGTCTGTTAGTACGCTCGTAATCGGCATTACCGACATATCTTATTCTGGCATATGCAACTGCCTGAATTCCGTTCAAATGGATCATTCCGCTTTCATTAATATAATACTGGTTGGGATCTTCATTGGTATATTTACACATATCCCTGATATATTGGTTGGCAACCGGAAGTTCCTCCGGAATCAGTTCCATATCTACGCCGCCGGCGGCATTTATTATATCAATAAGTCCATAGAAATCCACTCTGAAATACTGGTCAACATGTACCTTAAAATTACCCGAAATAGTCTTACAAAGCAGATCGCTTCCGCCGATTGCATGGGCCGCATTAAGCTTATCACATCTGTCGGCATCAGGAATATATACATACATATCCCTCATAAAGCTTGTCATTACTATCTTCTTCGTCTTATTATTAATCGATATAAGAATCATTGAGTCCGAATTACCGTTCCAGCTTCCCGAAACTCTTTCATCTGTACCTATAAGAAGTATATTCTTTACATAGTTATCAGATATAACATCTACATTCTCATAAAATGTCTTGGCATCCGCATCTATAAGGCTCTTCTCAACATCGCTTATATTATCCGCATCCGGCACCGTCTCATCTGTTTCATAGGTTGCATTCGGGTCTATGCTGTATGAATTACTTTCGTAATTGAGCTTGTTAAGGAATCTGCCCTTAATATAATTCTTTCCTATGAGGAACACTGCTATTGCTGCAGCCGCAATTACGATCAGCACTATCAGAAGTATCATAAGAACCTTAAACTTATTACGCGGTTTCTTCTCTTTCTTATCTTCATATACTACTTCGTCGTCCTGATCATCAAAATCTTCATGTCTCATCTTAGTGTATCCTAATCCTTCCCATATTTAATCATATGCCGAGTATATCACAGACTTGTCATCATAACAAGCGGATTTAATTCAGTTCGTCAATTACCACATCAAGGCTGCCCTTTTCTTTATCAAGCCTGTCCGATGTCCATCTGGTTATTTTCGGTCTGCATCCGGAATTGTCCCTTACCAGGGAAAAAACCTGTTTAATATACTCAAATGTAACCGCGGCGTCAAGTTTGGATTCTCCTGCGTTACGCGCACCAAACGCATACGGTATTTCTGTTATTTTGTTGTATCTGCATCTTGCAAGCATTTCTATCATAATTTTCCATCCGAGCGGCTTAAGTGTCACTCCGTCAAGAATCTCACTGCGGAACATATATACCCCGCCGGTGGGATCCGATATATGTCTAAGGCACGGAAGCATTATTTTGCCTATGTACCTGGCTGTTGCCGATACGCTTTTGCGCCATATATTAAGGCCTCCGTCGCTTCCGCCCGGTATAAAACGGCTTGGTATACATATGTCTGCACCGCGTCTCATTGCGCAGTACATCTGTTTCAAAAGTACCGGCGGATGCTGCAGATCCGCATCCATAACCGCATAATAATCTCCATCAGCAATGGAAAAACCGCGTATTACGGCGCCTGCAAGTCCATCCCCATTATTCCTGTGTTCACCACCTATATTATATTCGGGGTGTTCCTGCCGGAGTTCTTCTATACACTCCCACGTATCATCAGTACTGTCATCCACAAAGACTATATTGTAAGGAATTCCTTTTAAAACGTCATAAATCATTTCCGACAGCTTACCCACATTATCTTTTTCATTGCGCGTGGGTATGATTATTGATATTTTTTTGAGTTTCATCATAAATACCTCTCCATATTATTTGACTCTATGCTGTTAATCAGTGCTTTTATCGAATCATGTTCCGATACCGGACATACAAGAAGTGTATCATCTGCATCAACTATTATCAGGTCTTTTACCCCGCTTGCCGCAATCAGACGGTCACCGCCTTTAATCACACAGCCTGTGCATCTGTCGGCGATAACATTACCTTCAAGATAATTGCCGCCGTCATCTGTTATTCCGATACGCTTAAGTGCGGCAAAACTTCCCGCATCATCCCAGCCGAAATCACCAATAACGGTATATATCTTATCACTTTTCTCCAGGATTGCCACATCAACGGATTCAGCCCTTGCCGATGCAAAAATCTCATCGCGTTCCAAAAGATTGTCTGCCTTGTAATACTTCTCAACTGTTTCCAGTATGTCCTGAGCGTATTTACTATATTCATCATAAAGCACTGACGTACGCCATACGAACATCCCGCTGTTCCACAGATAATTACCTTCATGAAGATATTTAAGAGCACGCTCTGCATCCGGTTTCTCGACAAACCGTTCAACCTTGTACATATCCGTTTTGTCCTCAGGTATGTATTTGATGTAACCATATCCCGTCTCCGGATAATTGGGTCTTATGCCGATGGTAAAAAGCCCGGCCGCAGTGCCGGCCGCTTCAACAAGTTCCGATAATGTATCCGTAAAAAGCCCTGTATTTTTCACTACATGATCCGACGGAAGAACGATCATAACCGCATCATCGAATCTCTTTCTTACTACATTCAATGCAAGGGCTATACAGGGTGCTGTATTCCTTCCCACCGGCTCACATATGATATTATCACAGCTGATACCCGGAAGTTGGCTTTCGACCATTTCCCTGTAGCATGCATTTGTCACAACATAAATATTCTCTTCCGGTACTATTCCGTTAAGACGTTCCACCGTATTCTGAAGCATCGACCTGTTATCACCCGTAATGCTAAGAAACTGTTTTGGCTTATTTTTACGGCTTACCGGCCAGAACCGTCTGCCCTGTCCCCCTGCCATTATCACTGCGACTTTCTCCATACGCTGTCCCCTTTGTGTATCATATTTGAGCAAAGAAATCCCGTAGTTTCTCTATTGCTTTCTTCTCTATTCTGCTGACATAACTTCTGCTTATTGACATTTCACCGGCCAATTCCCGCTGTGTCGTCTCCTTCAATCCTCCGAGACCGTACCGGCGCATGATTATCGTTTTTTCTCTAGGCGTCAGTGCACTGTCAAGCGCCTTTCGCAGGATTTCAATATCACATTTAAGAATATAACTGTCAATAAAATTTTTCTCACCGGTCTCGATTACATCAATTATGCTTATTTCGTTGCCTTCCCGATCGGTTCCTATCGGTTCCTGCAATGAGACATCCAGCTGTCTTTTTCTGTCATTGCGCATTGCCATAAGCAATTCATTATCTATGCATTTGGCAGCATAGGCAGCCAGCCTGTTGCCCTTGGTACAGTCAAATGTCCTAACTGCTTTGATAAGTCCAATCGTACCTATTGATATGAGTTCCGACGTTTCGCGGTCAGAAAGGCTGTAGTGCTTTACCATATGTGCCACGAGCCTCATATTTCTAATTATGAGAACATCTCCCGCCCTGACATCGCCATTGCGGTATTTCTCAAGATATTCCTTCTCTTCCTTGGCAGACAAAGGCTTTTCAAATGTTTTCATATATTTACCCGCGAAATATGCAATTAATATATTTTATGTTATTTTCGCGTTATCGTGCCTGTCAGCCATCAAAAAAGATTATTCCTGCCGTCTCAGTATGCAATTGTCTGCAGGTATATATGCATTACCATTATTATCCTGCACTTTAAAATATACTTTCTGTTTAGGATGAGGTGCACTTTCCATCGGATTATGCATATCATCTTCTATATCTGTAACTTTAACATCAATATTGGTGCCGTCAGGCATCATAACTTCTACAATCTCCCCGACCGAAAATTTATTACGCTGTTCAAGGTATGTTCCGCCATCATCGGATGCTGTTATTCCGAGATAGGTATATTCTTTGATATAGGTATTGTTGTCATATATCTGTGTATCCTTGTCCGGTTTGCCGAAGAAAAATCCGGTTGTATATTTTCTGTATGTGCATTTGGCTATTTCTTCTTTGTAAAAAGGGATCCGGCTTCTGTAATATTCCTCGCTCTTAAGATAATCGTCTATCGCAAGTCTGTATGTCCTCGCAACCGTTGCCACATATAACGCGGTTTTCATTCTTCCTTCTACCTTAAAACTGTTAATCCCGGAATTTACAAGTTCCGGAATATGCTCTATCATGCACAGATCTTTGGAATTAAATATATATGTTCCTCTTTCGTTTTCAAAAACAGGCATATATTCTCCCGGTCTCGATTCCTCCATAAGGTAATACTGCCACCTGCACGGATGTGTGCATGCTCCCTTGTTGGCATCACGGCCTGTCATAAAGCTCGACAGAAGACATCTTCCGGAATACGAGATGCACATGGCTCCATGTATAAACGTTTCTATTTCAAGGTCATCCGGTATGCGTTCCCTTATCTGCTTTATTTCGTTAAGAGAAAGTTCCCTTGCCGTAACAACTCTCCTTGCTCCGAGCCTGTGCCAGAAATTAAAAGTCTCATAATTGGTATTATTGGCCTGTGTGCTTATGTGAATATCAATGTCCGGTACAACTTCTTTAGCTATGGTAAACATTCCCGGATCGGATATTATAAGTGCATCCGGATGGACTTTACTTCCAAGTTCCTCAAAATAAGCTCTTGCACCGTCAAGATCGTAATTATGTGCAAGAATATTGGCAGTAACATATACTTTGACATTGTGTTCGTGTGCAAACCTGACACATTCTGCCATCTCTTCTATTGTAAAGTTCTTCGCTTTAGCCCTTAAACCAAATGCTTCTCCGCCGATATATACGGCGTCCGCACCATAAAGCACCGCAATGCGCAGCACTTCCGGTGAACTGGCCGGAATAAGTAATTCTATATCTTCTTTCTTAATCTTGGTTTCTGCCATATCAATATCTCCATTATTATTTTCTGACGCTTAACGTTATACCGTCGCCTATCGGAACTATCGTAGTCTCAAGTTCATCACAATGCGTTACAGCATACAGATATTCTCTCATTCTTTCATAAATTGTCCGGTTTCTTCTTGTTACACCGAAACGCGGTTCGATTATCTCGCCTTCCTGAAGTACGTTATCCGTTATCAGAACCGCACCCGGTTTGAGCAGTCTTAAGATTTCCGGTAAAATCACAATATACTGTGCCTTCGCCGCATCCATAAATATGAAATCATACTGTCCTTCAAGCGATTTTAATATTTCTCCTGCATCACCTTTTAGGAGTGTTATTTTATCGGCCGCGCCGGCCCTTTCTATATTCTGCAAGGCCTTCTCAATCCGCGGCGGATAATTCTCTATCGTTGTTATATGCGCACCGTCTGCCATATTCCGGCTCATAAAAATCGAAGAATATCCGACTGCCGCACCTATTTCAAGAATGTCTTTTGCGCCGGTCAGCCTTAGCATTGTCCTAAGAAAGCTTTCCATTTCCTTACGGATTATCGGAACGCCCTGCTCTCTCGCTTCTTTTTCTATAATATTACAAATAGGGCTGTTCCCCTTATCAAACGAGTTGATAAAGGAAACGACCCTTTCATTAACTATATCCTGCATATCAGTCCTCTGATTTGGTATCCTGTCTGGTAGATAATGCTGACATTATCTCAGATGGTTTCATCGCATTATTAAGTTTGTATGTTCCCGGAATAAATTTCTTACTGTATTCCGCAAGAATCACCTGTGCTTTAAATACATTGGTATCGTTTATGAGACCGTTATCTTTAAGTATCTGCGCAACCTGGGATGTAGTATAATCACGTGGTATTATAACTTCAACCTCAACTGCGTTATCTGCGGATGCCACGGCTTCTTCAGTAAATACCGCTTTGCCGAAATTAAACATGGTTCTTCCGCACAAATACAATAACATCACTATCAGAACAAATACCAATGTACGACATGAAACAGATAATACTGTTCCCGCTAACTTTCTGCCTTCCATGCTCTACCTCCGGCTGTTATCCCAGGAATTCACTGTCAAATTCTATATCGGACATAACATTTCTGTTGATGTCCTGAATGAGCCGTCCAAGACCGACTTCCGAGTCGAGAAATCTGCTTGCAACCGGATTAGCGTGCAGGTTCTTTGACAGTGCTGAAAGATTACTGTATTCTTCATATGACATAGTACCTTCCATACCATTCTGTCTGGCAAAATTCTGCCTGCGCAGTTCATTTACCTGTGCATATAAATCCGGCTGTTCCTTCAAAGCGGCAAGCGCTTCCCTGTAATCACGGTATTCATCACTCCGGACAATCGCCTGTGAAAGCTGCCTTGCTATAATATCCGTCTCTCTGTCTTTAATTTGAACGAATCCATCATCCATACTTTACGAAACCTCCATTATGATAGGGAGTATCATCGGTGTACGCTTCATTTTCTTCCAGATGTAATCACCAAGGCTGTCTTTGATTACGCCTTTGATCTTCGACCAGTCAGCATTGTTGCCATTCTCTATCTGTCGTACAACAGCCTCATAAACAACCGATGTCGCATCCTCTATGAGCATTTCCGATTCCCTTACATATACAAAACCTCTTGTTACAATATCAGGTCCTGCAAGGAGCTGTCCTGTATACTGGTCAAGCGTAAGAACCACTATAATTATACCGTTCTCGGCAAGGGTCTGTCTGTCTCTTAATACTATGTTACCTACATCACCGACTCCAAGTCCGTCCACCATAAGGCTTCCACTAGGAACAGTTCCTACCTTGGATGCTATATTCGGTCCGAGTTCAAGTACATCGCCCGAAGAAAGTATGAAAATATTATCCTTAGGAATTCCCATGCTCTCCGCAAGTTCTGCATGGCGGACAAGATGTCTGTATTCGCCGTGGACAGGGACTGCGTATTTAGGTTTAAGTATTGAATAGATAAGTTTAATCTCTTCTTGTGATGCATGTCCTGACACATGTGTATCCTGGAATATAACCTTAGCACCCTTCATGGACAATTCGTTAATAACTCTTGCCACTGATTTCTCATTGCCCGGAATCGGTGTTGCGCTTACTATGATAACATCACCAGGCTTTATGGTTACCTTCTTATGGATTGATGCCGCCATTCTTGAAAGTGCCGCCATCGATTCACCCTGGCTTCCTGTCGTGATTATTGTAATCTTATCATCCGGATAACGCTTTATCTCTTCGCTGTCAATGAGTGTTCCATCCGGTATCTGAAGATATCCAAGTTCTGATGCCACATTAATAATATTGACCATACTGCGGCCTTCCACCGCAACCTTTCTTCCGAAACGGTATGCAGTGTTGATGATCTGCTGCACACGGTCCACATTGGACGCAAAAGTCGCAATGATGATCCTGGATGTACGGTACTCATTAAAAAGATTATCAAATACATGTCCCACCGTACGCTCAGACATGGTAAATCCCGGTCTCTCCGCATTGGTACTCTCACACATCAATGCAAGTACACCTTTCTTTCCGATCTCTGCAAAGCGCTGCAGATCGATGGCATCTCCGAATACCGGTGTGTAATCTACCTTGAAGTCTCCTGTGTGTACCACGATTCCTACCGGAGAGTAAATGGCAAGCGCGGATGCATCCTGGATACTGTGG
>ENA-OPWH01002415-OPWH01002415.1-human-gut-metagenome-genome-assembly--contig:-NODE-2415-length-10152-cov-4.686342_pt1 | contig 10152 bp, 9 predicted proteins | sample MGYA00241506_ERZ502004 | MGnify/ENA primary metagenome ERZ502004 (study PRJEB25962, sample SAMEA2043049) | human gut metagenome | biome: human gut; feature: human-associated habitat; material: faeces... | reverse complement strand
TGAAGAATCTCATCAAAAATATAAAGGCACGTCCTGCTGAAGAATGACGGCACCCTGCCCCTGAAGAAGGGCTGCAAGGTCTACGCCGAGGCCTTCGGCAAGAGCGCCGAAGCCAGCGAAGCTGCCACCAAGGCCCTGCGGGAGATGCTGGGCGATGTGGTTCTGGTGGATGACCCCGCCGCAGCCGAGATCGCCCTGCTGATGGTCAGCCCCCAGTCCGGTGCGTACTTCAACGCTACCCCCGGCTATCTGGAGCTGGATATCTGCGAGGACAAGACCGTCTGCAACGTGGACGAGAGCGGCAAGCCCACCGCCGAGACCCACAAGGAGACCACGCTGGTGGGTGCCAACCGCATCCCCGGCATCGCCGAGGCGGTCCACGCACACGGCGGCAAGGTCGTCTCCAACATCAACTGCCCGCTGGCTTGGGAAGTCGGCAGCATCGAGAAGGTCTCCGACGCGCTGACCGTCGGCTTCGACACCTATCCTTCCGCTACGCTGGACGTCATCTTCGGCCGCTTTGCCCCGGTCGGCAAGCTGCCGCTGACCCTGCCCAAGGGCGATGAGGTTCTGGCTGTCAACGCGGACGGCGTCTGCGTCAGCCCCAACGACGTGCCCGGCTACGCCAAGGATGCCTACATGCCCGACGGCATGAAGGACGAGAACGGCAAGGCTTACGCCTACCGCGACGCCGCCGGCAACTACTATGAGATGAACTTCGGTTTGAATTACTAAGCTTTTATCGATAATCAACACCCCTTCCGTGTTGTTGATTATCGATTTTTACAAGGAGAATCAAATGCCTCAGACACAGAAAAAGCAAGATATGGGCACCGGCGACGTCAAGAAGCTGCTGCTCCAGCTGATGATCCCGGCGGTCGTAGCGCAGGTGGTCAACCTACTGTACAACATCGTGGACCGCATCTACATCGGCCACATCTCCGGCATCGGTGCGGCGGCGCTGACGGGCGTGGGCCTGTTCACCCCCATCCTGATGCTGCTGAACGCCTTTGCCATGCTCATCGGTGCGGGCGGTGCCCCCCGCACCGCCATTGCCATGGGCCAAGGCGATAAGGAGCAGGCAGAAAAGATCATCAGCAACAGCTTCACCATGCTGATGATCTTCGCGGTGCTCCTGACCGTCGTGTTCTACGCCAGCGCACCCACCCTGCTGCGCCTGTTCGGTGCCAGCGATACCACCCTGCCTTACGCGCTGGCCTACAGCCGCATCTACATCCTCGGCTCGGTCTGCGTCCTCATCGTGATGGGCATGAACCCCTTCATCACAACGCAGGGCTTCGCCAAGATCAGTATGCTCACCACCGTCATCGGTGCGGTCATCAACATCATTCTGGACCCCATCCTGATCTTCGCGTTGGGTCTGGGCGTGCAGGGTGCGGCCATCGCCACCGTGCTCAGTCAGGCCGTGGGTGCCATCTGGATCCTGCGCTTCCTCACCGGCCCCAAGACCACTCTCAAGCTGAAAAAAGAGTACCTGAAGCCGGAAAAGAAGACCATCCTGCCCGTCGTAGCGCTGGGCATATCTTCTTTCGTCATGCTCTCCACCGAGAGTCTGCTCTCCATCAGCTTCAGCTCCAGCCTCGCCCGGTACGGCGGCGACGTGGCCGTGGGCGCTATGACGGTCATCACCAGCGCTTCCCAGCTGGCGACCCTGCCCCTTCAGGGCATCTGCCAAGGCGGCCAGCCGGTGATGAGCTTCAACTTCGGCGCGGGCAAAAAGAGCCGCGTCAAGGAGGCCTTCCGCTTCCAGTTGACCCTCTGCTTCGGCTACACGACCCTGTTCTGGCTGCTGATGATGCTGGTTCCCGGCGCGGTGGCGGGCATCTTCACTTCGGACGCCGCCCTCATCGGGTACACCACGTGGGCCATGCGCATCTATATGGCCGGCATCTTCGCCATGGGCGTTCAGATCGCGTGCCAGCAGAGCTTCATGGCGCTGGGGCAGGCCAAAGTCAGCTTGCTGCTGGCCTGTCTGCGCAAGATCATCCTGCTGATCCCCCTCATCTTCATTTTGCCGCATCTGGTTTCTGAACCCGTTTTCGGCGTCTTCCTCGCCGAGCCGGTCAGCGACATCCTTGCTGCAGCCGTTACCGCCTTCACCTTCTTCACACGGTTCAATAGGATCTTGGACAAGGGTGCGGGCAAAGTCTGATTGAACGGAGGTACACCATGGAAAAGAACGTTCTGAACACCGACCTCTCCGGCAAAGTCGCCGTTGTCACCGGTGCCAGCGGCACCCTCTGCTCCATCTTCGCCAAGGCCTTGGCCCGCGCGGGAGCGAAAGTTGCCCTGCTGGGCCGCAATATGGACAAGCTCAAGGCGCTGGCCGATGAGATCGAAGCCGAGGGCGGCGTGGCCAAGGGCTACACCTGCAACGTCATGAACAAGGCCAACTGCTTACAGGTGGCCGAGGACGTGCTGGCTGACCTCGGCCCCTGCGACATCCTCGTGAACGGTGCGGGCGGCAACAATTCCCGCGCCAATACCGACAAGGAATATTTCGAGATGGGCGACCTCGACACCGACACCGTGACCTTCTTCGACCTCGACGAGAGCGGCGTGGAGATGGTGTTCAACCTGAACTTCATCGGCACCCTGCTGCCGACCCAAGCCTTTGCCCGCCAGATGGTCGGCCGCGAGGGCTGCAACATCCTGAACATCTCCAGCATGAACGCCTACCTGCCCCTGACCAAGATCCCGGCCTACTCCGGCTCCAAGGCCGCCGTGACCAACTTCACGCAGTGGCTGGCCGTCCACTTCAGCAAGGTGGGCATCCGGGTCAACGCCATTGCGCCGGGCTTCTTCGCCAGCGACCAGAATGCAAAGCTCCTCTACAACGAGGACGGCACCCCCACCGCCCGCACCGGCAAGATCCTTGCCGCCACCCCCATGGGCCGCTTCGGCGACAGCAAGCGTGACCTCGTGGGCGCGCTGCTCTTCCTGCTGAACAACGACGCCGCCGGGTTCATCACCGGCATCTGCCTCCCCGTGGACGGCGGCTTCTCTGCCTATTCGGGCGTGTAACCCCTAACACAAAAAAACTGCCGCACCGGGTGTGTTCCCCGATGCGGCAGTTTTCTTTGTTATTGGTTCGCCAGCAGCACTGCCAGAACAGCCTTCTGGACGTGGAGGCGGTTTTCCGCTTCCGTGAAGATCTCGTCGGCGTGCTCCTCAAAGACGGCAGTGGAGATCTCCTCGCCGCGGTGGGCGGGCAGACAGTGGAGCAGCAGGGCGTCGGATCTTGCCTTGCTCATGAGCGGACTCGTGACCTGAAATCCCGCGAAATCCCGCAGACGGCGCTCGCTCTCCGGGGTGCCGGGGGCGGTGTTCCATGCCGCCGTCACCACAACGTCGGCGTCCTTGACGCCCTCGGCGGGGTCGGTCAGGAGCTGGAACTTTGCGCCGTACTTGTGGGCGAACATCAGCACGTCGGCGGCGGGGCGGTAGCCCTGCGGGCAGACGCAGCGGACCTTCATGCCCGCCAGCAGACAGCCCACGATGAGGCTGTTGGCCATGCTGCAGCCATCCCCGATGAAGCAGAGGGTCTGGCCTTCCAGCGCACCGCGGCGCTCCCGGATGGTCATCAGGTCGGCCAGCACCTGACAAGGGTGGGCGTAATCGGTCAGGCCGTTGATGACCGGCACCCCCGCCAGCTCGGCGAACTCTTCGAGGTCGCTCTGGCGGTAGGTGCGCCACACCACGCAGTCGTAATAGCGGCCCAGCACGCGGGCAGTGTCCTTGAGGGGCTCGCCCCGGCCGGACTGCAATTCGGTGGCGGCGTTCATGTAATTTCCAAGGCCGCCCAACTGATACACACCCACCTCAAAGCTGGTGCGGGTGCGGGTGGAGTTTTTGGAGAACATCAGCGCCACGCTCTTGCCCTTCAGCAGGGGAGCGGTGCCCCCGGCTTTCTGGTCTGCCTTGAGCTTGTCCGCCACATCGAGGATGTGGGTCAGCTCTTCGGGGGTGAGGTCGCCCATTTTCAGCAGATGTTTCATGCCTGTTCCTCCGGCGATTTCTGAGCCATTTCGGACAGCACCTCGTTCAGGATGGTCAGGGCCATCTCCACATCGTGAGCCGTCAGGGTCAGGGGCGGCAGCAGACGCAGACGTGTTTTGGCCGTCAGCACCAGCAGGCCCTTTTCGCGGCACGCCGCGAGGACATCCGCTGCCTTGACGTTGCCGAAGAACTCGATGCCCACCATCAGGCCGATGCCGGAGATGCTCTTGACCATGGGGAGCTTGGCCAGACCGGTGCGCAGCTGGACTGCGCGCTCGTTCACGTTGGCAAGGAAGCTTTGGTCCATCCGGTCCACCACGACATTGGCACCGGCGCAGACCACCGGGTTGCCGCCGAAGGTAGAGCCGTGGGTGCCCGCACCCATGCCCTCGGCCACTTTCGCGTTCATCAGGACCGCGCCGATGGGCAGACCGCCGCCAAGGCCCTTGGCCAGCGTCACCACATCGGGCTTGAGGTTGTAGTGCTCGCAGCACAGGAAGGTGCCGGTGCGGCCAACGCCGGTCTGGACTTCATCCACGATGAGGACGAGATCCTTTTCATCGCAGAGCTTCCGAACCGCCTGAACATACTCCGGGTCCAGTGCCACAACGCCGCCCTCGCCCTGCACCAGCTCCAGCATCACCGCGCAGGTATGGCGGTCCACCAGCTCGGTCAGCGCCTCCAAGTCGCCCGCCGGGGCGTAGAGGAAGCCCTCGTTGAAGGGGCCGAAGTAGTTGTGGAACACCTCCTGACCGGTGGCGGTCAGGGTGGCGATGGTGCGGCCGTGGAAGCTGTTCACCAGCGTGATGACGGTATCGCGGCCCTTGCCGTAGTGGTCGAAGCTGTACTTGCGGGCCGCCTTGATGGCGCCCTCGTTGGCCTCGGCGCCGGAGTTGCCGAAGAAGACCTTGCTCATGCCGGTGCGCTTGCACAGCTTTTTGGCCAGCTTGCCGCAGGGGGCGGTATAGTAGAGGTTCGACGTATGCTGGAGCTTGTGGGCCTGTTCGGCCACGGCCTCGGCCCAGTCCACATCGCAGTAGCCAAGGCTGTTGACGCCGATGCCGCTGGTGAGATCCAGATACTTCTGGCCCTCCGGGCCCTCGGCGTACAGGCCGTGGCCCTTTTCCAGCACGATGGGATTGCGGTTATAGGTGTGCAGGACGTATTCGCTGTCCCGCTTGATGACTTTTTCGGAATCCATAGATTGTTCCTCCTTCGGAGCGTCCTCGCCCTCTCAGTCTCGCTTCGCTCGCCAGCTCCCCCATAGGGGGAGCTTTTTCTCTTATTATACAGTTCTTCTGTCCTTTCAGCAAGTCTTACTCCTGATGACTTCTCCGGTAGAAACGGGTGCCGGAGCCGCGGTTGGAGAACAGCTCCAGCAGGATGGAGTGGGGAACACGGCCATCGATGATGACGGCCTCGTGGACGCCTTGATAGATGGCGTCGGCCATGCCGCCGATCTTGGGGATCATGCCGCCCGCGATGATGCCCGCGGACTTGTAGCCCTCGATCTCGGAGACTTCCACTTCGGGGATGAGGGTGGACTCGTCGTCTTTATCCCGCAGCAGACCCGCGATGTCGGTCATGGAAACGAGCTTTTCCGCCTTGAGCGCAATGGCGATCTGGGCGGCAGCGGTATCGGCGTTGACATTGTACGCCTGACCGAGGTCGTCCATGCCCACCGTCGCGATGACCGGGATGTAGCCGCCGTTCAACAGGTTCTGGATCAGGGTGGGGTCCACATGGATGATCTCGCCCACATGGCCCAGCTGGGGGTCCAGCTCGGTGCAGCGGAGCATCTGGCCGTCCATGCCGCACAGGCCCACGCCGCGGCCCCGGAGCTTGGCCACAAGGTCCTTGTTCACCTTACCGGCCAGCACCTGCTGGACGATCTCCATGGTGGCGTCGTCCGTCACCCGCAGACCGTTTGCAAAATGGCTCTCCACGCCGACCTTCTTCAGCATTTCGTTGATGGCCGGGCCGCCGCCGTGGACCAGCACCACCCGCACGCCCAGCAGCGTCAGGGTGACGAGGTCGTTCATGACAGCATTCTTCAGCGTCTCGTTGATCATGGCGTTGCCGCCGTATTTGATGACCATGGTCTTGCCGTGGTATTTCTGGATGTAAGGGGTCGCCTCCGAAAACAGGAGGGCCATTTCTTCGTTTTTCATATGTTTCCTCTTCCCGCTCTATACACGTTTCTCAGGTGCGGTAGTCGCCGTTGATCTTGACGTAATCGTAGGTCAGATCACAGCCCCACGCCTTTGCGCTGGCATCGCCGGTGCCCATATCCACCTTGACGAGGACATCGTGCTCCGCCAGAACCTTGGCCGCTTCCTCCTCGCTGTAGGGGTGGTAGGCGGCATTCTCGCAGACATACACCTCGCCCGCCGCACTGGACAGCCAGACGCAGACCTTATCGATGGAGAAATCGCCGGGGGTGTAGCCGATGGCACAGAGGATGCGGCCCCAGTTGGCGTCCCGGCCAAAGACCGCCGCCTTGAACAGGTTGGAGCAGACCACGCTGCGGGAGACCGCCCGCGCCGTCTTCAGGTCGGGCGCATGGGTCACTTCGCAGGTGATGAGGTGGGTCGCGCCCTCGCCGTCACCGGCGTGCTCGGCGCACATGTGCTCGGCAATGGCGGTCAGGGCCGCCACGAAGGCGTCATAGTCCGCATTTTCTTCCACGATCTCCGGGTTGCCCGCCAGACCCGACGCCATGATGATCAGCGTATCGTTGGTGGACGTATCCAGATCGACGCTCATCTGGTTGTAGGTGCCGGGAACCACTGTCTTGAGCGCCTTTTCCAGCAGGGCAGGGGAGACGGCGGCATCGGTGGTGTAGAAGGCCAGCATGGTGGCCATGTTGGGGGCGATCATGCCGCTGCCCTTGCCGATGGCACCCACGGTGCAGGTCTTGCCGCCCAGCTCAAACTGGATGGCGTATTCCTTTTTGTGGGTGTCGGTGGTCATGATGGCCGTTGCCGCGTCGGTGCTGCCCTGCGCGGTGGCGGCCAGCTTTTCGGCGGCGGCAGGGATGCCGCGGGCAAAGGGGTCAATGACCATGGGCTGCCCGATGACGCCGGTGGAAGCGGGCAGAACATCCTCTGCCGGAATGTTCAGCGCCTTGCCGACCAGCTCGCAGCACTCTTCGGCCAGCGCCACGCCGTTGGCGGCGCAGGTGTTGGCGTTGCCGCTGTTCACGAGGATGGCCTGTGCATAGCCGTCGGTCAGGTGGGCGCGGTCCACCTTGATGGGTGCGCCGCAGACTTTATTTGTGGTATACACACCGGCCGCTGCGCAGCGGACGTCCGCTTTAATCAGCGCCAGATCGTATTTTTCATTGTGGTTGGCGCGGATGCCGCAATGGACGCCCGCCGCCGCGAAACCCTTGGGCGCGCAGATGCCGCCCGCTACTTCCTTGTAAGACATAGGTTTACCCCCTAGCATCAAAATCCTCTTCCTTGTAAAGCTCCCACTTTGGGGGAGCTGGCAATGCCGTCAGGCATTGACTGAGAGGGCGAGTCCTTTACTCCAATCCTTCCGTTTCCGGCAGCCCCAGCATCAGATTCATGCACTGCACCGCTGCACCGGACGAGCCCTTGCCCAAATTGTCGAACAGGGAGATCAGCATCATCTGGTCGCCCGCCGCGTTCACGGTCAGGTACAGCTCCATCCGGTCGGAGCCGGAGAGGGCGTTGGAGTACAGGCCGTTTTCAGGCAGCGGCTCATTCAGCGCGTGGACGGAGACCGTTGCGCCGTCCTGATAATAATCCGCGATGCCCTCGGCCACAGCCTCGGCGGTGGTGCCCGCCAGCTTCAGGTCCAGCGGCACCAGCACCTGCATCCCGGAATAGTAATCGCAGACCACCGGCACAAAGGCGGGCGTGTGGGCCAAGCCGCTGATCTTCTGCATCTCCGGCAGATGCTTGTGGGCCAAAGTCAGGCCGTAGCTCTTGGGGGCGTCGATCTTGCTATGGGCCGGGCGGTCGGCACTCTCATATTCGGCGATCATCTTCTTGCCGCCGCCGGAGTAGCCGGAGATGCCGGTGCAGCTGAAGGGATAGTCCGCCGGGGCCAGCCCCAGCTCCACCAGAGGCCGGGCAATGCTGATGAAGCCGCTGGCGTAGCAGCCGGGCACGGCCACGCGATAGGAATTTTTGATCTTCTCTTTCTGGCCCTTCAGCTCCGGGAAGCCGTAATCCCATGCCGGGTCGGTGCGGAAGGCCGTGGAGGTATCCAGCACCTTGACATCCGGGCGGAGCAGGGGCATGACCTCTTTCGAGGCCGCATCGGGCAGGCAGAGGAAGGCGAGATCGGCGGAGTTGATGACCTTCGCCCGCTCGTTCACGTCCTTGCGGCCCTCGGCAGAGATGCTCAGCAGCTCGATCTCCGGCCGGGCGGCCAGACGGTCGGCGATGCGCAGACCGGTGGTGCCGGAAGAGCCGTCAATAAAAACTTTCACGCTCATGCGTTGTTCGCCTCCCATGCGTCCAACTGTGCGGCGGCCAGTTCGATCTGGTGTTTCACGCTGGCTTCGCTGGGGCCGCCGTAGCTGGTGCGGCCTTCGCAGCACTTGATCAGGTCGATGGCGTCGTAAATATCCTGCTGGAACAGGCTGCTGTAGCCCTTGAACTCGTCGAGGGTCAGCTCTTCGAGGGTCTTGTCCTTGGCGATGCAGTCGGAGACCATGCAGCCGGTCAGCTTGTAAGCGTCGCGGAAGGGCATTCCCTTCTTGGTCAGGTAGTCGGCGCAGTCGGTGGCGTTGATGAAGCCCTTGGCGGCGGCGCGGCGCATGTTGGCGGGCAGGGTCTTCATGGTGTCCAGCATGGGGGTCACCGTCTTCAGGCAGAGGTCGAGGGTATCCACGGCGTCGAAGATGGCTTCCTTGTCCTCCTGCATATCCTTGTTGTAGGCGAGGGGGATGCCCTTCATCATGACCAGCAGGGTGTTCAGGTCGCCGTAGACGCGGCCGGTCTTGCCGCGGATCAGCTCGGTGACATCCGGGTTCTTCTTCTGGGGCATGATGGAGGAGCCGGTGGTGAAGGCATCGTCCAGCTCAATGAACTTGAACTCCCAGCTGCACCAGAGGATGATCTCCTCGGACAGGCGGGACAGGTGCATCATGCAGGTGGAAATGGCAGCGGCCAGCTCGATGCAGAAATCGCGGTCGGACACGCCGTCCAGACTGTTGGCGCAGGGAGCCGCGAAGCCCAGCTTCTCGGCGGTGAACTGACGGTCCAGCGGGTAGGTGGTGCCGGCCAGCGCGCCGGAACCCAGCGGGCACTGGGCGTCCATCCGGGCGGTGGCGTCCTCAAAGCGCTGCAAGTCCCGCAGGAGCATCCATGCGTAGGCCATCAGCGCGTGGCCGAAGGTGATGGGCTGGGCCCGCTGCAAATGGGTGTAGCCGGGCATGACGGCGGTGGTGTTCTCCGCCGCCTTCTTGCAGATGACCTGCACCAGCTCGACGATGCGGCCCTGCAGCATCTTGCTGTAGTCCCGCAGGGTCAGGCGGATATCCAGCGCCACCTGATCGTTCCGGCTGCGGCCGGTGTGCAGCCGCTTGCCCGCGTCGCCGATGCGGGCGGTCAGGGTCTGCTCCACAAAGGTGTGGACGTCCTCGGCGTTGGGGTCGATCTCCAGCTTGCCGGAAGCCAGATCATCCGCGATGGAAGCCAGACCGTTGAGGATGTCCTCGCAGTCCTTCTCGGAGATGATGCCCTGCTTTGCCAGCATGGCGGCATGGACGCCGCTGCCGCGCATATCCTGCGCGATCATCCGCTGGTCAAAGCGGATGGAAGAGTTGAAGTCGTTGACGCGCGAATCGACCGCCTTCGAAAAACGGCCTTTCCAGAGTTGTTCTGCCATAAAAATATACCTCTTAGAAACGGCAAAGCCGCCGCAGGGGAAAACGCTCCTGCGGCGGTGCCGCCGGCAACGATGCCGGTTGGATGGAACTTCCGTGTGAAAGTGTGAAAACACACGAAAGGGAAGATGTTATAGCTGCTTACTTGACCTCCGGCCAGTTCTTGGACAGCTTTGCGCGCTCCTTGATGGACAGGCCGAACAGGTTGATGAAGCCTGCTGCATCTGCCTGGTTGTAATCCTCGTCCTCACCAAAGGAAGCGGTCT
>ENA-OPWH01002414-OPWH01002414.1-human-gut-metagenome-genome-assembly--contig:-NODE-2414-length-10156-cov-1.606574_pt1 | contig 10156 bp, 9 predicted proteins | sample MGYA00241506_ERZ502004 | MGnify/ENA primary metagenome ERZ502004 (study PRJEB25962, sample SAMEA2043049) | human gut metagenome | biome: human gut; feature: human-associated habitat; material: faeces... | reverse complement strand
TAGCTGTTGTAGTGACCCGATATTTCGGAGGAGTGCTTCTTGGTACAGGCGGCCTTGTGCGCGCCTATTCAAAGGCTGTGCAGGAAGGAGAAAGGATGATCAAGAGGGGTGATGTTTACTGGGCAGATCTGCAGCCGACAGTTGGAAGCGAACAGGGCGGGGTACGGCCTGTGATGATCTTGCAAAATGATAAAGGAAATTATTTTAGTAGTACGGTCATTATTGCACCGATGACGGCCAAGACGGGGAAACATAATCTTCCGATCCATGTGACGGTGTATGCAGGGGAAGCTGGAATTGGAAGAACGTCAATGGTGCTGCTGGAACAGATCCGGGTGCTGGATAAAAGCAGGTTGGGCGAATACATAGGGCATTTGGAAGCTGGTAGGATGAAAGATGTGGAATATGCAATGGCGGTCAGCTTAGGGCTGTTTGATGATAGTGGGATTGAAGAGGAGTTTGGCAGGGAACAGGTGGAATATGAGCAGTTTCTGCATATGTAATAGAAAGTGACGGGAGGCACAAAAGGGATGAACAAAGGGGAAGAAAAGAAAATCCATGAAATTTTAGAATCAGGCAGTATTGGGTACGCCTATCTTTTTGATGCGAAAGCAAGAAAAACCCTGGAAAAAGTAGTGTCTCTGGAGCCGGAAAATCTGGCGGCATTGTTCAGAAAGTATGGGACAGAGATGGAGTGGATGTCTGTGACGGATATGAGGGATAGAATGGTGCTGCGTGCAGCAAGTGGAAAAATCAGTTCTTGTAAGGATGAGGAAATGCGTCGGGAGATAGAGCAGCATCTGACAGCATTGTTATCGGCAGGAGAGAAAGCGACAAAGGTGCTGGAGGTAGATAAAAAAGCGGCAGACCAATACTTTGGGGAAGAGGATCAGGCAGTGACATGGGCGGAATACGGGATGGAGATCTGGTTAAGATAATATTTTGACGGTATATGGAAGCAGCAAAAGCAGATGATTCCTCCACCCAGCATTGAGAAAAAATTAGGAGGGGTTTAGTTTGGAGAAAAAAGAGAGCAGGGAATTAAGTTATAAGCTGGCTGTGAAGCTATTGGACCTGATGTTGAAAAATGGTTTTTTATTGCCGGAGGAATATGAAAAAATTGATGCTTTAAACCGTCTAACATTTAAACCGGAACTTTCCAAAGTATATGCTGAAAGCACTAGATATCCAGCAGAAATTGTGGTATTGTGTGGTGCTAATAGGAGAGGTAATTTTAAAGAGGGTATATCTGAAGATGGAGGAAAAGGAAAGCGATGGTAAAAAAGGAAAAGAAAGTCACACGGATTGATCCGGTCCGTACCACACAGCCCCTTGAACAAACACAGGAAAAACGAGTTTGTGCATATTGCAGGATCAGCACAGATTCTGAAGATCAGAAGCATTCGCTGGAAGCTCAAGTGGCATACTACAGTCGGCTCATTGGAGAGCGAAACAACTGGATTTTTTCAGGTATCTATGCGGATGAGGACAGGAGCGGAACAAAGTTGAATGGTCGGGATGAATTTCAGAAGATGATGCAGGACTGCCGGCGGGGACAGCATGATTATATTATCACAAAATCAGTCACACGATTTGCAAGAAATACGGTAGACAGTATTCAGGCGATTCGTGAATTAAAGGCTCTTGGAATAGGAATATATTTTGAAAAGGAACGGGTTGATACCCTTTCTGAAAAAAGTGAACAGCTTCTTACTATCTTAAGTTCCATTGCGCAAGGGGAATCAGAGAATATTTCTGCAAATGTCAGATGGTCTGTGGTACGGAGATTTCAAAATGGTACCTTTATTATCAGTGATCCTGCGTATGGATATTGTAAAGATCCAGATGGAAATCTGATCATTGAACCGAAGGAAGCGGCAGTAGTACGGAGGATTTTTGAAGCATATCTGGGGGGAATGGGTTCCTATACAATTGCTCAGAGCTTACAGAAGGAGGGAATCCCTACTAGCCGGAAGTCAAATGGATGGCAGGAGGGAACCGTCAAAGAAATTCTTAAAAATCCGGTTTACGAAGGGGATCTGCTTTTACAGAAGACTTGTACTACAGAAGGTATACCATTTAGAACGAAACGGAACCATGGAGAACTTCCTCAATATCTGATCAGGGATAACCATGAACCTATTATCAGCAGAGAAGAAGCGGAAGCAGTTCGTAAGCTCTGTACATATCGAAAGGAACAGCAGTGTGTCAAGGACTCAGAGGCATATCAGAACCGTTATGCATTTAGCAGCCGGATTCGGTGTGGGGTGTGCGGCAGCATATTCCGCAGGCAAAAACTATACATAGGAAAATCTTATGAAAAAGTCCAGTGGTGCTGCCATAAACATATTCAGGATAGGAAAGCCTGTGGTCAAAAGGCAATCCGAGAAGAAAATATTGAACGTTTGTTTACCAAGATGTGGAACCGGATGGCAGGAAATTATGAGGAAATATTGATGCCTTTACTGGCTGGGCTTAAAGCAGTCCCAAGAGATCCAAAGCAGGAAAGGAAGATTCGGAAGTTAAATTATCAAATAGAGGAATTGAGAAAGCAGAGCTACATGTTGCGGCAGGTCCTGGTGGACGGCAATATTGGCTCTGCTGTTTTTATAGAAAGGCGGAACCAGCTGGATTCAGAATTGGAAACGCTAATCCATAGGCGGCAGCTTTTAGAGGCGGATCAGTTCTTTGAACAGGAGATCATGCAAACAGAATATCTGCTGACTGTATTTCGGAGCCGCCCAACCAGAATGGAAAATTATGAAGAAGAAGCATTTTTGATGATCATTGACCATGCAACGGTATATCCGGGGCAGAAAATCCGGTTCTGCCTGAAAAATGGATTGGAGCTGGAAGAGTCATTGGAGGAAGGGGGATTGGAAGATGGCAGGAATTAAACGGCAAAAGCGTTTTCCAATCGGATATCGAATTCAAAATGGCAGGGCAGAGGTTGTCCCGGAAGAGGCAGAGTTGGTACAACGTATTTTTCGGGATTATTTGGAAGGATCTACCACTTATGGAATTGCAAAGTGGATGACAGAGTTGGGAGTGCTGAATGCAAACGGACATCCTTCATGGAGTCATGCCTCTATCGGAAATTTGCTGAAGAACCCAAGATATTGCGGGGATGAATATTATCCGCCAATTATTTCAAAGGAGTTGTTTCTGCAGGTACAGGAGAGACGGGAAAATAGAACCAGCCAGCTGGGACGCAGGTATCATCCAAACAGTCATGCAGGCAAGGGCATTTTGAATGGAAAGATCTTTTGCGGAACGTGTGGATTAGAATATCGAAAATATGCGAAGAAGCGGCAAAAGCCCGGAGAAGATAAATGGTGCTGGAAATGTTCCAAGTATCAGAATGGGAGGAAGGTATCCTGCGGAAACCGGATTCTGTCAGAGGAGCAGATAAAAAATGCAGCACTAACAGCCATGAATCTGGTGGTGGAGCATCCGGAACTGGCACAGGAGGTTCAGAAAGAGAGCGCAGCAGTGGAAACACCCAAATACAGGAAGCTGACAAGACAGATTGAAGAACTTCTGCAGATTGAAGAGTTTTCGGCAGAAGAGATCAAAACATTGCTTTACGAGAGGGCAATGGAACAGTATCAATCTGCAGAGATAGAAAGCCGCGCTTATTATGGAAGGAAGATTGAAGAAATCCTGTGCAGAGGTGGAAAACAGGAATATTTTAATGAAAAATGCTTTCAAAAGACAGTGGAGAAAATCATGGTTTTTAAGAATGGAACCATGGATGTACATATGAAGAATGGAGTCGTAATCCAGATAAAAGAAGATGGAGGCGGGAAGCAGTGATGGAGGCAAGTATAAAAAAGAACATATCGATCATACCGGCAAAACCGGCGTATGACCGGAGCATCCGGCCGCAAATGCGAACCCTTCGGGTGGCAGCCTACTGCCGTGTCAGCACCCTGATGGAACAGCAGGAATCCAGTTATGAAGCTCAGGTACAATATTATACAGAGAAAATCAAAAGCAATCCGAACTGGAAACTGGCAGGGATTTATGCAGATGACGGAAAGAGCGCGACAAGTACCAGAAAAAGAGCGGATTTCCAGTCCATGATCGATGACTGCATGGCAGGAAAGATTGACATGGTCATTACAAAATCCATCAGCCGTTTTGCCAGAAATACCGTAGACTCCCTGACAAATATCCGGAAGCTAAAAGAAAAGAACATTGCTGTATTTTTTGAAAAAGAGGGGATTAACACTCTGGAGGGAAGCGGGGAACTGCTGATTACGATCCTGAGCAGCCAGGCACAGGAGGAAAGCCGGAATATCAGCGAAAACTGTCACTGGGGAATTGTGAGACGGTTTGAAGTAGGACAGGTTATTGTCAACCACAATAAGTTCCTTGGATATACGAAGGATAAGGACGGAAATCTGGTGGTAGTACCGGAAGAGGCGGAACTGGTGCGGAGAATATACAGGCTTTTTCTGGAGGGGAACAGCAGCTATAGGATTAAAAGAATCCTGGAATCAGAGGGGATCAGGACAGTGACCGGCAATACCGTATGGCAGGCAACCGTGATTGATAAGATGCTGACCAATGAGAAATACATGGGGGATGCCCTCCTGCAGAAGACCTATACCGTAGATTTTCTGACGAAGAAGAAGGTAGTCAATAAGGGGATTGTTCCACAGTATTATATAGAGGATGACCATGAAGCCATCATACCAAAAGAATTATTTTACCGGGTACAGGAGGAGAAAGCCAGACGAGGAAATATTTACCGGGCAGCCATCAAGAAAAAGAGGGGAGAGGAGAAGAGTAAGTACAGCGGCAAGTATGCGCTGTCGGGTCTGATGATCTGCGCAGAATGCGGACAGCCCTACCGGAGGCAGGTGTGGTCTAAATATGGAAAGAAAAGCGCTGTGTGGAGATGTGATAACCGGTTGAAACATGGTTCCGAGCGGTGTAAAAATTCCCCGACATTAAAAGAGGAAATCCTTCATGAAGCCATCATGATGGCAATTGGCAAGGTGGTAGAGGATCAGGGCGAATTTGTGCAGGCATTCCGTGAAAACGTGATCCGGATTATCGGAAGCTATGGAAACAAAGCAAAACCGACAGAATACAATACAGAGATTCAGGAACTGGAGAAGCATCTGATGTCGCTGATTGAGGAAAGTGCCAAAGGAAACTGCGGAGAGGAAGATTTTGATCGGGAATACCGGAGAGTTACGGCGCATCTGAAGGAGTTGAGAAAGAGAAAAGAACAGTCCAGGAAGGAACAACGTCTGGCAGAAGCCTATGATCAGAGAGCTGGAGAGGTGGACGATTATATAAGGAAAGCAGGGGTACTGAGCAGGGAATTTGATAATGATCTGGTGTGGAGGCTGATCCAGACGGTTAAGGTTATTAATCAGAATAAGATCGAGCTTCAGTTCCGGTCGGGGATCGTGATGGTGCAGAGGCTGGATAAGTGGGAAAATTAGAAATTGATATCAGGAAAGAAATACGGGAACCGTCGGGTTAAAAATATAAAATCTAAACATAAAATGAGGCAGAGCGAATCTTGCAACAGAAGTGTGCCTGTGATAAAATTTAAGTATGATAGGGAAAGTATATGCTTCTGATAAAAACAGGCAGAGAAAGGAAGCAGAGAGATGAGTAAGGATTGGGAAGAAAAGTTCAGACCGGAAGATCTGCAGAGAATCCGTGGATTTCGTCTGATGGATGATGACTTTATGTCAAAATGTTTTGAGGAAAATATCGAATGTACGGAACTGGTGCTGCAGATTGTGCTTGGCAGAGATGATTTGAAGGTGGAAAAGGTAGCAATCCAGCATCAGCTTAAAAATCTGCAGGGCAGATCAATTATTTTTGATATTTATGCGACGGATCATGCCGGAAAAAGATATAATGTAGAAATCCAGAGAGCAGATCGCGGTGCGGGAGCAAAGAGAGCCAGATATCACAGCAGTTTGATCGATGCTAATGTGACTGAGCCGGGAGAAAAGCTGGAAAATCTGGTGGAAACTTATGTAATCTTTATTACAGAGCATGATGTGCTGGGAAAGGGAAAACCGATTTATCATATTGACCGGGTAATCAAAGAAACTGGTGAGAACTTTGGCGATGAGGCACATATTTTATATGTGAATGGCGAATACCGGGATGAATCGCCCATAGGGACCCTGATGCATGATTTTTCCTGTACAAATGCGAAGGATATAAAGTATAGAACATTGGCTGAACGTGTAAGATATTTCAAGGAAGATGAGAAAGGAGTGGCAGCTATGTGTAAGGCGATGGAAGATATGCGGGATGAGGCTAAATTAGAAGAAAGAAAAGAAATTGCTTGCAGTTTGCTTGCAGATGGTGAGTTATCTTATGAAAAGATTGCAAAACATACAGGATTTACAGTTGAAGAGATTCAGAAACTCGCTGCTCAAAAAGGAGTATGATATAACTAATAGAGCATAAATAGTGGAAAGGGTTGCCAGTATTACAACGGCGACCCTTTCCTGTAATATGAATAATTATAGAAGCATTTTGTGAAAAGATTACAGTATGAACCTGTTTAGAAGAAGATCTGTTAAATATGCAAAAATGTGAGATAAAGGAGTTGCTGAAATGGTTGAAATAGAAGTACAAAAAGCTTGCCAAGGAGATTGTATTTGGCTTCGTTGTGTTGCAGAGAAAAGTGTAAATATTGTGATAGATGCGGGACCTTCGACATTTGCAGCAGGTTTCAAAAATTTAATAGATAAAATAGCAGGAAATAAAGAAAGAATAGATTTGTTGATTTTTTCACATATAGATGATGACCATATAAGAGGATGTATTCGATATCTGCAAGATGAAGGTAAAAAAATTATTGATAAAGTTTGGATAAATGGGAGTGGTACAAGCGTATATTCCAATATGCAAGAACATTCTCCAAATAATGTGTCTGGTTTAGTTTCTTTAATTGAAGAAAAAGGAATCTCGATAGAGTATCCGATTTTTGAGGGGAAGGAATATAACTTTTGTGAGGGAGTGATTAAAGTAATTGCTCCAACAGAGAAAGAGGTTTTAAATGTAGCAGAAAAAATAGAAAAAAGGAATAAAATACAAGAACATGCATCAGATTCGTTTTTAGGTAATATTGATGAAGCTGTAGATGAATATAAGTCTGATACGTCAGAAACAAATAGAGCATCAATTATAATTTGTGTGGAATTTGAAAATAAAAAATTGTTATTTTCAGGAGATAGTACATCTGAAAATATACTACGAGCCATAAATAAATATTATGCTTGCGATGAGTTTGAAATAGTGAAATTGCCTCATCATGGAAGCCCAAGGAATATATCGAGAGAATTAATAAAGCAAATAAAATCAGAGAGATTTATCATTTCAACTAATAAGAGGGTTGATAAGGTTACGCTTCGACGTTTTTTGGAAGAAAGAGAAAATACGGAATTTTTGCTTAACTATGACTGGTGGTCTAATGGGTATTTTACAAATGATGATAGGAAAAAATATATTGATACTAATAAAATAGTAATGAGATACATAGGAGAAGAGAAAATAAGAGTGTAATGGGAAATCATGTTGAAGATTTAAATAAATATGCTGTCAGGATAAAAGAAGGACAGAGGGTTTTAGGAAGTGGAGTATTATGGAAGCCGAAATCATGTGAACAGAATCACATATATGTATTCACAGCAGCGCATGTTATAAAAAATCACGAAAATGTAGAAGTTGAGTTTTGGCATCATGAAAATGTAGTGAAGTTATCAGTTGAAAAGAACATGATTGCGATATCAAAAACATATCATCAAGAAGGAGACTTTGGAGATGTTGGAATTATTGTATTAGATTATACTTATGAGGATTTTCCGAGTTATAGATTTGCTACATTTCAAAGTGGATTAGGTTCTATTTGTCAAGATAAGAAGTTGCTAATGAGAGGATTTCCAAAAGAAGGGCACATGGAACAATCCTATGAATTATCGAAAGATACAATGAGTTTTGAATATGCTGGTTTTGATAATAAAATATCAACATTGAAATATAAAATCTGTTCTAGTAACGTTAATACATCGGATAGAAATTCAGAAATGGAAGGATTTTCGGGTGCAGGTATTTTTTGCGATTTGGATTCAGAACTTGTTTTGGTTGGAATACATAAAGGAGCTGCAGGGAGTAATGCAGAACGAGGGAATTTGTTAGGAACAACATCAGATTTTATTAGAAATATGTGCTGCGAAAATCAGTATGATATTCCAAACGTAATAAATGAAATAAATGGAAATCTCTCGGATCAACTTGAATATTTTCAAGAAGAGATATTAGTAGATTTAGAGATAGAAGATATGGAGAAAGTGTCTTCGCTGCTTTATGAAGTGACAGGACAAGATATGACGGAGGCTCTTAATGGAATTTTTTACAATTTCTGTGAAAAATGTCATTATAGAACAAATTATCATCAATGTGATCATTTTAGAGGTTTTTTATTAGTATTAGCTGTTTTTTTGAAAGCAGTGAACGAAAATGTAGATTTGGCAATGCCCCGAGTTAGAGTACCAAAAGAAATACCAATTTATTTTGTGTGTAGCGAAGGATTAGGAAGAAGTACACATGCACAGTTGAAATTAAATCATTTTGTTTATGCGTTAAAATCGCAAAAAGAATTAGCACATAGATTAGAAGATGATTGCATTATTATATGGGGATCAGAGCAACAGCCAAGAGATAATCAAAAAAAGTGTACATATTCTGAATATAAAAGTGTTCTAGGGGATATTACCCGTATGCCAGGTAGTACTTTGGATATAACAAGTATTTTTAAAGATCCTCGTCCCAAAGCGATTATACATATTGATGAAATAATTAGTATGCTCCGAGACGGGAAGATTCAGCAATTACAGGAAAAGTTTGCAGAATATATTGGAGAATTAGAAAAATGAGAGATTATATTTATATTGAGGATGTAGATGGATTACAAGACAATATTTTAGACGAGGATTGTAAAATTATATATTTGAAACAAAAAGCAGAAGATTATTTTATCCATATCGTGTGTTGTCAATTTACTAACGCAGAGTCATTAAAAATGGACTGGAAAGAGCTGGTAAGTAATGTATCAGAAGTAGTTCAAAAAGAGTTAAAAGAATTAATAGAGATTTATAATGTATATATTGTTTTCTTCCAACCGCAAGTGGAGGAGTCCTTAGTATATACTATTGAACAAAATAAATATTCTTCTAGAAAGTTAGTAATAAATCAAAAAATGCCAGAGGATAGGGACGAGTTAAAAAATATAATAAGTAGAAAATTATTCGAGCTTGATATAGAAAAGGATAATAGTAAGCCAAACTTTGTTATAAAAGAAATGGATTTTCTGAATGATAGTGAGAGCGAAAATCGTGAATTTGCCATGGAACAATATATTGAAAAGAGAGCTGAGGGGGAATATCAATGAAAAAGATTAGTAAAATTACCTTAGAGAATTTCAGAGTTTTTTCGGGGAAAAACGAAATAGATTTTAACAACTCTGATAAAAAGCCGGCGGATTTTGTTTGTATATATGGAAAGAATGGATTTGGAAAAACATCATTATTTGATGGTTTCGAATGGTTTTTTACAGGTGAAATTCACTTACTAGCAAAAGATTTAAAAAGTAATGTATCAAAATATATAGGAGATATTTTAAAATGTAAATATGCAAAAGATGGGGAGAAAGCAGGGGTTGGTATTCAATATTCTGATGGAGAAAACGGATATCGGACTGTTATTAGGAGAACAAATTCTGCCAATGATTATGGAAAGGGAAGAACAAATGGTGTCTGCAAAGAAATGATTGACAAAAAGCAGATTTTACCTCATAGCAAAATAGATAGCTTTGTATATGCAACTAAGCCATCAGATATGTATAACGAATGGGGAAATTTTTGGGATCCAGATAATAAACAGCGTGAAATTTTTGAGTCTGTTTATAATGTTTATAAAAAAATTTGCAATGAAATTAAGGATTATACTGAACAACTTGGAGAGTTAGAGAATAAGTTAAAACAATTGAATATAGAGCAGAAAGTTGGAGATTATAATAAATCTGTGGAATCCTATAATCGTCTGTTGGTGAAAGGCATTCCTGATTTGCCATATATAGAGTATTTTAAAAATAATAAAATTAATATAA
>ENA-OPWH01002399-OPWH01002399.1-human-gut-metagenome-genome-assembly--contig:-NODE-2399-length-10213-cov-2.667750_pt1 | contig 10213 bp, 9 predicted proteins | sample MGYA00241506_ERZ502004 | MGnify/ENA primary metagenome ERZ502004 (study PRJEB25962, sample SAMEA2043049) | human gut metagenome | biome: human gut; feature: human-associated habitat; material: faeces... | reverse complement strand
CCGCCTCTGGGCCGTGAACCCCGAAAACGGCTTCTTCGGCGTTGCCCCCGGCACGAGCGAGAGATCTAACCCGAACGCGCTTGCCTCCACGAGCAAAAACACCATCTTCACGAACGTCGTGCTCAACGAGGACGACATGACCGTCTGGTGGGAGGGCATGACCAAGCAGCCGCCCAAGGGCCACCTGCGCAACTGGAAGGGCGAAGTGTGGGACGGCAGCGACGGCACGCGCGGCGCGCACCCGAACAGCCGCTTCACCGCTCCGGCGGAGAACTGCCCGTGCATCAGCGAGGAGTTTTTCAAGGGCACAGGCGTGCCGATCAGCGCGATCATCTTCGGCGGCCGCCGCGCAAAGACCGCCCCGCTGGTCTACCAGTCCCGCGACTGGGCGCACGGTGTGTTCGTCGGCGCAACGATGGCGTCCGAGACGACGGCCGCCGCAACCGGCGCTGTCGGCGTCGTGCGCCGCGACCCGATGGCCATGCGCCCGTTCTGCGGCTACAACATGGCCGCCTACTGGAAGCACTGGCCCGACATGGGCGAGAAGCTGCCGAACGCACCGAAGATCTTCAACGTCAACTGGTTCCGCACGGACGACAACGGCCGCTTCCTGTGGCCGGGCTTCGGCGACAACCTGCGCGTGCTCGAGTGGATCCTCAAGCGCTGCTTCGACGAGGTGGGCGCGGACGAGACGGTCATCGGCTATGAGCCGAAGCCCGAGGACATTGACCTCGACGGCAGCGGCGTGACGGTCGAGACGCTCAAGGAGCTGCTGACGCTCGACGCGAAGAGCTGGCGCGAAAACTGCGCGGGCATCCGCGAATACTTCGAGCAGTTCGGCGACAAGCTGCCACACGAGCTGCGCGAGGAGCTCGAGGCGCTGGAAAAAGCGTTTGCCGAGTAAACCGTACATAAAAACAGAAAAATCCCGCTGTCCCATCGGACAGCGGGATTTTTTTGCGTGCGCCAAAAAGCCCGGCGAAGCGGTCCTCGTTGGAATTAAAACAGCAGCGACGCCGCGCCATACGTCACGACGGCGACGATGATGCCGGCCGTGACGACGCCGAGCGCAATCGGCGGAAAGGCCTCCTTGACGCGCATCTCCAACATGGCCGCGATGAGCGAGCCCGTCCACGCGCCGGTGCCCGGCAGCGGAATGGCCACAAAAATGAACAGGCCCCAGAAGCGCGCACGGCGCACGGTGTCCGACTTTTTGAGCGCGCGCTGCTCCATGCGCGTGACAAAGCCGTTGAGCCGCTCGCTCTTCGTGCGCAGCCAGGCAAAGATCTTGCGGATGAAGAGCACGATGAACGGCACCGGCAAGAGGTTGCCGAGGATGGACACCGCAATGGCGATGCGGTAATCCAGGCCGTGCGCCACGCCGATCGGGATCGCGCCGCGCAGCTCGAGCACCGGCACCATGGAGATGAGGAAGGTCAGGATGATCTTTCCAAACAGGCTGTTCCAAATCTTCAAATTACAAATCCTCCAAAAAGTTGCGTCAGCGGCGGAAACGGACGATCTTGCCCGCGCCGTCCAGAAGCGGCTTGCGGTTAAGCAGGAGCAGCAGCAAAATGCACACTGCCTGCGCGATCTTCCAGCCCGGAAGCTGCAGGACGATGAAGAGCGTCTGCACCGTCAGCAGGATGCAGTTTTCCGTGACGCCGACAACGTAAAACCGGAACGGGATGAACTTGCGCGCATCCACCGCCCGGATGACAAACACGACAAAATAGCTCACGCACGTGGCAATGGCCGCACCCTGCACGCCGAGCTTCGACGGGATGAGCAGGAAGTTGAGCGCGATATTGAGCAGCGCGCCGATCATGGACGTGACGAACGTGCGCTTGCTGCACTTTTCGACCATGTAGACGCTGCCGAGATAGCTCACGAACGCGGAAAAGACCATGGCCATGCCGAGCACCGGCACATACAGCCACGCGCCGTAATACTGCTCGGTCGTGAGCACGTGGATCTCCGGCACGGCGAAGGCGATGATGCACGCGCCGGCGAGGAACATCACCGACTGGAACGAGCACCAGACCTTCGAGAAGAAGCGGATGTGCTCGCGCCGGCTGCCCTGCGCCTCGGACACGGCGGAAAACTGCCACGCCTCCATGAAAATGCTCGACACGAGCGACAGGATCGTCGGCATCTTGTACGACACGGCGTAAATACCGTTGGCGTCCACGCCGAGGTAGGCCGTGACCATGTAGCGGTCGGACACGCTCGTGATCCACCAGAACACCGTCGTCGGGATCATGGGGATGCTGTAGGCCAGCATCTCGCGCGCGGCCGCCCAGCCCGGGCAGAGCATGAGCTGACACCAGAGCCGCTCGCGCACGAACAAAAGCAGCGTGCACGCCAGATCCGCCAGCGCGACGGAGAGCACATAGCCCGTGATGCCCATGCGCAGGCCGACGAGGAAGAGCACATTCAGTCCGATGACGAGCACGGTATTGATCATGCCCTGCACGGCGTAGAGCGCCGTGTGTCCCTCGGCGCGCACAAACTGCGCGCACAGCGAGTGGAAGCACGAGCACATCGTATAGAGCGCGATCAGCCAGAGGAACCCGTCAAACTGTGGGAAGAGCCCCAGCAGCGGCAAAATGGCCACGAGTAGCACAGCGCCCGCCAGGATCGTATACACGCCGACGGAGAAAATGTTGCGCCGCTGCTCGGTGTGATCCACGGCGAAGCGGAACACACCGTCCGTGATGCCGAGGCTGATGAGCGGGAAGAGCAGATTGGCCGTCTGCGTGATGAGGTCGGCGGTGCCGTAGTCCGCGGGGGTGAGATAGCTCGTGTAAAAGCGCACCATGAAAAACACCAGCAGCTTGCTGCCGAAGGTGCCGAGGCTGATGAGCATGGTGTTGGACACGAGGGTTTTATATTTATTGTTGCTGTTCGACATAGGCGTACCTGTGTTTCTGCCCGCGCGAGTAAAAAAATTCCGCCAGTCTGGCAGGCGCGGACATAGCCAGTATAGCACAGTTGACGCGAAAGCGGGAGCTCTTTTTGCGGATCGCGGCGAAAAAGCGCACCCCGCCGCACAAAAAGCCGCCCGCGCAGAGCCGCGCGGGCGGCCAGACGGTCAGTGCGTATAATAAGCGAGCGCCGTACTGTCGGCCACGATGGTGGCGCAGTCTCCGGCCGAGAGCGCCTCGAAGCAGGCCTTCGACCCGCCGGTGACGCGCTGAGCCGCGCCGAAGGCTTTCATGAGCTTCTCGTCGGCCGAGAGGGCGGTCATGTACGTCTCGTCCGTGCCGAGCAGGACGGTCGTGCTCTTGAGGCTGCCGGCCGTGCGGTATTTCGAGTCGCCGCGCACGATGAGCTGCAGCTCATTTTCGAGATACGGCGCGGTGAGCGTCATCTTCTGCTTTTTCTTGTTCTTGCTGTCCTTGCTGTCGGTCTGGTCGAGCACCATGCCGCCCCAGGCACAGTCGACATTGCCGCTTGAGAGCTCGACATAGGCGTTCTGGTTCGAGATCGGCTGATACTGCAGCGTCCAGCCGAGGCGGGCGCAGACCGCCTGCGCGAGCTCGACGTCAAAGCCGCTGTAACCGTCGCCGTCGGCGTAGCTCATGGGAAAGCGCTCCTCGTTCAGGCCCATGATGAACGTGCGCTGCGGAATGTCGCCGAGCGCGTCGAGCGCATTGGCATCGCTGTCAAAGGTCGTGTTGTCCGTGCCGAACCACTTGAGCGCGAGGCTGTGGATCGTCCCGTCGGCCGCGAGGACCTTGAGCGCGGCATTGACATACACCGCCGCCTGATCCCCGTCCCGAAAGCCGATGCGAAACTGCTCCGTACCGAGCGTCTTGACCACGCGGTAGCTGCCGACCGTCTTGCTGCACGCTGCGCAGGAAAAACACAGCGCGAGCGCAAGCAGCAGCGCCGCAATCCGTTTTGTATGCTTCAAGGGAAGCCCTCCCAAATGAAAAATCAAAAAAGCGCACCGGAACCCGATGTGCTTTTTATCATACCGAATCTTGCACGGCGGTGCAAGAGGGAAAAGCTGAATTTTCTCTTACATTTTTGTCACGGCCGCTCATTGTAGCGCGCGAGGAACTGCTTCGTGCGCTCCTGCTGCGTATCGCCAAAGGCCGCCTCGGGCGCGCCCTGCTCAACGATGACGCCGCCGTCCATGAAAATGACCTTATCAGCCACGGCGCGGGCAAAGGCCATCTCGTGCGTGACAATGACCATGGTCATGTGCTCCTCGGCGAGCGCGCGGATGACCTTGAGCACCTCGCCCGTGAGCTCGGGGTCGAGCGCGGAGGTCGGCTCGTCGAAGAGCATGACCTCGGGCGCCATGGCGAGCGCGCGCACGATGGCGATACGCTGCTTCTGGCCGCCGGAGAGCATCGCGGGATACTCATTCGCTTTGTCGGCAAGGCCGATGCGCTCAAGCAGCGCCATGGCCTGCGCGTCGGCCTCCGCCTGAGATTTGAGGCCCAGCTTGACGGGCGCGAGGGTGATGTTCTTCTTGACCGTCATATGCGGGAAGAGGTTGAAGTGCTGGAACACCATGCCCATCTCGCGGCGGTGGAGGTCCAAGTTGACCTTCTTGCCGTTGAGGGCGACGTCCTTGAAGTAAATGGTGCCGGAGGTCGGCTGCTCCAGGAGGTTCAGGCAGCGCAGCAGCGTCGATTTGCCGCTGCCGGAGGGGCCGATGATGGCCACGACCTCGCCCTTTTTCACGCTTAAATTGCAGTGGGAGAGCGCGTGGACGCTGCCGCCGTTGTACTCCTTGCAGACGTCCGTCACGCGAATGAGAGAATTAGTGCTTGTCGCCACGACGCATCCTCCTTTCGAGCGCTTCAATCGCCTTGCCGGCGGGGTAGGTGATGCAGAAATACATCAGCGCCGCCAGCACGTAAGGCGCGAGGGAAATGTAGGTAGAGGTCGCCACGGTCTTCGCGGCGAACATCAGCTCGACCATGCCGAGCGTGGAGCAGATGGACGATTCCTTGACCATGGTGACGACCTCGTTGCCGAGCGCGGGCAGGACATTCTTGATGGCCTGCGGCAGCACGACGAGCTTCATCGCCTGCGTGGCGGAAAGACCCAGCGAGCGCGCGGCCTCAGTCTGGCCCGCGTCGACGGCAAGGATGCCCGCACGGAAGATCTCGGCAACGTAGGCCGAGCTGTTGAGCGCGAGGGCCACAACGCCGGGGATGAAGCGGGAAATGTCGATAAAGCCGAAGATGTACAGGCGCGGGATGGAGATCGCGCCAAAAAAGCCGAAGTAAATGATCGAGAGCTGCACGAGCAGCGGCGTAGAGCGGAAGATCGCGATGTACGCGCCGGAAATGCCGCGCACAAACTTATTCTTGCTCAGGCGCATGAACGCGAGCAGCAGCGCCGGAATGACCGCCAGCAGGACCGAGATGACGGCCAGCAGCAGCGTGTAGCCGAGCGCCTGCAAAAAGTAGACGCCGTATTTCGGCAAAAAGGAAAAGTTAAAGAACGACGCCGGCGACATGCCGACAAAGAGGTTGCTCCACCGCGTGGCAAGATCCATGGGAGAGATCTCCTTTCAGATGTGTGATTTAGTTGGGATAAGCCTCGCAGAGTTTCGCGCTGCCAGCGCGAAAAAATCTTGCTCGTTTTTTGCCACGACATGCGCGTGGCAAAAAACACTTTGCGCGGAGCGAGTGTCGAAGCACCCGCTTGCGGGGGCGAGGCACAGAGTGGAGTGAGGATTTAATGAAAAGAGGCTCGCCTCTTTTCATTAAGAGACGCCAATGAGCAAAGCCATTTGGGGCTTTGCTCATTGGCTATGAGAGATAGTGAGAAGAGAGCGTAGTTAAAGGGGAGAACTTAGGCCGCAGGAGCGTCCGCGGTGACCTCGACGGCCTTGCCGCTCAGCTCATCGGCAGCGGCGATGAACTCTTCCATCTTGTTCTCGGAAGTCATCTTGGCAATGGCCTCGTTGATGCCGGGCAGCAGGCCCTTGGGGTCGCCCTTGGCAACAGCGATGCAGTAGGGCTGCGCTTCACCGAGCTCGGAGGAGGCGGGAGCGATGGCCAGATCGGGGTTGGCCTCGGCGTACTGCTCGGCGACAGCGCCATCGACGACGATCGCGTCGACCTTGCCGTAGACAAGCTCGTTGACGAGGTCAGTCACAAGGGAGAGGGAGACGAGGTTCGCGCCTTCCATCTGGTCGGTGACGATGGCTTCCTTGGTGGTGGCGGTCTGTGCGCCAACGCTCTTGCCGGCGAAGTCTGCCAAGGTGTTGTACTGATCGGCGGCGTCAGCCTTGACAAGGATCATGGCCGGCAGATCGGTGTAGTAGGGATCGGAGAAGTCAGCGGACTGGAGACGCTCGGGCGTGACCTCGATGGCTGCCATGACGATATCAAAATCGCCCTTGGCAAGGGAGGTGAGCAGGTAGTCGAAGCTCATGTTCTCGACCTGAAGCTCCTTGCCCAGCTCATCGGCGATGTACTGGCCGGCGGAAATGTCGATACCGGCGTACTGCATCGTGCCGCTGTCATCGGCATACATGAATTCGTACGGGGCGTAGTCAGCGGAGGTGCCGAGCACCAGCGTGCCGCCGGTCTGCTCGGTGTTGTTGTCGGTGTTGGCATCATCGGCGTTGTTGCTGTCGTCGGCCTTATTGCCGCAGGCGACCAGCGAAAGGCTCATCATCAGAGCCAGCATCAGTGCAGTAAACTTTTTCATGGTTGATAGCTCCTTTTTTAATTTCTTTCCATCTTGTATAATGTTTGATCGTTGAACGAATTTTCATACGCTTCAGAAACGATAGCGTTAGTATAAATGTTTACTTATTCATTGTCAACGATTAAAAACTCAAAAAATGCCGGAACTTTCGATGCCTTTCTATGCAAGGTGCACAAATATGCATGCGAAAAGCCGAAAATTCACAAAAATATGCAATTATGCGCGAATATATGCAAAAGAAAAGGGAAAAAGAGCCGTATAAAAGAAGCATCCGCAGAAGCGATCGGAGCTTCTGCGGATGAAGTTTCTTATCGGGTGACATCCGGCACGGCGCTGCGGGATTTTTTCGGCGTTCTGACGTAGGCAAAATAATAGCCGATCGCGCACAGCGGGATGGCTGCGGCGACATCCAGAATGGAGTGCTGCTTCATAAAAACGGTGGAAATGCTGATAAAAAATGCTGCAACGGTCGATGCAATGCGCCAGCCGCGCTTGGAGAAGATGGGCGCATACCAGAAAGCGAAAAATGCCGCCATCGAGCCGATGACATGCAGCGACGGGCAGACGTTCGTGTTCGTGTCGAACACGTAGAACCCCGCGATGAAGCGCGTGAGGGCATTGTCGCGCGGGAAGACCTCAGGCCGGAGCATCTGACAGGTGGGAAAGAGGAAATAGATAATGAGCGTCACCGAGTAGGTGATCATCACGAAGCGCATCATGCGGCGAAAGCCCGGCACGTCGAAAAAGAACGTGTAGGCCACCGCGCCGATGAGGTACACGAACCAGAACAGGTAGGGGATCAGAAACCACTCGTTAAAGGGAATCAGGTCGTCGAGCGCGCAGTGCATGTTGATGTAGTGCGCCACGGGGTAGAAGCGCTCGACATACGAAAAGCCGAGGCCGAAAAGCGGCCAGTAGAGCAGCAGCCACACGTGGGAAAACTCCGGCGTGTTCAGCTTACTGAAGCGGAACTGGCGGTAGTCAACGCTGGGTTTGATCATGCGAGGTCTTCCTCCTTCTCCTCCTCGGCTTCGCTCATCTCGGAGAGGATGTTGGCCGCGGCGTTGTGCGGCACGGCGGCGTCGAGCGCGTCGCCCATCTTTTCAAGCGCGTCCTTGTCGCTGAGCAGGCGCAGGCTCGTGCGCGCGATCTCCTTGGGCGTCTGCCCTGTGACCGCGCCGCCCGTGCGCAGGAAGAAATCCTTGTTATACTCCTCGCAGCCCGCGACCGCGTCAATAAAGACCATCGGCAGGCGCATCGAGGCCGCCTCGGTCACGCTGATGCCGCCGGGCTTTGTGAGGTAGAGGTCAGCGGAGTCCATCAAAAGCGCCATGTCCTTCACATACGAACGGACGTGGACGTTTTTCGCATCATAGAAGCGGCGCTGGAGCCGGCGGTAGAGCTGCTTGTTCGTGCCGCAGACGATGGTAAGATCCTGATCGTCCGGCAGGTCGCGCCCAATGCGGCGGGCGATGCTCATGATGGGGCCGCAGCCCATGCTGCCGCACATCATCACAAGATGTTTGTGGTCAGCGGGGATGCCGAACGCGCGCTTGGCGTCCTCCTTGCGCACGCTGGAGCGGAACATCTGGCGCACGGGGATGCCGCAGGCGCGCAGGCGTTCGCTCGTCACGCCGCCGCCGAGGAAATCGCCCGAGAGCGATGAGGCAGGGATAAAGTAGCGGTCGAGCGAGCTGTCCTTCACGCTGGGCGAACAGGTGTAGTCCGTGGCGATGAAGCAGGTCTTGAGATTCGGCAGGTGCGTCTTCACGACCTCGCTGACCATCAGCGCCGCGAACGTGTGGGTGCAGATGACCGTGTCGTACCCGCTGCCGGCGATGAAGCCGCAGAGCTTTTCCGCGCCCTGCGTCAGATAGCGGTAGAGCGCGGAACCCTCGTGAAACTGGGCGGGATGATCCTCCGCCGCGCGGTAGCCCACGCGGAAAAGACCCGGCGCGTGGCGATAGATGCGCACATGCCAGTTCGAGATAAAGCGCGAGACCTCGGGCGAGATGAAGCGCAGCGCGTCCTCGGTGTCGCAGGGAATGTTTTGGTTGCGGCACTCCTCCTCGAGCGCCGCGGCGCAGGAGTTGTGCCCCTCGCCGGTGTTGCAGCTTAAAATCAAGACTTTCATGAAAAGCTCCGATCCTTTACTGTTGTTCTTTTTGGTTGCGTCTGCTCCGGCGCTGCTGCGCGGCGAGAAGCTTTTGCAGCCGCGGCCGGTTGTAGCGCTGGATGATGAGAAACGGCAGGTTGCCGAATAAGATATAGATGGCGGTGACGACCGCGCCGCCCGTCCCGGGCCAGAGGCGCAGCGCGTAAAAGCCGAGCAGAATGAGCACAAAGTGCGTGAACTCAGCGACGCAGGTCTCTTCGATCATGCGCGGAAGCTGCGCGCGAAAGTCCGTGCCCAGCTTTTTGGCGGGGATGAGCTTGGGGACGATCTTGCTCATGTCGGGCACCTTGTCCTGCCACTCGTGCACGCGCAGAAAGCGGAAGAGCTTTGCTTCCCAGCTCGCGCAGCGGTAGGGGAATTTGTCGCCGTGGAACCAGGATTTTGGCAGCAGCCGCCCGATGAAAAACGACACGACGGCTAAAATTCCGTAATAAACGCAGCAGCGCAGAAAGCCCATCGTCACCTCTCCTTATCCCGTGATAAAAGCCCGACACAGGGGTACTGCGCCGGGGAAAAGCAGCCTCTGCGGCTGTTAAGATTTAATATAGCATAGAGTTTCGAACAAATGGTGAAGAGAATCTCAATTTTTGTTGAAAAATGGTGGTCATTTTTCCGTCGGAAGGCACACGGCGAAGCGGCAGCCGTTCACCGGGTCTTCGACCCAAACCTCGCCGCCGTGGATGGCGATAATCTTGCGCACAAGCGCAAGGCCGAGGCCGTTGCCCTCGGATTCGTGCGAGCTGTCCCCCTGATAGAATTTGTTAAAAATGCGGGACTTATCCTCGTCGGGGATGCTTTTGCCCTCGTTGTCGATGGTGAAGAGCACGCTGCCGTTTTCCTCAATGAGACGCATGCGGATCAGGCCGCCGCGCGGGCCGAACTTGACGGCGTTGTCGATGAGATTCGTCCACACGTGCTGGAGTAGTCCTTCGTAGCCTGTGAAATCGACGGAGTCGAGGTCGACGTCGAAGTCGACGTCCTTTTCCGTCCACTTGCGCTCAAGGGCCAGAATGCACTGCCTTACCTGCTCGTCGAGGCGGAAGCGCGAGCGCTGGGGGTGGATGGACTGGCTGTCGAGCTTAGAAAGCAGCAGAATGTTGCCCGCGAGGGCGGAAAGCCTGCGCGTATTGAAGAGAATCTTGTCGATGTACTCCGCCTGCTCCTCGGGGGATTGCTGGTGCTCCTGCAAAAGCGAGGCGTAGCCCTCAATCGCGCTGATGGGCGTTTTGAACTCGTGCGAGACGTTCGAGATGAAGTCGGTCTGCAAGGTCTCGGTCGCGTTCAGCTCGCTGACCATAAGGTTGAAGCTGTTAAAGCTGTCGCGGATATCGCGAAAGACGCTCTTCGTCT
>ENA-OPWH01002391-OPWH01002391.1-human-gut-metagenome-genome-assembly--contig:-NODE-2391-length-10226-cov-4.856946_pt1 | contig 10226 bp, 10 predicted proteins | sample MGYA00241506_ERZ502004 | MGnify/ENA primary metagenome ERZ502004 (study PRJEB25962, sample SAMEA2043049) | human gut metagenome | biome: human gut; feature: human-associated habitat; material: faeces... | reverse complement strand
TTGATTTATCCCTATCTAGTTTTATATATTCTTATTTAAAGCGCTATGTACAGTAAAAGGAGCTAATTTAGCTCCTTTTGTTGTTTAATAATGTCATGTACATCAATAATTGTTTTCTTGATTTTACACCAAGCTTACTATAAATATTACGATTGTGATATTTTAATGTATTGTCTGTAATATTTAATGTTTCTAGAATATCCTTACTTGAATATCCTTTCACATAGAGATTTAAAATCTCTTTTTCTTTGCGTGTCAGTGTCGCAAGACATTCAAGGAAACGTTTATATTCTTCTTCATCTACATCGGCTTCACGTTTTTTTGCCAGACGCTCAACTTCCACCCTTGCCTTATCATATTCTCTTTGAATGAGTTCATGTTCATTTTCAATTTGTTCAAGCTTCTTGCGATTTTCCTGCATTTCTAGCTCAAGCGTCAACATTTTATTCTCAACTTCATAGTCTTTTGAAGATAAGAAATCCAAAAGATCATCAATTTCTTGTACATCATAGCGCATACTGTTTTTATTGTCTTTACGCAGCTGTTCTAATCCTTTTAGAATTGGGGACAGGTATCTTTGACTGAAGAAGGAACATCCTAAAAATACAAATAATAATAGGACAATGGTAAAGAAGAATAATTCAATATTACTTTTTACGATGGCTCGATTGTAGTCAGAATCCAAAATCATAACATATGTTGAATAGGTTTGATTCTTAGAAATTTTGACAGTATTCTTAACCCCAATATAATTACGATTTTTACTTATGATTCTCAATAAGTTGTTGCCAATAGGCTTAATGGAAAGATCTCCATTTGGCATATAATAGAATCCGTTTTGGCTTCCCGTACTAAAGCCTTCATTTGTGATGATTGAATCGGAGTCTGGCACTAAAAGACACGTTAAATGGTTGAGAGTTGAGGGCTGGGGATGTGCAAATTTAAACCAGCTTTGTGAAATTTCAAAACCACAAAGACCATAGAAGGTACCATCCTTTCCAACTAAAGGAACACGTAATAGGGCGATTCTTTCACCTGTGTATGGCAATTGAATAATATTTGATAGGGAATAATCAAAGTTCCCTTTTTTTAATTCTTCATAATCGGGTACAAGTGTAATATCAAATTCCTGTCTCCATTTACGATGTGGCATGATGCCATGTTTTTTGCCGATATTGGCAATTCCACGATATAAAATCAAGTCTTCCTTTGAATAGGACATTGTCGTTTTTTGAAGATACACACCACTTCGTTGTGTCTGCGCATTATCCAAAGTGGAATTGATTGTCGTATCTAGTTGTACATAAGCTCCTGAACAATTAGATCGTTCAAGATATTGTCCTAAAGGCTGAATCATATCGTTTTCTAAAGAATAGATGGCATTGGGATTGTCCTGCAGCTGTTGAAAGGTTAATCCTTGATTCGCTAGGGTTGTTTCTAATATAGCTTCCATATTATCAGCCAGTGCGATATTCATAGAGGCCAAGTCATCCCAATAATTTTCCATATTCTTTGTGAAGTATTCACTTTGAATGGATAGTTTTTTATGAAAATCTTGTTCGGTCGTTCCAAGTCTTCCAAATAGGAAGAGTCCCATTAATAAAGTAATACTGATGGTAGTCACTAGAAAGAACATATATACGAAAAGCTTTCGTTTCATGGATCTTTCTTTTGATTTAAAACTTAATTGCATAGGCTAACCTCAAGAAAGACTTTTTAAAATATTCATTGCTTCATCTACAATTTCATCAATATCTTCACCGGCATTAGCTCGTGCTTGCCATTCTTGTTGGTGGCTTCTTACTTGATCATAAAATGCATAGGCCTTTCTAGAAATCGCATTTGGAACCTCTCTAGAAATAACGGTATAGTCGGATTTCATTTCGGTGAGTGTATTGTATAAAGATTGTGTTTCTTCATCTTCAAACTTTTCATTTTTTAAGTTTTTAAATGCTTTTTTTTTGACTGGCATGTAACCTGCTTGGATCACAAAGTCCATGTTTCGCTTTGGTTCCACAAGCCAATGTGCAAAGACACTAGCGGCTTCTTGTTTTTGTTCTGTAGTCTTATAGGCACATAATCCAACACCAGCTTGTGTCATGAGGGCATGGTCTTTATCGGCCTTTGGATAAGGCAGGGCAATCGCATTTAATGGTTCCGTTGTATTATCTGGATATGTAACGATGTCATTTAAATAGAGATAGGCTGCACTGCTGGATACACCAATGAGTGTTTCTCCGGTTGTAAGTTCTGTGCTTGAATAGAAATCTGAAGCAGAAATATGGCCTTTGATCAATGGTTCTAGAAAGGTTCTAAAGGCTTCTTTAAAAGCAGGATCCTCCGTATTGTACCAACCATTCTCTGTAAACATATTCTTTGTTCCTAATGCGATCGCATAAGATTCAATGGAATTTAATAGATAATCAAAGCATAATAACGGCTTTCCATTTGACCATTCATAATATTTTTCGGCTACACCAAACGTTTGATTCCAAGTGTCAAAATCATTTAATGAAACAGCGGTATCGTTAGAAAACTTTTCAAATTGTGTACCATTCATAAATAAAACGATTGTTGATTTTGATAATGGAAGATCCACAAGCTTATCCTCTAGCATTCCAGCATCTAAAAACTCATCAACAAAATTTGAAATTTCCTTCTCTGTAAATACATCATTCCATACAACACTCTTATCTAAGCCTACCTGTTTGGCATTATGAATATGTCCTGTATAAAGATCTGGCATTGGATCTGCACCTGGTTCTTTAGATAAACTTTCTTCAAGCTCAGAACCAATTTTACTCGCATTGGTTATTTTTGTGACATTAATTATAATGCCCTTGTCCTTGCCTTCTGTTTCATTGAATTCAGCAATCAATTGATTCATTGGAGAATTGGCTTGTTCTCCATAAACATGCCACATTGTCAGGGTCACGGGGTTATCTTTATCGAGTAAAGATTTTGATGAACACCCATATAGATTGCATAGGCCTAGACCAAATACTAATAAATATTTTATAACTTTTTTCATGATTTTCCCCTTTATTTACCGCAGTTCCCACCCATTTTAAGTTTTGGGGTGGGGTAAATTTTATAATACTTTCTATAATGAAAATGTAAGTTGATTACATAAGTTTTGAAAGTGCTTTCTAAATACAATATAGCACAAGTAAACAAGTCAATCAAATGAAGAAAGGAGGGAAATGAAATGGGGTTGTTTTCTAAAAAGGAATGTGATGTGTGTAAAAAGAAGATGGCATTGATGGAAGGTTATAAATGTGCGGATGGTACGATCTGTAATGACTGTAAGAAAAAAATGTCACCATTATTTACAGACTACAAAAACACAACAATAACACAGATCAAAGGGCAGCTAACATATCGTGAAGAAAACGCACAAAGAGTCAAAGCGTTTGTGGCAGCTGAAACGTTTGGTGAGTATCCAAAGGTAATGGTTGATCGAAAGCACAACTGGTTTGTCGTGACAAAGGCAACAAAGCTTAGTGATGAAAATCCAGATGTGTTTGACTTAAGTGACATTCAAAATGTTTTGGTAGAAATTGAAGAGAATAAGCGAGAACTTCATTTCACAAATAAGAAAGGGAAGACATGTTCCTATAAACCAGCAAGATACGAATTTACGTACCAATTCAAGGTAAATATTCAAATGAATCATCCATTCATCAAAATGATTTCTTTGAAGATTACCAAAGAGGATGTCAAGATCATTTCAGAAATGCAGGATAAAGAAGTAATGGTACAGTCAAACGAAAAGTATCAGGAATCTTTACAGGTGGCAAACGCATTAAAGGATGCGCTTGAATCATAATAATGCACAGAAAAGGAGGAATCATATATGGCAAATACATGTGCAATTTGTGGTGCTACAATTAATGTTTTACAATCACAGAAATTAATGGATGGAAATTATATTTGTACAAAGGGTTGTCGTGCAAAGGGATTAAAATATTACGACTATGTTCATTCTGATTTAGATAATGTCAAGGACCATATTCATCAAACTGAGGTGGGTACAAAGGTTTGGCAAGATTTAATGGAACCTTTGAAAAAAACACGTGATAAAAATCAAAAGATGCAGTCTTTCCACCCTATTTATATTGCACCAAGTCTAGGCTTGATTGCGGTTATTGAAGCTCGTGGAGGTTTGTTTAATACAAAAATATATGCGTGTGTATATCGTTTAGAAAATCTTCAGATTTATAGAACCGAAAATATGCCAGCTAGAACGAGTGGTTCGGACAAAGATAAAAAGTGTGTTCACTTAGGCTTTGTACATACAAAAGGTTTAAATGATGTCTATATTCCATTTGATGATGAAACAAGATGCCATCAATGTGTGGATTATCTAAATAAATTGTTTGGCTTAGATGATTCATTTAGAAGTGGCATTAAAAAGTCTGTAACTCAATTTAAGGCAACAAAGAGTATGTGGGATTTAGCGAAAGCCAAAAAGAATGGAGAAAATTTAGAAGAAAAAGCGAAAGCGACAGTGGATGCGTTTGGGGCAACGATCATTGGAGATCGTACGCAATTTAAAGATGCAGCCGATCAAGCTCTAGCTGGATATGACTTGGATTAAGCTTTGTTCGGTCTTGTTTCTTAGTTTGAATCTAATGTTTACAGGTTGTAAATCACAACCTAATGAAGAGGTATATATTTCAGATTTCTACAATATTCATGAAGAATATAAGGATGCATGGGGAAATGTTGGTAAGTACGACATTTCCTTACCTTATATTCATTGTGATTCAAAGAGCGCAAAGAAATTGAATCAGACAATCAAAAATGAATACAAGGATTTGGTAGATTCATTAGATGAGGCAAAAGAAGAAGGGTACACGTTGCCGGACACAAAGGTTAGTTATGATGTGTATACACATTCAAATCTATTGAGTTTAGTTATTAAGGAAGAAGTAGAGACGGAATATCCTAGGTATAAGGTGTATCATTTTGATTCTAAAACGAAGAAGCGTGTTTCGAATAAAAAGTTATATAAGAAATATAAAATCAGTCAAAAAGATATGAAGGTATGGGCTGCACAGGCTTTTGATCAGGAATATGCCAATGAATATTATGACAATGTAAAGGAATTAAGAGCTCAAACAATTGGTTTGTTGCCTTCAAATCTGGATGTGTTTTACCACAAAGGAAAATTGAATGTATTGATTCCTGTCGCCACAAATTTTGGTTCTGGAACAAAGATGGTTTTGTATAGGCCAAGTCGCAAGAAGTCTTATAAGATAGAAGATTCTTCCACGTTTGACCAGATGACTATGACATTAAAGGATAATAAACTATCGCTTTACTATAGTGGAACGGATAAAACGTATAAGGTGCATGGTTGTTTTAATGAGTATAAACAAGTTCATGTGTATGAAATAGGTCCTGGTGTCACTTATGGTTTTGCGCTAACGACAAATGGTTTGGTAGAAGTGATTGCGATTGAGGATGGTTTGCCGATTGAGCGTGTTTGTAGTCAAGGACCATTATATGGGTTAGATAAAGTAAAAAGCCTTCGTAGTGGGCAGGCACTGACAGAAAATGATCAGTTGATTGATTTATTTGATGCATTGCAAAATCAGCCGTTTAAAAGTCTTGAAGGTACGTATACAAATGAGAGTGTAACACTTCAAATCGATGAGAATGGTTTGTATGCAATGCAGGATCAAGAGAATTCGCATTCTGGCCTATTGTTTAGTGTAGGTATGGAAGAAGATGGATTTGTGTATGGATATGATGACTATAATCAACAAGTCTTATCGTATTGTAAAGTAATGCCGTTATATGAAAAATTAGAGATCAAAAATTTGTTTGATCATGACAAATTAGAATTGGAGTATCAATATGAATAATAAAAAATTGTTTGCGAGTGCACTAGCACTAAGTATGTTTTTTGGATTAACAGCTTGTTCAAGTGAAAAGCCGGAAGATACAAAGGTTGTAGAAAAGAAGGAAGAGAAAAAAGAAGAGAAGAAAGAAGAAAAGAAGGAAGAAAAGAAAGAAGAAAAGAAAGAAGAAAGTACGGATGCTGTATTAGTAAGAGAAATTTCGAGTAAGACATATACAGTCACAATTCCTAAGCTTACTTCATTCTATACACCAAGTAGAGATGGTTTAGAAGTTAAAACAGAAGTAAATGAACAACAAATCTCATATACGCTTGAAGATGAATTTGGTGATTTTAAAATGGCTATTTATGTAAACCCAATCAGTGCTGAGAGTGCAGAAGCCTATGCGAATCGTATTAATGAAGGATTCAAGGATGATGAATCGAAACAATATAAGCCTAGCACGGTGGGTGATTTCAATGGCTTTAGAAAAGTGACTACAAGTGAAAATCCTAGCTTCAAATGTAAAGATAACTTGTTGTTGGATTTTGAAAGTGTGGATGGTTCTGCTGTAGTGATGTCTGTAACGGTCGAACAATTCAATGATGCGGATACAGCAGATATGGAAGTAGCGATGAAAGCTATTTTGGACAATATGAAAGTTGAGGTTAAGTAGTTATGAACGCAAACTTTGTGAAGAGTTTATTAGTAATCGGAATGGGCTTGAGTTTAGCTGCTTGTTCATCGAATGATCCAGAGCCTAAAAAGGAAGATACAAAGGTTGTCGAAGCTAAAAAGGAAGAAAAGAAAGAGGAAAAGAAAGAAGAGAAAACAACGGATTTTGTGGTGAGCAAAAACTACAACAAGAAGTATGAGATCATCATCACAATGCCTCAAGATTTCACAACGATTTATACGCCAGCAGATGGTGTAGAGGTTACAGGAGAGATTGTCAATGATTCCTTTATTCGCTATAGCTTTGAAAATAAAGAAGCCGATACGAAAAAGATTGCGGCAGTTGAAGCAAATGCAGATGCGACAGCGGATGAAGTGGCTGAAACCTTCAATAAAGGTGAGGAAGATGAGAGTAAGCTTTATAAGCCTTATCAGGTTGGAAACTATACAGGAGTAAATAAGATTTCGGATTATTCTTATGATGATTATGTAACGTACAATATGTATTTCAATTTGGATCGAGATGGTTTTAAAGGAACAATTAAGGTTGTTGTTGAAAAGCTAAAAGCGGAAGCGGATGATTCGGATACAGAAGCTATTATTACTGCAATTTTGGATAATGTAAAAGTTGAAAAGAAGAAATGTGAGTAAGCCTATGAATCATAAGCTAGCTAAGATCTTGCTTGCGCTAGGTATAGGCTTAAGCCTAGTTTCTTGTGCAAAAAAGCCAGAAGAACCAAGGTCTTCACAAGTGAAAAAAGAAGAAAAGGTAAAGATTGGTGAAATGACTGGAGTCGCACAAATGAATGGCTATTTCATTAAGATGACGATGCCAGATTTGTTGTCGATTTATACACCGAAACAAGAGGGCTTAGATATATCGGGTAAGCTAGAGGGTGATCGTATCCTTAAATATGATTTGCATTCGGATGATCGTACGTATATCACGCGAATTTCAATTGATTGCGATTATCGTAAGGCGGCCAAGGAAACGGCGGATGTCTTGAATGCAGGTTTTGAAGATGAAGCAGATCAATATAAGGCATTTACAATTGGTAAGTATTCGGGTTATAAGAAAACAACGGTATATGATTCGTCTGATAAAACCTATTCTAAGATGTTGATCGATTATCCGGTTGGTGAAGATAATGTTGTCTTACAAATTTATGTAGAACAAGAAAAAGCCAATGATTTGGATGAGGTAACACTTGCTGTATTGGATAATATCGTTGTTGAAATTTGTATGGAAGAGTAGGTGATAAGAGTGAAAAGGAATAAGTTATTAACTGGCTTCTTAGTTTTGGGTATGGGACTAAGTTTAGTGGCTTGTTCATCAAATGAGCCAGAGACTAAGGTAGCTGAAGAAAAGAAAATAGAAGAGACTAAGGCAATTGAAGAAAAAGAAGAAAAGGTAAAAGAAGAGAAGAAGGAAGAAGAAAAGGCTAAGGCAGCTGAGGAAGAAAAAGAAAAGGATAGTACGATTATTAGTTATGCGAATAAAAAGGTAAGAGTTACTTTACCTAAAGATTTGACTTCTTTCCATACGCCTGCTAGAGAAATTTCTCGATATAGCTATATGGAAGAATCGAATGTTCTTGGTTATTCATTGTATGCGAAAGATCGTACGTTCACCATTCATTTCTCAATTGGAACGGATGGCTGGGATTCAGCAGAGGCTGCCAGTATTTCTCACAACAAGGTTTGTAAGGATGAAACAAAAATGTATGAGCCATGTACTGTGGGTGAATATTCTGGATATAAGTATGTGGTGACAAGTGATAAATCGATTGAATATCATTATGTGCTTGATTATCTAGTGGATGGTCAAGATGTCGTACTAACCATTCGTGAAGAATTACGCAATGATGACGATACTTCCTTGTTAGAGCCGTTGTTGCTGGATGTGGTACATAATTTAAAGATTGAATTAATAGGAGAATAATACTATGAATCGGAATAAGTTATTAACCAGCTTCTTAGTTTTGGGTATGGGACTGAGTTTAGTGGCTTGTTCAAGTGATAAGCCCGAGCCTAAAAAAGAAGAGGCTAAGGTAGCAGAAAAGAAAAAAGAAGAGAAACGAATAGATACGCAGGATCGAACGGCTAAATTGAGTGTTCCTGAAGATCTATCTCCTTATTTTACTTCATCTAGAGAGGGTGTAGGTAAAATGGAGAGTATGGTAAAGGATAATGGTTCGATTGTCTATACGTGTTTAAATGAAGAGAATAAGTATGAGTTGAATGCTGAAATTAAATTGTTGTCGTCTAGCTCTGCTGAAAAGAGTGCGGATCTACAGAATTCAATGTATGGTGAAAATGACGAGGATAAAAAGTATAAGCCTTGTACGTTTGAGGGCTTTGATGCGTATAGTCACACCATCAATCTGGGTACAGTTGAAAATACTAGACTTCACTATTATGTAGATTATCCAGTCGAGGATATCAACAAAGTCGTTTCTATCGAAATCAACCAGAAGAATGATAAAGAAAAGGATACTTCTGATTTAGAACCTTTTGCGAAGGCCATCATTAAGAATATGAAGCTCGAAAAGGTGAAGGAAGAAAAGAAAGAGGAAGTCAAGAAGGAAGTTAAAGAAGAGAAGGTGGATGAAAACAGCAAGGAAATTGTTGGTGAATCGTCTCGTGCAAAATTAATATTACCGAGAGATTTGACTTCGTTCTATACGCCAAGTATGGAGTATGACACGATCAAGGGAAATCAGGATAAGGGAAACATTGGTTATACATTAAGTCGAAAAGATCCAGATCGTTCAATATACGTAAACATATGTACGGATTCAAGTGATACGCTTGAAGAGGCTATCGTTTTCCATAATGAGCATTTAAGTAAAGGAGAAGAGCCATTCACAGAGTATACATTGGGTGAATATTCGGGTTATCGTGCTACAAGGTATACGAATTATTGGAATAGTGCCAATGATACAACGTATACGTATAAGTTAAGTTATCCAGTAGGCGATAAAAATGTGATCTTGTCATGTTCTGTAACACTTCGTGATAATTCGGATGATACGACAGGATTAGAAGATATATTATTGGCGGCTTTGCAGCAATTGAAGGTAGAAATTAAATAATAATAGGAGAACATAATATGAAAAATAATAAGTTATTAACAAGTCTGTTTGTGCTTGGTATGGGCTTGAGTCTAGTTGCGTGTGGTGCAAGTGATGGTGGTACGACTACAAAGACGGAGGGTACAAAAACGGTAGAGAAGAAAGAGGAGCAGAAGTTTGCAGATCGAAAAGAATTAGAAATGGAAGGTCTAGCTTGTAAATTCTCATTACCAAACATGGATTCTTTCTATTTGGTGAAGGGTTTAGAAAAGCCTGTATATGAGATGGACGAATCACTTGCGAGTATTAAATATGAGGTAAATGATGATTATCTTCCAGTTCTTCTGGTTTTTGTAGGAGATGATGCATTTGCGGAATGGAGTGAAGGATACACTGTAGAAGAACTTGCTGAAAAGGATTTGAATGGAGAAGCTGACTATAAAGAAACAAAAGTAGGTGGCTATAGAGCTTTAGTTGCGGATTTATCCGATGAGGATAGCGTTAAGAAGGCATACTATATTGAACATCCAGATCTAACAAATGGAATCGTTCATATCGAAGTCAATGAATATGATGATAACGATATTTCAGATGAATTGGCAGAAGCGATTATTAAAGAGTTCAAAGT
>ENA-OPWH01002387-OPWH01002387.1-human-gut-metagenome-genome-assembly--contig:-NODE-2387-length-10239-cov-6.528181_pt1 | contig 10239 bp, 8 predicted proteins | sample MGYA00241506_ERZ502004 | MGnify/ENA primary metagenome ERZ502004 (study PRJEB25962, sample SAMEA2043049) | human gut metagenome | biome: human gut; feature: human-associated habitat; material: faeces... | reverse complement strand
TCATGGGAGATGCACATGCCGGAAAGTGGCACAGGCAGGTCAGCCTGCTTTCCGCGGAGAAAATAGATGACTTCAGGGCAAGAGGGGCACAGATAGACAACGGTGCATTCGGTGAAAATTTAATTATTTCAGGATTTGATTTAGGAAATCTGCCTCTTGGTACACGCTTTTGCATAGGAGATACCATCCTTGAGATGACGCAGATAGGCAAGCAGTGCCATTCGCATTGTGCCATATACAAGAGGATGGGCGAGTGCATTATGCCAAAGGAGGGTGTGTTTGCGGTAGTCGTAAGAGGTGGTCAGATTCATGCCGGTGACGAGGTGAAGTTGATTCCGGCCAACATATATGCTTCGATAAAGGACAGACCTGTGGACAGCCGCTGTGAGCTTTTGACAGTCATAGAAGGAGCACATGCCGGGGCAAAGGCACTCTATATAGATGGCAGAATAAGAGTGGCATACGGCAATGTGTGGGCAGATGAAATAGATGACAATGATAATTCCATTGTGATGTTCAGACAGCAGATAGGCAGCAGACCACGTCTCATAATCTGCGGTGGAGGGCATGTATCGGCGGCACTTGTACGCATGGCATCGCTTTTGGCATTTGACATATGGGTGATAGAGGACAGACCTTTGTTTGCAGACAATGCAAAGCGCCAAGGCGCAGACCATGTGATTTGTGGCGATTATAAAGAAACTCTCGCCAAGCTACAGCCGCAGGCGGATGATTACTATGTATGCATGACAAGAGGACATCGCTTCGATATGGAATGCCTCACAGAGATATTCACAAAGTCCTATGCCTATGTGGGTATGATGGGCTCAAAGAAAAGAGCTGTGATAGTGAAAAAAGACCTTGAAGAATCAGGATTTTCACAGGAAATTATATCAGGATTACATTCTCCGATAGGTCTTGCAATAGGGGGACAGACACCGGAGGAAATTGCTCTTTCGGTGATAAGCGAGATAGTAAAGTGTAAAAATGAGCGTACAAGCTGCACTCAGATAGATAACGAAGTGCTTGACGCACTTACTGAGGTGGCTGGGCATTGTGCATCAGTTACACACTCCCCGGATGAGAAGTACATACTGTGTACCATCATAAAAAAGAACGGCAGTGCACCGCGCGGAGTTGGCACACAGATGCTTGTGAGCTCAGACAACCGTATTGTTGGAACAATAGGCGGAGGCTGTGCGGAGGCTTTAGTTATAAGCCGCTGCAGGAGGCTGTTTCGCAATCAGGAGTTCAAATGTGAGCTGATTGATGTCAGCATGAATACTGACGATGCCGAGAATGAGGGAATGGTGTGCGGAGGTAGCATTTCAGTGCTGCTGGAGCAGATCAAATGATGAATAAATAAAAAGAAAAGAGAGATTAAAAGTGTGATTTTAAGAAGAGTAACAGGCACTGATAAATCAGTAAAGGAGCGCAAGGGTTTAAAGAGAAAATTTGCAGCATATGCAGGACTTACGCTTGGACTTATTCTTACAGCAGGACTTTTTGCAGGCTGCGGAAAGAAGGATACTGCAGAGAGCGGTAATGTAGATGTAGATTTATCGATTTTTGCGGCAAAGAGCTTAAACAGTGTTATGGATGAAATTTGTGCAGCCTACACCAGGGAGCATCCAAATGTAAACTTCCAGAACAACTATGACAGTTCGGGAACTCTGATGGCACAGATTAAAGAGGGCGCGAAGTGCAATATCTTTTTCTCAGCAGGAGTGGCACAGATGGATGAGCTTCAGAATGGTTATGAAGCAGGAAGCGTGGTTGATGATACTCGTGTTGACCTTTTAAATAATCAGGTGTGCCTTGTTACATATAAGAATAGTGGCACGGCAGTTACCAGCTTTGCAGACATCTCAAAGGCTAAAAATATGGCACTTGCTGACGGAACAGTTCCTGTAGGACAGTACACCAGAGTAGCACTTGTAAATTCAAAAATGGTTGAAGGAGATGCTTCAAAGCCACAGGATATTTCAGATTCTGATATCTCAAAGGCACTTGGCGGTCTGGAAATCAACAGCTGTGCAAATGTAGGTGCAGTTGCATCTGCCGTAGCTGAGGGTGCAAACGAAATAGGAACAGTTTATTACTCAGATACATTCGGATACGAGAATCAGCTTGACATTATAGAAAAGCTTCCAAACAGCTTAACAGGTGATGTTATATATCCGATAGCAGCCTTAAAGGGTGACAACACTACAGCAGACGAGCTTGAAGCCGCAAAGGAATTTATTGCATATCTTCAGACAGATGAGGCAATGTCAGTATTTGAGAAATATCATTTTACGGTAAATGAATAATGGGAACGATTGATTTCGCACCGCTTTGGATAACATTAAAAACAGGAATAGTAGCATCGGTTTTTTCATTCTTTATTGGAATAGCCTTTGCTGAGCTTGTTATAAACACAAAGGGCAGAGTGAGGGCATTCTGGGATGGACTGCTGACACTTCCGATGGTATTGCCGCCTACCGTGGCTGGATACATCCTTTTAAGGATTTTCAGTACAAGACGTCCCTTTGGAAGTTTTTTAAGCAATAGCATGGGTATACAGGTAGTACACACGTGGCTTGGCTGTGTGGTTGCAGCGACCATCATTGCACTCCCTCTCATGTACAGAAATGCGAGAGCGGCATTTGAGCAGATAGACGAAAATGTCATATATGTGGCGCGCACTCTCGGCATAAGTGAGTGGAAGGTTTTCTGGAAAATACGTTTGCCGATGGCAAAGCCCGGCATCATATCGGGTGTCACACTGGCCTTTGCCAGAGCTATCGGTGAGTACGGCGCCACATCAATGCTTGCCGGAAATATAGCGGGAAAGACATCGACCATATCACAGCAGATAGCAATGGTCATCCAAAGTGGTGACTATGCCACAGCGGGCTTCTGGTGCATAGTAATCATAGCGATTTCGTTTGCATGCCTTGTATCGATAAATATGATATGCGGCAAAAGCAAGGGCATAAAGAGAAAGAGAAAAAATAATGTCGCTCATAGTAAAAATACAAAAACAGTTGGATAATTTCATGCTTTCGGTTGACATGGAGCTTACGGACGAGATTGTGTCCGTAATTGGTATGTCGGGCTCAGGAAAGAGTATGACACTCAAGTGTATAGCAGGGATAGAGACTCCTGATTCAGGCTTTATATCATTAAATGACCGGGTGCTGTATGACTCAAAAAATCGCATAAATCTGCACCCCGGTAAGCGCAGGGTAGGCTATCTGTTTCAGGACTATGCACTTTTTCCTACAATGACCGTGATGGAAAATATATGCATAGCAATGGGACATCGCGATGAAAAAAAGGTGAAGGTCTGGCTGAAGCGGTATGGGCTTGATGGCATGGCAGACACATATCCGGATCATCTCTCGGGAGGCCAGAGGCAGCGCGTGGCAATGCTTCGCATGCTTGCGGCTAAACCGGAGTGTATACTGCTCGATGAGCCTTTTTCGGCACTGGATGAGCATGTGAAAAGAAGTATGGAATCAGAGCTTATGGAGATGCTTTCCGATTTTCACAATCCTGTTATCTTTGTGTCACACAATCGCGATGAGGTGTATCGTCTGGCAGAGCGTATCGGAAGTATTGAGAGCGGCATGCTGAGTGCAGTCCGCGACAAAAAAGATTTCTTCATGCGGCCTATGTCTGTGGAGCAGGCACTGCTTGTGGGCTGCAACAATATATCACAGGTGAAATGGCAGGATAAGCATCATGTTCTTGCTGTGGAATGGGATAGCGTATTTGAGGTCACTGATGAGCAGATGGAACAGCTTGCGATGGATACGGACAACATATCACACATAGGTGTTTTCCCTCAGGATATAATAATATCTGCAAGTAAAGCAAAATCGGTACTTGCATATAACAATAAAAATATAATCAGGATTAAAGATTATAAAATAGTTGAAGAACTAAAAACATGGGAAGTATCGTGTGAATTAAATAATGATTCAACAATTTATGCAAATCTTCCAAAGCATACAGAAGCAAATATGCTTAGCAAAAATATAAATGATGAGCTTTATATAAAGAAATTTTATCTGCTTGGATGAGAAGTAAATGAGGACATACTATGATTTACCTGGACAATGCTGCCACAACAATTAAAAAGCCGGATGCGGTATATGATGCAGTACTTGATGCAATGAAGCACTGCGGCAATTCCGGGCGCGGGGCATCGGATGCGTCGCTTGATGCGTCGAGGAAAATATATGAGGCCAGAATGTGTCTTACAGAATTTTTCGGAGGAGATGATGCGGCCAGACTCGTTTTTACGGCAAATGCCACTGAGGCACTAAACATTGCAATCCACGGACTGTTTGAGCCGGGGGAGCATGTGATTACAACACAGCTCGAGCATAATTCTGTGCTCAGACCTCTTTATATGCAAAGGGAGCGGGGCGTGGGTGTGGATATTGTACCATGCAGTGATGCAGGCATAAAAAGGGGGATAATTTCCCCATCGGACATAGAGGCTTTAATCCGTCCGGATACAAAAGCCATCGTATGCACACATGCTTCAAATCTCACAGGCAACGTGGTGGATATTAAGTCGATAGGGCAAATCGCACGAAAGCATAACCTTTTATTTATAGTCGATGCATCGCAGACAGCCGGTGTACTTCCGATAAATGTAAAAGACATGAATATTGATGTGCTCTGCTTCACAGGCCATAAGGGGTTGATGGGACCGCAGGGCACCGGAGGACTTTATGTGGGAGAGAGAGCAGATATAAAGCCGTTTAAGAGCGGTGGCACCGGCGTGCTAAGCTTTCTTGAGAACCAGCCTATGGAGCTTCCGACAAGACTTGAGGCCGGTACCTTAAACGGTCCGGGAATCGCAGGGCTTTTAACTGGTGTCATGGAGCTTGAGAAAATCGGCCTCGACAATATATACGCTAAAGAGCATGAGCTGATGCAGGCATTTATGGGAAAAATAAAGACAATCCCCGGAATCAGGATATATGGAGATTTCGATATGCTGCCCGACAAGGGCCTGCACTGTGCGATTGTTTCAGTAAATATAGCTGATATGGACTCGGCGGAGGTGTCAGACATACTTATGAATGAGTATGGCATTGCAACAAGGAGCGGCATACACTGCGCACCGCTGATGCATAAATTCTTTGGAACACAAAATCAGGGTATGGTGAGATTCTCATTTTCATATTATAATACAGTTGATGAGATAAATGAGGCCGCTGAAGCGCTTATGCAGATTTCGGCATTGCGATAAATAGTATTAAACAATTGAAAGGAGCAAAAATGCCACAGGAAATAGTGTTTTGCAAGGGCGGTGGCTGTACTGCAAAGCTTGGTCCGGATTTGTTAAGTCATGTTTTAGCAAAGCTGCCAAGGGGTGAAAAAGACAGCAATCTGCTCATCGGATATGATAGCTGTGATGATGCGGCAGTGTACAAAATTTCAGATGACACGGCGGTAGTCCAGACGCTCGATTTTTTTCCGCCGATGGTTGATGATCCGTATACGTTTGGACAGATAGCGGCTGCAAATGCGCTCAGTGATATCTATGCGATGGGCGGCACAGTAAAGACCGCATTGAACATTGTCTGTTTCCCTGAGAAAATGGACCTGAATATACTCGGCAAAATAATGCAGGGTGGTGCCGATAAGGTGATAGAGGCAGGCGGCACACTTGCGGGCGGCCATTCTATAGCAGACAGTGATGTGAAATACGGACTTTCAGTCATGGGTACGGTCCACCCGGAGCATATTTACAGCAACAACACAGGGCAACCGTCAGATGTGCTTATACTTACAAAGAAACTAGGAGTGGGGCTTGTATGCAACGCAAACCGCGTAGGGGAGGCTCCGTTAGGTGCAATTGAGGATGCGGTAAGCTCTATGACCACACTGAATAAGGCAGCATCCGAAATCAGTCATGCTTTCGATATACACGCATGCACAGATGTCACGGGCTTTAGCTTTTTAGGACATCTGAGTGAGATGTTAAATGATGATATAACAGCACTTATCGACTCGATTTCCATCCCGGTCATTACCGGAGCACTGCGATGCGCAGATGAGTTTTTCCTCACGGCAGCAGCGCAGCGCAACAGAAACCATGTAGGTGATAAGGTGTGCTTTGCAAAAAATATACCTTTTTCAATGGAGGAGGTACTTTTCGATCCGCAGACCTCCGGAGGATTGCTGTTTGCAGTAAAAGCCTCTGAGGCAGATGCATTTTTGCATGAGCTTAAAGCCGCAGGGCTCCCGGCTGCAAAGGTGGGACGATTTGTTAAGCGTCGCGATGTGCCGATATATGTGAACTGATTTTAAGCTGCCATAGCTTATGCAAATTTGCTGACAGGCTGCATGCCCTGCATTCTGAGGGCTGACGAGTTGAAATAACATAGGGAGGATTATAAATATGATAACAGTAAATGCAATAGGGGATACATGTCCGATCCCGGTTGTAAAGACAAAGAAGGCGATAGAGGCTCTCACACAGCCGGATACGGTGGAGACACTTGTGGACAATGAAGTTGCAGTGGAAAATTTAAAAAAGATGGCTGCACAGAAGGGCTATAGCTGTGATAGCAGTAAGCTCGACGACGGAAGCTACAGCGTAAAGCTGACAATTGAAGCTGTAAATGCCGATGAGCTTTCGGATACAGACGAGGCTTCACAGTATGCATGCAGGCCGGCCGCAGATAACAGGGTTGTTGTAATCCGCTCTTCATATATGGGAGAGGGCAGCGAGGAGCTTGGCAGTGTACTTATAAAGGGCTTCATCTACGCACTTTCGCAGCAGGACAACCCGCCTGAAACCATGCTTTTCTACAATGGAGGAGCGAAGCTGACCTGTGAGGGCTCAGAGTCACTTGAGGATTTAAAGGAGCTTAAGAGCCGTGGGGTGAAAATTTTTACCTGCGGAACATGCCTGAACTACTATGAGCTGTCAGATAAGCTTGCAGTCGGAGAGGTGACCAACATGTATGATATCGCAGAAAAGATGGCTGGGGCATCTCTTATTGTAAGTCCGTAGAGTTATACAAGGTGTGAGGTAATGGATAAAAATTTGGCAAGAGAAAAGAAAAAACGGCTAATCATCACCTTCGAGACTAACACAGCACCGTTGAAGCTTGATATCAAGGGCAAGGCATGTGGTATTCCGGGACGCACGATTCCTCTTCCGTCTGTCATATCGGCGGGCTGCGGGCTGGCATGGAGAGCAGAGCTTTCTGACAGGGAGTGCCTCATAGCCTTTATGAAGGAGCATGACATCAGGTGGGAAGCGATGTATGAAATCGAAATGAGGTAACTGATAGTTACCTATATAGCAGGATAACAGGAGAAAAATATGTTTTATTACAATCAATATGTGAGGGCGCAAAGCCTTGATGAAGCTTATGAGCTTTATCAGAAAAAACCGAATTTTGTGCTGGGCGGCATGCTCTGGCTCAAAATGAAAAATAAGACACTTGGCACGGCAATTGATTTGTGCGATCTCGGACTTGACCAAATTGATGAGGATGAGAACGAGTTTAGAATCGGTGCATATGCAACCCTCAGGCAGATAGAGACACATGAAACCCTGAATGCATATACACACGGTGCAATCGCAGAGTCGGTCAGACATATCGTCGGAGTGCAGTTTAGAAATGTGGCGACTGTCGGAGGAAGCATCTGGGGCAGATTTGGATTTTCAGATGTCATGACGATTTTCAGGGCGCTGGGAGCAAAGGTGCAGCTTCACAAGGCAGGAATTATGGATTTGGACGAGTTTGCGGCACTTCCAAGAACCACGCGCGATGTGCTCGTATCAGTAATAGTGCCGAAAAATGCAAAGGGCGTAGTATACTTAAGCCAGAGAAACCAGTCAACAGACTTTCCTGTGCTCACATGTGCAGTGGCAAATAGAAACGGCAGGTATGTGGCGGTCATCGGAGCATCACCATATATGGCAGAGCCTGTGTGGGATAAGGACGGCATACTCGATGGTATAGTAGATGCAAAGACGCACGGTAATGTAGCTTTGACGGAGAACTCCGAGAACAATGCAAAAATAGATAAATTTGCAGAATATGTTGCAGAGCATATCCGTTTTGGAAGCAATATCAGAGCAGGAGCCGAGTACAGAGAGATGATCTGCCGGGTGCTTACACGCCGCGCTGTCACACAGTCGCTTGACATCTGCGATGATATAAGGTAATCGCTACCGGATGCATGGAAGTTATGCAGGAAACTTTGGGAGCTTTATTAGTGTGATGACATCAATGCACGAGCATTAAGTAGGAAGGAATTCATGTATATGGATGTTAAAATAAAATTAAATGGAAAGTTAATAATCGACTCGGTTGACCAGGATATGGTACTTTTGGACTTCTGCCGCAAGCACAACTGCTTTTCAGTGAAGAGGGGCTGTGAGTCAGGCAACTGTGGTCTTTGTACAGTGCTTCTGGATGGAAAGCCTGTGCTGTCATGCAGCATGCCGATAGGCAGGGCAGACGGCAGAGCCGTGGATACCCTTGAGGGACTTGAGGAGGAAGCTAAGCAGTTTACAGGATTTTTTGCTGCACAGGGAGCGGATCAGTGCGGCTTCTGTAATCCAGGTTATATTGTAAATATTGTGGCACTTTTAAGAGAAAATCCTGACCCGACTGATGAGGAAGTTCTTGAGTATCTTTCAGGAAATCTGTGTCGTTGTACAGGATATCAGAGTCAGCTCCGCTCAATCAGAAATTTCTTAAACAGTAAGAAGGAGGGCGCACCTCTTAATCTCGAGGCAGGCGTCTACGGAGAGGATATCGGAAAGGAGTGGCAGGATGAGCACAAATCAAACTAATGTAAACAGCTTCAACCGCGCGAGAAGGGATTACCACGCAGTTGGAAAATGTATACCGAAGAAGGATTCGAGCCAGCTTTTACTCGGAAAGCCGGTATTTACTGATGATATCACACCGCGTGATGCGCTTGTCATAAAGCTTCTTAGAAGCCCCTATGCGAATGCAATTGTCGAGGATGTAAAGACAGATATTGCTCTTAAGGTACCGGGCATGGTCGCAGTATACACCTGGGAGGATGTTCCGAAAAAGCGTTTTTCTATCGCAGGCCAGACCTTTCCGGAGCCGTCACCGTACGACAGACTAATTCTTGACCGTCATGTTAGAAGTGTAGGTGACGCTGTCGCTATTGTGGTAGGTGAATCGGAAAAGGCTGTAGACAAGGCTCTTAACATGATAAAAGTAAAGTACACGATTCTTGAGCCGGTGCTTGACTTCAGAAAGTCGCTGGACAACAAGGTGCTTGTGCATCCTGAGGATGACTGGTCATCCAGCATAAATACAGGCGATGTAAAGCGCAATCTCATTCATCATGAGGAGGATGAGCATGGAAATGTAGAGAAAATTCTGTCGGAGTGCGATGAGATTATTGAGCACACCTATCGCATAAAGGCAGCGCAGCAGGCATATATGGAGACCTGCAGAGCATACTGTGAGATAGACAGATACGGCAGGCTTCACTGCATCAGCTCGACACAGATTGTTTTCCACCTGCGCCGAATACTGTCCAATGCACTCGATATTCCTAAGTCCATGGTGCGTGCTGAAAAGCCGCGTATCGGAGGAGGCTTTGGTGCCAAGCAGACAGCGGTCTGTGAGGTATATCCGGCATTTGTTACCTGGAAGACAAAGCGTCCGAGCAAGATAATCTACAGCAGAAAAGAGTGCCAGACTATCGCGTCACCGCGTCATGAGATGGAGGTCACCGTGCGTCTTGGAGCAATGAGGGATGGTCATATAAGGGCGATAGATCTTTATACGCTGTCAAATGGTGGAGCATACGGAGAGCATAGCACTACAACAGTAGGACTCTCAGGTCATAAATCGCTCCCTCTTTATACAGGAGGCTGCGAGGCAACCAGATTTTCGTGCGATGTTGTGTACACAAACGTGCAGGCGGCAGGAGCATATAGAGGCTATGGAGCTACACAGGGTATCTTTGCACTTGAATCAACTGTCAATGAGCTCGCTGAAAAGCTGCATATAGACCCGGTTGAGCTTCGTTTGAAAAATATCGTCCGTGAGGGCATGTTTATGCCGGCATATTTTGGCGAGACAGCCAATGCATGTGCACTCGACAGATGCATAATGCACTGTGCGGATAATTTCCATTGGGCAGACAAGTATCCTGTCCGCGATATGGGAAATGGCAAGGTTCGTGCGGCAGGCATGGCACTTGCAATGCAGGGCTCCT
>ENA-OPWH01002386-OPWH01002386.1-human-gut-metagenome-genome-assembly--contig:-NODE-2386-length-10241-cov-1.525525_pt1 | contig 10241 bp, 6 predicted proteins | sample MGYA00241506_ERZ502004 | MGnify/ENA primary metagenome ERZ502004 (study PRJEB25962, sample SAMEA2043049) | human gut metagenome | biome: human gut; feature: human-associated habitat; material: faeces... | reverse complement strand
TAATTCTCCCATTGAATTAGATATTGGAGTACCTGTTGCAAATACTGCTCCTTTACCATCATTATTTTCTAATATGTAACTTATCTTCATAAATAAGTCAGTTGCTTTTTTAGATTCAGTATTATTAATACCAGCAACATTTCTAATTTTTGAATACATTGGTAAGTTTTTAAACATATGTGCTTCATCTACTATTAATTGATCTACACCTAACTCTTCAAAGGTTACAACATCATCTTTTTTTGTATCATCTAATAAATTTTTTAATTTAGCATTCATACTCATTTTCATTTGTTCAAGTTTTTTTACACTTAATCCTTCATTTGACTCTTCTTTAATTCTTTCAATAGCATCAACAACTTCTTGTATTTGATTTTCCATATATTTTTGTTCATATTCTTTACTCATAGGAATAAGTCCAAATGAAGAATGTGCTATTAAGACTGCATCCCATTCTCCTGTTGCAATTTTCGCTATTAATTTTTTTCTTCTTTTTTTCTCAAAATCCTTTTGCGTAGCAACTAAAATATTAGCAGTTGGATATAATTGTAAAAATTCATTGGCCCATTGACCTAGCAAATGATTTGGTACAATAAACATTGGTTTACTAACTATACCAAGTCTTTTAAGTTCCATTGCACTAGCAATACACTCATAAGTTTTACCTGCACCTACTGCATGTGCAAGTAAAGTATTACCACCATACAAAGCTCTTGCGACAGCATTTTTTTGATGTTCACGAAGTTCTATACTTGGATTCATTCCATCAAAAGTTAAATGACTACCATCATATTTTCTTTCTCTCATACAGTTAAAATTTTCATTATAAATTTTAACTAATCTATTTCTCCTATCTTCATCTTTCCAAATCCACTCCTTAAATTCTTGTTTTATTAATTCTTGTTTTTCTCTAGCATTTGCTGTTTCTATAGGATTAACTACCCTTCTATCGTCTTCTAATTTATCATATATTGTAATACTTTGAAGATTAAGAGTATTCTTTATTATTGATAAAGCATCTGCTCTTTTTGTTCCCCATGTATTTGTATTCTTTACTCCAAAGCCGTACAATCCACTTGCTTGAAATAACCATGTGTTACCTTCTTTGACATATTTTATTTTTAATCTTCCTGCATTCCAATCTTCTATATCTAATAATTCACAACAAAATTGATGATAAATATCATCAGGAATCCATGTTGAACCAAGTTTAACACTTATTTCATCATATTCAAGTGGAACAGGTTGAACGCTTTCCAACGCTTTAATATTTTTATCGTATTTATTATCAATGTTCATTGATTTTGCATAATTAAGTTTTTGTTTTACATTTCCACTTAAATATTCAGTTGCTGGAACATATCCATTATTAAAATCATTTATTTTTGATGGATCTTGATAAATAAGACCATCAAGTTCTTCAATAATTTCATCTTTTTCTTTTGGATATAATGTTCTCATATATTCTATATCAACACATCCTCGATTATTAAGTGAATATTTTAACGCATCTTCTGCATTTTCTGCACTCTTAACCTCTTTAATTTTTCTAATAGTTCTTTTTGTAAATACATCACCTTTTACATAGATAGGTTTATCATTTTCTTCATCTTTACTTATTTTATTTTCAATTGAAGTCAACAAATAATAATCTGGATCATCATCAAATGCCCTAGCATTTGCATTATCATTAATATATCCATATTTTTTAGTAAATTCATCATAAACATTACTTAATTTATTTTGTGCTACTTTAAGTTCTTCATCAGTTCCATCACAAAGTTGAACATTAAATAATTCTCTTAAAGCATTTTTGACATTACATAAACCAATTATTCTTTTTGATGTCATACCATCTTGAATAGAATATGGTATCAAATTAGAATCCTGTCTTTGATATATAACATCTTTACCATTAATATTTTTTATTACAAAAGCATTATTTTTGATGGTATCTTCTGCTTCTAATATATCATATTCACTATTTTGTTCATTTATTTCATAAGTAATATTTTCAAATATATTAGATGATAAATTATTAATAGCATTATTAATTAATTCTTCTAATGGTTTATCGCTAGGACTTAATGTATTATCCATACCATATGCAGTTGATTGCAATTCCATTTTTCCTAATAACATTTCAGGATGAGTAATATAATAATTGTTTATTGTTATTCCATCGTCATACTCACTTGTATGAATCCAATCCTCATCACTTAAATCAAGTTTAATCTCATCTCTTTTCTTTAAAAAAATTATATCTGATGTTACTTTCGTATTAGCATTGCCAATAAATGTATTATTTGGTAATCTTATTGCACCAATTAGTTCTGCCCTTTTTGCTATATATTCTCTTACTCTTGTATCTTTTTTATCAAGAGTTCCATCAGTTGTGATAAAAGCAATTATTCCTCCATTTCTAACTTTGTCTAAAGTTTTTTGAAAAAAATAGTCATGTATCATAAAGTTTTCTTTATATCTTTTGTCTACATAACTTATAGAATAAAATTCTGAAACATTCTATCCTTTCAATAAAATAATGGAACGCGGCAGAATACTCTTCTGTAGCGTTCCATAAATATGAATCGCTTTGTTATGATAACCTTAATTATCTCTTAAGATTAATAAGCTCCTCAAGCAAAGTATCTGATACTGTAATAATCCTTGAGTTAGCCTGATAGCCTCTCTGAGTTGTTATCATTGTAGTGAATTCCTGTGCAAGATCCACATTAGACATCTCTAATACTCCCGACTGGATCTTACCCTTTGTAGCTGATATATCTTTTCCTATTCCATCGAACTCACCTGAGTTAAGTGTTGCAGCGTATAAGTTCTCTCCAACCTTCTCAAGACCACCAGGGTTAGTGAATTCTGTTACAGCTATCTGTCCAATAGTCTTAACATCACCATTGCTATAGCTTGCATTAATTCTACCCATTGTATCAATACCGTAAGATGTCATTGTACCAACAGCCTTACCACCACCAATATAATTGCCAGTTGTTGCATCCTTGATACCATATGTCTGTTTGATTGATGACTTATCTGCTAGCATCTTAATTCCTGACATATCAACAGTTAATATATGAGTTCCTTCAGCACCAATATTATCAAGCTGTGGATCATTAGCTGTTGGACTCTCAACTGTAAATTCAATATTAGCATTAGCTTCATTAGAAAGACCTGTAACTGAATTAAACACAAGTGTGTTACTTGTTGTAAGTGTAAGGTCTGTCTTTTCGCCATCCTTTGTTATTGAAGATGCTGTTATTGAGTATGTAACATCATTACCTGTCTGTCCTTCCTTATGAAGAACTACTGTTGCCTGATATAAACTACCAAGGCTGTCATAGAAGTTAAGCGTTGTTGTTACATCATCAGACTCTGTTGAATTAATATTACCAGCAAGTGTAAGTCCTGTTGTTCTTTCTGGTAATGTATATTTAACAGCATCACTTTCAAGATAAAGAGGTGATACCTTATCCTTTAATATCTCACCAGTCTCGCTGTCAACCTGCCATCCAAGTACGCTTGCACCAGACTGTGTAACCAATGCACCTGACTCATCCTTTGTAAAGTTACCAGCTCTTGTAAAATATGTATTACCACCGCTGCTTACAATAAAGAATGCGTTACAGCCTGTAATAGCGAGATCAGTTGCATTATCTGTTCTCTCTGTTGCACCTTCTGTTGTCATTGCTGTTGATATAGAACCCACTGAAGAGCCAAGACCAATCTGCATAGCATTAGTACCACCTTTACCTGTATCGGCATTAGGTCCTGTAGCTGTCTGTGTTGTCTGGTAAAACACTTCACTAAATGTCATCGACTGTGATTTGTAAGCTACTGTATTAACATTTGCAATGTTATTACCTATAACATCCATTCTTGTCTGATGTGATTTTAAGCCTGACACACCAGAGAACAATGCTCTCATCATAATATTATTCCTCCATACTGCGTAACCGCGTTATTTAATATTCTTATTAAACATTGAGGCGTATCATCTCATCTGTCAGTCAGAGATGAATAACATCCTTACCGGTCCTGTTACATAACTACTGCGCCATCAATATTGGTATAAATGTTGTCATCACTTGAATTCTGGTCAATAGCTGTTATTACTGTCTTCTTATCAGTATTGACTATGAACGCAAGATTATCAACAAGAACCAAAGACTCTTTGATTCCTTTGCTATATGCCTTCTTCGTTCCCTCTTCAAGCCTTATCATCTGTTCGTCAGTTAGTCTTATATCTCTCTGTTCAAGTCTTGCATCTGCATGTTTAGTGAATTTAAGCCCATATGCTACACCTGAAGTTCTGTCTGCGACAAGCTCATCAATTGACTGCTGACGACTTAATATTTCAGTAAATGAAGGGCCATCATATGTGGCATTAACATCCTGTTTCTTTCTCTTACTGATAACCTCTGCCATTCTTTCAATTGAAGTAACGCTGCCATTGAGTATATTATTCATAGACATCTCCCATCTTACATCAATTAAATTAAAGCATTATGTACATTCAATCCCTTTCCTGTACGAATTCTATTCTTCTGACCCAGCTGCTTCTGACTTATCAGTAGAATCTGTGCTGTCCTTTTTATCATCTGTTGAATCAGTACTGCCTGTTGTGCTGTCTGTACTTCCAGATGAACTATTAGAACCATTAGATGCATTCCATTTTTCATAGTAATCTTTGTCAATCACCTGATCAACATCATTAATATCATAAAGACCGCCGTTAATACCAAGATATATTATACCATCAATCTCCTGCCAGCCATTAACCACACCACCAGCATAGCCAGATGTATTCATATCTGTCTTTACAATAACAGCTTTACCAATAAGATTAGATGCTGTCTGGCTAAGCACTTTTTCATTCATCTCTGTTGTAGCTTCTACCTGTGAGAATGTTGCCATCTGAGCCATATAATCTGAATTACTTGTTGGTTCAAGCGGATCCTGATTCTGCATTTCTGCTACTAAAAGGCTCAAGAAGTTCTCCATATTAAGTGTGTTAGACTTCTTAGTATTCGTTGTCTTAGATGTAGAACTGATAATCTGGCTTTGCGATACTGCATTAGATGAATCTACTGCCATATGTGTTCTCCTTTCTTTATTCAATTAAAATAGTAATTTAATACATGTCTTTGTTCTATGCAAGATATTCAACACTGCTTCCCTCTGCCTTAGGTGCTGGAGCTGTACTCTCTAAATCTTCTTCTAATTCATCATCAAATGAAGAAAGATCAAGCTTTCTATGCACCTTGCTTTCGCCCTGCTTTCTTTCAGATTCACTCTGTCCGAAATTCTGGCCTGCTTCAAAGCTATGTGCCATAACTGTAATCTCCACAGCATCAACTTTAAGTCCCTGACTTTCAAACTGCTCCATTAATGTAACCATCTGGTTCTCAAGTGCTGTCTTTACCTGCTCATTCTGAGCTGCAATCTGTGCAGAGACAATTCCGTTGCGGGCTGTAACTGTAATGTGCACGCTTCCAAGATGTTCTGGATTAAGCATAACTTCCATACTTGTAAGTTCTCTTGATGCCATAAGCTTTACACTGTCTATAACCTGATTGACGATGTCGGCTTCTTTAACCGTTGAAATATCTTCTGTTATAATGTCAGCAAATGTATCTGTAATATTAGATATCATATTATCCGCAACATCAGCATATGTAACTTTGTTGTTGGCTTCGTTAGACTCCGACATATTATTCTTTGCCTTGCCATCGCTTTCTGTTGTAATCTTCTTAGCAAGAACTTCACTTAAGCTTTCCTGATTATCTACTGTCTGGTTAATATTATCATCTGCATTCTTAGCATCTGCTTCTTTAACATTATCCTGCTTAGCTGTATCTTCTGAATTAACTACAGGTGCTATATCGTTCTGTCCAAGAACAATTCCAACTTCTTCTGTCTTAACTCCAAGCATACCTGCTATATCAGCATTAGCTTCATCCACAACATTGATAATGTTATTAAAGCTCTGCATCATATCCTCATTAGTTATTAGTGTAAGTGCATCTGTTCCTGTAAGCTGTTCAATAAGCTCTGCTACTTTGGCAGTTGAAAGCAGATCCAGTGCTGTAAGCCCAAGTAACTCCATAGCCACTTTGATATCTTCATCTGATACATTGAATTCTTCTTTAATTGCATCTTTAATATCTTCGCACACTTCTTTTACTGTATCTGTGACATCTTTATTATCTGCCTTGGAATTAACATCTGATATATTAGATGTATCAGCATTCTTAGCTGTACCTGTAACACTGCTCTTATCTTCTGATGTATTATTCTTTGCAGATATCTTATTAGTGTTAGTATTCTGAACATTAATAAGGTTATCTTTGATATTAGTCTTGCCAATATTACCATTAGTTGCCCCATTTGCAAGAGAATCTGCCATCACTGACTTGAAATCGCCCGATTTCTTAGCTGATGCCTTAGTCTGTGCAGTTCCAGACACCTTATTGGTGCTGCCTGTTCCAACTACTGCTGGACTAACCATATGTATTCCTCCTTTCTTGTAATGATTATATGTAATAAGACATTATGTCTGATTACCAAAATATTATGGATGAGTAATCTTTGTAATCTTAGCTGCATATACCGGATCCATCTCTGCAAGTACAGCTGCTCTCTGCTTAGATGTCATACACTGTAATATCTGTGATACAAGGTTCGTATCACCTGTCATCTCTTCAAGAATTGCAGCGGCACTGGCTGCATCCATCTTAGCATATGCCTCTGCCCAGTCCTTAATCTTCTGAGAATACTCAAGATCTTTTATAACCTGCTTATATAATTCTGCCGCATTATCTGCATCTATAGACTCATACCACGATTTGTAATTGGATATATCTGGTGCATTATCTGTATAGACAACTTCCCTGTCGAACTTATCCTTTAAATCCTGATAATACTGTGCGTTATCTTCAAATACTTTTAATCTGGCAATCTCTGCCTGTAAATCAGCAATTGTTGATGAATCAGCTGTTCCTGCATCCTTATACTGTGCAAGTTCTGCTTCGAGTTCATTAATTCTGTCTATTGCCTCAGCAAGATTCTTATACTTGCTTCCTGTCTCTTCAGCTATCTCTTCATCTGTTGCCTCTTTATTACCCCAGCGTAAATTTTCTTTAATAGTTCCGGAGAATAATACATTTTTCTGAAGCACCATTGCAACTTCATTTCTTAATGTATAGATATCTATATCCCTTACATCAACACCGCCAATCTTAACGCTTCCCTCTGTTACATCGTAAAGTCTTGGTATAAGCTGCACTAATGAGCTCTTACCGCTTCCTGTTCCACCTATAATTCCTAGTGTTGAACCGCTTGGAATATTGAGGTTAATATTTTTAAGACATTCTTTTTCTTTATCATCTATATAACTAAAGCTTACATTATCAAACTGGATTGAGCCGTCATCTACCTTATCCTCTGGATTGTCACAGTTGTGAAGTGTACTTTCCTCGTCAAGAATTTCAACAATACGCTCAGCCGAAGCTCTCGCCATATTAATCATAACCATAACCATTGATAACATCATAAGGCAGTTAAGAATTGTCATAGCATAAGCTATAAGACTTGTAAGCTCACCAGTTGTAAGTGCTGTAGCTCCTGATGTAATTATCATTCTTGCACCGAACCAGCATAAGAAAAGCATACACGAATATATGCAGAACTGCATAAGCGGCATATTGTATGCAACAATACCTTCAGCCTTTAAGAACATTTTATATATCGCTTCTGATACCCTAGTGAACTTCTTTTCTTCAAAATCTTCACGGACAAAGGACTTAACTACTCTCATACCTGTAAGATTTTCTTCTACTACTTCATTAAGATTATCGTATATCTTAAATACTCTCTCGAAATATATATGCGATCTGCTTACTATTATATAAAGTCCAATACCAAGCACTGGAATTGCAATAAGAAATATTAATGAAAGCTTAGTACTTGTCATAAATGCCGCAATAAGTGCGAATATAAGCATAAATGGTGCTCTTACCGCAATTCTGATAATCATCATATAAGCATTCTGCACATTAGTTACATCTGTTGTAAGACGTGTCACAATACTTGATGATGAGAACTTGTCAATATTTGCAAATGAATACTCCTGAATTTTGTAATACATATCCTTTCTTAAATTCTTTGCAAAGCCTGCCGAAGCTGTGGCACATAGACCTCCTGAAAGGATACCAAATACAAGACCTGCCATTACGCAGAGTATAAGCAAAGTCCCATATTTAACAAGTGCACTTTCATTACCTGAACTTATTCCTGAATCAATCATCTTTGCCATCATAAATGGGATAAGTATCTCAAATATTACCTCAAATACGATACACACTGGTGTCATAATTGATACCATTTTATATTCCCTTATTGAACGGGAAAGCTTTTTAATAATGTCCATATCATTCCTCTTTTCTGTACACAATTGCTACTATACATATGTTACTGGCTGAATATCTTCCCCAATTAACATTGCTATTCTTAATTATTATCATCTGGTGTACACAGACAAATTAATCCTATCAGCGTGAACGATTTTAACACTATTATTAAAAAAATGGAATTTGTAAAAATACAACACCATTAGATTTTTTCTAATGCACTCTTGAAATATTAATATATTATGAACTATAATCAATTATGCAGATTATTTAATATAATTAAGGAGGTTTTTATGACTACACAGCAGTTAGAATGTTTTATAAGAGTTGCCGACAAGCTTAATTTTACAAAAGCTGCACAGGAAATGTTTCTTACAACCCCAACTGTCACACACCATATTAAAAGCCTTGAGGAAGAACTGGGTGCGGCACTTTTTATAAGAACACCGAAAATGGTACAGCTTACCGATGCCGGTGCTGAATTCTATGGAGATGCAAAGGATATCCTTAATAGAATTAATCTTTCAAGCAAGAAGATTGCCAATGTTGTATCCCAGTCATTGTCCTATATAAGAATTGGCTGTACAAGCAATGCAGAATTAAAGGCACTTAAACCAGCATTAAAAGAACTAAGAAAATGTATGCCCGATATATATCCTATGCTGTTTCTGCGTGACTACTCACGCCTTAAGACTATGTTTGAAAGCGGACATATAGATATAATGCTCGTTACTAAAGATATGATTGAAAATACCGATTGCACTTTCAAGCCTATAAAGAATATGAAAAGCTATGCCTTGATATCTGACGACTATAATAAGACTACTGAGGATAATAAAGACTTACATTCAATGTCAGCTATTTCCTTTGATGACTTAAAAGGACACTGCCTTTTACTGCTTAACCAGCGTTTAATTCCTTTCACACAGGGAAATCTTTTACAGGAAAAGCTCGTGCTTCATTCACAGGATAATTATCACTTTATATGTGAGAACAGCCAGACAAGTGAGCTTCTTGCACAATGTGGCTATGGCATTGCAATACTGCCTGAATTCTGCATTGATACCCCGCTTGATAACTGCCGCATCCTGCCCATTACAGACCAGCGTGAAATACAATACGGAATAGCCTATAACAAGACCCGCTCTACCAAAGACACCAAGAAAATCTGCAACATATTAATAAGTAATCTCAAACCGCAATAAAAAGAATTTACTATTACACAAAATATAATACCGCATATATTCTACAACTTTTATGTCCCATAACCGGATACGCATTAATCTGTAGAATATATGCGGCATTTATTAATTATATTCTTTAATTATTATACATTATGCTTATGCAAAACTGAATATTGCTGTAAATACTCCTGCTGAAGCAATACCCATTATTATACCTGCAAGCAATACTCCTCCAAGAACAGCAATTACACTCTTCTTAAAGCCCATATCAAGGAAGCTTGCTGCAAGTGTTCCTGTCCACGCACCTGTACCAGGTATTGGAATACCAACGAATAATAAAAGTGCTATAAAAAGACCATTCCCAGCCTTCTGCTTTAACTTTTCTCCACCTTTGTGACCCTTTTCAATACAAAATGTAAAGAACTTTCCGATATATTTCTTGTCTGCACCCCATTCAAGAACACGTCTTGCAAAAAGATATATAACCGGAACCGGAAGCATATTACCTATTACACATATTATATATGACTGTAATAATGGAAGCTGCATTCCCTGTGATATAGGAATTGCTCCTCTAAGTTCAACAATAGGTACCATTGATACAAGAAAAACAATTAATTCCTTTGATATTTTT
>ENA-OPWH01002384-OPWH01002384.1-human-gut-metagenome-genome-assembly--contig:-NODE-2384-length-10247-cov-2.299058_pt1 | contig 10247 bp, 5 predicted proteins | sample MGYA00241506_ERZ502004 | MGnify/ENA primary metagenome ERZ502004 (study PRJEB25962, sample SAMEA2043049) | human gut metagenome | biome: human gut; feature: human-associated habitat; material: faeces... | reverse complement strand
GCCTGCGGCGGCGGGAGGAAAGCACCTTCGCTATCAGCACTATTATCACCAGCGCCGCTATCAGCAGCGCCCAGAACAGCCATCCGCTGCCGCCTTCTTTATCGTTCACATCGGGGCTTGATACTATAAGCGGGCTTGAATTGGGCGAGGCCGTGTCGCTCACAACCGTTGCCGCCTCCGTCACATCGCGCGAGGCTATAAGCGGCGCGGTGAACATCGTTACGCCGTTGTATTGGTACGATACCGTGCCAAGCTCCTCCCCGGCGGCTATGGGCGCTTCAAGCTTTCTTGAGGTAACATAGCTGCTTGTCAAAAGCGATGGCGTAGCGGTAATCGCGTTTATGGTTTCCTTTAAGCCGGTAAGCTTCGCGGCGGAAAAATCTATGTTCGCGGTAAGCAGGCCGCCCTCCGCGTCCTCAAGGCTGGCGTTTGATACGGGCAGCTGCATTGTGCTTTCAAGGCCCAGCGTGCCCGCGTCCACGGATACGAAGTTTGCAAAGCCCCAATCGAAGAACTTGGCCGCGTTTTCAAAGCGGTATTCGCCCTTCACCTTGTTTTCATAATCGCCGAACAGCACCAGTATCAGTTCCACGCCGTCCTTCTCCGCGCTTGCCACAAGGCAGCGGCCGGCGGCGGTAGTGTCGCCCGTTTTAACGCCGGTTGCGTATTTATATTTGTAATCCGCTTCGCCTTCCTTTGTGTAAAGCAGGCGGTTGGAATTATACCACTGGTAGCCGTCAGAATCCTTATTGGTGGGGGCGGCGTTATAGGTCGCGGTGGAAACTATCTTGCGGAACGTTTCGTTGCGCATGGCGTAGCGGGTAAGCACGGCCATGTCATACGCGGTTGAATAATGGTCCTCCTTATGGAGTCCGTTGGGCTTAACGAAGTGCGAGCCGGTCATGCCAAGCCCCGCGGCCTTTTTATTCATCATTTCCGCAAAGCCGGATTCGCTGCCGCCAATATGCTCGGCAATGGCCTTTGCGGCATCGTTGCCGGAAAACAGCATCATGCCGTACAGCATGTCTATAAGGGGCATTTCCTCGTTGCGGGAGAGGCGGCAGGTGGAGCCGCGTTTTTCAACGTCGCTGCCCGTGTTCACTATCTCGTTTATGTCCGCCGCGTTTTCAATGGCCAGTATGCAGGTCATTATCTTTGTGGTGCTGGCAGGGTATGCCTGCGCCTTGCTGTTCTTTTCATAAAGCACGGTGCCCGTCGCCGCATCCATAAGGCAGATGTAGGGCGTGGATACGCTCTCCGGGTCAAATTCGTCCGCCGCGGCGCAAACCGGCAGCACGCCGAGCGCGAGTATAAATATAAGCACAAGCGAGATTATTCGTTTCAAATTCAAATTGGTCCTTTCCTTAAAACCGGCATATCCATATGCCGGCATAGTACACTTTGGCTATTATAACAAAATTTATATGCATTTGTACATAGTTCAGCGGTTAATTTATTTTTAAATACACCGTTCGTTCAAATTATTCCCCTTTATGCGGGGCGCTTTTATGGTATAATAAATAAATATGGAAAGTTATAGCTGCGCGTAAAACCCCTGCGCGGCGAAAGGAGGACGCCATAATGGCAAGACGAATACTGCTTGTGGACGACGAGCCGCTTATGATAAAAGGGCTGAAACGCACGCTTGAGCAGGACGGTTACGAAACCGATTCCGCATCGGACGGCGAGGAGGCATTAAAAAAGCTGAACAGCGAGCATTATGATTTGGTGCTGCTGGACGTTATGCTGCCAAAGCTCAGCGGAATAGAGGTTTGCCAGATAGTGCGCGAAACGAGCGACATTCCCATAATAATGCTCACCGCCAAGGGCGAGGATATGGACAAAATACTCGGCCTTGAATACGGCGCGGACGATTACATGACAAAGCCCTTCAACATACTGGAGGTAAAGGCCAGGATAAAGAGCATACTGCGCCGCGCTGGTGCGAACCGCGAAGCGCCCAAAATGGAACTGAGCGCAAACGGGCTGAGCATAAACATAGGCAGCCGCAGCGCAACGCTTGACGGCAAGAACGTTAGCCTTACCATGAAGGAATTTGATCTGCTTCAGCTTTTCATGAAAAACCCCGGCAAGGTATACAGCCGCGACGAGCTGCTTGAAACCATATGGGGTCAGGACTATCTGGGCGATTTCAGAACGGTGGACGTGCATATCCGTCGTCTGCGCGCCAAGCTGGGCGGCGAGTACGAGCATCTCATCGGCACCGTGCGCAACGTCGGCTATCGTTTCGATCCGCCGGAAGAGAATGAGCATGAGGCCGCGGCCAAGGATGCGGCTCACGGCGAGTCCGGCGAAAGCTGACTTTTTCTTGCGATCATTCCGTTGATGTTCGACGGGTTTCGTTTGTTTTCATTGGCCTTTCGCTGATTTTCTGTTGTTTTTTGCTGATTTTCTGTCGTTTTTTCGATGGATTTTCGCTGTTTTTGCCGATTGCGACGTTTCCGCAGGTTTCCCGCGTTCGTCCGCATGCGAGGGGTAGGCTGGGAGGCATGCCTCGGGAATCGAAGAAGGCGCGGATCGCGCGCATGCATCAGGAATACGAGCAGTTGTGCGTGGAGATTCCCGATCCGAAATGCGCGTTGAACTTCAATTCTCCTTTCGAACTGCTGGTGGCTACGGTGTTGAGCGCGCAGACCACCGACAAGCGCGTGAACATGGTCACGCCGGAACTGTTCGGTGAATATCCCGGTCCGGCGGAGCTTGCCGCCGCGAATCCCGAGCACGTCGAGGACATCATCCGCACCATCGGCTTCTTCCGTACGAAAGCGCGCAATATCATCGGGCTGTCGCATGAGTTGTGCGTGCGATTCGGGGGCGAGGTGCCGGCCGATATGGCTTCGCTGGTCAGCCTGCCGGGCGTGGGCCGCAAAACCGCGAACGTGGTGTTGGGCAACGCGTTCGGCGTGCCCGGTTTTCCTGTGGACACGCATGTGATTCGTGTGACTGGGCGATTGCGGTGGCGGTCCGACTGGGCGAGCCCCTCCCCTGACCCGGTGGCCATCGAACGTGAGGTCACCGCCTGCTTCCCTCCCGAAGAATGGACCGATCTGTCTCACCGTTTGATATTGCATGGCCGTGCCATCTGCCATGCGCGAAAACCGGATTGCGCCGACTGCCCCCTCAACGACACGTGTCCGGGCGCGTTCGCCGCGTGATTCCGACGCATGCCAGCCGCTGCGCCGGCACTCCGTCGAATCGCACCCGGCCATCGGGCGTGTAGCACGCGTCAACTAGACTCGGGTGCATGGATGAAAACGGGCGGAAACGTAATCTGAAAGCCGAGGCGACGCGCTGGCTGATCTTCTTCGGCGTCGCGATCGTGCTCAGTGTGCTGCTGTGGCTGGGACTGTCGCTGACAGGCCGCAAGAATCCCATCACATCCTTCGGCACGCTCGTCTCCGACTCGTCGGTGACCGTCGGCATCGAAGGCAATGCGCCGAAATCGCTTGACATCCGCACCGAACAAGGCACCGCCGTGGAGCAAGCGCTGCTCGGCAACGTATACGAAACGCTGGTGTCACGTAGCGAAACCAACAAGCTGCAGCCGGGAATCGCCAGCTCCTGGCAGGCTTCCGACGACGGTCTCACGTACACGTTCACGTTGAACGGCGGCATGACGTTCGCCAATGGGCACAAACTCGACTCGTCCGACGTGGTCTGGTCGCTGCAGAACGCCGTCAACAACCATTACGTGGGAGCCGACCAGCTTGGTGATCTGAAGGAAATCACCAATCCCAATGCGAATACGGTGGTCATCACGCTCGCCAAGCCGAATCCGCGGCTGTTGCGCGCGCTGGCCGGCCGTGCAGGCATCGTGTACGACGCGGAAAGCAAAACCAACTATGCGAAATCGGCGGTCGGATCGGGACCATTCACCGTGTCAACCGCGGACCAATCGCAAATCGTGCTGCAACGCAACGACTCGTATTGGGGCAAAAAAGCCGCATCATCGCAAGTGACGCTCTACTACTACGCCAACGAGGAATCCATGGCCGATGCCATGAAAGCCGGCAAAATCAGCATGGCGCTGCCGCTGAGCGCTTCAACCGCCTCGGAACTGGGCAAAACCAACGGTATTACCGCGGACAGCGGCATCAGCTTCGACAAGGTGATGCTCGCGTTCAACAACGACAACAACAGCCCCTTCTCCGACGAGCAGATCCGCAAGATGACGCGATACGCCATCGATGCGAAGACCATCGCCAAGAACGCGCCCGACGCGTACGCGCCGCTGGGAGGGCCGATCAGCCCGCTGGAAGACGGGTATGAGGACCTGAGCGGACTGTGCTCCTACAACCTTGAACAGGGGCAACGGATGCGCACGTATTTCGGAGTGAACTACATCGCGCCAATCGACATTCTGGTGCCGAAGGAATACGAAAGCATCGGCAACGACGTGAAAACCGCCATCGAAAACCTCAATATCAACACCAATCTGGAAGTGCTCGATTCCGCCGCGGACGTGACGGAACGCATGAACGCCGGCACCTATAACATCGCGCTGACCACCATGAGCGACGAAGGTGACGCAAGCGTCTTCGACAACGGCCAGTCCGTGTTCCATTTCGAGAACGGCGACGCGCAGCAGGCTTACGCCAATGCCATGGCCGCGACCAACGACAACGATTATCAGGCCCGCATGCGCGATTACGCGCGCGCCGTCAGCGAGAACGCGGCCAGCGACTGGCTGTACACGCGCAAGAACTTCCTTGCCGTTTCCGATGGGCTGCAGGGGTATCCGAAGAATCTGACCGATCGTCTACTGCCGTTGAACAAATTGACGCTGCACTGATTTTTCCACGGTTTTTTATGTGGATTTTCCGCGATTTGCCTGCGATTCCGGCATTCGGTTCGATAGGCGCTGATACGACGGCAGTTGTCACATTCGCTTTCTAGACTAGCGACTATGACTGAAAGCCAAGATAACACCATCAACGCGAACCTCACGCCGCTGCCCGACAAGGTCGGCGTGGACGGTCTCGAAGACAAGTGGCGCGGAGTCTGGGACGAGAGCGGAGTCTACAAGTTCCAGGGCACCCGCGACCGTAAGGCCGTTTATTCCATCGATACCCCGCCGCCCACCGTTTCGGGCCACCTGCACGTCGGCCACGTGTTCTCCTACACGCACACCGATGTGATCGCACGTTTCAAGCGCATGAACGGCTACGACGTGTTCTACCCGATGGGCTGGGACGACAACGGCCTGCCGACCGAACGCCGTGTGCAGAACTATTACGGCGTGCGCGTGGATACGTCCCTGAAGTACGATCCGAATTTCGTGCCGCCGTTCGAGGGTACGGACGGCAAGAAGATCGACGCCAAGGACCAGGTGCCGATCTCCCGTAAGAACTTCATCGAGCTGTGCGAGAAGCTCACCGCCCAGGACGAGAAGCAGTTCGAGGCGCTGTGGCGCTCCCTCGGCCTGTCCATCGACTGGTCGCAGACCTACCACACCATCGGCGAGCATCCGCAGCGCGTGGCCCAGAAGGCGTTCCTGCGCAACCTGGCCCGTGGCGAAGCGTATCAGAAGGACGCTCCGGGTCTGTGGGACGTGACGTTCCAGACCGCAGTGGCCCAGGCCGAACTGGAATCGCGCGAATATCCGGGCTTCTACCACAAGGTGGCGTTCCGTTTCGAAGACGGCACCCCGATCTATATCGAGACCACCCGTCCGGAACTGCTGGCCGCCTGCGGCGCGCTGATCGCGCACCCGGACGACGAGCGTTACAAGCAGTATTTCGGCCAGTACGTCTACTCCCCGCTGTTCCACGTGAAGGTGCCGATTCTGGCGCATAAGGCGGCGGAAATGGACAAGGGCGCCGGCATCGCCATGTGCTGTACGTTCGGCGACGTCACCGACGTCGAATGGTGGCGCGATCTGAACCTGCCGCTGCGTTCCATCATCCAGCGCAACGGCCGCATCGTCATGGACACCCCGGATTGGATCGAATCCGAGGAAGGCAAGCGTATCTTCCAGGAGACCGCGGGCAAGACCACGTTCTCCGCACGTAAGGTCATCGTCGACGAGCTGCGCGCTGCCGGCGATCTGGACGGCGAGCCGACCCCGACCAAGCGTATGACGAACTTCTACGAGAAGGGCGACAAGCCGCTCGAAATCGTCACCTCCCGCCAGTGGTATCTGAAGAACGGCGGCACCGACGAGAAGCTGAACGCCGAGCTCATCGCACGCGGCAAGGAACTGAACTTCCACCCGGACTTCATGCGCGTGCGTTACGAGAATTGGGTGCACGGCCTGAATGGCGATTGGCTGATCTCCCGTCAGCGCTTCTTCGGCGTTCCGTTCCCGCTGTGGTACCCGGTGAAGGAGGATGGCACCGCCGATTACGACCATCCGATCACCCCGAGCGAGGACCGTCTGCCGATCGATCCGACCGACGATGTGCCGGAAGGCTACACCGAGGACCAGCGTGACGTGCCGGGCGGCTTCACCGCCGAGCCGGACATCATGGACACCTGGGCGACTTCGTCGCTCACCCCGCAGATCGTGACCCGCTGGGAGGAGCCGGGCGAGGAGAACCAGGCGATCTTCAACGCCACCTTCCCGATGGACCTGCGTCCGCAGGGCCAGGACATCATCCGCACCTGGCTGTTCTCCACCATGGACCGCGCGCACTTGGAGAACAAGTGCCTGCCGTGGTCCAACACCACGCTGTCGGGCTGGATCCTCGATCCGGACCACAAGAAGATGTCGAAGTCCAAGGGCAACGTGGTCGTGCCGGACAAGCCGATCAAGCAGTTCGGCGCCGACGCGGTGCGTTACTGGGCCGCGGCCGCACGTCTGGGCCTGGACGCCACGTACGACGAAGGCCAGATGAAGATCGGCCGTCGTCTTGCCATCAAGCTGCTCAACGCCACCAAGTTCGCGCTGGCCATCGGCCGTGAGGACGAGAACCATCACGTGGGCGCTCCGGCAGTCGCCGCATGGAACCCGGCCGACGTGACCGAGCCGATCGACCGTTCCGCGATGTCCAAGATGGCCGCCGTGGTCCGCGAAGCCACCGACGATCTCAACAACTACGAGCATTCCAAGGCTCTGGAAGTTATCGAGAACTACTTCTGGCAGTTCTGCGACGACTACATCGAGCTGGTCAAGAACCGCGCCTACGGCACCGCCGATTCCACCGGCAACGTGCCGAGCGAGGCCGCGGTGAAGTCCGCACGCACCACGCTGGGCCTGGGTCTTGATGCGTTCGCGCGCCTGCTGGCCCCGTACCTGCCGTATGCCACCGAAGAAGTGTGGAGCTGGATGCATGAGGGCGAAGGCTCCGTGCACCGCGCAGCATGGCCTGTGGCCGACGTGTACGCGGCCGCCGCCGGCGACGCATCCGCCGATCTGCTTGCTCATGCCGGTGAGGCTCTGGCCGCGCTGCGTGGCATCAAGTCGAAGGCCAAGGTTTCGATGAAGACCCCGATCTTGTCTGTGACGCTTGCCGTTGCCGACGATGTGCGCGGGTCCATCGAGGCCGCGCTGGGCGATATCGCCGAAGCTGGTCGCGTGACCGGACCGATCGCCTTCACCGCACCGGCTGCCGCCGAGGGTGAGGACGAGGCCGCCGATGTGACGGTCGCCGAAAGCGAGCTAGGCGAACCGCCGGCCAAGAAACCGAAGAAGTGAGTCTCTGAGGTGAGCCGCCAGCGGCTTTTGTAGCGCAGCCGCTCACTTCACCCACATACGAGGGGCCTTTCCTTTGCATGAAGGAGAGGCCCCTCGTATATCCCGTCACTGTCTGCAACTAACCGTGCCCCCTTTTGCTCATATTCAGTCAAAATCGCGGGAAAAATGCTTTCGTGAGCGAAAAGGGGTATAAATCGCAGGCAAAACGGTCGAAATCATATCCCCTTTTGCTCACGTCCGTGCAGAATCGCCCTAAATCGCAAGACGTGCGCGCATAGAACCGTCCTTATCCCGTTCTCGGCTGTTCTCAGCGTACATTCCTGCCCCTGCGCACAAACCCGTACGCGAAAAATGGTTTTTATGGGCGTAATCTCAACGAAGGCACAAGCGGAGGCGGAAATCGCAATCAAAAACCCCGAAACGTACCACGTAAGCGACGGAGCACTATCGGATTTAGCGCATCGCACAAACCGCGTGCTCTACAGCACCGGAACGGACAGGAGGTACTGCGGGCCAGCGGACGAATTTCCGGAACCGTTCCCACCCAATCCAGCCTGCAGCGCATCGTCGAAAACTTCCGCAGCGGCGGCCAATTCGACCGTCTCGTCAATCAAATCGCCATTATCCGGCGTGAAACCGGTTTTCGCCAAGCCATAGCCGGTAATTGGTAGCGAGCTGGACATCGAATCGGCGGAAGAAGAGGAATCGGAACCGCTGTTCTTCGAAGAGCCGTCCACTCCCCCGACTTTCGCCACATTCTTCGACGTGGTGTCCGCTGCGGCGCCGAACGACGGGCGTAGTCCGCCCGCGTAGCTCATCACATCATCCATGCTGATGGCGTTCTTGTCATCGACCAAGCTGGTCGAATCGGCGGTGTTGTTCTTCGCCTGCGCGCGTTCGGCCTTGCGTTGCGCACGGGACCGCCGTTTCTCGGCTTTCGCGCACAACGATTGGCTGGCGGAGGCGGAACGCAACGTGTCCAGCACAGAAGCGTCATCGGCAGCGCCCGATTCGGACGTGTCGTCATCCGAATCCAGCTGGTCGGCGAATCGCAGCACGATCTGGTGGAATGCGCTGGCCTGTCCGGTGTGCTCGCTGGCGTCCGCCAACGCGGTCATCGCCGCGGACACCTTGTCGGACGCGGTTTTGAGCTTCTCATTGTCTTTGATGCCGGCACGCACGTCGGCGATCGCCTGGGTTTCGTAGCTGCCAGCCGTGCCTGCGGTGGCACCCAGTTCCTTAAGCCGAGCCGTGTATGCGTCGGTGAAATCCATCGAATACGGGATCATGGCCGCGGACAGCTGCGATTGGCCGGCACTGTAGTCCTTGGAGCCGCGCTGTTGTTCCTCGCCGGCGCGCTTGGTGAGCTCGTTCACCAAGCCGGATGTGCCACGCTGTTCGATGGTGCGAATCACCTCGTCGACGGCGTCGGCCGCGCCGATATGCCGGTATGCGGCGCTCACGTCGTTGACGGCGTTGGCCAGGTCTGCCACGGATTTAGCTACGGAGGTATCGCCGTTCAGTTCGGACGCGGTGCCGAGAATGGCGGGAAGCTGTGTGGCGTTGCCGATCGAACCGGACAGATGCGTGGTGTATGAGCCCACGTACGCGTCGATGTAGCCGCCGAACGCCTGATCGTGCGCTTTGGAACGTACGGCGATGGTCTGTTTGGCAAGCGCTTTCTCGTTGTCTCTGAGCTGTTCCAGTTGGGCGATGAGCTTGCGGTTGCGTTGCGAGCCGACGTTGGTCAGACCGTCCACCAAGGTGGTTGCGCGCTTGGTCAGGTCAGGCAGTGATTGCTGAACGTTGCCTTCCACCGCGGCGATGGACAGTGAGCTCATGGTGAAGTGCTTCGCCGTCACGTAGGCGTTGAAGGTCAGGTCCTCGCCCGGTTTGCCGACCGCAGCCACCAGGGTCGAGGTGTTGTCGGATGAGACGAGCACGCCGTCATCGGCGGTCACGTCACTGCCGACGCGTCCGGGAATGGTGAAGGCGACGATTGGCGTCAGATTGGCGGTCACGTCGGGTTTCGTGGCATGCAGGGCGATGCGTATGCCGATCATGCCGGAAGCGCCGGAAACGTCGGAAACGCTTACGTCGGGCCCGTTGAGGGTGAAGGAGGCGGATATTTTCCACGGCAATGCGACAACGCCTTTGGGAACGCGTTTCGACGTGGAGGATCCGCTGTTGGTCAGGAAAAGGCGGCCTGGTTTGTCGATGGAGGTGTAGGCGCTCATCACGTCATCATGCGATGCATCGGCCGCGTACTGCCCATTCTGTTGCAAGGCCGATATCGCGTCGTTCACGCCGACTGCCGCGACGGGAGCGGCGGTGATGACGGCGACCGCGATCGCCGCGGCAAGCGGGCGTCGGGCACCGGATGGACGGTTCGCGGTGGCGTGGCGCATGCCGGACCTCTCAATCGCAATCGAAACAACTTTCCAAGGCATTTAATGTAGTGCCCGGCATGCCCGTCGGCAATGGACGTTCGCGCGGGGCGCGCGGAAAACGGACGGCTCAGGCGAAAACGTCGAGTACGCCCGGGTCTCCCCCGTTTTCGGCGATGCGCTTGTGGCGGCGCTTGGCCTCG
>ENA-OPWH01002381-OPWH01002381.1-human-gut-metagenome-genome-assembly--contig:-NODE-2381-length-10264-cov-2.235381_pt1 | contig 10264 bp, 7 predicted proteins | sample MGYA00241506_ERZ502004 | MGnify/ENA primary metagenome ERZ502004 (study PRJEB25962, sample SAMEA2043049) | human gut metagenome | biome: human gut; feature: human-associated habitat; material: faeces... | reverse complement strand
TGCCATGGCTCCAGATACGATCGTTGCTGTTGTTGCACAGAATACTAAGTTGAATACAAAACTGGACCAGTCAAAATTTGCATAAGATGTAAAAATGTCAAATCCAGGTTTTCCAATCAATCCGATGATATCTTCCCCGAGTAATAAACTGAAACCGATCAGAATAAATACACAAGTACCAATACAGAAGTCCATAAGGTTTTTCATAATAATATTTCCTGAGTTTTTCGCCCTTGTAAATCCTGCTTCAACCATTGCGAAGCCTGCCTGCATCCAGAAAACGAGCGCCGCGCCGATTAAAAACCATACGCCGAAGATTTCGCTGTCAACTGATGCCATGATGCTGGAAAGATCCATTTCCATGCGCCTCCTAATCCTTTTGTGGGGTGAGTTGCCACCGTGGATGAATACAAAAAACGTGCAGGCGAACGGCAGAACCGTTCCACCTGCACGTCCTTGTGCAGAAGGTTATTACACGTTGAAGAGCAGGTCGTCATACGTCGGGAAGGGCCAGTACTCCTTGCCGACCAGCGTTTCCAGCTCATCCGCCTGTTCGCGGACAGCCGCCATCGCCGGAATGATGACGTTGTGTTCGTACTTGGCGCACTCCAGTGCGTCGCCGTGGCAGGTCGCCTTGACCGCGCCGCGCAGCCCTTCCAGCGCCTTGTACAGCTTGGCGTTGCGCTCGGCAACATCCGCCAGCACATGCGCTTCCGCATAGGGTTCGACGCCTGCCGTCTTCATGGCGTTGACAGCCTTGGCAGTCGCACCGGCGAACTTCATACATGCCGGGAGAATTTCCTTCTCTGCCATCATCAGGCAGGTTTCCGCCTCGATGTTGAGCACCTTGGCGTAGTTCTCCAGCTTGATTTCGTAGCGGGAGCGGATTTCCGCCTCGGTGAAGACGCCGAAGGTGGTGAAGAGCTTGATGTTCTTCTCGTCCAGCATGTGCGGCAGCGCATCGACGGTCGAAACGTAGTTCGGCAGACCGCGGCGGGCGGCTTCCTCCACCCATTCGGGAGCATAGCCGTTGCCGTTGAAGATGATGCGGTTGTGCTTGCGCAGGTTGCTCACAATCAGGTTGTGCAGCGTCTCACGGAAGCTCTCCGCGTTTTCCAGTTCATCCGCAAATTCCTTCAAGGACTGTGCGACGATGGTGTTGATGACCACGTTCGCTTCCGCAATGGACTCGGACGACCCCAGCGAGCGGAACTCGAACTTGTTGCCCGTGAAGGCGAACGGCGAGGTGCGGTTGCGGTCGGTATTGTCAATCAGCAGTTCGGGAATTTGCGGGATGTCCAGCTTCATTCCCTGTTTGCCTGCCAGTGAGACAAGGTCATCGTTGCCGCTTTCTTCTATATGGTCCAGCACTTGCGTGAGCTGTTTGCCCAGGAAAGAAGAAATGATGGCAGGAGGAGCTTCGTGACCACCCAAACGGTGTGTGTTGGTTGCACTCATGATAGATGCTTTTAGCAGACCATTGTGGCGGTATACAGCCATCAGGGTGTTGACTACGAATGTGATAAAGCGCAGGTTTTCTTCTGCTGTTTTTCCCGGAGCCATCAGCAGGATACCGGTATCTGTTCCCAGTGACCAGTTGTTGTGCTTACCCGAACCGTTTACTCCTTTGAATGGTTTTTCGTGCAATAAGACACGGAACCCGTGTGTACGTGCCACTTTTCTCATAAGCGACATGATAAGCATGTTATGGTCTACTGCCAGGTTACATTCTTCGAATATCGGAGCAAGTTCAAACTGGTTAGGTGCTACCTCATTGTGACGTGTCTTGACCGGAATACCCAATTCCAAAGCCTGAATTTCCAGATCTTTCATGAAAGCAGCCACACGGGTAGGGATAGCACCGAAATAATGGTCTTCCAGCTGCTGGTTTTTAGATGCCTCGTGTCCCATCAGAGTACGACCCGTCAGAAGCAAGTCTGGACGTGCTGCATACAGACCTTCGTCCACCAAGAAGTATTCTTGTTCCCATCCCAGGTAAGCAACTACTTTCTTGACATCCGGGTTGAAATAATGGCAGACATCTACGGCAGCCTTGTTGACTGCTCTCAGTGCTTTCAGCAACGGAGTTTTATAGTCGAGTGATTCTCCGGTGTATGCAATGAATACGGTAGGAATACACAATGTATCATCCACAACAAATACTGGTGATGAAGGATCCCATGCACTGTAACCACGTGCTTCGAATGTATTTCGGATACCTCCGTTAGGGAATGAAGAGGCGTCCGGTTCTTGCTGAACAAGTAATTTTCCTGAAAATTCTTCCATCATGCCACCTTTGCCGTCGTGTTCCACGAAAGCATCGTGCTTTTCGGCAGTACCTTCTGTCAATGGCTGAAACCAGTGAGTATAGTGTGTAGCTCCCAGTTCCATAGCCCATCTTTTCATACCTTCTGCTACTTTGTCGGCGATGTCGCGGTCGAGTGCAACACCGTTATCCATGGCATCTACCAGCTTGCTGTAAACAGGAGTAGGCAGATACTTGAACATCTTTTCGCGGTTGAAAACATACTTTGCGAAGTATTCGCTTGGTCGTTCTGACGGAGCCGTTACTTCTAAAGGTTTTGTCTGGAAAGCTTTTTCTACAACTCTAAATCTTAACTTTGACATAATACCTTGATTTTAATTAATTTATTAATAAGATGTTTGATTTATTCATTTTTAATGACTGTAAGCTGATTCTCCATGTTCGTAGATATCGAGTCCTTCTTCTTCTACTCTTTTATCTACACGGATACCAACCAGACGGTCAGTTATTTTAAATAATATATAGGTCATTACAGCACTGAATACGATTGATATGACTGTTGCTATGATTTGTATCCACAACTGATGCCAGTCACCGTACAAGGCTCCTTTTACTCCACCTTCTCCGGAGATGAACTGAGTGGCAAATACACCGGTAAGAATGGATCCTACTATACCTCCGATGCCATGTACTCCGAAAGCATCCAGTGTGTCATCATATTTGAATCTGGGTTTGATGACTGCTACCATGTAGAAACAGATAAGCGGGGTAATTAAGCCGATAAAGAAAGCTCCGACGATATCTACAGTTCCGGCTGCCGGAGTGATTGCTACCAGACCTGATACAGCACCGGTACATGCCCCTACGGTTGTCGGCTTTTTATTGTGTATCCAGTCGACTGCCATCCATGTAAGTGCTGCTACGCAAGTGGCCAGATGGGTAACAAGGAATGCGTTAGCTGCTATACCGTCGGCATTCAGTCCACTTCCAGCATTGAATCCGAACCATCCCAGCCATAGAAAAGCTGTTCCTAGGAATACAAATGTGATGTTGTGTGGAGTCATAGGGTGCCCAATCTTGTAGTCACTTCTTTTTCCTGCCATAATGGCCATGACAAGAGCTGAAATACCTGCGTTGATGTGTACTACCGTTCCTCCTGCAAAATCTATTGCACCCATCTGCTGGAGAAATCCTCCTCCCCATACCCAATGTGCCATAGGTATATATACCAGTATGCTCCATAATACGGTGAACAGCAGGAAGCCCGAAAATTTAATGCGCTCGGCAAAAGCTCCTAAAATAAGGGCAGGGGTGATAATTGCGAACATGCACTGGAACAGGACAAATATCAGTTCCGGAATGTTACCGGCGGAAAGACTACCTGTTGTAATGCCATTTAGCAGAACTTTGTCGAATCCTCCTATCAGGAATCCCCAGCGACTGCCGCTTTCCATCAGATCTGTTCCAAAAACAAAACTGTAACCAAAGGCGATCCATATGATAGTGACGGCACATACGATAAGCATACATTGCATAATAATGCTTAGTACATTTTTCTGTCGAACCAATCCTCCGTAAAATAAAGCAATACCGGGAATTGTCATTAGCAGTACGAGTAAGGTGGCAACAATCATCCATGCTGTGTTTCCTGTGTCGAGTATAATGTTTGTATCCATAATTATTCTTGTTTAGTTTTGTATTTTGTATCGTTTCGTTTGTTTATTTCTCCTGTTCTGCATTGTATAATGCTATGTCACCACGCTCTCCGGTTCGGATCCGGATAGAATCTTCTACAGGGATGATAAAAATACGTCCGTCTCCGATTTCTCCCGTGCGGGCAGCTTGCATGACAGCTTGTACTGTCTTTTCTACATTCTTATCGCGTACGACAATTGATATAAGTATTCTTTCTATCGAACTGGTGTCGTATACGATTCCTCGGTAAATGCGACCTTCGCGTGTCTTACCTACTCCTCTTACATCGTAGTAAGAGAACCATTCGATATCAGCTGCCAATAAAGCTTCTTTGACATCTTCAAACCGTGTTCTGCGAATAATTGCCTCAATTTTTTTCATAAGCGTTGTATTTGTATTTTGTAATGTATAAACGTTATCCTGTCTTTTTAACCTTAATATCAAAACTATACCTAAATTTTCTCTCTCTCTTAGAAATTAATGCCAAATACAAAGTAAGCTCCTTCTGTTGCCGGATTCCATATGGCTTTAGCCGATACCGGTAATGAATACGATTCTGTTATATCTAGTGTTTTTGTTGCTGCCAGACTTATATTTGCTATTTCAAAGCCATTAGCTCCAAAGTCATCGCTTCCGGATTTGTTGTAGAAGCTTGTAGCCCATGGAGTAGCTCCCACTTCAGCGCACCAGTCCAAACCTCCCAGCTTGAAAGGAGCGGCTAGGGAAAAATAAGATGAATAAGCTCGTTCTCCTTTCTTGTTAAGTCCGTCATTTCCGGCAAAGTTGGTGTACCAGTTGACTGCTATGAAGTCGAAATCATATCCTATTTGTGCTTCGAACACATGCGATGTATTTCTTGCGCCATAGTGGAAATAACCGGCTCCTCCGTCAAACCAATAATCTGTGATTGAAGCGCTAAAGCCTTTAATGCTATATCCTACTGTCAAATCGAACTCTTTGGTATCATCTTTATCAAATCCTACCGTTCCCCATCCTGATAACCATATTCCTTTGTAGCTGATGGAAGCGGAGGGCTGAATACTGATATTTCCCAAGTCCTGTCCTCGCCAAATATATCCACTGACGATGTCGGCTCCGATATCAGCTTCGATATGTTCTTGTGCCGATAAGGCTGCAGGTAGCATTGCTATTATTGCTGCTGCTAGTTTGTGTTGAATCGTTGTTTTCATTGCTTTTGCTTTTTAAATTAGTGTATTTGTATCTATTTGTATTGTGTTTTGTTTATTTTGTGTTTAAATTATATATAATATTTTGTATTTGTTTCTTTTTGTTTTTCTGTATTGCAAAATTATATCTTTTTGCTTTTGTGTGGAACATTGAAGGAGCAAATTGTTTCTTATAAAATCATATATGTTTTATTTTGAAACTAAAATCTTGTATTGTATTTTAAATTGAAACTTAAATTGTTTTATATATGATAAATTGATACAAATATCGTTCTTTATGAATCTTTTTGTATTCGATTTGGATGAAGAGATAACTTAACATTGCTTTTTTCCAGGTATAGATAACTTATTGTTTACAAATAACGTCAGCAGAGGGCATATAATTTTTGTACAAAAATTTTAGAAACATCGAGAAGTTTCTAGTAAAATATCAGCATATTTTTTTAAAACATCAGCATATTTTCGGAGAGAGGTGAGTATACTATTTATAAGCAGGTTTATAGCCATAAAAAAGGCCGTCGTTACCACTTGATAAACAAGAAGTAATCGACGGCCTCCCTTTTTATTTTATTATATTTTATATCCAGTTCTGTAAGCGCTGCATGGCTTCCTGACATTCTTCACGTTGTCCGAAGGCTGTGAGGCGTAAATAGCCTTCACCGCTGGGACCGAAACCAACTCCCGGAGTACTTACGATGTTTACCTCGTATAGTAACTGGTCGAAGAATTTCCATGAAGTCATACCTTCCGGAACTTTCAGCCAGATATATGGAGCATTTATACCTCCGTAAACACTGAATCCTGCTTTTTTCAGACCTTCGCGCATGATACGGGCATTCTCCATGTAATAGTTTATAGTTTCTTTTATCTGTTTCTGCCCGTCGGGGGTATAGATTGCTTCTGCGCCGCGCTGGGTAATGTAGCTTGTTCCATTGAATTTTGTACATTGACGGCGGTTCCATAGCGGATTAAGCGGAATACGCTGTCCGTCCAGGCTGGCTGCTGTTACCTCTTTGGGGATGACAGTATACCCGCAACGTACACCGGTGAATCCAGCTGTTTTCGAGAAACTGCGGATTTCGATTGCCACCTTTTTGGCTCCTCGTATTTCGTAGATGGAGTGGGGCACGTTAGGCTCCTGAATGAAGGCTTCGTATGCTGCATCGAAGATAATCAGTGTATCATTCGAGAGTGCATAATCTACCCATTTCTTTAACTGTTCGTGGGTTAGAGTAGTGCCTGTCGGATTGTTAGGATAGCACAGATATATCAGGTCGACTCTGTGCTTAGGCAGCTCGGGTATGAAATTGTTTTCTTCTGTGCATGGAAGGTAAGTTACATTACTCCATTTTCCGTTTTCATCCAGTGTTCCTGAACGTCCGCACATGATGTTACTGTCTACATAAACAGGATATACCGGATCAGTAATTCCCATGCTGTTGTCCCAGCGAAGCAGTTCACCAATGTTGCCGGTATCACTTTTGGCTCCATCGCTGATGAATATTTCCGATGGGCTGAGGCTGATGCCACGTGAGGCAAAATCATGTTTGATAATTGCTTCTATCAGAAAGTCGTATCCTTGTTCCGGTCCGTATCCGCGGAAAGTCTTGGCGTTTGCCATTTCATCTACGGCACGGTGCATGGCTTCTATGCAGACGGGAGGAAGTGGGCGCGTGACGTCACCTATTCCCAAGCGAATTAAATTTTTTCCAGGATGAGTAACTTTAAATGCATTGACTTTTTTAGCAATGTCCGAGAATAAGTAGCTTCCCGGCAGCTTCAGAAAATGTTCGTTTACTAATGCCATAATGTATAATTATATTTCTATTTTACCATCAAATACTTTAGTAGCAGGTCCTGTCATATAAATATGATTATCGCCTGCCCATTCTATTTCAAGTGTTCCTCCATCCATTACGATGGAACTTTTTCTGCCACATCGGTCTGTAAAAGCTGAGGCTACAGCTGTGGCGCATGCTCCTGTACCGCATGCCTGAGTGATTCCAGAGCCTCGTTCCCATACTCTCATCCGGACTTTGCTGTCGGTAAGAACCTGAACAAATTCTACATTTACCCGGTCGGGGAACAAAGGATGATGTTCTAGGGCAGGACCTACTTCTTCCAGCTTTATTTTGTTAATCTCGTCAACAAAGATTACCAGATGGGGGTTACCCATTGATACGGCGATGCCTTTGGAGGCGATATAACCTTCACCCAAAGCTACTTCGTGAATATCTGTCGGAATACCCATATCGACCGTTACGCTTTCTACCGTGTTTTTATCGTTGAGGTGCAGGTGTAAAATTTTGATGCCCGACAATGTTTCGAGCTGGATGTCTGTCTTGTTGGTAAGACCTTCTTCGTATAAATATTTGCCGATGCAACGGCTGGCGTTTCCGCACATGCGAGCTTCGGAGCCGTCGGCATTGAATATACGCATTTTAAAGTCGGCCTGATCTGAAGGGCAGATAAGAACCAGTCCGTCGGAACCAATACCTGTATGGTAGCGGCTCCATTCGACTGACAGTTCTTCCGGATTATCTATCGGATAGCGCAGGGTGTTGACATAAATATAGTCATTTCCTGCGCCATGCATTTTTGTAAATTCAATTTCCATATCAGTTTATTGTTGGTTGAATGGCAATGCAGTATTATTGCTTTTTTAGTAAGCAGCCTCGTGTACTCCGGCTACTGCGCGGCCACTCGGATCGTTCAGGTTTTTGAAACTTGCGTCCCATGCCAGTGCTTCGGCTGTAGAACATGCGACACTTGGTACACTCGGTACGCTTTTGGCTGCCGACGCACTGGGGAAGTGTTCTTCGAAAATACAACGGTAGTAATATTCTTCTTTGTTCTGTGGCGGATTGATCGGGAAACGTTCTGCTGCATGTTGCATTTCCTCGTCGCTGACAGCGGCTGCTGTAATTGCTTTCAGGGTGTCAATCCACGAATATCCCACTCCGTCGGAGAACTGCTCTTTCTGTCGCCATGCTACACTCTCTGGCAGAAGAGAAGCAAAGGCATCACGTACGATACGTTTTTCGATGGTATGTCCCGGACACATTTTTACAGCCGGGTTCAGGCGCATGGCTACATCCAGAAACTCTTTGTCGAGGAACGGCACACGACCTTCTACACCCCATGCAGAAAGTGATTTGTTGGCACGCAGGCAGTCGTACAAGTGGAGTTTGGAGAGCTTGCGGACAGTTTCTTCGTGGAAGGCTTCCGCTGTAGGGGCTTTATGGAAGTAAAGGTAACCTCCGAATACTTCATCGGCTCCTTCACCACTTAGTACCATTTTGATACCCATCGACTTGATGACTCGAGCCAGCAGATACATCGGAGTAGAGGCACGGACGGTTGTCACGTCGTATGTTTCGATGTAATATATAACGTCGCGTATGGCATCCAGACCCTCCTGAATCGTATAATTGATCTCATGATGTACAGTACCGATATGTTCGGCTACCAGCCGGGCTTTTTCCAGATCGGGAGCACCTTTCAGACCTACGGCAAAGGAGTGCAGCTGAGGCCACCAGGCAGGAGCTTTCCCATCAGTTTCGATACGTTTGTCGGCGTAAATCTTTGCTATGGCGGAAATAACCGAAGAGTCCAGTCCGCCTGACAAAAGCACTCCATAAGGAACATCGCTCATCAGCTGACGGCGTACGGCTGCTTCGAGAGCTGTACGCACCTCGTTTACCTGAGTGGTATATGCTTCTGATTCGGGTAATGAAGTATAACGGTCTTTTACGGCCTGATATTCCATCCAGTCACGTTTGTACCATCGCTCCATTTTACCTTCTCTGCTCCAGTAATAGTGTCCGGGAAGGAACGGTTCATACTCCTCGCAGAATCCTTCCAGAGCTTTCAGTTCACTGGCACAGTATACGGTTCCGTCTGCATCATGTCCTATATATAAAGGTATAACGCCTATCGGGTCACGGGCTATCAGAAATTCATCACGCTCTTCGTCATAGAGGGCAAATGCAAAAATGCCGCTTAAGTCTTCCAGAAAGTGTATGCCTTTTTCCTGATAAAGTGCCAGAATCACTTCGCAGTCACTGCCTGTCTGAAAATTATATTTGCCGGCATACTGCGCACGTATGTCGCGGTGATTATAAATTTCGCCGTTTACGGCAAGTACTTTTTTTCCGTCGCTTGAATAGAGGGGTTGCCCTCCTGATTGCGGATCGACAATGGAAAGACGCTCGTGTGCCAGTATGGCGCTTCCACCGCAGTAAATGCCACTCCAGTCCGGACCGCGGTGGCGTATCTTTTTCGCCATCGACAAGGCTTTCTGCCTGAGTTCTGGCGTTTGCTGTTTGATATTGAAAATGCAGGCTATTCCACACATAATGTTTCTGTTTTAAAATGTTCTTTAATGGCTGCCCTTTTGCAGCATAGCATCAATTTCAGCGGCTGCCCGGCGTCCTGCTGCTATACATTTTACTACCAGGCTCGGACCTGTAGCAGCATCTCCGGCTACTACCGCGTTTTGAGGAAGCTCGGGTAATTGTGGCTTGAGGAATCCCATGGCAAGCAATACTAAATCTGCTTCTATGATTTCTTTTTTGCCAGTAGGACGCATTTGAGGGCGTCCGCCGTCTGCTGCGGGAATCCATTCCACCTCTTCAACTTCTACGCCACATACACGTCCGTCTTCAGTTCCCAGAAAACGGTTTGAAGTAAGACTCCAACGGCGTGTACATCCTTCCTCATGACTTGAACTGGTCTTCAGAACTACGGGCCATTGTGGCCAGGGGGTTGCGGGATTATGACCAACAGGAGGTTTAGGCATGATTTCTATCTGGCATACACTGATAGCTCCCTGACGATTGGCTGTTCCGATACAATCGCTTCCTGTATCACCTCCTCCGATTACGAGAACTTTCTTGTTCTTTGCCGTGATACGTTCTTCGTCGCTGAATGTCTGTCCGGCTAGAACTCTGTTTTGCTGTGCCAGTATTTCCATGGCAAAATGAATGCCGCGAAGTTCACGTCCGGGGATGTTCAAGTTGCGTGCCTCTGGTGTTCCTGTACAGATAGCGTATGCGTCAAATCCTTCGGGTAAATGTTCCAAGTCGATTGTTGAGTTTGTCTTGAAGCAAATACC
>ENA-OPWH01002379-OPWH01002379.1-human-gut-metagenome-genome-assembly--contig:-NODE-2379-length-10269-cov-3.938418_pt1 | contig 10269 bp, 14 predicted proteins | sample MGYA00241506_ERZ502004 | MGnify/ENA primary metagenome ERZ502004 (study PRJEB25962, sample SAMEA2043049) | human gut metagenome | biome: human gut; feature: human-associated habitat; material: faeces... | reverse complement strand
CGAGACATCGCAATAAGGAGAAGCTATGCGTACCAAACGTGAACTGTATCAGGAGGCAATGCGCACCGTGGCGCTGCGGCGGCAGGCCGCCCGCGCCAACGCCGAGGATGCCCGCGCCGAGGCGGAAGCGGCCATCCCGGCCCTCCGCCACGCCGAAGAAGAGGTGCGGGTGCGGGGCGTGCGGTGTGCGCTGGCCGGAGCCTCCGGCGGGGACCGCACCGCTGCGGCCGCTGCGCTGACCAAGTCAAAGCAGGAGCTTGCCGCGCTCTTGGCGTCCAGCGGCCGCCCGGCCGATGCGCTGGAGCCGCATTTCACCTGCAAAAAGTGTCAGGATACCGGTTCATTTGAGGGGCACACCTGCGAGTGCATCCACAAACTGATGCAGAAACTCCGCCGCGAGGAGATCGAGAAGCTGTCCAGCCTGTCCGTTTCCAGCTTCGACACGATGGAGCTGCGCTACTACCCCAACACAATGGACGAGAAGCTGGGGGAGCCGGTCCGGACGTACATGGGGGGACTTCTGGAAGAACTGCGTGCCTACGCAGAAGAATTCGACCGCAGCAGCGAAAGTCTGATGCTGTTCGGCAATGCGGGCCTTGGCAAGACCCATGCGGCCCTTGCCATTGCGGGCATCGTGCTGGCGAAGGACATGGACGTGATCTATGTTTCCAGCCCCGATTTTTTTGCCAAACTGGAAGCGCTGCACTTCGGCTCGGACCCCTCCGGGGAGGAAGAGACCCTGCTGCAAACGGCAGCCGGGGCAGACCTGCTCATCCTCGATGATCTGGGCACGGAATTCAACTCCAGTTTCTTCCTCAGCACCCTGTACAGTCTGCTGAACAACCGCCTCGGTGCGCATCTGCCCACCATCGTCACGACGAACATCACGGACGGGGCGCTGCTGGAGAAACTCTACACCGAAAAAATTTCCAGCCGCCTTTCCTCCTTTGTGCCCTGCCTGTTCGTGGGCAAGGATATCCGCGGCCAAAAGGCACAGGAAGAGTAGCGATATCATACAAAAAGAGCGTCAGCATCAAGCTGGCGCTCTTTTCCGTCGGGGGGAATTAAGCCATGTTGGCGCGTTTGCGCGGCGGATTGACGCGGCGGAATTTCAAAGCACGCTCCGGCGTTGTTTCGGGGCAGTCAGCGTCGAAGGTGATGGGCATTTTCTTGGCGCGTTCCAACTCGGCGAGCTCTTCCTGCGTAAAAGCTAATTCGTTCTGCAATTCCAGTGGGATATCATTCATATTTACCATAGTAAAGCCCCCTTTCAAAGCTGGTTGCTAACCGTGCGGAGATCAAACGGGTGACATCGGTTTCTTTTCCGTTGGCATCTGTATGGATTCGCTCGGTGTAGACGACAAATAAGATCTCGTTGATCTGGCCAATCAAGGTGTTCCCGATTTCGTGGACGACCATTCCGGCGGAGGTGTCTCCGATGGTGTCATAGCGGTTTTCGTCGTTGCTGTGTTCATCATCAAAAAATTCAATGCGGTCGTAATCAAAGAACACACGAGCGGCACTTTTGAACGAGATGCCGTGTTTTTGGAGATTGATCCGATTTTTCTGTTCATCGTATTCGAATGCCATACCACCCATGGTAAAGCGGATCATTCGTTCGTTGTCCATGGCGATTCTCCTTTTTTGCTTTCAAGATTATAATACCATGTCTACGCGCTTTTTGCAAGGAAAACGATGTCGTTTGCGTTTGACACAGTTTTTTTACACCTCCCGGCGTTTACACCTTTTCAAAAGAAGTGTATAATAAAACACAGTGAAATCCGCAGGATTGAGTAAAGCGAAGAGTGAGGAACCTTACATGAACCAACAAAGAACCCCGGCCAAACGGATGTCGTACCGGGAGTGGAAGATCCGCAAATGTCTGCGGCTGGCGCGGAACTGGGTGCTGTTTCTGGCCGCGTGCGGCGGGGCTGTGGCGCTGATGTCCACCGGCATCCTGTGGCTGCTGCCGAAAGCCCACGCCCTTATCGCGGGGCCGGTGCCCTTTGCGGCGCGGGCTTACAGCGCCGACGGATATGTGTGCGACACGGACGATGCCCGCTTGGTGGTGGTGAACGCCAACCTCCCGCTGGAAAGCGAACCGGCCCCGGAGCTGGCCGTGGCGGACGACGCCACCGGTGAACAACTGGAAACGGAGGCCGCTGCAGCTTACCGCAGCATGGCCGAGGCCGCACAGGCCGCCGGTGTGGAGCTGAACCTTGTCACGGGCTGGCAGGATGCCGACACCCGCACCGCCGCATATGAAGCCCGGCTGACGGCCTATCAGACCGAGAACAGCCGCCTTACCGGCGAGACGGCAGCGGCGCACACTGCGTCGCTGCAGCCCACGGCAAGCACCAGCGAGCAGGGGACCGGCTACTGCGCCGATATCCTCTCGCCGGACTGCACGGAGCGCTCGGAGGCTTTTGCCGAGACCCGCGCCTACGAGTGGCTGACCGCGTATGCCGCGGACTATGGCTTCATCCTCCGCTGGCCGGAGGAGCGCCAGAGTGCCACCGGCATGGTCTATGCACCGTGGCACTGGCGGTATGTGGGGGTCGAGAACGCCCGCGCCATCCGCGAAAGCGGCCTTTCCTTGGAAGAATTCCTCGCGCTGGAACGCGCAAAACAATAAATTTGCAAAAAATCGAAGGAGAAACCATTGAAACGAACCGAGATCGCGCCCGGCGTCCATCTGCTGTGGGACCCGGCGCCTAAATTCAACCGCTGCCGCATCAGCATCCACTTCGCCTTCCCGGCCAAGCGGGAGACGGCTACCGCCCACGCGCTGCTGCCGTTGGTGATGGAGCGCGGCTATGCGGACTGCCCCGACATGACCCAGATGACCAAAACGCTGGCCCGCCTCTATGGGGCGGATCTGACCGTGGACGCTCGGCCCTTCGGCGCGAACCACAACCTCTGTGTCAGCGCTACCGGCATCAAGGACCGCTTTGCGCTGGAAGGAGAACCGCTGACCCGCGAATACGCTGGGCTGGCGCTGGGCACGGCCTTTCACCCCGCCTTTGTGGGCGGCGTCTTCGACCCGGAGGCGGTCGGCATCGAAAAGCAGATGCTCCGCAAAGCGCTGGAAGACGAAGTGAACGAAAAGCGCATCTACTGCCAGCGTCAGGCCAACCGGGAATTCTTCGGCGACAGCCCCGCCGGCATCCGGCAGGAGGGCTATCTGGAAGAGGTGGACGCCCTGACGCCGGAGGCCCTGACCGCCGCCTACCGGGAGATGCTGGAAACGGCGCAGATCGAGCTGCTGATCCTTGGCTGCGAAGAAGCGGAGACGGAGCAGGTCAAAGACGCATTGCTCCGGGAGCTTTCGGCGGTGGAACGCCGCCCGGCCCCCCTGTGCGGGAACATGGCAATGCCCCGGCGGGAACCAGCCCGGAAGGTGGAGTGCTTCGACACCGTACAGGCCAAGCTCTGTATGCTGTTCACCCTCGGTGAGCCGATGCGCCCCGACCAGATGGCGGCGGTCCGGCTTGCTATGGCCTTGTACGGCGGTGACCAGCCGCCTCTTCCTCAACGTCCGGGAGCGGGATCACCTGTGCTACTACTGCGCGTCCAGCTTCCAGAGCTTCACGGGGAGCATGGCTGTCAACAGCGGCGTGGAGCACGCCGACGCGGCCCGCGCGGAAGCGGCCATCCTGAAGGAGCTGGACGACCTGCGCACCGGGCCCATCACCGACGAGGAACTGGAAGACTGCCGCCTGTCCCTGCTCAGCGGGATGGCGGGCATTGAGGACAGCCTTGGCGGCATCGAGACGTGGTATTATATGGAAGTGCTGCGGGGCAGCGGGCTGCAAACGCCCGACGAAGCCCGCGCCGCCCTGCGCGCCGTGACCAAAGAGGACGTTCGCGCCATTCTGCGGCAGCTGAGCCTGTCGGTCAGTTATCTGTTGACGAGAGAGGAGGGGATCGCCGATGTCTGAACTGCGCAGCCAAGCGCTTGCCGATGCCGCCGCGGATCAGTGGGAGATCCTGCCCTCCGGCCTGACCGTCCTTGTGCGGCCCATGCCGGGGTATTCCGGCACCCATGTCATCTATGCCACCCGCTTCGGCTCCATTGACCGGGACTTCCGGCTCAATGGGCGGGAGGTGCATCTGCCCGCAGGTGTGGCGCATTTTCTGGAACACAAGATGTTCGAGGATCAGGACGGCGACGCCTTTGCAAAGTTCGCGAAGACGGGGGCCAACGCCAACGCCTTTACCAGCTTTGACCGCACCTGTTACCTCTTCACCGCCACGCAGCAGCTGGACGAAAGCCTCGATGTGCTGCTGGGGATGGTGGGGCACCCCTACTTCACCGAGCAGACCATCGCCAAGGAGCAGGGCATCATCGGGCAGGAGATCAAGATGTACGACGACAGCGCCGACTGGCGGCTGATCACCGGCCTGTGTGAGTGCCTGTACCACAGCCACCCCATCCGCAGCGACATCGCGGGCACCTGCGAGAGCATTGCTGAGATCACCCCGAAGATGCTCTATGACTGCTGCGAGGCGTTCTATGCACCGGGAAATATGGTGCTGGCCGCAGCGGGCAATACCACCATGGAGCAGATCTTGGCCGCGTGCGAACGCCATGGCCTGATGGAACTCTGCCCCGAAGAGCGGGTGCAGCGGCTCTGGGCCGAGGAACCCATGACGCTGGCAGCAACGGAAAAGCGGATCCGGATGCCGGTGTCAAAGCCCTGCTTTGGTCTCGGCTTCAAGGAAACGCCCCTCGCCCCGGATGATCTGCGCAGCGAGCTGCTGTACGACCTCATCCTTTGCTGCGTCTGCGGCGGGATGTCGCCGCTTTACCGCCGCCTCTACGACGAGGGCCTGACCAACCCGGGCTTCGGTGGGGAAGTGCTGCGGGTGGACGGTTGTTGCTGCATCCTCTTCACCGGCGAGAGTGACGAGCCCGACACGGTGAAACAAATGCTGCTGGACGAGATCGAGCGGGTCCGGCGCGAGGGCATCGACCGGGAGGTCTTTACCCTCTGCAAGAACGAAAAGTACGGCCAACTGATCGAAAACCTCGAAAACGTGGAGGACTCGGCCAGCCAGATGGCGGACTTCGCCCTCTCCGGGCAGACGGTGGTGCAGCAGATCGAGGCACTTGCGGCCCTGACGGCGGACGACGCCGACGCAGCCCTGCAGCACATCTTACAGCCCGCCCGGATGGCGATGATGTACATCGAGCCGGACGGCACGGCGGACCTGCCCGAAGCAGATGACGAAGAGACGGAGGACGAAGAATGACGAATCTGGTACAATTTCCGGCGCTGGGCCTGAGTTTCACGCTGAATCGCGTGGCCTTTTCCATCGGCGGCATCAATATTTATTGGTATGGCGTCTGCATCGCCGTGGGCATGTGCCTTGCGCTGGTGTTTGCGTTCCGGCATGGCGTCGAGTTCGGCGTGGACGCCGACGCGATGGTGGATGTCATCCTCATCGGCGTGGTGATGGGCATCCTCTGCGCCCGGCTCTACTATGTGGCCATGTCCCCCTACAATTACAGCAGCCTGTGGGACGTGCTGGCCATCCGGGACGGCGGCCTTGCCATCTACGGCGGCGTCATCGGCGGCTTTTTGTTCGGCGGCCTTGCCTGTAAATGGCGCAAGGTGCCGGTGCTGCCCATGTTCGACCTTGCGGCCATGGGCTTCCTCATCGGGCAGGGCTGCGGCCGCTGGGGCAACTTCTTCAATCAGGAGGCATTCGGCTGCAACACGACCCTGCCGTGGGGCATGTACAGCGAAGCGACCCGCGACTACCTGCTCAGCAGCGTGGTCACGGCCCCCAAGGGCACCGTCATCGACCCGAACCTGCCGGTCCACCCTACGTTCTTATATGAGAGCATCTGGTGCTTCGTGGGCCTGTTCCTGCTGGTGAAGTACATCAAAAAGCGGAAGTTTGCGGGCGACATCGCCCTACGCTACCTCATCTGGTATGGCGCGGGCCGGTTCTGGATCGAGGCCCTGCGCACGGACAGTCTGCTTCTGGTGCCCTCCATCGGGCTGCGGGTGTCGCAGGTGGTGGCGGCGGTGGCCGTGGTCGGCGGCATCATCGCAGAGGTCATCCTGACCAAGCGATATGAGGATAAGCCACTCATGGTCAAGCTGGCCCTCAACAGCGAGAATCGCACCCTCGCCGCCAAGGCGAAAAAGGCCGACCCCGCGTTCCGGCTGGAGGAAGAAGAACTTGTGGCCTCCTCGCCCCGGAAGCTCTTTGTGGAGCGGACCGAAGCCTATAATAAGCAGGTGAAGGAAGAACTGAGCGCACAACAGCAGTAATAAAACGCTGATACAGAAAAAACAGAAGCTGCAGGGCGGAGAAGTCGGAAGGCAACTCTTGCTCTGTGGCTTTTTTAGGTGTATAATAAAGCCACAAAGAGAGCCGCGAGATATCTGGGAGGGTGAATGTATGCAGATCATTCCGATGCGTGAACTAAAAAATACGGTGGAGATCGAGCGCCGCTGCGCCGAGGAGAATGGCCCGGTCTTTGTGACGAAAAACGGATACGGCCGCCTTGTGGTCATGGACATCGAGTACTACGAGCGCACTATGAAGGAGATGGAAGAGGCAAAACTCATCATGGAAGGATTGAGAGATGTTGATGAGGGCCGCGTGGTGGATGGTCCGACGGCGCTGGAACAGATCAGGAGGGAATATGGACTGTGAATATCATTTCCAATTGACTGAACGTGCGCGGCGGGATGTGCGAGAAACGGTAAACTACATCCGAAATGAGCTTGATAATGAGAAGGCAGCAAAAACGCTGCTGGGCGACATCAACAAATGTATGGAAAAGGTCTGTGCTTTTCCTGCAAGTGGGGCATTGGTCGTGAATGATTTTCTCCCAAGGATGATAATCCGCAAGAAAGTCGTTGGAAATTATGTTCTATACTATATGGTGGAGAAGGAAAAGAAAATGATTTGGGTGCTCCGCATCGTCTATGGAGCCCGGAATATGGAAGCGGTGCTCAAAAATCTGAGCAATTGACGGCGGAGCTTGAAAAAAACTTTGCCGCAATACGCAAAAACCCCTTGAAATCAGCTCGCTTTTCTGCTATACTATTCTAGCCGCTTGGTGTGGGCGCCGCAAATGGCCCCTGTAGGGGTCTGCCTTTACGACCAGCGAGTACAACGAAAAGGAATGAAACAAATGTACGCAATCATTGTTACCGGCGGTAAGCAGTACCGCGTGGAGCAGGGCGACATCGTCTACATCGAAAAGCTGGACGTTGAAGCTGACTCCGAAGTGAAGTTTGATCAGGTTCTCGCTATTGGCGAGGAGGGTTCGGTCAAGGTTGGCGCTCCTGTTGTTGAGGGCGCTTCCGTTTCTGCCAAGGTCATCAAGAATGGCAAGGGCAAGAAGCTGAACATCATCACCTATCGCGCAAAGAAGCACAGTGCTCGCCGCATGGGCCATCGTCAGCCCTATACCAAGGTTGAGATCACTGCGATCAACGGCTAAGGAGGAAAATTACAATGGCACATAAAAAGGGCGTAGGCAGCACCAAGAACGGCCGTGATTCCGCGGCTCAGCGTCTGGGCGCAAAGCGTGCAGATGGTCAGTTCGTTCTGGCCGGCAACATCCTCGTTCGTCAGCGTGGCACCCACATTCAGCCGGGTGAGAACGTTGGCAAGGGCAGCGATGATACCCTGTTTGCTCTGGTTGACGGCACCGTCCGTTTCGAGCGCGTGGGCAAGAGCGGCAAGAAGTGCAGCGTGAAGCAGTAACTTCTGCCTGAAAAACTGCAACCCAAAGAGCCGGACCCTCGTGGCCCGGCTCTTTTTGATGAAAGGAATAAACCTCTCCGTCCATGCTTCGCATTGCCGGAGAGGTTGAATCGCTAAACATAGGAGGAGCTCTATGGCAGCACAAACCAACTTTATCGACATCGCAACCATCTGGCTCCATGCGGGCAAGGGCGGCGATGGCGCGGTGAGCTTTCACCGCGAGAAATTCGTGGCGGCGGGCGGCCCGGACGGTGGCGACGGCGGCCGCGGCGGCGACATCATCTTTGTGGTGGATGACCACCTGACCACCCTGATGGACTTCCGCTACAAGCGCAAGTATACCGCCGACGAAGGCGGCAAGGGCGGCGCAAGCCTCTGCCACGGCAAGAACGCCGAAAATCTCGTCATCAAGGTGCCGCTGGGCACCGTCATCAAGGACGCCGAGAGCGGTCTTGTCATTGCAGACCTGTCCGACCACACCCCCGTTACCGTGGCCAAGGGCGGCCGCGGCGGCTACGGCAACGCACACTTTGCTACGCCGACCCGCCAGATCCCCAAGTTCGCCAAGCCCGGTATGCCCGGCGAGGACATTCAGGTGACGCTGGAGCTGAAGCTGATCGCGGACGTGGGCCTGATCGGTTTCCCGAACGTGGGCAAGTCCACCCTCATCTCCACCATCAGCGCGGCCAAGCCCAAGATCGCGAACTACCACTTCACCACCCTCGTGCCCACGCTGGGCGTCGTGTCGGTGGGCGAAGGCGCCAGCTTCGTCTGCGCCGACATCCCCGGCCTGATCGAGGGTGCCAGCGAGGGCATCGGCCTTGGCCATGACTTCCTGCGCCATGTGGAGCGCTGCCGCTTGCTGCTGCATGTGGTGGATGTCTCCGGCAGCGAGTGCCGCGACCCCATCGAGGACTTCGAGAAGATCAACGAGGAGCTGGCCAAGTTCAGCCCCGCGCTGGCCGAGCGTCCGCAGATCGTGGTGGGCAACAAGTGTGACCTTGCCACCGAGGAGCAGATCGAAAGCTTCCAGAATTATATCGAGGGCAAGGGTCTGACCTTCGTGCCCATCTCTGCCGCCACCATGCAGGGCGTGCGGGAGCTGCCGGGTCTGGTCTACAACCGCCTGAAGGATATCCCGGCCATCCCGGTCTTCGCTCCGGAGTACAAGAAGCCCGAACCCAAGGCGAACGACCGCGCCTTTACCATCAAGCGGATGGAAGCCCACGTCTGGAGCGTTGAGGCGCCGTGGCTGGAGTATATCCTCGCGGGCAGCAATGTGGACGACTACGAGAGTCTGCAGTTCTTCCAGCGCCAGCTGGATGAAAGCGGCATCCTGACCGCTCTGGTGGACAAGGGCGTTCAGGAGAACGACACCATCCTCATCGGTGATTATCAGTTCGATTATATCTTCTAAGGGAGAAATACCATGCAGGAAGAAACCATCGACCCCCGCGAGCTCAACCCGCTGGCGCTGGCTTTTGTGGGCGACAGCGTGCTGGAACTGCTGGTCCGCACCCGTTTGGCGCAGCATCATCGGCTCTCAGCCGGGAAGCTGAACACCGAAAAGGTCAAGTACGTCTCTGCACGGGCACAGTTCCGCGAGGAGCAGCTGCTGGAACCCCTCTTCACCGAAGAGGAGCTGGCCGTTTTCAAGCGGGGCCGCAACGCCAGCAAGGCCAGCGTGTCGAAACATGCTTCCCCCGAAGAGTACCGCGCCTCCACCGGCTTCGAGTGCCTGTTGGGGTGGCTGTACCTCACCGGCCGGAAGGACCGCGTCGAGGAATTATTCGACAAACTCTGGGAAGATTTTGACCCGAATCAGAAATAAAACACGCGAAAGCCCGCTGCTTTCCGCACTGGAAAACAGTGCAGGGAAGGCAGCGGGCTTTCTTAATGAGAGAGGTTACTTGTCTTCGTCATCGGCACCCTTGGTGTACTGGTTGGGGTGCTTGTGCTCGTTGGTGGCGCGGTTCTCCGTGCGGTTGTCGGTTCGATTCTCGGTGCGGTTCTGGCTCTGATTCTTGCTCTGGTTTTTGCAGTTGTTGGTGCGGTTGCTGGAACGGTTTTCGGTACGGTCGGTCATCGTAATATCTCCTTTCGCGAGGGAGGTCGTGCCCCTCACACCCCTTAGTCTTGCCGCCGCGTGCGGCTTTATACATGGGAGGAACGTTCATGTCTACGGAATATTTTGAGCACCGGGAACGTGCGCTGCTGGGCGAGCGGTACGATGCGCTGTACGCCGCCCCCAGCGAGAGTGCTGCCCGCGGCGTGACGGTCTCGGCCCTGCGCACCACGCCGGAGGCCTTTGCCGCACAGGCGGACTTCCCGGTGGAGCCGTCGCCCTTCTGCAGGGCGGGCTTTGTGGTGAAAGATGCGGCCTTCAAGCCGGGGCGGCACCCCTACCACCACGCGGGCGTCTTCTACTCGCAGGAGCCGTCGGCGTCCTCTGCTGCGCCGCTGCTGGGGGTCCGGCCGGGGATGCGGGTGCTGGACCTGTGTGCGGCTCCCGGCGGCAAGACGACCCATCTT
>ENA-OPWH01002365-OPWH01002365.1-human-gut-metagenome-genome-assembly--contig:-NODE-2365-length-10321-cov-1.855932_pt1 | contig 10321 bp, 6 predicted proteins | sample MGYA00241506_ERZ502004 | MGnify/ENA primary metagenome ERZ502004 (study PRJEB25962, sample SAMEA2043049) | human gut metagenome | biome: human gut; feature: human-associated habitat; material: faeces... | reverse complement strand
AGCGTTGCCGACGCGAAGAAGAGCGCCGAAGCGGCGGGCGTGAAGGTGGACTCGAAGACCACCGGCAGTGCGAAGGCTTCGAAGAAGATCGATGACAACGTTTCCCTGCCGCCGATGCAGCCGGGCGACGAGCTTGCCGCCGTGGACGTTGCCGCGGACGGCCACGAGACCCAGCCGCCGGCGCGCTACACCGAAGCGTCGCTCGTCAAAACGTTGGAACAGAAGGAAATCGGCCGTCCGTCCACGTATGCGAGCATCATCTCCACGATCATCGACCGCGGGTACGTGTACGAGCGTGGCCGTGCGCTGATCCCGTCCTGGCTGGCGTTCTCCGTCACCAAACTGCTTGAAACGAAGTTCCCGAAGTATGTGGATTACGAGTTCACCGCCGATATGGAAACCGGCCTCGACCAGATTGCTGGTGGCCATGAGACCGGCAAGGCGTGGCTGACCCGCTTCTACTTCGGTTCCGGCGATGGCGCGGCCCAGTCCGCCGACGAGGCGCATGAGGGCCTGCAGCAGCAGGTGGCGCAGCTTGGCGAGATTGATGCGCGTGAGATCAACACCATCGATATCGGCGATGGCCTGCACGTGCGCGTCGGCCGTTATGGCCCGTATCTTGAGGACATGAAGCATCTGGATGCGGAAGGCAATCCGAAGCGCGCCTCGTTGCCGGATACGCTCGCTCCGGATGAGCTGACCGTCGAGGTCGGCCACGATCTGATTGAAAACCATTCCGGTGGGCCGCGTGAACTGGGCAAGGACCCGGTGCCCGGCGGCACCGTCGAGGTACGCAATGGCCGGTTCGGCCCGTACGTGGCGTTGGTCATGCCGAGCGCGGAAGATGCCGGCGATACCGCTGCCGAGTCCGCCGCAGGCAAGGCGGGCAAGACGAAGCGTTCCGGCGGTAAGAAGGCGGCTTCCGACCGTCCGAAGATGGCGTCGCTGTTCAAGACGATGAGTCCCGAATCGCTGACGTTGGAAGACGCGCTGAAACTGCTGAGCCTGCCGCGCGAAGTCGGCTCCTACGATGAGGCGAACGCCGAAACCGGCGAAATGCAAACGGTTACGGTCATGGCCAACAATGGCCGTTACGGCCCGTACCTGACCAAGACCGGTGCCGACGGCAAGTCCGACACGCGTTCGCTGGCTTCCGAAGACGAGATCTTCACCGTCGACTTGGAGAAGGCCAAGGAACTGTTCGCGCAGCCGAAGTATGGACGCGGTCGTGGACGTGGCGCGGCCAAGCCGCCGTTGCGCGACTTGGGCACCGATCCGGAAACCCAGAAGCACGTGACCATCAAGGACGGCTTCTACGGCGCGTACATCACCGACGGCGAGACAAACCGTACACTGCCGAAGCAGTATGCGCCCGAATCGATCGAACCGGCCGAGGCGTTCCGCCTGCTGGCGGAGAAGCGCGCGCAGGGGCCGTCGAAGCGTCGTGGCCGCAAGACGGCTGCGAAGGGAGCCAAGAAGGGCGCTGCCAAAGGAGCGAAATCCGCGAAGAAGGTGAGCGCGACCGAACAGGCGCGTGCCGACCGCCGTGCCAAGGTGCGTGAACTGGCCGACAAGGGCTGGGCGAATACGCGTATAGCGAAGGAGATCGGCTCCACCGCGTCCACCGTGAAGGCTGACGTCGACTGGCTGACCGCCAACGAAGGCTACGCGCGTCCTGAAGTCGTTCCCGCACGCTGACGTTATGCGGCGCGCGAAACGTCGCACGATCTGATGTTCCGCAAGACAATCGGCATCGTGCGACACCAAGCCGTGGGCCGAATGGCCGGGCACGGCAGGGGCGCACGGTACAGTGAAAGGCATGCAGGGCATTTTTATCTCGTTTGAAGGCGTTGACGGCGTGGGCAAGACCACGCAGGTCGAACGGTTGCGCGCATATGTTGAATCTCAGGGCCGCGAATGCGTGGTCACGCGCGAGCCGGGCGGCACCGCATTGGGCGTGGCGATTCGCAAAATGCTGTTGCACGGCGTGGATACGGGGGATGAGAACGATTGTGCCGACATCGCCCCGCGTACGGAGGCGCTGTTGTTCGCCGCCGACCGCGCGCAGCACGTCGCGGAAGTGATTCTGCCCGCTCTGCAACGCGGCGCGGTGGTCATCACCGACCGGTATCTCGATTCCTCTTTGGCGTACCAGGCGGGCGGCCGCGAGCTGACGGCCGCGGAAATCCGAAACCTGAGCATGTGGGCCACGAACGGTCTGCTGCCGGAACGCACGTATCTGCTGGATATGGATCCGGCGCAATCGCATGCGCGGCTGCAGCATGCCGAAGACCGCATGGAGGCGGCCGGCAACGACTTCCAGCGTCGCACACGCGTCGCGTTCCTCGACTTGGCTGAACGTGAGCCGGAACGGTTCCACGTCATTGACGCAAGCCAGTCCATCGAAGACGTGTGGGCGCGTATCAAAGCCGATTTCGACACCGTGAGCACCGCTAACGGGGGTATCGCATGAGCGTGTGGAACTCCATAGTAGGCCAAGCGCAGGTGGTCGAACAGCTGAAGGCCATCGCCAGCGGCGACCCGAAGGCCATCGCGCAGTCGTGGCTGATTTGCGGCCCTCCCGGATCGGGCCGTTCCAACGTTGCCCGCGCGTTCGCCGCCGCGCTCGAAAGCCCCGATCATGGCCTGAACGATGAGCCGACCAAAACCACCGAGCAGGTGCTTGCCGGCACCCACCCCGACGTGAGCGTGCTGGCCACCAACAAAGTGACCATCGGCATCGACGAGGTGCGTGACATCATCACCACATCCGAGCAGATGCCCGGCACCGCGCCGTGGCGCATCATCATCATCGAAGACGTCGACCGCATGATGGAACGCACCACCAACGTGCTGTTGAAGGAAATCGAAGAGCCGAGCCCGCACACCATCTGGCTGCTGTGTGCGCCCAGCGCCCAAGACGTGCTGCCGACCATCCGCTCGCGCACGCGCATCGTCAACTTGGCCGTACCGTCCAATCAGGCGGTGGCGAAATTCTTGGAATCGCAAGGTTTCGAGCCGAATATCGCGGCGCGTGCGGCACGATTGTCGGAGGGGCACATCGGCATCGCGAGCCTGTATGCCAAGGACGAACGCGTCATGACGGACCGCGACGAGCTCATCGTCGGCGTGCTCGGCTTGCATCGCGCGTCGGATGCCGTGCTATTGGCCGGCAACCTCATCGACAACGCGAAGGCGCAGGCCGAAGCGGAAGTCAACGTCAAAGCGTCCGAAGCGGAAGCCGATTTCCGCCGCATCAACGGGCTCGGACCCAAAGACCGCATACCCCCGAAACTGCGTGGCGCATACAATGCGATCGCCAAAAAAGACGAGCTCAAACGACGCGCCACCAGACTCACGCGTGACGTGCTCGACCGTGCGCTCAATTCGGTCGCCAGTATCTACCGTGACGTGGCGGTGCTGCAGAACAACGCCGAGGACGCGGTGGGGCTCATCAACCTCGAAAACCGTTCCGCCATCACGGAATTGTCGGTACGGCTCGACCGTACGGGGGCCGTGCGCCGGCTGGAGGACATCGCCACCGTGCGCCGCAGGCTCAATGGCAACGGCAATCCGGTTTTGGTGTTCGAAGCGCTGTTCTGCGCGCTGATTCCGTGATTTTCGTAATTTCCAGTAATTACCGGCGATTCGATTCGCGATTCACCGGCGGAACACCGAGGAATCCCGCACAATAAGCTGCGGGGCAAGCATGACACGGGGCGCGCGCACGCTGCCGCCTGGCGCAGCAGTCGTCTCGGCCGCGCCTCCGGCAGGACCGGAAGCCAGCAATCGCAAGCATTCCGACACAATACGCTCAAACGGCGCACGCACCGACGTCAGACGGGGCATGGTGGTACGCGCGATGGCGGAATCATGGTAGCCGACCACCAGCACGTCCTCCGGCACGCGGATTCCCAACGCGTCGAACGCCACCATCACGCCGAACGCGATCGCATCGTCGGCGCAGACCACGGCTTCCGGCTGTATGAGCGGCCCGTTGAACAGCCGCATGGTGCAATCGAAACCGCGCTGCACGGTACGTTCGCCGAACTGGTTCCAGTTTTCGCTGGTGGCAAGCCCGTAAGTGCGCATATGCGTGTGGAATGTGGCGAACAGTTCCGCCGATTCGAAAGACAGCTCGTTGCCGGCCATGTATGCGGCGGACGCGATGCCCTGCTCGGCCAGATGTTTGACGATCGCCTCCATCGCGGCGTTTTCGTCGATGCCTACCACGGACACGCGCGGCGCGGTCTGCCGTCCGCAGATCTGCACGATCGGCAGCGTGTTCGCGTACTGGTTCAGCGTTCCGGCAAGGTCAGTGCCGGCTGCGGGCACCACGATCAGCCCGTCCACATGGCGGTTGGCCAGCGATTCGATGCGTTCCGCCTGCGCTTCCTGCGTGGCTCCGATGCCCAGCAGCAGCTGTTGCGATTCGGTGTCGATGGTCGGCTCGATCTCGTCGAGCAGTTGCGCGGAGAACGGTTCCGTGGCGCTCGGAATGACCAGGCCGATGGTTTTCGTCACGTCGCTGCGCAGCGCGCTCGCCGCGTAGTTGACGGAATAGCCGAGCTGTTTGGCGGCTTCGCGCACGCGGCGGGCGATATCGTCGTCCTTGCCGCGTTTGCCGGACAGCACGCGTGAGACGGTGGCGATGGACACGCCGGCCGTCGCCGCGACGTTGGTGATTGAGCTGCCGCTGTCGGTTCTGCCTGCCATGCGCTGTCCTTTCCGTCGTGTCCGGCTTGCGTTTGCCGGCTCCCTAAGTGTTTTTCAAAATGCCCTAGAGGGTGCCCTGAACCCCTGTGTGCTTCTCGGTCAAAGGTCTGGTCTGATGAACCGGTTCGAGCCGCGAAGAACCTATTAAGAATAGAACGACCGCCCGTCGAATATGCGGTCGAAACGTTCGTACGTCAGTGCGTCAGCGCGTTATGCGCGGTGCGTCACTCGGCGTTGACGAGGATGTTGGCCAGGTTGTCGGCCACGGCCTCGGCGTTGTCGCCTTCGACGTTGATGACCACGGTGTCGCCCTGCTTGATGCCCAGACCCATGATGGACAGGATGGAGCCGGCCGGAACGGCGTTGCCGCCTTCCTTGGCGATGGTCACGGTCTGGCCGGAAGCGGTGACGGCCTGCGCGAACATGGCGGCCGGACGGGCGTGAATGCCGACCGGATCGTTGATGACGAGATTGCGGGTTGCCATAATGGTCTCCTTTGTTGTGGTTGGTGGTTGGTTTGCTTACGTTGGGTCGTCTCGATATTTACACGTCGATGTATATCGATTTTTGCATATCGATTGCATTATGCGGCTTTTGCCGGCATCTGCATTTCTTGCGATTATCATAGCACAGTTTTTACGAAACACAGAAAACGTTTACCGGTTTTGTTTTGCGGGAATTTCGTGTATACTAATCGCAGGCTGAAAATGATTTACCGGCAAAGACGGTGGGGATCATTGCAGTAACTCACCTACGCAAAGCAGGCATAATCCTGCAATCGTTTGCGTATCCATATTTTTTCCCAAGGAAACAGGAAAAGGAGTTCTCATGAACATTAAGGGTGTTGGTATCGGTCGTGGCGTCGCAGTCGGCCCGGTCATTCGCATGGCCGCTCCGCTGCCGGAACCGTCGGACGCTCCGCGCGCCGAAAACATCTCCGCGGAAACCGAAATCGCCCGCGTCGAAAAGTCGCTCGCCCTCGTCAACGCCGACCTGAACCGTCGCGCCGAAGAAGCCGCCAACGGCGACGAAGGCGCCAAGCAGGCCGCCCCGATTCTGCAGGCCATCGCCATGTTCGCCTCCGATCCGTCCCTTGCACAGTCCATCAAGGACCTCATCAACCAGGGCAAGACCGCCGAGCGCGCCGTGCTGGAAGGCTTCGGCGCCATCGGCGGCTACCAGGCCGAGCGTGCAGCCGACCTGCATGACGTCGGCCAGCGCGTGATCGCCGACCTCATGGGCGCTCCCGCCCCAGGCCTGCCGGTCAGCGAAACCCCGTTCGTGCTCGTCGCCGAAGACCTGTCCCCGGCCGACACCGCCGCGCTCGACATGAGCAAGACCCTGGCCATCGTTACCTCCCAGGGCGGTCCGACCTCCCACACCGCCATTCTGGCGCGCGCCCGTGGCATCGTCGCGGTCGTCTCCGCCGCCGAAGCCGCCGAACTTGAGAACGGCACCAACGTCATCGTCAACGCAGCCAAGGGTGAGATCGTGGTGAACCCGAGCGAAGACGAGATCGCCGCCGCCGAAGCCGCCAAGTCCCGTGCCGCCGCAGCCAAGGAACTGCGTGGCAAGCCGGGCGCCACCAAGGACGGCCATCTGATTCCGCTGCTCGCCAACGTCGGTAAGCCGTCCGATGCCGCGAAGGCGCTGGAATACGGCGCCGAAGGCGTTGGCCTGTTCCGTACCGAATTCCTGTTCATCGGCAACTCCGAGCCGCCGAGCGTCGAAGAGCAGACCAAGGCCTACACCGAGCTGCTCAGCCAGTTCCCGGGCAAGAAGGTCGTGATCCGCATGCTCGACGCCGGCGCCGACAAGCCGCTGCCGTTCCTGACTCCGGAAGACGAGCCGAATCCGGCCCTCGGCCTGCGTGGCCTGCGTACCCTGCGCGCCCACATGGACGTGCTCGAAGGCCAGCTCAAGGCGCTCGCCGCCGCCGACGCCGCAACCGACGCGAACCTGTGGGTCATGGCCCCGATGGTCGCCGACCAGCATGAGGCCGACTACTTCGTCAAACTCGGCAAGAGCTTCGGTCTGAAGTTCGTGGGCGCTATGGCCGAAGTGCCGTCGATCGCCCTGATGGCCGACAAGGTGGCCGACGTGGCCGACTTCGTGTCCATCGGCACCAACGACCTGACCCAGTACACCCTTGCCGCCGACCGTACCCTCGGTTCCGTGGCCAACTACCAGACCGCATGGCATCCGGCGGTGCTGCGCGCCATCAAGATGATCTGCGACGCGGGCAACGCCAAGGGCATGCCGGTGGGCGTGTGCGGCGAGGCCGCGGCCGATCCGGATCTGGCGGTCGTGCTGGCCGGTCTCGGCGTCAACTCGCTGTCCATGACCCCGGTGGCGCTGGACGATGTGCGCGCCTCCCTCGCCGAAGTCACCTTCGAAGAGGCCAAGGCCAAGGCGGCCGCCGCCCTCAACGGCGACTTCTACAAGCCGGCCGAGTGATTTTTCCCCCTTCTTTCTTTCGCTCGGCTATTCCGGACTTTGCGGCTGCGTTATCGTGGCCGCAGGGTTCCGCCACTGCAAATGTGCCTATGAGAGCGATTCGGTTCTGATAGGCCCTGTTTCCCGGAATGACCCCGTTCCGTGCGATCGCCGCGCGGACGGGGTCGTTTCGGTTGCGGGTTGCGTCGATTGCTGCGATTGCGTCGATTGCGCCACCGGCGTAGACGCGTCATACGGCCGCGTCGCGTCACGCGCATGCGCGATACTGGAAGCATGAAGATTTCCGCAGATTTCACCGTCATTCCCGACGCGTTCGCTAAGGCGGCGCCGCCTGAGAACTGCATCGACGGCACTCCGATCGTTTCCTTCCCCTTCTATATCGACGAGCTCGACCCGTCCGTGCAGTTTCTGCATTGGGAATTCGTCGATCCCGATTCCATTCCGGTGTGCGGTTTCCAGTGGAACCATTGGTCGCTCGCCAATCTGCCCGTGGACGCGCTGATGTACGATTTCAACGATTCACATGCATTGGCGATTCCGGCCGATTTTTCCCGCACGGTTTCCGCGATGATTCCCGAGACGGTGCAGGGACGCACGTCCGCCGCATCGCCGTTGTTGAAGGGCCGCAGCAGCGATCCGGCCGTCACCATGCGTTACAACGGCCCGTACCCGCCCGACCAGGACCACGACTACTACCTGCACGTGTGGGGTACCACCGCGCCGCTGAACGGCCTCAACCAAGGCTTCTGGCTCAACGAGATGGAACGCGCGTTGCGTAATTCCGGTGCGATCGCGGACCAAGGCGCTATCTTCCTGACCGGCAAGGCGTGACCGGCGAAACCGGCGAGAACAGCCGGCAAGGCGCAAACCGCGTAATCGCAAGAAAATACCAAAGAATACCGCAAACGTAAACAAAACAAACGAAAGGAACCCACATATATGGCATGCACCACGATTCTGGTCGGCAAGGACGCAAGCTATGACGGATCGACCATCATCGCCCGCAATGAGGACAGCGCGAACGGCGAATTCTGCCCGAAGCGCTTCATCGTCGTCAAGCCGGACGAGCAGCCGCGCCACTACAAGAGCGTGCTGTCCCACGTGGAAGTCGACCTGCCGGGCGAGCCGCTGCAGTACACGGCCGTGCCGAACGCGGATCTGAAGGAAGGCATTTGGGGCGAAGCCGGCGTCAACGAGGCGAACGTGGCCATGAGCGCCACCGAAACCCTCACCACCAACGAGCGCGTGCTCGGCGCCGACCCGTTCGTGGAGCTCACTCCGGCCAAGGGCAAGGAAGGCGAAGACGGCTACGAGCCGGAAGTGCCCGGCGGCATCGGCGAAGAGGACTTCCTCACCCTCGTACTGCCGTACGTCAAGACCGCCCGTGAAGGCGTGGCACGTCTCGGCGCGCTGCTCGAACAGTACGGCACGTACGAAATGAACGGTGTCGCCTTCTCCGATGTGGATGAGATCTGGTGGCTTGAAACCGTCGGCGGCCACCACTGGATCGCCAAGCGTGTGCCGGACGAGGCATACGTGACCATGCCGAACCAGCTCGGCATCGACGAATTCGACCTCGACGACGCGCTCGGAAACCAGGAAGAGCACATGTGCTCCGCGGACCTCGGCGAATTCATCGAACGCAACCATCTGGACCTGGCCGTGGAGAACGTCACCCCGTTCAACCCGCGCGACGCGTTCGGCTCCCACTCCGATTCCGACCACGTCTACAACACCCCGCGCGCCTGGTACATGCAGCGTTTCCTCAACCCGTACGACGAGCAGTGGGACGGTCAGGACGCCGACCACCAGCCGACTTCGGACGACATTCCATGGGCTCGCCAGCCCGATCGCAAGATCACCATCGAAGACGTGAAGTACGTGCTGAGCTCCCACTACCAGGGCACCCCGTACGATCCGTACGGCAAGCTCGGCGACCAGCATTCGCGCCACATGTTCCGTCCGATCGGCATCAACCGTCAGAGCCAGCTGTCCGTCATGCAGATTCGCCCGTACCGCCCGCAGGTCAACCGTGCCGTGCAGTGGATTGCCTACGGTTCCAACCCGTTCAACACGCTCGTGCCGTTCTTCCCGAACGTCGACTCCACGCCGAAGTACCTCGAAGACACCACCACGCGCGTCACCTCCGAAAACTTCTACTGGGAGAACCGCATCATCGCGGCCCTGTGCGACGCCAGCTTCGCCGACACCGCCAACGCGGTGGAGCGCTACCAGGAGAAGACCGGCGGCATGGGCCACCGCATGGTAGCCGCCACCGACGAGCAGATCGACCGACTGGTGGAAGGCGTGGTCGACGAATTCGACGCCGAAGACGAGATCGGCGACGTGCAGCCGATGGAACCGGACGAAATCATCGAAGCCGTGCGCAACGGCGAAGCCCGCGAAGTGCTCGCCGCCGCCAACGAGACCATGGCCGCGCAGCTCAAGGAGGAAACCGACAAGCTGCTCGACTCCGTGCTCTACACCACCAGCATGAACATGAAGAACGGCTTCCACATGTCCGACTTCTGATATTTTCTGCGATTGCGCAATCGCAAGAAATTCTACGAAAACCCGCGTAGCAACCGGCTTCCGCACAGCGTTCGCCACAAACAGTTCCGTATGACGGTCGGCGCGCGTCCGCTGTGCGGGAGCCGGTTTTCTTTGGTGGCGCGTGCTTATTAGAATGGCGATCGTCTTTGCTTTTCCGCTCGTGCCGGCGCGCGTTGCATAGGCGATGTCTGTCGCGTACGTTGTGCGCCATACAGCGGAATGCTTTCCCAAGAAAGGAACCCAGTGACCAGCATTGAGGATTTCACCAGCCAATACGGTCTGGTGCAGAAGATTGATGCGTTCGGCTATCTCGATTACCTGAAGAAGAATCCTGATGCGCCGCGCAAGCATGGCAAGGTCGTCCTCGTCACCGCCGACACCCCGCTGAAGGCGTCCCGCGGCGAAGGCAAGACCACCACCACGATCGCGCTGATCGACGCGCTGCCGGTGTTCGGGACGGGGACGGTGCTGGTGCCGTGGGCGGCGGCGGTATGCCTGTTGGGGAACGTGCCCAAGGGCATCGCGCTGCTGGCGCTGTTCGCGGTGATCTCCGTGGTGCGCAGCGTGCTGGAGCCGAAGCTGGTGGCGGCGCAGG
>ENA-OPWH01002356-OPWH01002356.1-human-gut-metagenome-genome-assembly--contig:-NODE-2356-length-10366-cov-2.887596_pt1 | contig 10366 bp, 6 predicted proteins | sample MGYA00241506_ERZ502004 | MGnify/ENA primary metagenome ERZ502004 (study PRJEB25962, sample SAMEA2043049) | human gut metagenome | biome: human gut; feature: human-associated habitat; material: faeces... | reverse complement strand
GCCGCCCGTCCCTTTTGCGATCCTCTCTCACTCGATCTCGTAGTCATTCGTTTCGATGATGTCCGGCTGCTGGTGGGCCACCACCTTCACGGCGCACAGCGCCACGGTGAGATTCAGCGCGCCGTCCAGAAACAGCGACGCGCCCATCAGCATTACCAGCGCCTGCGCGCCCTCCGTGGGCCGCAGCACCAGCAGCAGGCCGATCACGCCCGTCAGCACCGCCAGCAGCAGCACCAGCCACCACTGCCCGATGCCGAAGCGCTTCGCGTCCACGGCCACCTGTATCTTGAACAGGCCGTCCGCCAGCACCGGGATGCCGAACATGACGCACAGGAACGTCATGGCCTCCCCCGGATGGCATAGGGTGATGACGCCCACCGCCGCCAGCAGGATGCCGAAGGCCAGATCGTACTGGAACGCCAGCCGGAACAGATCCCGGGAGAAGTACCCGCCCAGCTTGACGGCGCCGCAGACCACCATGCCGATGCCCAGCGCCCGTCCGATCCACGGCACGCAGCGCTCCGCCATGACGAACAGCACCACGCCCAGCACGCAGAACAGCGCCGATATCACGATATACCCCGTTTTCACAGCCCACAGCGGCCCTGTGGCCCTTGTTTTACGCATAGACTCGCATCTCCTCCCGCGCCGCGGCGCCTCGCTTTTCATGGTACAGTATACCTTGCTTCGCCGGTTTTCGATACGGGCAGAAAAAGAAGATGCCCGAAAACCGGGCATCTGTGCGTATCCGTCTGATTTTTGGGCATGCGGGCGGTTTTGTCCGTCCCGCGTCACGGCTCCTGTCGGCTGCTGTGGGACACGATCAGCTCCGGCACACCGCGGCACAGCTGGATCATCCGCTGCAGGTCGGCAAGGGATTCCTCCTTCATGCCGCCGCTGACCCAGTCGATCCACACGCCGAACAGCTGGCACTTCATGAACTGCACCACCACCCGCCGGTCGTCCACGCCGATGTTCTCGCCGGAGAACACGGTGCTGATGTAGGTGCTGACCACATATTCGCACAGGCGCAGCGTGTCCTGCAGGAACATGTCCCGGTTGGCGGAGTTGAAGATGTGCATGACGGCCCGGCGGTTCTCCCGCGCCGTGTGGAACGCCACGGAGAAGCACTCCTCCACGGAGGAGATGGACGGGTACTGCCGGATCAGGGCATCCGTCTGCTCCGTGACGATCTCTCCCAGCAGGGACGGGATGTCCTGAAAGTGGTAGTAGAACGAGTTGCGGTTGATGCCGCAGTCCTCCACGATGTCCCGGACGCTGATCTTGCTCAGGGGCTTCTGGCTCAGCAGCTTCATGAACGACGCCTTGATGGCCTGCTTCGTAAAGTTCGCCACGGTGATCCTCCTGTTTTTCTGGGGTGCAAGGCCCGCCCCGCAGCATATCGCCGCAGGGCGGGCCGTATGTAGTCCCTTTTATTTGGCGCTCAGGTACTCGTCAATGGACTTGGCGCCCAGCTTGCCGGCGCCCATAGCCAGAATGACGGTGGCCGCGCCGGTAACGGCGTCGCCGCCGGCGTACACCGCCTGACGGGAGGTGAGGCCCTCCTCGTTGACGATGATGCCGCCCTTCTTGTTGACCTCCAGGCCCTTGGTGGTGGACTTGATGAGGGGGTTGGGGCTGGTGCCGATTGCGATGATAACGGTGTTGACATCAAGCACAAACTCGCTGCCGGGCACGGGAACGGGACGGCGGCGGCCCTTTTCATCGGGATCGCCCAGCTTCATGACCTCACATTTCAACTTGCCGTTGACCTGCTCTACGGGTGCCACCAGCTCCAGGAACCGGACGCCGTCCTCTACGGCCAGCTCCAGCTCCTCCGCGTCGGCGGGCATATACTTCTTCGTCCGGCGGTATACCAGCGTGGAGGTCTTGGCCCCGGCACGGAGAGCAGCGCGGGCCGCGTCCATGGCGGTGTTGCCGCCGCCGATGACGGCGATATTCCCGGCCACGCCAATGTTGCCGGCCTTCACGCCCTTCATCCACTGGATGGCGCCTGCCACATCGCCGGCGATATCCAGCTTGCCGGGCTTCCACGCGCCCACGGCCAGCAGGATGTGGGTATAGCCCATCTTCTTCAGCTCGTCCACGGAGGGGGCGGGCGCGCCGCACTTCACCTCCACGCCGTACTGCTCCATCAGGGCGATGTCCTTCTCGATGGCCTCGTTGGCGATGCGGAAGCCGGGGATCACATGGCGCGGCACGCCGCCCAGACAGCTCTCCCGCTCGAAAATGGTCGTCTCGATACCGGCGCGGCCGCAGAAGTAGGCGGCTGCGATACCGGTGGGGCCGCCGCCGATAATGGCGACCCGCTTACCCTCCACCCTGGCGGGGCGCTTGACGGAGGCCATCAGGGCGTTGTAGCCCTTCTGCGCCGCCAGCAGCTTGGTATCACGGATGCGGACGGACTCGTCATAGAAGCTGCGGCTGCACTTGGTCTGGCAGCGGTGGGCGCAGATGGTGCCGGTGATGAACGGCAGGGGGTTTTTCTCGGTGATGAGCTTCAGCGCCGGACCGTACAGGCCCTTATTGCACAGCTCTATATACTCTGGGATATCCTGCGCGATGGGGCAGCCGCCCTTGCAGGGTGCGGTGAAGCAGTCGATCCAAGGCACCTGCTTCTCGCTCTTGCGGCTGGGCAGGGGCTTGATGGGCTTGACGTGATGGACGTCGGTATGGCTGGCGGCGCTCATCTCACAGATGGCCTGGGTGTCCGTGCCGGAGAAGGGTCTGTACGCCATGGGCTCCACCTTCTCCACCATCTGGTACAGACGGTTGTAGCCGCCGGGCTTGAGGATGGTGGTGGCCACGGTGATGGGCCAGATGCCCGCCGCGAACAGCTTGTCGCAGTTGAAATACTCCGCGCCGCCGGCGAAGGAGATGCGCATTCTGCCCTTGAACTGGCGGGAGATGCGGTGGCACATCTCGATGGTCAGGGGGAACAGGCTGCGGCCGGACATATACATCTCGTCGTTGGGCAGCTCGCCCCGGGTGGTGTCCACGGGGAAGGTGTTGGAGAGCTTCAGGCCGAACTCCAGACCCTTGCTGTCCGCCAGCGCCTGCAGCCGCTCAAACATGGGTACGGCATCTACCCACTGGAGATCCTCGTTGAAGTGGTGCTCGTCGAACACGATGTAGTCGTAGCCCATGCTGTCCAGTGTGCGCCGCGCCGTCTCGTAGCCCAGAATGGTAGGGTTGCACTTGACGAAGGTATGCAGGTGCTTTTCGGAGATGAGGTAGCTGGCGATGCGCTCGATCTCATCCGGGGGACAGCCGTGGAGGGTGGACACGGTGACGCTGCGGCTGACGCGGGGATCAATGGCGTCGATATAGTCGCTCTCCGCCGGGAACAGCTCCTTCAGCACGGCCTTGCACTCGCCGAAGATGGCGGTCTTATTGGCGTCCATCATACCGTCGATATAGGTGTTGACCTTCTCGCCCTTGATGCCCTCCAGATCATAGCCCACGGACATATTGAACACGAAGCCGTCAGGATCGCCGAAGCCGTAGACCTTGCTGAGCACCTTCAGGGCGCACCACGCCTTGATATACTCGTCCATGGCCTGTGGCACGGTAAGCTCGGTGGACCACTCCTGGTTGTAGCCTTCGTCGTTGGCCAGGATACAGGGACGGGGGACGCAGGCGGCCAGATCCGCGCCGTCCATCTTCTGGACGGTCTTGACCTCGAAGAACCGGGCGCCGGCCATGTAGGCGGCGATGATGTTCTGGGCCAGCTGGCTGTTGGGGCCGGCGGCGGGGCCGAAAGGCGTCTCAATGCGCTCGCCGAAGATGGGCAGGCTCTTGCCCGTGGCGTGGTACGCCTTGCGCACACCGAAAATCTCGCCGGATGCGGCGTATTCCTCCACCACCCAGTTCATCAGGGACTTGAACGGAATGGGATACATTTTCTCAGACATGGGATGTCCTCCTTGTGGTAGTTTTTTCTTAGTACGTCCGGTGGTTCAGGTCGCCCCACAGCTTCTTGGCGGCCTCGAGGATGTGGGCGTTCTCCGCCTCCTCGTCGATGTTCACCAGTACGCGATCCTGCATCAGCACCTTACCGGCGGCGATGGTGGTCTGGCACTGGCGGCCGGTCATGCCGAAGATCATGTGGCCGTCGATGTTCTCATCAGAGAACGGGGTGAACGGCTTGTAGTCCATCACGATGATATCCGCCGCCGCGCCGGCCTTCAGCACGCCCAGCTCATCGGGGAAGTACCGTGCGCCGATTTTGGCGTTGTTCTTGAACAGCATATCCGTGACCTCGCACCAGCCCACGTTGGGCAGGCAGTTCTGGCTCCGCTGGGAGCACAGCGCCACCTTCAGGGACTCCAGCATGTCGTTGGTATAAGCGTCGGTGCCCATACCCAGCAGGATGCCCCGCTTGTACAGCTGCAGCACCGGGCAGATGCCGATGGCGTTGCCCATGTTGGACTCAGGGTTGTTCACCACCATGGTGCCCGTCTCCTTGATGATATCCATTTCGGCGGTGTTCACATGGATGCAGTGGCCCAGAATGGTCTTTTCGCCCAGAATACCGTGATCCTGCAGCCGCTGCACGGGGCGGCGGCCATAGTTCTGGAGAGAGTCGTACACATCGTTCATGCCCTCGGACACATGGATGTGGTAGCCGGTGCGGCCGTTATTGGCCTCCACCATGCGGTCGAAGGTCTTGTCGCTGATGGTGAACAGCGCATGGCCGCCGAACATGGCCGCCAGCATGGGGTCGTTCTGCTTCTGACAGTAGGTGATGAAGTCGGCGTTCTCCTTGATGGCCTGCAGACACTTCTCCTCACCGTCGCGGTCGCTGACCTCGTAGCACAGGCAGGAGCGCAGCCCCAGTCGGCGGCTCTCCTCGCTGATGGTGAACAGGGTGCCGGGGATCTCGCCGTAGCTGGCGTGGTGGTCGAAGATCGTGGTGACGCCCTGCTTGATGCTGTCGATGTACAGCGCCGTGGCGGAGGCGCGGGTACCGTCCATCATCAGGTGGCGGTCGATAGCCCACCATGTGCCGTCCAGCACCTCATAGAAGTTGGTGGGGTTGTTGCCCGCGATGCTCAGGCCCCGGGCCAGCGCGGAGTAGATGTGGGTGTGGGCGTTGATAAATGCGGGCATGATGACGCCGCCCTTGGCGTCGATGATGTGGGCGTCGGCGTACTTGGCCCGCAGCGCGGCCTCCTCGCCCACCTCCACGATCCTGGTGTCCTCGAAGGCCACCGCGCCGTGCTCATAGTAGCCCTTCCCGCCGGCGTCACGGGTGATGAGCCGTCCGTTGGTCAAAAGTTCCATTTGTGCTCCTCCTCTTTTGTATTTGGTTTCTTTTTTCTTCCCCCGCAAAGAGGCCTCCCCTCGGCGGAATAACAAAAAGTGCCCCAGTCTCCCGGTTCCGGAGACTGAAACACTCAAGCGTCAGCCGAGTGATAGTTGCAGCCCGTGCGCGAAGCACTTCCTTACAGCTACCAATCTTGGATTGTCGTTTATATTTTACAGGACTGCACCGGAAAAATCAATATTTTTTCGCCGTCTCTCACAATTATTTTGTCCGCAGCGGAACGCGCATGCAGCGTAAGCCGAAGCGGCTGCGCCGCGAGGGCGCACCCTCTGGCGCGGCAGACACCGCAGGATACCCCCGCACATACCCCGCACGACAGCGCTGGCGTGACCGGCTCTGCGGTGCCGGAGGTGCGATGCACAAAAAAAAGACGAGGCCGAAGCCTCGTCTTTTTTGGTTCAAGAACTAAGTTCTAATTAGAACTCCTTCTTCTTGCCGATCACGACAGCGGAACCAGCAACGCTCATCAGAGCCATGCCAGCGTACATAGCGATACCAGCGTCGAAGGTCTTGGGGGAACCCTTGCCACCAGAGGGGGCGGCGGGAGCGGTGTAAGCAACGTACACACCAGCGACGGCGTCATAAGCCTTGTCGGTGGGGATAGCGGAGACCTTGGTGTACACAGTGCCGTCCAGGCCGCAAACAGTGCACTTAGCGGTCTTCTCGTCGATGGACAGCTTCCAGACGTGCTCGTTCAGCTGGTCAGCCAGAACGCCGAGCTCGGTAGCGGTCACGACAGCGCCGTCAACCAGCAGAGCGGTGCCGGTCTCGGCCTTGACATACAGCTTGGTGGTGCCAGCCTTGTCAACAACGGCGGTGTAGAACACATCGTCCTTGTCATAAGTGGTGCCCAGGGAGAACTGGCCGCACTTGTCACCGATGTTGGTGTAAACCTTGCCCTCGAAAGCATAGGTGCTCTCGGTCTCAGCCAGGTACATAGCGACCTTGCTGGTACCGGCGTACTTCACGATGAAAGTAGCGTCAGCAGCCTTGCACTCAACATAAGCGCCATCAATGCCCTCGATGGTGTAGTGAGCGATGACGTTGGCCTTGGCGTTAGCCTTGACGTAGGTGATCTTCAGGTCCTTAGCGGGCTTAGCAGTATCGTCGTCGATGTTGTAAGCGGCGCCGTTGCTGGCCTTGTACAGATCATAGGTCTGAACCTTAGCAAACGCGGTGGTGCACAGAGCCAGAGCCATGACCATAGCAAGAACAGTTGCGATGATCTTCTTCATGTTTGATTTCCTCCATAAAAATTTTTTGTTGATCGGCTCCCCCTCCCGCCGTGCCCGTGACCCGCAGCAGAATCGCTTCTGCCGTGGAGCACAGACCCGGAAAGTCCGGTTCGCCTTTCACGGTCACAGTATATCAATATCTGCGGCATAAATCAAGGGACTTGGGCCCGTCAAATGCGAAAAAACTCATAAATAAATGTTAAAAAAGGATTAAATCTTTCATAACGTTCTGAAAACACGTTATTTTACGCAAATTACAGCACTTTTTCTCAGAATTCTTGCGGGCGCGGCGGAGATGCCGCAGGCGTGATCTCCCAGAATTTAATCCATTTATCGTGTTTTATTATCGTCCATATTATTTCATCGTTTATTTTCCTGTAAAAATTGCGATTTCTTTATCCCGCGAAAGCGTTTTCGCGGACAGTTTGTAACAAATTGCCCGCCGGTGAGACGCATTCCGCGCCCCGGAACCGGCCGCAGGTGCCTCCTGTGCGTCGTGCCGTCCCCGGCGGACGCACACCTTATTATAATATAGCGGCCCGTCTGTCCTTTTTCAAATTTTTTCGCAAAAAAAGAGGAAGCCGCCGTTTTTTGCGGTATACTTTATTGTGACGGTTTGTTGCACGCGGCTGTGCAAGCCGCATATTTCCGGGAAGGAGGTACGTTTCCGTGTTCGATCAGCGCTTTCTGGACGAGTTGATCGCCCGCAGCGACATCGTGGACGTGGTGTCCGGCTACGTCGCCTTGCAGCGCAAGGGCGGCAATCTGTTCGGCCTGTGTCCGTTCCACAATGAAAAAACGCCCTCCTTCTCCGTGTCGCCGGACAAGCAGATCTACCACTGCTTCGGCTGCAAAAAGGGCGGCGGCGTCATCAATTTCATCATGGAGATCGAAAACCTCACCTTTCCCGAGGCCGTGCGGTTTCTGGCCAAGCGGGCCAACCTGCCGGTGCCGGAGGAGGAAGATCAGAGAGGCGCCGACAGGCTGCGCCGCCGTGTGCTGGATCTGAACCGGGATGCCGCCCGCTGGTACTACGACCTGCTGTGCTCCCCGGAGGGCGCGGCGGTGCAGAGCTATCTGGATAGGCGGCAGATCCGCAAGAGCATCGCCGTCCGCTTCGGTATGGGCGCATCCCCCGACCGGTGGGACGGACTGCTCACCGCCATGACCCGCAAGGGCTACTCCAAACAGGAGCTGCTGGCCGCAGGGCTGGTGGTCAACGGCAAAAACGGACGGCTGTACGACAAGTTTCGCAACCGTCTGATGCTGCCGGTCATCGACACCCGGGGCGATGTGGTGGGCTTCGGCAGTCGCGTCATCGACAACTCCGAGCCCAAGTACATGAATACCACGGAGACTATTACATACAGCAAACGGCGTATCCTCTACGGGCTGAATCTGGCCAAGAAGACCAAGCGGCCCAACATCATCCTCTGCGAGGGCAATCTGGACGTGGTGACGCTGCATCAGGCCGGATTTGACAACGCCGTGGCCTCCATGGGCACGGCCCTCACCGTGGAGCAGACCCGCCTGCTCAGCCGCTTCACCAAGGAGCTGGTGCTGTGCTACGACAACGACAACGCCGGTCAGCTTGCCACCCAGCGGGCGCTGGAGCTGCTGAACAACTCCGAATTCACCGTCAAAGTCCTGAAGCTGCCCAACCGCATGGTGGACGGCAGACCCACCAAGCAGGACGCCGACGATTTCATCAAGAACCACGGCGCCGCCGCCTTTGAAAGCCTGCTGTCCGGCAGCGAAAACGGCGTGGAGTTCCGCATGACCCAGATCGCCGCCCGGTACGACCTTTCCTCCGACGAGGGGCGCATCGGCTACGCCGGGGAAATGGCGGAGGAATTATGTAAGCTCGAAAACGCCGTGGAGCGGGACGTATACACCAACCGTGCCGCCCAGACGGCGGGTCTGTCGCCGGAGGCCATGAAGCTGGAGGTGCAGCGCGCCTTCAAGCGCCGCGTCGCCCGTGACCGGAAGATGCGGGAGCGGCAGGAGCTGAATCTCAGCCGCACTCTCCAACCCACGGAGCGGGCCATCCGCTACAACGATCTGCGCAGCGCCATGGCCGAGGAGGGTGTCATCCGCCTGCTGATGCAGGACGACGGCCTGTTCCCGGCGGAGCCGCCCCTGCGGGAGGATGAGTTCTCCTCGCCCCTGCTGGGCCGTATTTACAGCGAGCTGTGGCGCTGCCGGGGCGGCAGCAGCATGGCGGCACTGTCCGCCGCGCTGACGCCGGAGGAGATGAGCCACCTGACCACGCTCCTGCAGAAGCCGGAGTCCGCCGCCAATGCCCCCCAGGCGCTGGCCGACTATATCCGCATCATCCGCGAGGAATGTGCAAAACGCAGCGGCCGCAGCGCTATGGACGCACTGTCTGCCGCCCGCGATACCTATAAAGATAAGAAACGTTACGGAGGAAAGCGAACATGACTGACGAAAAGTACACCGCCCGGGAGCTGGAGGAGATGGCCGACGCCCTGCTGGCGCAGGACAAGCCCGAGAAGGCCCCGAATGGCGAAAAAGCGGCGAAGGACGCCAAGTCCGCCGAGAAGGCGGACGATAAGCCCACCATGACCAGCAAGGGCAAGCTGGATGACAAGACCATCGCCACCCTGCCCGCCGCCGCGCTGCTGACTGCCAACGAAAAGCTGAAGGAGCTGTTCGTCAAGGGCAAGAAGAAGGGCCGTCTGGACGCCGGCGAGCTGTCCGAGGTGCTGGACGAGATGGATCTGGACGGCGACCAGATGGACTCCATCTACGACTCGCTGGAGACGCTGGGCATCGAGGTGGGCACCGAGGATTTCCTGACGGATCTGCCCAACGAGGACGGCGAGCCCGCCATGGAGGAGATCGCCGAGATCGAGGAGGAGGAGCTGGTCGACCCCAATTCGCTGGTGGACAGCTTCAACATCGATGACCCCGTCCGCATGTACCTGAAGGAGATCGGCAAGGTGCCGCTGCTCACCGCCGATCAGGAGGTGGAGCTGGCCACGGCCATGTCTGCCGGGCGCGAGGCGCAGGCCCGCATGGACGAAGCGGCGGAGAACGGCGAGGCCATCCCCGACGAGGAGCTGGCCCAGCTGAAAAAGCAGATCAAGGCCGGCGAGCGGGCCAAGCAGCAGCTGGCCGAGGCCAACCTCCGTCTGGTGGTATCCATCGCCAAGCGCTATGTGGGCCGCGGCATGCTGTTCCTCGACCTGATCCAGGAGGGTAATCTGGGTCTTATCAAGGCCGTGGAGAAGTTCGACTACACCAAGGGCTATAAATTCTCCACCTATGCCACATGGTGGATCCGGCAAGCCATCACCCGCGCCATCGCCGATCAGGCCCGCACCATCCGCATTCCCGTCCACATGGTGGAGACCATCAACAAGGTCATCCGCGTCTCCCGCCAGCTGCTGCAGGAGCTGGGCCACGATCCCAGCCCCGAGGAGATCAGCGAGGAGATGAACATGCCCGTGGACAAGGTGCGGGAGATTCTGAAGATCGCGCAGGAGCCGGTGTCGCTGGAGACGCCCATCGGCGAGGAGGAGGACTCCCATCTGGGCGACTTCATTCCCGATGAGGGCGCCAGCGAGCCCAGCGAGGCCGCCAGCTTCACTCTGCTGAAGGAGCAGCTGGTGGACGTGCTCAGCACCCTGACGCCCCGGGAGGAGAAGGTGCTGAAGCTGCGCTTCGGCATCGAGGACGGCCGCACCCGCACCCTGGAAGAGGTGGGCAAGGAGTTCAACGTCACCCGCGAGCGCATCCGCCAGATCGAGGCCAAGGC
>ENA-OPWH01002349-OPWH01002349.1-human-gut-metagenome-genome-assembly--contig:-NODE-2349-length-10388-cov-2.016646_pt1 | contig 10388 bp, 9 predicted proteins | sample MGYA00241506_ERZ502004 | MGnify/ENA primary metagenome ERZ502004 (study PRJEB25962, sample SAMEA2043049) | human gut metagenome | biome: human gut; feature: human-associated habitat; material: faeces... | reverse complement strand
ATATTTTCTTTTTTAGTTTATCTTCATCTTGACCTGAACCAACAAATAACATTTTCCATTTTAATCTAGGCTTTTTTAGTTTTAATAATTTTAGAGAGTCTACGATAAAGAAAATGTTTTTTAAAGTGTTAATTCTTCCTACAAATAAGAAGATAATTTCACTTTCCTTTAATTTGTGCTTTTCATTTATAAATTTATGAGCTTGTTTGACATCTTGAACTGGTTCCATTTCAGTAGCATTATTCATTACACGAGGTAGACATTTATAATGATATTCCTCATGAAAAATACGGGCAACTTCATTGTTAACAGCCCAACACTCATCACATTTATTAAAGACTTTTATTAGTTTACTAGTTAGTCTGTTTGCTAAATACTCAGACTTTACAGCTTTTAGAAAGTCTTGTTTAAACTGACTATGCATTGTAGCAATACAAGGAATATTATGCTTTTTGGCATACTTTAGACCAGCTTCTCCTAGAGTAAATGGAGAATGAATATGAACAATATCTAGTTTGTACTTTTCTAATTCTTTTCTAAACTTTGGATCAAGTTTAGGAGTTGGAAGAGAATAATCTAAAAATAAGGCTTTGATAGAATTACATCTTACAACTTTATAAGGAAAGATGGAGTCATCATAAGGCGATGAAATATAGTTAGGAACAAAGACTATTACATTAGCGTATTTTACTAGTCTTCTCGCATAATTATCAACAACCATACATACTCCATCATTCATAGGATAGAATGAATCATTAAATATTCCAATAGTTAGTTTATTATTCATAGTAAGCTCCTTTTGTTACTTTTGTTTTTTTGATGTTTCCTTTTTCTTTACTTCTTTTTTCTTTTCTTTTTTTAAATTGTTAGGCATGTATAATCCTAATAAAATATTAAATAATTTAAATAATTTTTCTTTAGTTTTTGAGGTTGCTGGTAACTCTCTAACTAAATTAATACAAGTTACAATCTTTTTAAGAGTAACAGTTTCAGTATTATTTATATTAGACTTTTTTAAGATTTCAAAAATTGAGGCAACAAATTCTCGAATATCTTCTTCAGAGTTATTTTTCATGAAATCTTTAGTTTCTTCTGAGAAAACTATACTACTTTCACTTTGTGTAGCAGGTACAAAATAACTACCAAAACATTGCCATGATGTGGCGTGATGTTGTAGTATACCTTTCATATTACTTTGAACGACAAAATAATTTGGAGTTGAATATAGTAACATTCCAACTAAACTTATTTCTGGGGTGAACTTTTTTATTTTAGGGATTAGTTGTTGATAACGTTTACTTAAAAATTCTTTTTCACGCATACCTGGGCCATCAAAGTCATAGACAGTAACAATTCTTTTTTTGACATTATCTTCTGCTTCCATAGCTGCAGCAACAGCTAGATTTCCACCTTTAGAATGTCCTCCTACATAGATTTTTTTATGTTTCTTAGCTTCCTTATTTAAATAACCAATCGCAAGAGTTTGACTTGGTACAGGAAACTTGTTAGATAAATCAAAGTCTTCACGCCAACCAGACATGTATTCATTTGTTCCTTCATAAGAAATATAAATCCAGTCATTATATTCAAAAGTTATAGCTCCAAATTGTTTTTCAGTATCAACTATTCTTGAATAATTAGTCATTATTATATCTTTAAAGCGTAAAGTATTTTTTACATTGCCAAAAAGATTATGAGCATACTTATAAACATTTAGTTTGTTCTTTATTTTTTCATTTGTAACAACACTAAAATAAGCTTTACTAACGTTTTCTATAGTATTAGGTAAAATACTAATTACTTCACTAAAATTTAAGTATGATAGCTCTGCTAGTATTAAAGCATCTACATCATTAAATGGAACTTCATTAAAATCTTTATCTCCATAATATTTACAATAGTCAATAAAATTTGCCATAGTATCACTCCTATTATCATTATAACATTTAGAAAATAAAAAGATAAAGTCTTTTTACTTTACCTTTACCTTTTTATTACATTTATTTATTATTTATTGCAAGTTGAAGTACAAATATCTTTTTTACAATCTTGCATCATACATCTTAATTTATTTTTTAATCCTTCTAAATCTTCATTAGCCCAGTAGTCAGCTGGTTTTTCATAACCTTTTGTATCCCAAGCAGTTTCATCATCAAAACCAACAATTTTACCATCTTTTATTGCTATTACTGCAGGTACATATAATCTTTTATTACCCTCTTCGTCATTTTGTAAGTAGTCAGATAATATTTCGGTAATTTTTTTGTAAGCATCTGTATTATTTTTACGTTCTTCTAAAATATTTAAATAATAAATTTTTTCAACTTTCTTTTCCTTAGCAATTTCATTTAGGTATGGAATATAGGCTGTACACCACGGACATTCTGGAAAACCTAAGTAAACAATTCCTGTTCCTTTTTCTAAAATGTTTATAATTTGTTCTGGATTACGATAAACAAAAACATTATCTAGGGCTTTTCCATCTTTATCTTTCAACTTATATTCTTTAGCGAATTTTTCACTATCTGTTAATTTGTTATCATTATTAGTATCAGCTTTCTTACTATTTTTTGGATAGAAACAAAATACTCCTAAAATAACTATAACTACTAAAGCAATTATTAATAAACTATTTTTCTTCATATTACTTCTCCTTTTTTATTTATATTTCAATTGTATTAAGAAAAATAGGTCTTTTCAATAAACTTGAAGTTGAAAAAAACTCAACATGAGGTTGAGTTTATGGTTTAGTAATATTTATGGTTCCTTTTGGATGATTTTGGGGTGCGTATATTGAATACAATTTTAATGGAGTATTTCCAATATTAGTGATGTTATGATAAGTACCAGCTGGTATTAAAATAGCATAGTTAGAATTTACTTCTTTTTTAAAAGATAAATCATTTTTTGAAGTTCCTAATTCAACTAGGGCATTTCCTTCTTCTAGTTTTATAAATTGATCTATGTTAGGATGAACTTCTAGACCAACACTTTCTTTTTGTGGAATACTCATTAGAGTTAGTTGAAGATTATTACCAGTCCAAAGAGTTGTTCTATAGTTTGGATTTTCTAAAGTACGTTTTGTTAGATTTATAGTACTAGGTGTTGGACCTAGATCGGTTGGGATAGTATTGCTGCGATAGTTATTTGGGTTATGATAGTTTGAATTATAATAATTATAGGGATTATTATAATTATTTGAATAATAATTCATGATATTTTTCCTTTCATATATAGTTTATGTAAAGAGAAAAAATAGTTTAAAAAAAGTAAGAAATTAATTTTTCTTACTTAGTGCTTTTGAATATAATTCATAGTCTTTTTCGGTAAAACAAGAAAATATAACATCAATGTTTTCAGGTAGATATTCTTTTACTGTACTTATAGCAATCTTCATAGCTTTTTCTTTAGGGTAATGATAGATACCAGTACTTATACAAGGAAAAGCAATTGATACTTTTTCTAAGTTATTTTCTTTTAGATATTTTTGGGCTAGTAAAAGACTATTTTTGTAACAGGAACTTAATAGGTTCCCCTCATTATTATTGCCACCTAGATAGATGGGACCTACTGTATGAATTATTTTTTTGGCTTTGCAATTATAACCATTAGTCATTTTTGCTTCACCAGTTTTACAACCGTTTAATTTACGACATTCTTCTAATAATTCAGGTCCAGCTTTCTTATGGATTGCTCCATCAACACCAGACCCTCCTAATAGAGATGGTCTGGCAGCATTTACTATTATGTCAACATCTAAATCTACAATATTTTCTTTAGTTACAATTATGGGCATTACTTTTTGTCCTTTTTATTTTCTTGTTTTTTAGTTTTTTCGGCTTTTTTTACTTTTTCAGTTTTTACTTTTGGAACACTGATTTTAGCTTCTTTTACTTCATTTTTCTTTTCAGTAAGAGCTCTTTTTACATATAAGCCACCTAGTAAAACTAGTAGTATTCCAAAGATAATGTATAGTGGAATATTTCCTTTTAGTCCAGCAAGTAAATAAAATAGACCTGCTAGAAAAAATAAAACTGCACAAATAATACTTCTTTTCATAAATTTCTCCTATCTTTTCATTTACTTTATTATAACATAATAATTAGTTATTGCATACTAAGAAAAATGGTTGTAGTTTTATAAAAAGAAAGTCTAATTAGACTCTCTTCCACATTATAGTTAAAACGTTTAGAATAGCTAGTAGTGTTACACCTACATCAGCAAAGACAGCCATCCAGATAGTACTTATACCAAATACTCCTAGTAGTAAGACAATGAATTTTACAATAAGAGCAAAGATAATACTTTCTTTTACTTTACGTTTTGTTAATTTAGAAATATTATGAGCAGTTTTTATTTTAGATAAGTCGTCTTTCATAATAACAATATCACTTGCTTCGATAGCAGCATCACTACCAAGTCTACCCATAGATACACCAATATCAGAAGTTTTAATAACTGGGGCATCATTGATACCATCACCAATAAACATTACTAGTCCTTGTTCTTGATATTCTTTTATTTTTTCTACTTTATCGATTGGTAAAAGATTATTGTAATAAGTATTTATTTTTACTTCATGAGCTATTTCTTTAGTTATATCTTCATTATCTCCTGATAAAATCATGATATCTTTGAAGTCTTCTTTTAGGGAACTAAGAGCATAACTACTCTTTTTTATACGATCTGATATAACAACACAACCAGCGTATTCATTATCAATTGCGACATAGATAACAGTACCAATAGCTTCTTCTTTAGGTAGTTCTACTTTGTTTTCTTCCATTAGTTTTTTATTACCAACTAATAGTTCTTTATTTTTTATAGTACAAGAGATACCTTTACCAGAGTATTCTTTATGATTAGTGGATTTTTCTAATGGTTCTTTACAGTAATTAACTATAGCCTTAGCAATAGGATGAATAGAATTTGCTTCAGCTGATGCGACTAGAGTTATAAATTCTTTTTCTTTTAGAGTTTTACTTTCGACTTTAGTTACTTCAAAGACACCTTCAGTAATAGTACCAGTTTTATCTAGAGCAAGATAATCGATATCAGCTAGAGTTTCTAGTTCTCTACTACCCTTTATTAAGATTCCTTCTTTACTAGCTCTACCAATACCAGAGAAGTAACCTAGTGGTACTGAGATAACTAAGGCACAAGGACATGATGTTACTAAGAATACTAAGGCTCTATAAAGCCAAGTTTTAAAATCACCTACTATTAAGGATGGAACTATAGCAATTATTAAAGCTGATATAACTACTACTGGAGTATATATTTTGGAAAATTTACGTATAAAGGTTTCTGTATTAGTTTTTTTGTTGTTGGAGTTTTCAATTAAGTCAATTATTTTACTAGCAGTAGATGTTTTATAAGTAGAAGTTGCTTTTACTTTTAGTATTGAATCTTTATTAATTGATCCTGAGATAACTTGATCATTAACAGTTGCTTTTCTAGGAGTTGATTCTCCTGTTAGAGAAGATGTATCTAAGTAACTTGTTCCTTCAATAACAATTCCATCTAGTGGAACTTTTTCTCCTGGTAAGACAACAAATATGTCATCAACTTTAGCTTTTTTAATAGATACTTTTTCTATTACACCATCTTTAAATAAATTAACAGTTTCACTACGTAAGTCCATTAATTTAGTAATAGATTTTTTACTACTTGCTACTGCAACATCTGATAAGTATTCACCTGTTTCAAATAAAAGCATAACCATAACTGCTTCCATATAACTACCAATAGCGAAGGCTCCTAGAGTTGCTAGTATCATGAGAAAGTTTTCATTAAAAATATCCTTTTTCTTTAATCCTTCAAAGGCTTCCATATATATTTCATGACTTATAATTATATAACTTATTACTAATATTATTTCTTTTATAGGACTTGGTAGAAAAATAGAAATTATAAATAGTATGATACTTATTATTATTTTTATTAAGTCTTCATTTAAAAATTTTTTCATTACATTACCTCCGATATATGCTCCAAGCCATATTTTAAAATTATTTTTATATGTTCATCACTTATACTATAATATACATTCTTCCCTATTTTGTCAGTTTTTACTAAATTAGATGTACGTAAGTTTTTTAATTGATGTGAAATTGCTGATTGAGTCATGTCAAGTAGTTCACTTATTTCATTTACACATAAGGGTTTATTTAATAGTGCATCTAAAATTCTTAACCTAGTTTGGTCACCAAATATCTTATAGAACTCGCTAAGACCATATAAAAGTTCTTTACTATGTAGTTTCATAATTCACCTCCATATATGATTAGTTGTTCATATATTCATAATAATATATGTATATGTTTAAGTCAAGAAAAAAAGTATCATAATGGATACTTTACGTATAGTTAGTCTTTTATTTGCAGTTATGTTTTTTATTATATGTTACAAAAGCTATTGTAGATATTGTTATTAGTAATAGACCTATTCCGATATGGATAATAATTCCAGAGCCTCCTGTTAAAGGTAGACTTCCTGCTTCTGGCACTTCTATTTCTACTTTGTAATAACCATCTGTTGTGCTTGCTACTGAGCCAGATATCTTTACTTTCATTGATGTTGTTGGGGCAAGACTATATCCTGATTTTGCTTTGGGATTTTTTATGTAATAAGTTCCTTCTGCTACTCCAGCAAGTGTTCCTTTACCAGATGAGCCTGTAGTAATTGTACCAACTTTTTGAGTTAAGCTTGAATCTTTATATACTTCAAACGTCATATCTGATAAGGTTGTTGATTTGTCGCCTTTTTTATAGGCAAGTAAATCGATACCATAGGTGTAGATAGTTACTTGGGCTGGAAAAAGGCCACTTGGTATATTACCGGATCTAGGACGATATATGTCCTTTGTGTTAAAACTTAAAGCAGACAAACTGGCATTTCCTTTTGAACCTAATGCAACATTACTGGTCAATTTAAGTGAGTATTCTACTGTTATTTTCCTATTTTTAAGTTCATCATACTCTAGGGTTATTTGAATAGCTTTTCCTCCTGCTATTTCTGATATATATTCATTCATAAATATTTTTGCAACATATGTTCCAGCACTATTTACTACTGTTCCATCTGATTTAGTAGTTAGAGTTGTTTCTCCATCTTTTATTATAAATTTACTAAAATCTGGTTCTTCAAACATGTCTTTTATAATTTCACCTAGGTATATATGTTTATCTGAAGCGTTAGTTGGTAATTGAGGAAGGTTTGCTATCAAAATGAATGGTACATAATCTCCTATTCCATAACTTCCTACAGTTTGCCCTACTTTACCAACGTATTTTACAACAGAGGCATCACTTACTTTAGCATTTATAGTAAAATTGCTTATTATCCATGTATCATTTTCAGCCTTTGGAGTTAAGTTTCCAACCATTACAGAGTATACTCTTTGTGTTGATGTTGGTAAGACAAGGTATACTCCTGCATCAAGACTTGCAGATGCTGTTGTCACTGAAATGGACATACTAGTACCATTGACACTATAACTATACATGTATGTCGCATAACTACTAACAAGTTTATCTAGAGTTGATGTGGTTTGCGTTGAACCTGAGGTAATATCACCAGATGTTAAATTATAATAATCGGAAACTGTTAATGTTTTATAAAGTTCTGATTGAGCTAAAAAGGTTTTAAAGTCTGATGTGAATTCATATGTTACAACATTGGTTGTTTTGTTATAGAAAACATCAATAATTTTATAAGCATTAAACGTGTCTGAACTTGAGACTTTGTTTATGGTTAGAGTTGCTTTGTCAGTAACTATATAACTATCAGGATCTACTGTTCCATTAGTTGGTCCTAACATAAATGGTGCTGCATGTACATCCAATGTAGTAACAAGGATAAATGCTAGCGCTAAAGCATAAATAATATTTTTTATTTTGTTCATAATACACCTTCTTGTTATTTATTATCTGGTATTAATTTTATCATAAAAATAGCATTAATACAATATAAGTAAATGTCGAAAAAAGTGTATAGAAAGTTTAATTCATATAAAAACTATACCTTTTGTAGTATAGTTTATTCTTTGTATTTTAATTTTTTTCTGTTAACCAATTAGTTATATCAATCACTTGAATTCCTTCATACTGATAAGTTTCGTGATGAGTTCTTGCAACTAAAAGTTTTGGATAAGCATCTCTTATTTTTAATAATGACGAAGTTTCTCTTTCAAAAGTTTTTTCATTACTTATATCATCTGAAACTTGAATATATATTTTTTCATTACGTTTTATAGCAACAAAATCTATTTCCTTTTCATATAATGTGCCAACATAAACTTCATAGCCTCTTCTAATCAACTCTATGGCTACTATATTTTCATATACTCTACCATAATTAATATTTTTAGTTCCAAGTGTTGCAAATTTTACAGAATGATCAGCTAAATAATATTTATCCTGTGAAGCTAAATATTTTTTACCTTGAATATCATACCTTCTTATTTTGTAAAAGGCAAAAGCCTCACAAAGATATTTAATATATGAACCAACAGTTTTATCATTGGTTTCTATCTTGTTAGAATTTAGAGTATCAGAAATACTTCTATATGAAGTCAAGCTTGATATGTTATCCATTAAAAAGTCGCTTATATTATTCATTAAAGATGTATTTTGAATATTATTTCTTTGAACTATGTCTCTTACTATTAATGTTTTATAAACATCTTCTATATAATTATATTTATCTTCTATATTATTGTATAAATATGATCCAGAAAATCCACCCTCTTTAACGTACTTATCAAATGTTTCATCTGTATTTTTGTAATTATAATACTCAATGTATTCTTTATATGAAAATGGGAATACTTCTATTTCATATGTTCTTCCGGTAAATAAAGTTGCTAAATCACTTGATAATAAGAAAGCATTAGAACCAGTTATATAGATATCATACTTTTCTTGAGCATGCAAATTATTGATTGATTTTTCAAATTCAAAACACATTTGTACTTCATCGATTAATAAATAATTATTTTTTCCTCGAATATATTTACTATCTACATATTCATTTAATTCTAAATAGGTATTTATCTCTTCAAATTCTGTCAAATTATAATCAATATGTATGATATTGGCGTTTTTATCATTTTCTTTTATGTAATCTATAAACATCTTTAATAATTTTGATTTTCCAGAACGTCTAATACCAGTAATAACCTTGATATCTGGTGTTCCTTTTACATTTATTAGTTTTTGAAGATAATCTCTTTTAATAAGTTTCATAGTTTTTCACCTCAGTTATATTATACCACTCATTTCGCAAAAAGCAAAAAATTCTATTTTGCGAGATGAAACTATTTTTTAGAGTTTACTAAGTTGTAGAAATAATTCTTTTTATTTAATAATTCTTGATAAGTTCCCTCTTCTTTTATTTCTCCATTAGATAAGACTAATATCTTATCAACATTTTTAATAGTTTCTAGACGATGAGCAATTATTATTAGAGTTTTATCTTTTGCGTTAACCATTATATTAGTCATTACGTTTTTTTCAGTAATGTTATCCATAGCAGATGTTGCTTCATCTAAAATTACGATACTACTTTCTTCAAAGAATAGTCTTGCAAGGGCTACTCTTTGTCTTTCTCCACCAGACATTTTAATACCTCTTTCACCTAGTTCAGTATCAAGACCATTTTCTAAATGTTGATAGAATTTTTCTAGGGATACAAGTTTTAGTACTTTTATAATTTCTTGGTCTGATATTTTTTTATCAAAGACGATGTTTTCACGAAGAGTTCCATCAAAGATTGGTGACTCTTGTGAGATATAAGTTATGTTGTTGTATAAATCATTTAGATTTAGTTTACTTAGATCTTCATTTGATATTAGTATTTGTCCTTGATAGTCTTTTAAAAGACCTATTATTAATTTTATAATAGTAGATTTACCTGAACCTGTTTCTCCTACGATTGCTAGTTTTTCATATTTTTTAATAGTTAGATTTAGATTATTTATTAAGATCTTTTTAGAATCAGGATACTTGTAAGTTATATTTTTTAGAGTTATTGTAGGAGTAAATTTCTTTAACTTTTTACCTGTTGTTAGATTAGAATCATCTTTTAAATTTAGAAAATCTAAGTATCTTTTGACAGCAATTCTATTTAATTTGTAATCTACATATTCAACATTAAAAATAGCAATTGGTTGATAAGACTTTCCAATTAATGCAATTATAGTTACTACTGCTCCGACTGAAAGATTTGATTTTAAAACTGAAAATGATAATATTAAAACTTGAAGAATAGAAACTAGAAGTTCAAATAAAGTAAAGAATAATTCATGAACTAGTTTTATTTTTACTTTATTATTTGTCCATACTTTGGTCACATTCTCTTGGTAGTATAATTGCATGGAAAGGAAA
>ENA-OPWH01002344-OPWH01002344.1-human-gut-metagenome-genome-assembly--contig:-NODE-2344-length-10406-cov-1.835958_pt1 | contig 10406 bp, 6 predicted proteins | sample MGYA00241506_ERZ502004 | MGnify/ENA primary metagenome ERZ502004 (study PRJEB25962, sample SAMEA2043049) | human gut metagenome | biome: human gut; feature: human-associated habitat; material: faeces... | reverse complement strand
TTCATTCAACGGTGATATTTCTGCCGGATTAATCAATGTAACCATGAACAGTGCTCCTACTTTCCTTGCTTATGCCGATGTAAAGAATGGAAATGCTCTTGAAGCTCTTTATAAAAACAAACAGGCATTGGGGCTCAAGAAAGGAGAAGACATCATGGAACTGGGTAAAGATGAATATGTCTATAAAACAAGAGGAATGAATATATTCTTCGGCATCAAAGACAAACAAATGTATGCCACCAATGACGAGTTACTCTACAAAAATATAGAAAAAGCGGCAGACAAGTCTATCAAAGACGCTCCGTATGCATCGGAAATGAAGGGAAAAACCGTATTCATGGCTATCAACGCAGAAGCTATACTTGAACTTCCTGTTGTTAAAATGCTGATCGGATTTGGTGGTGAAAAGTTCCGGACCGGTTCTGAGATGTTATCAAAAGTTTCCTATCTGTCCGTTAGTTCAGAAGGAGAAACAAGCGAAATCGACCTTTGCCTGAAAGATAAAGACGTCAATGCGCTCAAATTAATCGTTGACTTCGGTAAACAATTTACCGGTATGTAATTCGTAAACAAACGGCATGAATAGCATTCATTTACAGCAAACACTTCCCCAAGTGTTTGCTGACCGTAATTCGGTGACTTCGGATATATGGCATCAGGATCTTATCTTCCGGAAAGGGGAAATGTGTCTGATAGAAGCGGCTTCCGGCACCGGAAAATCTTCATTGTGCAGCTATATTTATGGCTATCGCAACGACTATCAGGGGATTATCAATTTCGATGAGACTAATATCAAAGCATATTCTGTGAAGCAATGGGTAGACCTGAGAAAGCATTCACTGAGTATGCTTTTTCAAGATTTACGTATCTTCACCGAGCTGACTGCTCTTGAAAATGTAGAATTAGCTCTTCAGATTTGTAAGAATCCTATGGATGCCCAGGAGGTTATGGAAGATGTAGGACTTGGTGAGCGTCTGGATAATTTTCCGGCGCAGCTATCTGGTGGAGAACAGCAGAGGGTTGCCATAGCCAGGGCACTTATCAATAAGCCGGCTATCCTGCTTGCAGACGAGCCTACGGGTAATCTTGACGAGGCGAACTCATGGGAGATCATGAAGCTTCTGGAGAATGCCAATGAGCAGGGCACAACGGTAGTTGTGGTTACGCATAACCTTGAGATTGTAAGGGCGATGCGCAAGAGAACAATAACTATTGAAAATGGACATCTTGTTCATGATATAGAGGAAGGCGGTAATTTCTATGAAATTTAAATCACTGGGATACTGCTTTGTTCAGGGACTTAAGAACATCGGACGTAACAGAATTTTCTCGCTTGCATCGGTTGTGACCATGTCGCTTTGTATTTTTATTCTCGGACTTTTTTACTCGATAACCAGAAATGTATCATATATGGTGGATCAGATGTCAGAGTCTCTCTGCGTCAAAGTCTTTTTTGATAAGGGAATTTCCGATGAGAGAATACAGTCCATAGGCAATTCGATCAATAAATACGATGGCGTGACGATGGTTCATTTTACTTCCGCCGATGAGGCGTGGGAGAAGTACAAGGAAGAATATTTCGGCGAGACTTATATGGATCTGGCCGATGGATATGCCGGAGATAATCCGCTTAAAGATTCCGCATCATATGAGGTTTACTTCAGTGATGCCGGCATGCAGGAAGATCTGGTTAATTACATTAAGGGAGTGGATGGCGTAAAGCGTGTTAACAGCTCGGATGTTACAGCTGACAGCCTTTCGGAGATAAGCAGTCTTGTAAGCATTGTGTCTCTGGTTGTGCTTGTGATGCTTACCGCCATAGCGCTTTTCCTTATCAGTAACACTATTTCGATTGGAATCACAGTCAGGGACGAGGAGATCAAGGTAATGCGCCTGCTCGGTGCACATAATGCATTTATCAGGGCACCGTTTGTCGTTGAAGGCATTATCATCGGTATTGCCGGAGCGCTTATTCCGATAGGAATATTGTATGCAGTGTATGGCAATATCGTTAAATACATTCTTACCAAGTTTTCGTTCCTCTCGAATATACTCTCATTTATGCCTGTTTCACAGCTGTTTAAGGTATTTGTGCCTATGGCTGTGGCACTCAGTGTGGGACTCGGACTTCTCGGAAGTTTCCTGTCACTTAACAGACATCTGAAAGAGAAATAAGTAACTTTAAGAACAGCATCCATCACGAAAGGGTGGTATCTAATGAAAAAAATACTTAAACTGGCAGCTGTCGGTGTTTCGGCATTTATGTTATGTTCATATATCGGACAGAATAATTATGTGCAGCCGTCTGCGGTTGAACAGACTGATATCGATGATGCCGAGAAAGAACAGCAGCAGGTCCAGAACAAGATTGATAATTTGCAGAAAGAACTTGACAGTCTGGCATCAGACATAACGGATACCGAGAATTATATTTCGCAGCTTGATACAAAGCTTGCAGGTTATACATCACAGCTTGTGGAATGCCAGGGCAAAATAGACGCCAAGCAGACTGAAATAGACGCCAAGAAACAGCAGATTGCAGACAAACAGGCAGAGATAGACAGCGCACAGGCAGAGCTTGATGCAGCCAAAGAAACTGAAAAAGAGCAGTATGAAGCCATGAAACTCAGAATACAATATATGTATGAGTGCGGTGACAGTACTTTTCTTGATATGATTTTTTCAGCCGAGGATTTATCCGATATGCTCGGAAAGGCAGAGTATGTCAACAGCATTGTGGAATATGACAGAAATCAGCTTAAGAAGCTTGCGGATACACAGAATACAATAAGCGGTCTTATAAGCACGATGGAAACAGACAAGGCGGCGCTTGAGACTGAGAAGACAACACTCCAGAATGAACAGAATGAGCTTCTGACATTGCAGACGGATTTGCAGAACCAGCAGAAGTACATTGATGTGATCCTTGATGAGAAAGAGTCTAAGCTTACAGTACTTGAGGGCCAGCAGCAGAATGCCGCAACAGCAAAGGCAGCTGCCGAGAAAGAACTTGAGGAACAGAAACAGATTGTTGCGAACATAAAGGCGGAATGGCAGAGACAGCAGGAAGAGGCTAAGAATAATGGCACAGATGCAAGCCAGGAAGCGCAGAAGACGCTTGAACAGATTGGCCTTGCCGGCGGTTTCACATGGCCGATTCCGGGATATAATATGATTACATCGGAATGGGGAACAAGATACCATCCGATACTTCATTTTACTACGCTTCATGACGGAATGGATATCTCCGGTGGAGGAATATACGGAAAGCCGATAGTGGCAGCATACTCCGGAACGGTCAGCATTGCGGATAATTCCAATGCGACATCAGGATACGGATATTATGTTAAGATTGACCATGGTGTAGGTGTATCCACGTTGTATGCGCATTGTTCGCTCCTTGCGGTTTCTGTTGGTCAGCAGGTACAGGCAGGACAGGTGATCGGATACATAGGAAGCACAGGTAACTCGACGGGTGCACATCTGCATTTCTCGGTATTTGTCCAGGGTGAATCCAAGAACCCGAGGGATTATATTACAATTCCTTCGTATTAATTTTTGACAGGTAACAGGTAATGGGTGACGAAGAAGTTAAGAAATTATATAAAAAGGGAATAAGAACCGGAGCAGCAATCGGTGCATTATCGGTATTGCTGGTGTGCGCAATTGCGGTCGGAATTATTTTTTCCCTGAATTATGAACGCAAAGTCAAGGCGGACAGAACGACACTGGCGCTAGGCGACAATGTGACATCAAAGATTAACGAACTTACGGGAATTGTCGATTCGCTTTTTCTGTACGATTATAATAAAGATGAGATGGCTGACAATATCTACAAGGCGGTCATGAGCAGTCTTGACGATCCGTACAGTAAATATTATACAGCTGAGGAATATAAGGAATTGTCCGCGAGTACGGAAGGCGTTTATTATGGTATAGGTGCGACGGTTACATTGAATGATGACGGATATGTACGTATTGTACAGACGCAGGAGGGCTCGCCGGCAGAGGAAGCCGGGATTCTTGCGGAGGATGTCATTACGGAAGTGGCCGGAGAGAATGTCAAGGGCATGAAGCTTGACGATATAGTAAGCCGGATGAAGGGCGAGGAAGGCACAAGTGTTACACTTACTATTGTCCGTGGAGACGAAACTCTTAAGATAGATGTGACAAGACGTAAAATAGATTCTGTGCTTGTGGCCGGAAAAATGCTTGATAATAATATAGGATATATTGCAATAAGCCAGTTTGAAGGTGTTACGCTCGAACAGTTCAATAATGCTTTTGATGATCTGAAGGAACAGGGCATGCAGGGACTTATCATTGATGTCAGGGGCAATCCGGGCGGAAGACTTGATACGGTTACGGATATTCTTGACAGACTTCTTCCTGAAGGACTTATCGTATATATGCAGGATAAGAACGGCAAACGCGAAGAAATCCGTTCCGATGCGGAATGCGATCTTGATGTTCCGTGTGCGGTGCTTGTCAACGGAAACAGTGCAAGTGCATCGGAAGTATTTTCCGGAGCTTTGCAGGATTACGGACTTGCCGGAATAATCGGTACGCAGACTTTCGGAAAAGGAATAGTCCAGTCCATATATAAGCTCGATGACGGTTCGGCTGTTAAGCTGACCACACAGGATTATTACACTCCGAACGGCAACAATATTCACGGAATAGGCATCACACCTGATGAGGTTGTTGAACTTGACGAGGATGCTTATAAGAAGGATGGAACAGACACGCAGCTTGATGCGGCAGTCAGGTATATTATGGATAAATTACAATAATAATAGAGGTGCCGGACGTTGGTCCGGCATCTTTTTTCGGATCTGTTAAATACAGAACAAATGTTTGCAAAAGTATGTACATTTAAAATTGATTATGCTATAATGGGTAAAAATCATTGATTAAGGTGTAAGAGTATGGATCATTTTGAATTGGTATCGGAATACGGACCGACCGGAGACCAGCCGCAGGCTATAGAGAAGCTGGTGAAGGGATTTGAAGAGGGCGACCAGTTCCAGACACTTCTCGGTGTAACGGGTTCCGGTAAGACATTCACCATGGCGAATGTAATACAGAAGCTTAACAGACCGACACTTGTCATAGCGCATAATAAGACACTTGCCGGCCAGCTGTATTCGGAATTTAAGGAATTTTTCCCCAATAATGCGGTCGAATATTTTGTCTCATATTATGATTATTATCAGCCGGAGGCCTATGTACCTTCTACGGACACATATATAGAGAAGGACTCCGCGATTAACGACGAGATAGATAAGCTCAGGCATTCCGCTACGGCAGCGTTGTCGGAACGCAGGGATGTTATAATAGTTGCCAGCGTGTCGTGCATATACGGTCTCGGAAGCCCGATTGACTATCAGAATATGGTGGTTTCGCTAAGACCGGGGATGGAGAGAGATCGTGATGATGTTATAAGGCAGCTTGTTGATTTACAATATACCAGGAATGACATGGATTTCAAGCGCGGAACCTTCCGGGTAAGGGGGGATGTGCTGGAGATTTTCCCGGCATCGAGCGGTGACTGTGCGGTCAGAGTGGAATTTTTTGGGGATGAAGTGGACAGAATAACGGAGATTGATACGCTGACGGGAGAGATTAAGGCCGAGCTTAAGCATACCGCAATTTTCCCGGCATCGCATTATGTTGTTCCGAGGGATAAGCTGGTTAAGGCTGCCGAGAATATACGCGCGGAAGCCAGGGAACGGGTGGCTTATTTTAAGAGCGAGGACAGGCTCATTGAGGCACAGAGAATAGGCGAGAGAACGGAATTTGATGTAGAGATGATGCTTGAGACAGGATTCTGCTCCGGTATCGAGAATTATTCGAGACATCTTACAGGACTGGCTCCGGGAACACCTCCGTGGACACTTATGGATTATTTTCCGGATGATTTTATCATAATGGTTGATGAATCACATATTACAATACCGCAGATACGCGGAATGTATTTCGGTGACCGTTCCAGAAAGACCACACTTGTGGATTATGGGTTCCGTCTTCCGTCGGCACTTGATAACAGACCGCTGAATTTTGAAGAATTTGAGAGTAAGATCAATCAGATGCTGTTTGTATCCGCGACCCCTTCGACATATGAAGAGGAACATGAGCTGCAGCGCGTTGAACAGATAATAAGGCCGACGGGTCTGCTGGATCCGGAGATTTCGGTAAGACCGGTTGAAGGCCAGATAGACGATCTTATAGCCGAAGTGAATAAGGAGACGGCGGCACATAATAAGGTTCTTATCACGACTCTTACCAAGAGGATGGCGGAAGACCTGACCTCATATATGAAGGAAGCGGGAATCAGGGTCAGATATCTGCATTCGGATATTGACACGCTTGAACGTGCGCAGATTATCAGGGATATGAGACTGGATGTTTTTGATGTGCTTGTCGGTATCAATCTTCTGCGTGAGGGCCTTGATATTCCGGAAATTACGCTTGTGGCTATTCTTGATGCAGATAAGGAAGGTTTTCTGCGCTCTGAGACCTCTCTTATACAGACGGTCGGCAGGGCGGCACGTAATGCAGACGGAAGAGTTATCATGTATGCCGATACGATTACGGATTCGATGCGTAAAGCGATAGATGAGACTGAGAGAAGACGGCGTATCCAGCAGGAATATAATGAAGCGCATAATATAACACCGACGACAATCAAGAAGGCTGTCCGCGACCTTATTGCAATTTCCAAGACAGCATCGGAGAGCGGCAGGGATCTTGAGAAAGATATTGAATCGATGAACCGCCGCGAACTTGAGAAGCTTATCAAAGAACTTACTAAGAAGATGCATAAGGCAGCTGCGGACCTGAATTTTGAGGAAGCGGCACAGATAAGAGACAGAATAACAGAAATCAGAAAGACGATGGATGACAATGAATAAATTTCAAAGACAATATATTAAAATACGAGGTGCAAGAGAACATAATCTTAAGAATATAGATGTTGATATACCGAGAGATTCTTTTACCGTTCTTACGGGACTCAGCGGTTCCGGCAAGTCCTCACTTGCTTTTGATACGATTTATGCCGAAGGGCAGAGAAGGTATATGGAATCGTTGTCTTCATATGCCAGACAATTTCTCGGCCAGATGGAGAAGCCTGATGTTGAGAGTATACAGGGACTTTCTCCGGCAATCTCAATCGACCAGAAGTCAACTAACCGTAATCCGCGTTCCACTGTTGGAACCGTTACTGAGATATATGATTACCTGAGGCTTCTCTATGCCAGAATAGGCATCCCGCATTGTCCGAAATGCGGACGCGAGATTAAGCGTCAGACCATTGACCAGATGGTTGACCAGATAATGATGTTACCTGAGAGAACGAAGTTCCAGCTTCTGGCACCGGTTGTGCGCGGACGTAAGGGCGAGCACAAGAAGGTGTTTGAGAGCGCGCGTAAAAGCGGGTATGTGAGAGTAAGAGTTGACGGCAATGTATATGAATTGTCCGAAGACATTAACCTTGAGAAAAACAATAAGCATAATATAGAAATTGTTGTGGACCGCCTTGCGGTCAAGGAAGGAATGCAAAGACGTCTTGCGGATTCCATAGAGAATGTCATGAAGCTTTCCGACGGACTTATGATAGTGGATGTAATAGGCGGAACGCCGATTAATTTCAGCATGAGTTTTGCCTGCCCTGACTGCGGAATCAGCATTGATGAGATTGAACCGAGAAGCTTCTCGTTTAACAATCCGTACGGTGCGTGTCCGGAATGCTTCGGACTTGGATATAAGATGGAATTTGACGTTGATCTAATGATTCCGGATAAGAGGTTGTCCATCAATGAAGGTGCGATTCAGGCTATGGGATGGCAGTCCTGCAATGACCCGAAGAGTTTCACGTATGCTATTTTAAACGCACTATCCAAAGCATATAATTTTTCAATGGATACACCGTTTGGAGAATATCCTGATGAGATTAAGAATGTCCTTATACATGGAACCGGAGGCCGTGAGGTCGAGGTACATTACACAGGACAGAGGGGAAGTGGTGTTTACCCTGTTGCATTTGAGGGATTAATTAAGAATATGGAACGCCGTTATCGTGAGACCGGCTCGGATGTCATGAAGCAGGAATATGAGGAATTTATGCGCATCACACCTTGTAAGGTCTGTAAGGGACAGAGACTTAAAGCTTCATCGCTTGCGGTTACTGTTGGTGATAAGAATATATACGAAGTGACGGATATGTCGATCGTTAAGCTGGTGGATTATTTTGATACGCTTGAACTTAATGAGATGCAGCATAAGATTGGCGATCAGATTCTTAAAGAAATCAAATCCCGTATAGGATTTCTCAACAATGTCGGACTTGATTATCTTACACTGTCAAGAGCAACCGGAACGCTTTCCGGCGGAGAAGCGCAGAGAATAAGACTTGCTACGCAGATCGGTTCGGGCCTTGTAGGCGTGGCTTATATACTTGATGAACCGAGCATAGGCCTGCATCAGAGAGATAACGACAAGCTTCTGGCAGCGCTTATGAGACTCAGGGATCTTGGCAATACACTTATCGTGGTTGAACATGATGAAGATACAATGCGGGCGGCAGATTATATAGTTGATATAGGACCTGCAGCCGGAGAACATGGCGGAGAAGTTATAGCAACCGGAACCGCGGAAGATATAATGAAGTGTGATAAATCAATTACTGGTGCTTACCTAAGCGGTCGAATGAAAATTCCGGTACCAAAGGTACGTAAGGAACCTGCCGGATGGATTACAATCATGGGCGCGAGACAGAATAACCTCAAAAATATCGATGTTGATATCCCATTGGGAATAATGACCTGCGTTACAGGTGTATCAGGCTCAGGTAAGAGTTCACTTGTAAATGAAATCCTTTACAAGACGCTTGCAAGAGATTTGAACAGGGCAAGATGTATTCCGGGAGAACATGACGATATAACCGGAATCGATCAGCTTGATAAGGTTATCAATATAGACCAGTCACCGATAGGGCGTACACCGCGTTCCAATCCTGCGACATATACCGGAGTATTTGATCTGATACGTGATCTTTTTGCGGCTACCCCCGATGCCAAGGCCAAAGGCTATAAGAAGGGCAGATTCAGTTTCAATGTCAAAGGCGGAAGATGTGAGGCGTGTTCCGGAGACGGAATACTTAAGATTGAGATGCATTTCCTGCCGGATGTGTATGTCCCGTGCGAGGTATGCGGCGGAAAGCGTTATAACAGGGAGACACTGGATGTCAAATACAAGGGAAAGAGCATATATGATGTCCTTGATATGACTGTTGAAGAAGCAGTGAAATTCTTTGACAATGTTCCTGCTATCAAGCGTAAGATAGAGACGCTTAACGATGTTGGTCTGTCATATATAAGACTTGGACAGCCTTCGACAGAACTTTCCGGCGGAGAAGCACAGCGTATCAAACTTGCTGCCGAACTGAGCAAACGGAGTACCGGAAGGACGATATATATACTGGATGAGCCGACGACCGGATTGCATTTTGCGGACGTCCACAAGCTTGTGGAAATCCTTCATAAGCTGACAGAGAGCGGAAATACGGTGGTTGTAATAGAACATAATCTGGACGTGATCAAAACGGCGGATTATATTATAGACATAGGACCTGAGGGCGGAGACCGGGGCGGAACGGTAATTGCCAAAGGCACGCCGGAGGAAGTGGCAGCAGTTCCCGAATCATATACAGGCCAGTATGTCTCCAAGTATCTGTCATAGTAATCCGATTATACTTTTGACATCTGCATCATATAATTAACAGACGATTTTAACTGGACTGATAATTGTATGAAGAAAATTTTACTCGTGATATGTATAATATTATCTATAATATCGGTGATGCCGGAGGTCCGTACTGTGGCCTCGGCATCGCAGGATATTTCCCAACCGCCTGATAACGGTTTCGAAGAAGAACTCTATGCAGCAGCTGCGGTTCTTATTGATGCATCCAATAACAGAATTTTATATGAGCATAATGCGAAAAAAGCATATCCGATGGCAAGCACGACCAAAATAATGACGCTTGTTATTGCACTTGAATACGGAAATCCGGATGATATCGTAACATTTTCTCCTTATGCGGCTGCCCAGCCGGATGTGCAGCTTAATGCAGCGGCAGGAGAACAGTACAGGCTGAAAGACCTGCTGTATATTATGATGCTGCGCTCTTATAATGACGTGGCCGTAGCCGTGGCGGAACATATAGGCGAAGCGCATGGAGGCGGAGGTACGAAGGATGCGGATGAGATTACTGTACGAAAGAAGGAAGAAAGCCGGCTGTATGTGTCAAATTTTGCACACCTTATGAATGAAAAAGCCGGTGAGCTCGGCTGTGCGGATACGTATTTTATTACGCCGAACGGACTTGATGCGGAAGACGATAA
>ENA-OPWH01002340-OPWH01002340.1-human-gut-metagenome-genome-assembly--contig:-NODE-2340-length-10433-cov-1.388707_pt1 | contig 10433 bp, 8 predicted proteins | sample MGYA00241506_ERZ502004 | MGnify/ENA primary metagenome ERZ502004 (study PRJEB25962, sample SAMEA2043049) | human gut metagenome | biome: human gut; feature: human-associated habitat; material: faeces... | reverse complement strand
ATCATTCATGTGGTTGACGGAGACTATTCCACTACCTGGAAAGGTGAAAAAGGAGAATATATCTCCTTCGAGCTGGCAGAAAATGCCAAGGTAGACCGTATCAATGTAGCCTGGAAGAATGCGGAAGCCGGAGCACGCTACGAGATTCAGATTTCCAGCGGAGGCGGACAATTCCTTCCGGTACAACGCGGAGAAGTTACTCCCAATCAGGAAGAAACCATTCGGTTCAACAAGACAGGAGGCAGTGACCTGCGTATCCTGATAACTAATGGAAGTGCAGAAATTGCAGAAATCAAATTGCCGGAACTGAGAAAAGAGTAACTTTGTCCCGATGAAAGAAAATAACAAAGTTCTATTGGGAATGAGCGGCGGCACCGACAGTTCGGTTGCCGCCCTTCTATTGCAAGATGCAGGCTACGAAGTGACCGGCATCACCTTTCGCTTTTTTGAAAAAGACGGAAATACAGAATACCTGGACGATGCACGTGACCTATGCTGTACGCTAGGCATACCTCATTTGATTTACGATGCACGGGAAATGTTTCAGGAAAAAATCATACACTATTTTATTCAGGAATACATGGCCGGACGTACCCCGGTACCCTGTACACTCTGCAACAACTACCTGAAATGGCCTCTTTTGAAGAAAATATCCGATGAAATGGGAATTTATCACTTCGCTACAGGACATTATGTACGCCGGCGCTTCATCAATGGATGCTATCACATCACTACCGGTGCCGACCCGGATAAAGACCAATCCTTTTTCCTATGGGGGCTGCCACAAGAAATCCTGCAACGTATGCTTCTCCCTATGGGCAACCTGACTAAAGCCCGTGTCCGTGAAATCGCGGCAGAGCGTGGTTTTCTGAAAGCCGCCCATAAACGGGACAGTCTGGGAGTCTGCTTCTGCCCCATGGACTACCGCACATTCCTACATAAGGAATTACCTGAAGGAAGTATCCTACCGGGTAAATTCTTCGATGAAATGGGGAATTTTATCGCACGGCACAAAGGTTATCCTTTCTATACCATCGGCCAGCGGAGAGGATTGGGCATAGATCTTAACCGGGCTGTCTTTGTCAAAGAAATCATTCCGGCAGAAAACAAAGTCATACTGAGCGACTTGAAAGCACTGGAAAAAACAGAAATGAGACTGAAAGAATGGCGCATCACCAATCCCGCTTTATTACTAAACAAGGACGACATCATCGTCAAAATACGCTATCGGAAACAAGCCAACCGCTGCACAGTAACCCTGCAACCGGATAACACCCTGCATGTACAACTGCACGAGCCGCTGACAGCCATTGCTCCGGGACAGGCAGCCGCTTTCTATAGGGATGATGTAGTACTGGGTGGGGGCATTATCATCTAATTCCAGACACTTTCAAATCATATTTCGGCCCTCTTTTTTGCTGCTTCAAGATTTTCTTGATAACTTTCCGTCGTTCTTCACCTTCAGGTCGAGAAACCGGAAAGTGAAAATAGACATGTATCCGGATCAAACCTTAAATAAATAGAGATGAAAAGTAGAAATTATGCAGGCATATCCTTACTTGCCTCATTAGCCGCCTGTAACTCTGCAACAGCAGAAACCGTTCAAAAAAACAGTACGCAGGCCCCCCAAAAGCCCAATGTTATCGTTATTCTGGCAGATGACCTGGGATATGGAGATTTAAAATGTTACGGAGCCAAGAATGTAGAAACTCCCCATGTTGACAAACTGGCATCGGAAGGCATTCGTTTCACTAATGCACATACCGTAGCCGCTACCAGCACCCCATCCCGCTACTCCTTGCTGACAGGAGAATATGCATGGCGCAGACCGGACACGGATATTGCCGCAGGAGATGTAAAAATGATTATCCGTCCCGAACAATATACCATGGCGGATATGTTCAAAAGTACCGGTTATGCTACCGGAGCTATCGGAAAATGGCACTTGGGATTAGGAGACAAAGCCGGTACACAAGATTGGAACGCTCCACTGCCATGTGCATTGGGAGACTTAGGATTTGACTACCATTACATTATGGCAGCTACCGCTGACCGTGTACCTTGCGTATACATTGAAAACGGAAAAGTAGCCAACTACGATCCTAGTGCACCTATCGAAGTAAGCTATCAAAGAAATTTTGAAGGTGAACCTACCGGAAAGAGCAATCCGGAAATGCTTTATAACCTGAAACCTAGTCACGGACACGACATGTCTATCGTCAATGGCATTTCCCGCATCGGCTTTATGAAAGGTGGAGGTAAAGCTCTTTGGAAAGACGAAAACATTGCTGACTCTTTGACCATTCAGTTTATTGAAGAAAATAAGGATAAACCTTTCTTCCTTTATTTTGCAACAAATGATGTACACGTTCCTCGTTTCCCCCATGACCGTTTTAGAGGAAAGAACCCAATGGGACTGAGAGGTGACGCCATTGTACAATTCGACTATTGTGTCGGTGAAATTCTGAATACACTTGAAAAACTAGGCTTGAGAGAAAACACATTAATTATTCTTTCCAGCGACAATGGACCGGTAGTAGACGACGGATATGATGACAAGGCAGAAGAGTTACTGAACGGACACGAACCTGCCGGCAACCTGAGAGGTGGAAAATACAGTGCATTTGAAGGGGGGACTCGTGTTCCTGTAATTGTACACTGGCCTAAAGCCATCAACAAGCCGGAAGTCAGCGATGTGCTTATTTCGCAAATAGACTGGCTGGCATCACTAGCTTCTCTGGTAGATGCCCGTATTCCGAAAGGAAGTGCTCCCGACAGCTACAACCGATTAGCAAATCTATTAGGACAAGACAAAACAGACCGCCCATGGGTTATTGAACAGGCATCCAATCACACTCTATCCGTGCGTACTAAAGATTGGAAATTTATTGAAGGCAGCGATGGTCCTAAAATGATTCCATGGGGTCCGAAAATTGAAACTGGTTATTTAGGTATTCCCCAGTTATATGATATGAAACAAGCAGGTGAAAAGGTGAATTTAGCGACTGAACATCCCGAAAAAGTATTCGAATTACAACAAATATTGAGAAAAGTACGAAATAAAAGTATCCAGATGAAGTAACATGCTGAATACACACCAACCCAATGTTGTCTCCAAAAGGGTGAATCAAGACAAAAAAAATCAAATAAAGGGTCTTGAATTCACCCTCTTTTTTAATCAAGAAAATTTCAATATGGTCCTCATTTCAAAAGAACCAATCCTTATAGACAAAGATCCTTTTCTTTAAAGTCAAAGTATTTATAACAAAACACCTTGAACACTTTCACAAGAATGGGTTACACACAAAAACTCTCAAAGATACAAGATACGTTTTTCCACTTTACCCATAAAAAAGAAATCTCAATTTATTTCTTTATTTTCCCTTCATTCACCAGTTCAGACAGCGCCCTGGCCAATGACGGACGAGTAACTCCCAGCTTCTGCGCCACCTCCTGCTGATTATGAATAACAGAATGTGTTTCTAGATATTTCAACAAACGAGTCTTTAAATTCAACAAAGCAAACTCATTCAATTTCCTGCTTAAAAAGACACTCCTGTCCGAAATATCCTTCAAAAAATTCTGCATCATCAATGGATGCAAACGCATAAATTCTAAAAATCTTTCTTTACCTATTACAAAAACCTCACAAGGTCCTATTGCCTCTACATTAACGGGAAAACGATTTTCAGTGGCAAAAATAAAAGCCGAAGCCAGCAAGTTAGGAGCTCCAATTTCTTCTACCGTCAGTTCTTTCCCTTCATCATTTATCATTCCCGCCCGTACACTTCCCGATGCAAGAATGTACAGCCCTTTACATAAGTCACCTTGCCGGGCAATGATATCACCCGGTTCAAAGTGCTTCAAACTATTCGGAAGTCCGAATAGGAAAGCAACCAATTCTTCCTCTTTCATTCCCCGGAAAGGAGCCATCTGCAATAATCCTGTCAGTTCCATCCTACTTTCTTTTAACTGTTATTTGTATCCGCTGTAACATATGGTACAACTTAAAAGACGAAAACCGTCTACTTTTGCACAAAAGTAATAGAAATCATTAAAATGAAAAAAGATATGGAGAATAACATGTTTTGTTTCCAATGTCAGGAAACGGCCAAAGGTTTCGGTTGCACCTTAAAAGGTGTTTGTGGAAAAAATGCAACTACAGCACGTACCATGGATTTATTGCTCTTTGTAGTACGAGGAATTTCTGTTGTGGCGGATCAATTGCGCCAGCATTCCCTCCCCGTTGAAAAAGAAGTGGACAATTTCATTGTAGACGCCTTATTCTGTACCATTACCAATGCCAATTTCGATGACGAAAGCATTACGAAACGCATTGACAAAGGATTAGCAATACGTGATGACCTTAAGCATCAAGCCTCTGCCAAGGACATTCCTCTGCCGGAAGCCGATGAATTAAATTGGAAAGGCAGCCACGATGAATATGATGCAAAAGCCGCAACAGTCGGCGTATTACGTGAACAAAACGAGGATCTACGCTCTTTAAAAGAACTGATTATGTATGGTCTGAAAGGAATGGCTGCTTATCTGGAACATGCCATGAGGTTAGGACATAATGACGAAAGTATTCATCGTTTCATGCAGAACACCATCGCACAAATTACAACAAAATCTTTATCGGCTGATGAACTGACTGTATTAGCACTGAAAACAGGTGAAATAGGCGTTCGAACAATGGCTCTGCTCGACAAGGCAAATACTTCCAGGTATGGCAATCCGGAAATTACCCATGTAAATATAGGAACAGGTACTCGCCCCGGTATTCTGATAAGCGGACATGACCTGCATGATCTGGAAGAATTGTTGGAACAAACCAAAGACAGTGGCGTGGACGTATATACTCACGGTGAAATGCTTCCTGCACATTACTATCCGGCATTTAAAAAATATACACATTTTGCAGGAAACTATGGAAATGCCTGGTGGAAACAACGGGAGGAGTTTACCTCGTTCAATGGTCCTATCCTGTTCACAACCAACTGCATCGTTCCCCCTCTGCCCAATGCCACTTATAAAGAACGCATGTTTACCACTAATTCTACCGGATATCCCGGCTGCAAGCATATTACAGCAGACGAGAAAGGACATAAGGACTATACTGAAATTATAGAAACAGCCAAACAATGTGCCGCACCGACAGAAATAGAACATGGAGAAATCGTTGGTGGTTTTGCCCATAATCAGGTATTACAACTAGCAGACAAGGTCGTAGAAGCGGTAAAGAGCGGAGCTATCCGTAAGTTCATCGTCATGGCAGGTTGTGACGGACGTATGCGCAGTCGTGATTACTACACCACTTTTGCCGAGATGCTCCCCAAAGACACAGTCATTTTGACTGCGGGATGTGCTAAATATCGTTATAACAAACTAGGGTTAGGTGACATTAATGGCATTCCGCGTGTTTTGGACGCAGGACAATGTAACGATAGCTATTCATTGGCAGTCATCGCCCTCAAACTGAAGGAAGTATTCGGGCTACATGACATCAATGAACTGCCCATTGTTTACAATATCGCCTGGTATGAACAGAAAGCGGTAATCGTATTGCTGGCATTACTCAGTTTGGGCATAAAAGAGATTCATCTTGGTCCCACCTTACCCGCATTCCTCTCGCCCAACGTGACGAAAGTACTGGTCGAAAACTTTGGAGTAAGCGGTATCGGTACAGTAGAAAGTGATATGAGAAAATGGGGATTAACGAACGGATAAACGGAATAATTATGAAACAGAAAAATTACCATTCATGTACAGTCGGACAAATTGTAGCCGGCAACTTTGATACAACCAAAGTATTCTCCCGTTACCATATTGATTTTTGCTGCCATGGCAATACTCCGTTTGCAGAAGCCTGCCGGAACCGTGGTATTGATCCCGAAGCAGTAGCACATGAATTAAATGAATTACAAGAGAATACGGTTAGTAATGCTCCTGACTTTGCCGGATGGCCCATCGATTTATTAATAGACTATGTATTGAAAATACACCATCGGGGAATCCGTGCCAAAGGTCCGCAAATAGAAGCATTATTAACCAAAGTAACCGAAGCGCATTCAAAGAATCATCCAGAGTTACTGCAAGTCCAGGCACTGTTCCGCGACTCGCTTCTTGATTTGGAAAATCATTTATCAAAAGAAGAGAATGTATTATTTCCTTATGTTTATGAAATGTTCCAAGCCAAAGAGGAAGGCTTGAAAGTAGCTAAATTCCATTGCGGCACCATTCTGTATCCCATCGAAGTGATGGAAGATGAACATAATCACGAAGGAGAACGTTTTGAAAAAATCTCTTCATTAACCAACGGATTCACCGCCCCTGAAGATGCTTGTGCCAGCTTCCGCTTGGTTTTACAACAATTGAAACAATTTGAAGAGGCATTACATGAACATATCCACCTGGAAAACAATATCATTTTTCCCAGAGCATTAGAATTGGAAAAGAAGGAAGCCATCTGATAACTACACCATGACACTTCCATTCACAAAAGTGCCCAAAGTGAAATAATGCACAAATCACTTTGGGCATCTTCATGTATTATAACCCACGCTCCACTATATAATCTTGTCCCTGTTCTGTCATCAAGTCATATTCATACACCTTATACAAAGCAGGGTATTGCGGGTTTATCTCCTTGGAAACCAAAGGCTCTTTGATATCTGCCTGCATATAATATTCATTCGGATTCTTACCTTTTGCCTCTTTTAATCCAACCCCACGCAAAGGAACATACGAACGTAAACGCAAATTACCTCCCAAACGGGAATGAATCTTCGCTTTATCCAGCTGCACGCCATTCCAGTTCATATCCACCACAAATCCTCCACGGGCAACCAGTCCTTGCACACTTCCTGTGGCCCAGGCATCCGGAAGAGCCGGAAGCAAATGTACAGCTCCGTCATGGCTCTGCAACAACATTTCAGCCACACCAGCAGTATAGCCAAAGTTGCCGTCAATCTGGAAAGGCGGATGAGCATCAAACAGATTAGGATAAGTCCGTCCTTGCGGATAAGCCTCTTTCACTTCATCTCCAGGCAGCAGCTTCAACATATTATTAATAATCCGGAACGCATGATTACCGTCCAGCAAACGGGCCCACAGATTAACTTTCCAGCCAATGGACCAACCGGTAGCTTCGTCGCCACGCTGTAACAACGTGTTTTTAGCTGCCTGGAAAAGCAAAGGATGGGTGTAAGGAGATATCTGATTACTAGGGAACAATCCATATACATGAGAAATATGGCGATGCTTGTCATTCGGATTATCCAAGTCTTCCAGCCATTCCTGTAGCTGATTGTATTTCCCGATCTGCATCGGGGCCAGACGATTTAACATAGACCGCAAAGAATCTTGATAAGAAGCGGACATTTTCAGAATTCTTGACGCATGCAATGCATTGCTAAGCACATCGAAAATTATCTGATTATCCATCGTACAACCTGACACAATCGTTGAAGCTTTTTTAGTATCCTCTCCCGAAGGTCCATGTTCCGGAGACATGGACGGAGCAGTCACCATCCAACCGTATTCAGGATGTTCAGTCAAATAATCAAGATAAAAATCAGCAGCTCCTTTCAATGCCGGATAGGCTTCGGAAAGAAACAACTTATCCCCACTATATAAATAATGCTGCCACAAGTGGGTAGTCAACCAAGCACCTCCCATGGGCCATGTACCATAAAACGCCTTATCCACCGGACCGGTGGCACGCCATATATCTGTATTGTGATGAGCCACCCATCCGTTGCATCCATACATAGTCCGTGCCGTTTCCCTGCCGGTAACTGATAATTCTTTCACCATTTCGAACAAGGGCTGGTGCGTTTCACTCAGATTGGTCACTTCAGCCGGCCAGTAATTCATTTCCGTATTAATATTGATGGTATATTTTCCATCCCATGGAGCAGCCAGTTTATTATTCCATATACCTTGCAAATTGGCAGGCTGACCTCCCGGCTGGGAGGAGGAAATAAGCAAATAACGTCCATACTGAAAAAGCAACACCGCCAAAGAAACATCCTTACCTTCATTGAACAGTTCGATGCGTTTGACAGTTTCCAACTTAGCCCGCTCACTGGTTCCCAAATCCAATCTTACACGGTCAAACTGCTCTTTATAAAGAGCTATATGCTCCTGTAAAACCTGACTATAAGGGCGTCCCAATGCCAGAGACAGATATCCGGACGCTTTTTTACTCTCATTGCCACTTATATCGTGATAATTAATAAAATTCGTACCCGATGAAACATACAGAGTAACACTGTCCGCTCCTTCCACTGTAATGTTTTGGTCATCAATTTTCACCTTACCTCCATCCACATCAGCCTGTGTCTGTGTTTCCATACGAATCAATCCTTTCACTCCCTCATGATCCCTACCCTTTCCGGTCAGAACCAATTTCTTTCCTTTCCTGCTGACTTTATGCTCCAATGGCGACACATATCCGACCTTAAAATTCAGTTTTCCCGGCCGGTCTGCTGTCAAACGGACCACTACCACCTTATCAGGAAATGATGCAAAAACTTCACGTTGAAAAGTCACGCCATCCACTTTGTAACGGGTAGTAGCCACCGCACGTTCCAAATCCAGATCACGATAATAATCGGTAACCTTTTCATGTCCGGGGGTTTCTATAATCAAACTGCCGATTGTCTGATAGGGCATACCATGCTTTCCGGCATAAAAGTTTTCTTGAATCAAGTTCTGAGCCTCCATGTTTTTTCCGGCGAAAATCAGTTCACGCACTTGGGGCAGACTTTCCAATGCTTCCGGTTTGTCATTCCGGTAGGGACTGCCTCCCCACATGGTTTCATCGTTTAGTTGAAGTTCTTCACGGGCCGTTCCGCCATATACCATCGCTCCCATCCGGGAATTGCCGACCGGAAGCGCTTCCACCCACGTTCCGGCAGGTTGCTATACCACAATTTCAGATCACCAGCCTGAATAGATAACGAAAAAGACAATAAAATGCCTGCTAATAATGAATAAGTTTTCATGGTTAATAGATATTGTATAATGTACAAATATAATTCTATTAACCATACAAACGAAAAGACAGAAGCATTTTATTGTCTAAAAAACAATTATGATAAAGAAAAGACCAAATATTACACCTCCTCCCTATCTGATAACCGGAATCACATAATCGTATTTTCTCAATATTTCCGTTACAGGAGACAGTGGAAGCAAGTCAGGGCGGGGAGATATAAAAGACTTGCTGCCGATAGCCGAGCAATGCCGGGAAATGGGATTCACGGAAGAACTGACAAGACTGCTTGCCTACTTCCAACCCGTAGGGTTCAGGGGAAACTGCATTCACGGGAACACCGGGAAAAGTCCGGAACGGCATATTCAACGGCAACAGTAAAGAGGAATCCGCAGAAGAAAGGAAAGTTCCGGTTGTGCATTGACGGAATGCCTATACTTGAATGGTTCAAGATGAATTTAAAGAGCTTAAGGAAAAGCTGGCTGTAGGCCACACTCCAAAAGAGAAAAACAGGCCCCAAAGAGAGTTGAGAATATAATTCTTTGGTAGAAAATAAAAGTGTAATTCTAATTGTTAATGAATTGCACTTTGAGTATTTTTGTAAATACTTTGTTTCACTGATAAATAAACCAAGATGAAAACTATATTTTCATGTTTCTTCTGTCTTTTCTGTCTTTTCACTATCGGGTGTACGCATCAGTCCAGTCAAGAAAACTGTGTAGAAATCGGCAGTGCGGATGCAATCTGTGTAAGCACCGATACTTTAGGGAAAACAGTACGCATGAATATGCTACATGGGCATTATACCACTGAAAGTGAAGAAGTGTTCGCTATTGTCCTCAATCCTCAGAAACTTCCACTAAGTTATGGCAGAAGATGGATTTTAGAAAGATGGGAAAATAATCAATGGGTAAGGCTTTGGACGAAAAAGCCCACAGTTTTTTTTGATGACGAAATTATACCGATTACCCCACCTATATATTATTGTTTCAGTTTTCCTATTAAATACTATAAAACAACTCCCGGCAAATATCGTATTTCCACATCAATGTGGAATGATTTGGAGAAAATCAATCTCAATGCTGAATTTGAAATAGAATAAACATCCCTTTCACTAAACAATTCAATGTTATGAAAACAAAAATATGGGTAGGAGTTCTATTTTACTCTTTTATGGGATGTGCGAATAAGGCACCAAAATCAAATCTTACAAGCAAATTAGACTCTACAGGTGAAGCTGTCTATTTTGTAGAAGATACTGTTGTTGACCAATCTGCAGGCTTGCAAGTCATTGAAGCCTTAAGCAGGGTCTATGGAAATGATCCGAATTCTATAGGAGGTTTCATCGGTAGCCCGCGTTGCCCTTCTTTCTTGGAAGGTATGTTCTTTGACGGTTCCACGTTGGTTTTTCAGGTAAGAGGTGACACAGCGC
>ENA-OPWH01002338-OPWH01002338.1-human-gut-metagenome-genome-assembly--contig:-NODE-2338-length-10435-cov-2.225530_pt1 | contig 10435 bp, 6 predicted proteins | sample MGYA00241506_ERZ502004 | MGnify/ENA primary metagenome ERZ502004 (study PRJEB25962, sample SAMEA2043049) | human gut metagenome | biome: human gut; feature: human-associated habitat; material: faeces... | reverse complement strand
TTTTGGTGCCCTTCTTGCCCTGCATCTTGGCTTTCTTTTTCAGCTTCCGGGCATAGCGGCTCTTGGCAATATCGTGGGTGGTCTCGGCGGCTTTTTCGCCCTCGCTCAACGCCTGCACACCGACATTATCTTCTTCGTACTGGTCGATTTCCCGGTGCGCCGCAGACCGGGCAGCGGTCGGGCAGATGGTAGGCCGCCGTCCCCTCGGGGCGCCTGGAAAGATCGACCTCCAGAATTTCCGGAATGATCTCCCCTGCCTTGCGAATGAGGACGGTATCGCCGATGCGGATGTCCCGCTCCCGGATGAAATCCTGATTGTGCAGCGTGGCGTTTGTCACCGTCGTGCCCGCCAGACGGACAGGCCGCACAACGGCCTTGGGTGTCAGCACGCCGGTCCTTCCCACCTGCACCACGATGTCCTCCACCACGGTGGGCTTGATCTCCGGGGGATACTTGTAGGCAGCAGCCCACTTGGGGAACTTAGCGGTATTGCCCAACCGTTCCCGCTGAGAAAGATCGTCCACCTTGATGACCGCACCGTCGATATCGCAGATCAGCTTTTCCCGGTTCTCGTTGATGGACAGCACTTCTGCATCAATTTCCGAAACTTTGGACAGCTTTTTGTGTGGAATCACCTTGAATTTCAAGTTTTTCAGGTATTCCAGAGACTGGGTATGTCCGGTAAATTCCACGCCATCCGCAAGCTGGACGTTGAAAACATAAATGTCCAGTCCTCGCTTTGCCGCGATTTTCGGGTCAAGCTGCCGCAGTGACCCGGCGGCGGCGTTCCGGGGATTGGCAAACAGGGGCTTTCCCAGTTCCTCCTGACGCTGATTCAGCTTTTCAAAGCTCTTTTTGGGCATGAAAACCTCGCCCCGGACGATAAGCCGGGAGGGTGCGCCGGTCAGGGTCATGGGGATGGAGCGGATGGTTTTCAGGTTTTCCGTCACGTCCTCCCCTACCGTACCGTCGCCCCGGGTCGCGCCCCGGACGAATTTCCCGTCCACATATTCCAGCGCCACGGAAAGACCGTCAATCTTCGGCTCTACGGAAAATTCCGCATTGCCCTCGGCGGCAATGGTTTTTTCCAGAAAATCGTTCAGTTCTTCCATGCTGAACACATCCTGTAAGCTCATCAGCGGCACGGGGTGGGACACCTTTTCAAACTGGCTCAGCACTTCCCCGCCCACCCGTTTCGTGGGAGAATCCGCCCTTGCCAGCTCCGGGTGGGCGCTTTCCAGCTCCTCCAGCTCCCGGTAGAGCCGGTCGTATTCGTAGTCTTCCATGGTCGGGTCGTCCAGAACGTAATAGCGGTAGCCCGCTTCCTTCAGCTGATCGGTCAGCTGGTCAATTCTCTCTTTGGAATCCATAGTATCCTCCGGTCTGTAAATAAGTGCTGGGCACATCGCCGATGATCACCGTCTCCGCCACCACGACCTCCGAATGGATGGTAAAGCTGTCCGTCTCCCCCATGACCAGAACCGACACGTCCACGCTGACGATCATGTTCAGCTGGTGAAGCGTCTGGTTGATACCGGCCTGAGAGAAATTGCTTTCAAACGTGGCGTCGCTGTTGCGGATGGACAGGATGTGTACCGGGATCGCCGGGCCTTTTCCGGAGAAAAACTCCGGCAGAAACAGGCTCCCCAGGGGTATGCCGATGTCCGCGGTGTCCAGGGCTAAAATTTCGTCGTTGATAATGTTCAGGATATCCGTTTTCAGGTGGTTGATCTCGCTCATGTTGGTTTTCAGAGCGGTGATGCGGCCGTCCAGATTTTTTTCAAAATAGACGATGCGGTCGTATTGAATGGTGCCGTTTGCAATCTGCTTGGCAATGGCGTCATTGGTCAAGTCCGACGTGGCGTTTTTCACCTGCGTTTCCGCCAGCTCCGTGACGATTTCCCGGTAGCGGCTGCGAAGCATCAGAAACGCCACCAGAACGATCACCGCCAGAACCAGCAGCGTGTAAAAAAATCTCCGAAGCCGCCAGCGCATACCCATCCCTCCTGTAGAGGATATGCGGGAAAACGAAAAGCATTACGGAAACTCTGAATAAATCGTCTGCGACTGTGAGCGGATCTTTTCCGCCCACTCTTCGGCATCGGAAACGGGAAATACATACAGTATTTCTCCCTTTCCGGTGCCTCGATTGGACGAAAAATCTCTCACTCACAGTTCTTGCCGATTTAATCAGAGCTTCCTTACAGCTTTTTCATATGCGCCGAGGCGGTTTTTGCCATGAGCTTCTTTGTGCCGATGTCGTCGAAGGCGATCTCCAGCAGCGCGTCGCCGCCCATCTTCCGCACGGACAGCACCAACCCACGGCCAAAGGCTGCGTGCATGACCATGTCCCCCTGATTCAGTTCGAGACATGGTGTGGGAGCAGCCTGCGGGGTAGAAAGAATGCTGCTTCTGGGCTTTTTATACTGCGAAGCATGGGAACCATAGGGCGAATAACTGCTATGCTCGCTTGTCGAAACCCGATGGTAGCCGCCCTTTTTCACGATGCACTCCTCCGGGATTTCCCTGAGGAACCGGGAGGGCAGCGCCGACGATGTGCGCCCGTAGATCATACGCTGGCGGGCGTGGGTGATGGTCAGGCTCTGCTTGGCCCTTGTGATGGCCACGTAGCAAAGCCGCCGCTCCTCCTCCATTTCCTCCGCGTCGCCGATGGCGCGCATTCCGGGGAACAGCCCGTCCTCAAAGCCAACGAGGAACACATGGGGGAATTCCAGTCCCTTGGCCGAGTGCATGGTCATCATCACCACGGCGTCGTCGTTCTCGTTGTACTGCTCCAGATCAGTATACAGGGCGATTTCTTCCAGAAATCCCGCCAAAGTAGGCGTTTCCGCATTCTCCACATAGGAGTTTATGCTGGATTTTAACTCGCGCACGTTTTCCAGCCGAGTCTTGTTTTCCTCGGTGTCCTTGCTTTCCAGCATATCCACATACCCGGTTCGGATGAGCAGCTCGTCGTAGAAGTCCGGCAGGCTCATGCCGTCCTCCAGAAGCTGCGCCATGCCCTCGATGAGGGCGGAAAACTGCATCATTTTAATAGCGGACTTTTCCAGCGGGGCGTAGGAATAGGGGTCGGAAATGACGCTGTACAGCGGCTTTCCCTCGGCCTCCGCCAGCCGCCGGGCGGTCTCGATGGTCTTCGCGCCCAGCCCACGGGGAGGATTGTTGATGATACGCCCCAGACGCAGGTCGTCCGCCCGGTTGTTGATGACGCACAGATACGACAGCATATCCTTGACTTCCGCCCGGTCAAAGAACCGCGTGCCGCCGATGACCCGGTAGGGAATGCCGTTTCGTTTCAGGGCAAATTCCATTGCGTTGGACTGGGCGTTGGTGCGGTACAGGATGGCATAGTCCTTGAAGTTTTTCCCCCGGGAACCGGCCAGAATCTGCCCCGCCACGAAATTGCCCTCACTGCCCTCGTCGGAGGCTTCGTATACCAGAACGGGGTCGCCCTGCGCATTGGCTGTCCAGAGCTTTTTCCCCTTGCGCCCGAGGTTGTGGGCGATCACCGCGTTTGCGGCGGTGAGAATGGCCTGCGTGGAGCGGTAATTCTGTTCCAGACGAATGACCCGCGCGCCCCGGTACTGCTTTTCAAAGTTCAGAATGTTTTCGATGGTCGCGCCCCGGAAGCGGTAAATGCTCTGGTCGTCGTCGCCCACCACGCAGATGTTCTCATGTCCGCCTGCAAGCAGGGATGTTAAGAGGTACTGCATATGGTTGGTGTCCTGATACTCGTCCACCAGCACATACCGGAATTTGCGCTGATAATACTGCAAAACATCCTCATTCTGCTGCAAAAGCTGAACGGTGATATAGATAATATCGTCAAAATCCAGCGCGTTGTTGTCCTTCAGGCGGGTCTGGTACTTGCCGTAGGCGCGGGCGATGTGCTGCGCCCGGATGTCGCCGGTGCGCTCCGCCCTGTCCAGCATCTCCCCGGGAGACACCATTTTGTCCTTCTCCCGGCTGATGGCGCCAAGGACATATTTCGCCGGAAACGTCTTGTCGTCCAGCTCCATGTCCTTAATGATCTCCTTCATAATGCGCTCGGAGTCCGAGGAATCGTAAATGGTAAAGCTCCGGGTGAAGCCCATCCGCTCGATGTCCCGCCGCAGGATGCGCACACACGCGGAGTGAAACGTCGAGGCCCAGATGTCCGCCGCGGCCTCGGGGCCGAGCATGCGCTCGATGCGGTCCTTGAGCTCGTCGGCCGCCTTGTTCGTGAACGTGATGGCGATGATGCGCCACGGCTCGACTGGCTCGAGCGCCGCCGCCCGCTGCGCGCGCCGGCGCTCGTCCGGCGTCAGATCCGTGCGCTCGAGCAGCGCGAGGTCCGCCTCTGTCGCCGTGTCCGGCACCTCGTCTGTGTCCGACCCGCGGCCGTACTGGATGAGATTTGCGATCCGGTGGATGAGCACCGTAGTTTTACCGCTGCCGGCGCCGGCCAGCAGCAGCAGTGGGCCTTCCGTGGCCAGGACCGCTTTTCTCTGCATATCGTTCAGGTTTGCGAAGTCCGCCTCGATGAAGCGTCTGCGCGCCTGCACATAGCGTTGTTCAAAAGTCATGGTAGTATTCATAGCGTCTGATTTTAACACATTTTCCCCCGGGAAACAAGGCCCGCATCTTCCAACGCGGAGATTGACAACCACAGGGTGCGGAAGTAAAATAAAGAAAAAATTCGATGATCGAGGTGCATCTTATGGACATCATCTGGCATGGCCACTCCTGCTTTGAGCTGGTCTCCGGCGGCTACAGCGCCGTCATCGACCCGTTTCAGGACACCAGCGTCGGCACGGCCTATCCCCACGTGCGGCTGACGGCGGACGCCGTCTATATCAGCCACGAGGACCGCGACCACAACTTCCGCGAGGGCGTCACGCTGCGCAGCACCGGCAAGGCGAACCCGTTTGCCGTCACGGAGCTGGAGACGTACCACGATATCATGCGCGGCCGTCTGCGCGGCATGAACACCGTGCGCATCTTCGCCGCCGAGGGCATGCGCGTGGCGCATCTGGGCGATCTGGGCGCGAAGCCCACGCCCGAGCAGATGCAGCAGCTGCAGGGACTCGACGCGATGATGATCCCCGTCGGCGGCATCTACACGATCGAGCCGGACACCGCCTACTACCTCTGCGAGCAGCTGCAGCCGCGCGTCATCATCCCGATGCACTTTCAGGCGCCCGGCCACAGCAACCACCGCCTGCGCGCGCCGGAGGACTTCACCGGCATCTTCGAGGGCAACGGCGCAAATGTCCAGCGCTACGACACCAACCGTATGACGCTCACGCCGGACACACCGGCGCAGGTCGTCATCTTCCGCCGCCCGGAATAAAACACGATACGACAAAGCCGAGCGGCGGCTGTTCTTTCCGCAATTATTTCAGAATGTCCTTCAGCTCATGCATACCATGGTTGGTAGTGACGACGACCACGCGGTCGCCGAGCTCGATGGCGTCGTTGCCGGACGGGACGCGGCACTTGCCGCGGCGGATGATCGAGGCGACGAGCACGGAGTCCTTGAGCTTGAGCGCCTTGAGCGGCACATCGAGAAACTGGCTCTCGGCGCGCACGATGAATTCCAGCGCCTCGGCCTGCCCGTCGGCCACCATGCGCAGCGTCTCCACGCCGCTGCTGTGCGCGGAGTTCTGCATCCAGCGGACGTACTCCACGATGCGGCCGGCCGTCACGTCCGCCGGCTGGATGATCGTCGTCAGACCATACGATTCCGCGAGTTCGATGAAGTTATCCTCATCCACCTTTGTGACGATCTTCGGCACCTGCTCATGATAGGCAAAGGAGGAGATGATGAGGTTCGTCTCGTCCGACTCCGTGAGCGTGACGAGCGCGTCCGCCTCCGGCAGGCCCTCCTCACGCAGGACATCCGGCTTTGTGCCGTCGGCGCAGATGATGGTTGCCTCCGGCAGGAGCGTTTTCATAACGCGGCAGCGGGCCGGGTCGCGCTCGATGATCGTCGAGTGGATGTGCATACGCGCCAGCTCCAGCGCCAGCCGCTCGGCAATGCGGCCGCCGCCGATGATGATGACGCTCTCGGCCTCGTGGCGGAACTCGCCGATCTTGCGAAACAGCTCATGCAGCTCGTGCGGCGCGCCGACCACGGTGACATAGTCGCCGGCGGCGAGCACAAAGTCGCCGTTCGGGATCGTAACGCTGCCCTCGCGCTCCACGGCGCAGATGAGGATGCCGTCGCTGTAGCGGCCGCGGAAATCGTTCAGGCGCAGACCGTCGAGCTTGCTGCCCTCGCGCAGCTTGAACTCCACGAGCTCCACAAGGCCGTTGGCAAACGGCTCGACCTTCGTGGCGGCCGGGAAACGCAGCGTGCGCGAGATCTCCTTGGCGGAGGTGCGCTCGGGGTTGATGGACAGACTCAGCCCCAGCTCGTCCTGCAGCAGCGCCACGTCCTGATAATACTCCTCGTCGCGCACGCGCGCGATCGTATGCGTAGCGCCGAGCTTGCGCCCGACCATGCAGCTGATGAGGTTCGTCTCGTCCGAGGTCGTCGCGGCGATGAGCAGGTCGGCGTCCGCAACGTTGGCAATGCGCAGCTGATCCACATTCGCGCGGCCCTCGACCACGATCACATCCAGCGTGGAGGAGATATAGGCAGCGCGCTCCGGGTCACTCTCGACGACAGTGATGTCATGCCCTTCTGTCAGGAGCTGCTCCGCAATGGCATAGCCCACGCGGCCAGCGCCCACGATCACAATTTTCATATTCCAAGCTCTCCATTTATCATGTTCAGGTCCCTTATCCGGGCAGCCAAATATTATAGCAGACATTCCCCAATGTTTCAACAGCAGACGCAGGAAAATTGTATCGGGTTTGTTTGTGAATAAATAGTTAAAATTCTGCAAAACCGGCGCGCCGGCGCTTGACGGATGCCCGTGCGGCGCTTATCATTATGTCCTAATACTTTTTTAATTAGTATCTAAGGCTGCGCTGCCGCGCGGCATCCATATAAAGGAGCATCCCACCCATGCTGGAACTGAAGAACATCACCAAAGTCTACGAGGCCGGCACGACGCAGGTCGAAGCACTCAAGGGCATCAACATTGCCTTTCGTGAAAACGAGTTCGTTGCGATCCTGGGCCAGTCCGGCTGCGGCAAGACCACGCTGCTGAACATCATCGGCGGCCTGGACCGCTACACCTCCGGCGACCTCATTATCAACGGCCGCTCCACAAAGGAGTACGACGACCGCGATTGGGACACGTACCGCAACCACTCCATCGGCTTTGTCTTTCAGAGCTACAACCTCATCCCGCACCAGAGCGTGCTGGCCAACGTTGAGCTCGCGCTGACGCTCTCGGGCGTCTCCGGTGAGGAGCGGCGCGCGCGCGCCGTCGAGGCGCTGGAAAAGGTCGGCCTGGGCGACCAGCTCGACAAAGCGCCGAACCAGATGTCCGGCGGCCAGATGCAGCGCGTGGCCATCGCGCGCGCCCTCGTCAACAACCCCGACATTCTGCTCGCCGACGAACCGACCGGCGCGCTCGACAGCGAGACGAGCGTGCAGATCATGAATCTGCTGCAGGAGATCGCAAAAGATAAGCTCATCATCATGGTCACGCACAACCCGGAGCTGGCATCGAAATACGCCACGCGCACCGTGCGCCTGCTCGACGGCAAGATCGTCGGCGACGATAACCCCTGCACGGAATCCGAGACGTCCGCACCCGTGACGGTCAAGGTCAAGGAGCACACGTCCATGAGCTTTGCAACGGCCATGAGCCTGTCGCTGCACAACCTTATGACGAAAAAGGCCCGCACCCTGCTCACCGCATTCGCTGGCTCGATCGGCATCATCGGCATCGCGCTCATTTTGTCGCTCTCGCACGGCTTTCAGTCCTACATCGACACCGTGCAGGAGCAGACGCTCTCGTCCTACCCGCTGACGATCGAGGCAAACCCCGTGGACATGTCCGGGATGCTCTCGGCCATGTCGGGCGCAAAGGATGACAGTGCGGATGCGCACGACCTCGATAAGGTCTACGCCAACACGGTCATGTACAGCATGCTCAACTCCATGGTCAGCAGCGCGACCGGCCAGTCGAACAACCTGCCGGAGTTCAAAAAATATCTCGAAAACCCCGACAACAAGATCCACGACTATATCAGCGGCATCCAGTACACGTATGACATGGGCTTCGCCGTCTATACCGAGGACCCCAACGGCACCGTCATCAAGGCCGACACGACCGAGCTGCTGCAAAACGTCATGAAGTCCATGTACGGCGGCGACTACTCGTCCTACTTTGACTCCATGGGCGGCTTCTACTCCGGCTTCAACGTCTGGCAGGAGCTGCTGTCCGGCGAGGACGGCGCGCTCGTGAGCGCCTCGACGCAAAACCAGTACGACGTGATCTATGGCTCCTGGCCGCAAAATTACAACGAGGTCGTGCTCGTTGTGGACAAAAACAATGAAATTTCCGACCTGACGCTCTACGCCCTCGGGCTCGAGAGCATGGACGACATCAGCAACGCCATGATGCAGTCCATGAACAAAAAGCAGATCGACACGACGCAAAGCAGCTGGAGCTATGAAGATCTGTGCGGCCGCAGCTTCAAGCTCATCCTCCCGTCGGAGGGCTATGTGGCCAGCGGCTCCGGCTACACGGACATCAGCCAGACGGCCGACGGACTGCACCAGCTCTACAACAACGATTCCGTGGGCGTGCAGCTCAAGATCGTCGGCATCGTGCGCCCGGCCAAGGGCAGCGTGACCAGCAGCACCTATGGTTCCATCGGCTACACCTCCGCCCTGACGGACTACGCCATCGAGCAGGCCGACAGCACCGAGATCATCCAGAAGCAGCTGGCAAACCCGGACGTGGACGTGTTCACCGGCTCTGCGTTCCCGAACGCCGCGACCGCCACGACCGACCAGAAAGTTGCCGCCGCGCAGGCCTATCTCAACAAGCTGAGCGTGGACGACCGCGCGACCGTCTACCGCAAGTGCATGACCGCGCCGGACGACACCACGCTTGACGCCGCGCTCACGCAGACCATGGCCACCTTCACCCGCGACGACGCCAAAGAGATGGCCGACAACGGCGTCTTTGAGGCCAGCGGCAAAACGGCGCAGCAGATGAAGGAAATGATCGACGCCATGGACGACGAGACGTTTATCCGCTTCTTCCGGCCGTATATGCGCGCGATTCTCTCCATGCAGATGCAGCAGGAGACCGTCAAGTCCTACAGCGGCATGACCTCGCAGGAAGTCATCTCCGCCATCAGCGCCAAAGGCATCAGCAGCAGCCAGTATGCGGATGTGTACGACAACTACGTCGCCTCGTCGGCCAGCGGTTCGACCTACAACAACAACCTGAAAAAGCTCGGCTACGTCGATAAGGACTCCCCCAGCGCCATCAACATCTACGCCTCGAGCTTTGAGAACAAGGATCAGATCTCCGCGTGCATCGACGACTACAATGCCGACGCCGCCGAGAACGATCAGATTAGCTACACCGACTATGTCGGCCTGCTCATGAGCAGCATCACGACGATCATCAACGCCATCAGCTACGTGCTCATTGGCTTCGTGGCCATCTCGCTTGTCGTGTCGTCGATCATGATCGGCATCATCACCTATATCTCCGTGCTCGAGCGCACGAAGGAGATCGGCATCCTGCGCTCCATCGGCGCGAGCAAGCAGGACATTTCGCGCGTGTTCAACGCCGAGACGCTCATTGAGGGCTTCACAGCCGGCGTGATGGGCATCCTGTGTACGCTGATTTTGCTGATCCCCATCAACCTCATCGTGCACCATCTGACCGGCCTGCCGACCCTGAGCGCCATTTTGCCGGTGCTCGGCGCGATCTTGCTGATCCTCATCAGCATGGCGCTGACGTTCATCGCGGGCCTCATCCCGTCGGGCATGGCAGCGAAAAAAGACCCGGTCGTCGCCCTGCGGACCGAATAAGGCCAAAACGCATATTTCCACCACCTCCGTGCAAACTAGGAGCAGCCTACATTTGCACGGAGGTTTTGCATTATGAAGCAGAAAATTCTTGCGGCCGTGTGCGCGCTGGCACTCTGTGCAGCGCTCGTCCCGGCCGGCTTTGCCGAGCAGGCCGCGGCCGACACCGCGCCCGTGGCCGAAAATCTGGAGCTGACCACATTCCGCGGCACGTCCATCGGCGGCACACTGAGCGCAAATGCGCCCGACGGCAGCCCGCTCACCTTCCGCATCACGACCGAACCCATCAAGGGCACGGTAACGCTCACCGACAGCGGCACGTTCGTCTATACCCCCGCCGACGGCAAGCGCGGGCGCGACTACTTCGGCTTCCGCGCCGCCGACAGCAGCGGCAACGAATCGCAGGAGGCGACCGTCATCATCTCCATCAAGAAGCAGAAGCCGGCCGTCACCTACAGCGACATGGCCGGCCGCCCAGAG